>Ga0306926_10007233_pt1 | contig 12020 bp, 12 predicted proteins | sample flu12Cox44000178_FD_203759 | JGI IMG/M metagenome (GOLD analysis project Ga0306926, IMG submission 203759) | Lab enrichment of tropical soil microbial communities from Luquillo Experimental Forest, Puerto Rico - flux8day.12C.oxic.44.000.178 (v2)... | ecosystem: Environmental > Terrestrial >...
GTTGCCGGAATCGCGGCCGGTTTGTATCCAGCGCGACGGGCGGCTTTGCTCGAACCCGTGGAGGCCTTGCGTAAGGAATAGACATGCCCACAGACCTTCTTCAACAAGCATTCGCCGCGATGCGGCACGACCTCCGGAAGACCGTTCTTACCATGCTGGGCATGGCTTGGGGCATTGCCACAGTCGTGCTACTGCTCGCCTACGGAGATGGTTTCGGGCAAGCGATCTACAATATCTTCGAGAGCTTTGGGGCGAAAGCAGTTGGCGTCTTTCCGGGTCGCACATCGCAGCAGGCTGGAGGAAACAAGGCCGGGGTGCAGATCCGGTTTACCAACACTGATGTCGAGATGCTCCGGAACGTCGTACCGCTGATTCAACACATTTCAAGGCAGTCGGACAAACAGTGCACGGTGCAGAACGCGTCGCGGTCGTACGACCTCCCAGTCACAGGGGTCGATCCCCCGACCCGCATCATCTGGAACCTGACCATGGGCGAGGGCCGCTACCTGGACGATCAGGATACGCAGGAGCACAAACGAGTTGCAGTTCTGGCTTCGGAGGCGAAAGACAAGCTGTTCTCGGGACTACCCGCGATTGGGCAGACCGTCCGGATCAACGGAGTCAGTTTTCAGGTTGTGGGTGTGGTGTCGCCTCGCATGCAGGAGGGCGACAACGACATCAACCGGACGATCTACATCCCGTACAGCGCCATGGATGTGTTGCAGGATAACTACTACATCAGCGGAATCTGGCTCGACTACGAAGGTATGGAGCACGAGAAGGTGTCGAAGACCATTCGACAGTCGCTGGCACTCGCGCACAATTTCAAATCAGACGACGAACGGGCGGTGTTTGTGTTCGACGCCCAGAAGCAACTGGCACAGTTCAACATCATTACGCTTGGGCTGAAGGTGTTGCTCACATTCGTAGGGACCATCACGCTGGCCATCGGCGGGATCGGGCTGATGAACATCATGCTGGTCTCAGTTACGCAGCGCACGCGGGAGATTGGTGTAGAGAAGGCCTTGGGCGCCAGGAAGCGTGACATTTTGTTTCAGTTTCTCGCGGAAGCACTTGTGATTACGGCAATTGGCGGGGTGCTGGGTGTCTTGCTGTCGTACATCGTCTCGCTCTCGGTCGGATCGCTGACGCTCTATAGCGCTATGGCATCCCACGCTGAGGCGGGAGACATCCGGTTGGTTGTAGCACCCAAGATTCTGCTCATTGCAGTCACCATTTTGGGCGTCGTGGGCATCATTAGCGGGATGTTTCCGGCGATGCGGGCTGCGAGTCTGGACCCGATTGAGGCATTGCGCTACGAGTAAATTGAGTCATACCTGATCTTCTTCGACGGGCGCAGTTTGAGCTGGGGTCCCCGGTAAGCCCGCCCGGCGGCGAGCGCTAAACATGGCTCCTTTTGCGGGGCGAACGGGTGCGAACGCGGTAAGTCCCAAGGCGTCGTCGAGATTGTCGTACACCCCTTCCATCCCTCCGCGCATGAAGTAGGTTTCGTGCCAAAACCCTACCCCGCCTGGATCGCGGGAAAATGCCCCCCACCAATTGGAATGAGGTAGAGAGCGGGCCCAGGTCTCCAGGGATTCGAAACCGTTCCAGTATTGGCGCATGCCCACATGCAGCGGAAACATCGAATAGATGATCGGCTCATGACAAAGCAGCCCCTCCGGTTTGGCGGCAACGGATGCGCTGATTTTCGGGCCAAAGCCGATTAATGTGCGAACTCCACGGAGACTGTGAACCCGCATGCCGAGGTAGATCACAACCAGATCGGGAAACGAAGAGAGATCGACGGTGGCGCGTTGAGCCGGCATAGCCTACCCCTGGGATGTGCGCAAAATCTGCGGAAACGGGCCGATTGACCAGTTCTAAACTTCTGGCAACTCCGATGCACCTTCGACAATCAAAGGGTTGTACAAGGGTCCAGAGTTGCTCAGGGAGTAGGTTACTTTAAGAGTGCCCTCCAGTGCGCTTGAACCGCTGAAAAGATAGGGCCGGCCTAAGGCGATCGCGTATAATTAAGAATCCATGCCTAAGTACTCAATTGTCGTTCCGCTGCACAACGAACAGGAGAATGTCACGGATCTTTACGATCGCCTGAAGGCGGTCATGGAGGCGAACGACGAGACCTTCGAAATCGTTCTGGTGGACGACGGTTCCAAGGACGGTACATTCCCGCTACTGCGCGAGATTGCGGCAGTGGACAGCCGCGTCACAGTGGTAAAACTACGTCGCAACTTCGGGCAGACTGCCGGCTTGGCGGCTGGATTCGATCACGCCCGGGGCGAGTACATCATCGCCATGGATGGCGATCTGCAGCACGATCCGTCCGATATCCCAATGTTCCTCGAAAAGATTGCAGAGGGCTACGACATCGTCAGCGGGTGGCGTAAGCAGCGCATTGACAACTTCTGGCTGCGGAGGTTCCCATCCCGCGTTGCGAACTGGATGATGGCCAAATTGAGCGGCGTCGATATCCACGATTTTGGGACGACGTTCAAGGCGTACCGCCGCGAGATTCTGGAGCAGGTCCCTCTCTACGGGGAATTGCACCGCTTTATTCCCGCGCTGGCGTCATGGTACGGGGCTTCGATTATCGAAGTTCCGATCCGCAACATCAACCGTGAGCGGGGCGCATCGCACTATGGGATTTCGCGGACCTTCCGCGTGTTCTTCGATCTGATCACCATTCGGTTCCTGTTGCGCTACCTCTCGCGGCCGCTGCACTTTTTTGGGACGGTGGGGATGTTCAGCATCATTGGTGGATCTGCTGTGGCGACTTGGCTGCTGGGAGAGAAATTCATCCACAACCAGGACTTGCTTGTCAGTCACGGACCGCTCATGATTTTTGCTGCTGTACTATTCCTGGCTGGCCTGAATATGCTGGCCGTGGGCCTGCTCGGGGAAATGCAGGTACGCCACTATCACGAGCCTTCCCGTCGCGCTCCCTATTCGGTGGATCGCATTCTGCGCGCGCAGAGCGAAGAGCACAGCGTCTCCGAGTAGAGCACCCGGAACCCTACCGCCGAATCAGACTTTCCTGCCTTCTTTCCCTCGGTGTTGCCTCCGGAGGCCCCAGCCTTGATACGGAAACTGGGCCTTCCCGAGGTATATAATCTGTCGGTTTGCCGCCATGGAAAACGCCACCCAATTCGAATTGCGTCTAGCCGACCGGATGTCGCGGTTGGGAACCGAAACTGCTTTTGAAGTCTTGAGCCGCGCGCGGGCCCTCGAAGCGCAAGGCAAAGAGATCGTCCATCTCGAAATCGGGGAGCCGGACGTCGACACTCCCGCCAACATCGTAGACGCTGGCGTCGATGCCCTGCGCAAGGGTTGGACGCACTACGGTCCCTCTGCCGGCCTGCCAGAATTGCGCCAGACCATCGCCAGTTACGTGAGCGAGACGCGCGGAGTGCCGGTTAGCAGCGACGAAGTGGTTGTAGTACCCGGGGGCAAGCCCATCATCTTTTTCTCAATCTTGGCTCTGGTCGATCCGGGTGACGAGGTGATTTACCCCAACCCGGGCTTTCCGATCTACGAATCGATGATCAACTACGTAGGCGGCAAAGCGGTGCCGATCCAACTTCGCGAAGAACGCGATTTCGGACTGAATCCAGACGAACTCGCAAGCCTGATTACGGATCGAACCAAGCTGGTGATCCTGAATTCACCCCACAACCCGACTGGGGGTGTTCTATCACGCAAAGATATCGAGTCCATCGCAAGGGCTTTGGCCGATCATCCTGTGTACGTGTTGTCGGACGAGATCTATAGCCGGCTGGTGTTCGAGGGCGAAGAGTTTTCGATCATGTCCGTGCCCGGATTCAAGGAACGGACGATTCTGCTGGATGGCTTCTCTAAAACCTATGCGATGACCGGCTGGCGGATGGGCTATGGCGTGATGCGCCCCGACCTGGCAGTTCATATTGCGCGCCTGATGACGAACTCCAATTCGTGCACCGCCACCTTCACCCAGGTTGCCGGAATTGAAGCCCTGCGCGGAGATCAGTCTTCGGTCGAGAAGATGTCGGCAGAGTTCAAGAAGCGGCGCGACTTCTTTGTAGAGGGTTTAAACAAGATTCGCGGTTTCTCATGCCGGATGCCACGGGGAGCCTTTTATGCGTTTCCCAACATTGAGAAGACCAAGTGGTCCTCGAAGAAACTCGCGACTGCCCTCCTGGAAGAAGCAGGCGTGGCATGCCTGTCGGGCACCTCTTTCGGCGCGTACGGCGAGGGGTATTTGCGCTTCAGCGTGGCTAATTCGCTGGAGAACCTGGAGAAGGCTCTCGACCGAATCGATCAGTGGACCAAAGCAAAGCTTTAAACACCTTGCAACTGCTCCGCCTTTTCTTATCCGATCTCATGACCAAGCCATTCCGTGTTTTTGCCACCTGCAACATCGGCGACGCTCTGAATCTGGTGCGCGCGCGGGGATACGACCTGGAGGTGTATGACAAAGCCGAGCCGCCGCCCAAGAACGTGATTCTGGAAAAAGTTCGGGCAGGAATCGATGGCTTGATCACGACGCTGCGCGATCCGATCGACGCTGAGGTGTTTGAAGCGGGCAAGGGACGGCTAAAAGTGGTCGCGCAGTTGGCCGTAGGTTTTGACAACATCAACCGGGCCGATGCCAACCGCTACAAGATTCCTTTTACCAACACGGCAGACGTGCTCACCGAAGCGACGGCAGAATTCGCGTTCTTTATGATGGGCGATCTGGCGCGCCGTTTGTGGAGCGCCGAGCACCTGACACGCGAGAACAAGTGGGGCTTTTGGCATCCCTATTTACCTTTTCTTGGGGATGAAGTCACGGGCAAGACGATTGCCATCATTGGGACTGGGCGAATTGGGCAGGCGATGATCAAAAAGAGCACGGGATTCGATATGAATATCCTGTGCTACGACCCGGGATTTGAGAATCTTGAGTTTATTGCGAAGATCCAGGCGCTCACCGACTTTCGTCAGGCGCAGGGCCTGACGAAAGAGAAGACCTGGATCCGTTATACGACCTTCGAAGAGGCCCTTGCGCAGGCTGACTACGTCAGCGCGCATGTGCCACTGCTTCGGCCTGGAGAAAGCGACGCTCCCACATTCCACCTATTCAACGAGCGGACCCTCAGAAAGATGAAGCCAACCGCGTACCTGGTGAATACGTCGCGTGGCCCTGTGATCGAGGAGGCGGCACTGGCCAAGGCGCTACGTGAACACTGGATTGCTGGGGCAGCACTGGACGTCTACGAAAAGGAGCCTTTGCCGGCGGATTCGCCGTTGCGTGATCCAGCGATTGAGGATCGCTGCCGCCTGTACCCTCATTTCGCCAGCGCGGCGAAGATCACGCGCCTATCGAGCGATCCCGAACGCGGCATGGCTGGGCGCTGCGTGCAAGGATTGCTTGACGTGCTGGAGGGCAATTATGGCGGCGATGTCACTAAAATGCCGTACGTGGTCAATAAGGAAGCCTTCGCCAAATAGCCGGTTCCAGTTGTCACGTTTTCATCGCTGACGATCCCGAAGAAGCATGGCTGCGCGAGAATCGCCCGGTTAGGTGGGCAACGTTGGGTCTATACGGCAATCTTGCCAGCGAGGACCAGGACAAGATCACTCCGTTCTCGAGGCCAGGCGACCGATCGGAGGCAGAGCACCCTTCTGCCGCCGCAGCAGTTGGGCTTCTACCGTCAGCCTTAGTTGGCATGTCAGGAACCAGTTTTGTCGAAGGTAACCCCCGAGACTAGATTGGCTACCTTATGTTCTCCAAGCGTACAGACTGGAGCCTCACGACCAACCGCTTCACGCAGGCCCTGGCAGATGCCCGCGCCGCAGGAGCGGAGGTTCTCGATCTCACGGTCTCGAACCCGACGCGCGCCGACCTCCACTTCGATCAGATGACAATCCTTGGATCTCTGAACTCGAGTGGGGTCCTCGACTACGATCCACAGGCGAAGGGAGTACTCTCAGCGAGGCAAGCGGTCGCTGCGTACTATCAGAACGATCACAAGTTGGTGGTTGATCCCGAATCAATCGTGCTCACGACGAGCACTAGCGAAGGCTACTCGTACGTGTTTCGGCTGCTGTGCAACGTGGGCGACGAAATTCTGGTCCCGAAGCCCAGTTACCCGCTGTTCGAATTCCTCGCCGACTTGCAAGATGTGCTGCTCGTGCCATACCCGCTGCTGTACGACCATGGCTGGCAGATCGATCTCCCCTCGCTTAACAGAGCCCTGACGCCGCGAACGAGAGCCGTTGTCGTCGTCCATCCGAACAACCCGACCGGATCTTACGCGAGCGGTGCTGAGATCGCTTCGCTCAATAGATTCTGCAAAGAGAATGGGCTGGCACTCATCGTGGACGAAGTGTTCCTCGACTATCGACATGACGGCGTATTGCACCCGAGCTTCGCCCGGAACGACGGTGTGCTCACGTTCACCCTCAGCGGCCTCTCGAAAGTTTCCGGCTTGCCGCAGATGAAGGTGGCGTGGGTCATCACGAGCGGCCCAGAGATCGAGAAGAGGGAAGCGTTGGCCCGGGTGGAGATGATCGCTGACACCTACTTGTCCATGAATGCGCCGCTGCAATTGGCGACACCCACGCTGCTCGATCAGCGCAGACAGATTCAGCCCCAGCTATTGAATCGCGTCCGCGCAAACCTGCACCAATTTCGGAGGCAGTTGTTGCGGCAGCAGACCTGCACCGCGTTAGGCGTTGAAGGCGGATGGTATGTTGTGCTGCGCGTGCCGGTCGTGCAATCGGATGAAGACCTGGCCATCGACCTCTTGCGCAAAGCCGCTGTCCTGGTGCATCCGGGACACTTCTATGATTTTCCGGTGGACGGCTATTTGGTACTGAGCTTGATCACTCCGACGGCGATCTTCGAGGAGGGTGTGCGGCGGATTCTTGCTCACGTGAATGGATAGTAAAGAAAACGCGAAGCGCTAGCGCTTTTGCAGAAACGGATTGCTCTCCCGTTCTTGCCCGATGGTGGTTGAGGGACCGTGGCCCGGGATCACGACAGTCTCGTCAGGCAGTGCCAGCAACTGCTGGTGCAGGGACTGCAGAATCTTCTCGAAGGAACCGCCCGGTAGGTCGGTGCGTCCAATGCTCCCCGCAAATAGAGTGTCCCCCGCAATCAGGGTCTTTTCTGGCGCGAAGTAGAGGCAGATGCTGCCCTCGGTGTGACCGGGGGTGTGCAGAACGTCGGCGACCAGGCTCCCGACCTTGAGCGCGTCGGACTGGCCAACACTCTGATCGATCTCCACCAATCCGGGGGTGGCCATGCCGATCCACGCCGCTTGCATATCGAGCATTTTCAGCAGGGCATAGTCGTTCTGATTGAGCAGGATGGGTGCGCTGGTGAGTGCCCGTAGCTTCATCGCACCGCCCACATGATCGATGTGTGCGTGCGTGATCACAATCTGCTTCACCTGCAGATTGTGCTTTTGGATGATCGCCATAACTTGCTGGATGTCGTCTCCAGGATCGATGACGAAGGCCTCGTGTGTTGTGGCGTCGCCAATAATCGAGCAGTTGCACTGCAAGGGGCCTACGGGCAGGATCTCGTGAATCATGCAAACATTCTACCGGGCAGGGAGTATTGCGAGGCGGTTGGGCTGCCACAGCTTGAAATCAAAAAAGTCCTCGATGGCTGGAGGACTCTTGTTGCCGAAGGCCTGCGGAACAGAATCCGATTCTACTTCTGCGCGGGAGGCGGTGACGCAGGCGCTGGTGCTGCAGGCTGGGCTGGTGTGGCCGGCTTCGACTGAGTGGGAGTCGACTTCACGTTAGAGAGAACCGAGCCCGTCACACCGGAGCCCCCCCGTGACGCCAGAATCGACAGTGTGATCGACGTCACCATGAACATGATCGCGGACCAGGTGGTGGCTTTCGATAGGGCCGTGGCTGCTCCGCGCGGGCCAAATGCAGTCTGGCTGCCTTGCCCCCCGAACGCTGCCGCGATATCCCCGCTCTTGCCACTCTGCAGCAGGACGACCACAATGAGAAAGAAACACACCACAATGTGAATGAAAGTGACCAGGTAAATCATGGCTCGACAAACCAAACCGGCCCTCGGGCCGGCCTCTCGTAGTCAGAATAATAGCTTTGGTGCGGAAGGGGGGATTTGAACCCCCACGCCTTTCGGCGCCACCCCCTCAAGATGGTGTGTCTGCCAGTTCCACCACTTCCGCAGGAACTTAAGAATTATAACAAACAGCGCGCAGGACCTTCGTGAAGAGCTCGAAGTGCGCGGGCTTTCTGAGGAGCGAGTTTAGTACCTCACGATCGCCGCAAAGGACTTGGGATCGAGGCTTGCCCCGCCGACCAGAGCTCCATCAATCTCGGGCTCAGCCATCAGCGTTTTTACATTGTCCGGTTTTACGGAGCCTCCGTAAAGAATGCGGAGGGTCTGAGCGAGTTCCTCTCCGAGAGATTTCCCGGCCTCGGAACGGATCAGCGCATGGGCATCGGCCGCCATCTGCGGGGTCGCCGTCTTTCCGGTGCCGATCGCCCACACCGGTTCATAAGCGACGATCATTTTCGCGGCTTTTTTGCCGGAGATTGCGTGGAACGCGCGCAGGCATTGGCGCCGTAACACGTCTTCGGTCAAACCGGCCTCGCGCTCCTCGAGGACTTCGCCGACGCAAACAATCGGGATCAAACCGGCCTCAAGAGAGGCCTTAAGCTTAAGGTTTACGATGTCGTCGGTCTCTCCGAAGTACTGGCGACGTTCGGAGTGGCCGATGATCACATGCGTCACGCCCACGGCAAGCAACATGGAGCCACAGATCTCACCGGTGTAGGCGCCTTCGGTTTGCCAGTAAATATCCTGTGCTCCAATCGCTATGTTCGTTCCTTTTGCGCAGGTCGAGGCGGCGTCGATATCGAGAAATGGCGGGCAGATCACGATCTCGTCGCGGTCATGACCGGTCACGAGCGGGATGAACTCTTGAAAGAACTCGCGGGTCTGGTCGGGCGTCTTGTTCATCTTCCAATTGGCGGCCATTACTTTCTTTCTCATGCGGAAGCCCTCTCGATGCGCACAGGGGTGATGGTGCCCGAACGGTGAAGCCGCTCTACTGCAGTGGCATAGGTCTTGAGCGTAGCAATGTCGAACATTACGAACCGGACGTGGTTCACGTGAGTTGCGTGCGTCAGTGCATCCAGTGTCGCGGGTACTGCTACCTGCGCGGCGTCGGCCGCGGGATAACCAAACGCACCAGTCGAGATTGCCGGGAACGCGAGTGAGTGAATTCCATGGTCATCGGCCATTCGGATCGATTCGCGATAGCAACTGGCTAGAGTTTGGGCCTCCCCTCGACCGCCTCCGTAGAAGACCGGGCCGACCGTGTGAACGACATACTTTGCGCGCAATCGCCCACCCGTGGTGATTACGGCGTTGCCTGCGGCCAAGCTCCCGATCTCGGCCACAATACGTTTACATTCCGCGAGGATCGAAGGTCCTCCCGCGCTGTGAATCGCTCCATCCACGCCGCCTCCGCCGAGCAGGGAAGAGTTCGCAGCGTTCACGATCGCTTCGGTCGTTTCCTTGGTGATGTCCGCAGGCCCATGAAGGTCCAGTAATCGATGACCTTCCAACTCAAGTCGCAGCGTAAACTCTTCCACCAGCGTTTCCTCGAGATAGCTAGGGCTTGTCAGTAAGGGCTTCCACACCAGGCAGCTTTTTGCCTTCCAGAAATTCGAGGGAAGCCCCGCCGCCGGTTGAAATGTGCGTGATCTTGTCGGCAACGCCCGCGGCGTGGACCGCGGAAACGGAATCTCCGCCACCGACGATCGTGGTGGCTCCAGCGTTATCGGCAACTGTTTTTGCGACCGCGAATGTACCCTTTGCAAAGGGAGCCACTTCAAAAACACCCATCGGTCCGTTCCACACGATCGTCCGGGCCCGCGAGATTTCTTCGGAGAAGATCTCGACAGTCTTGGGCCCGATATCGAGCGCCATCATTTCGGCAGGAATGGCCTGGCCTTGATCGATCTTCTGGACATGGGCGTTGATATCGATCTTGTCCGCTGCGACGTGATCGACCGGCAGCAAGAACTTGAGCTTGCGGGTCTTGGCTTCCTGAAGAAGTTGTCGAGCGAGCTCAATCTTGTCTTCCTCCACCAGGGACTTGCCGACCTGCTCGCCCAGAGCCTTGAGGAACGTATACGCCATCCCGCCACCGATGATCAGGGAATCGACTTTGTGCATCAGATTCGTGATGACGGGAATCTTGTCGCTGACTTTGGCCCCACCGAGTATGGCCACAAAGGGCTTGGCCGGATTGTGCAAGGCCTTCCCCAGATACTCCAGTTCCTTTTCCATCAGCAGACCAGCAGCTGACTTCTGCACGAATTTCGTAATGCCAGCCGTGGAGGCATGAGCCCGGTGTGCGCTGCCGAAGGCATCGTTGACGTAAAACTGGCAAAGCCGTCCGAGCTGCTTCGCAAAATTCTCGTCGTTCGCCTCCTCCTCGGTATGGAATCGGAGGTTCTCGAGCAGAAGCGTCTGCCCTTTTTCGAGTTTGGCAGACATTTCGACCGCTTCAGGTCCAACACAATCCGGACAGAAGCCAACATTCTCTCCACGGGCGAGTTCCTTGTCGAGCAACATGCGCAAACGCTCGGCGACCGGCTTCAGACTCATTTTCGGGTTGGGCTTGCCCTTTGGCCGCCCAAGATGCGAAGCCAGAATCAAGCGCGCTCCATGCCGCAGAGCGTACTCGATGGAAGGGAGCGTCTCGCGAATGCGCGTGTCATCCATAAGGCGGCCGTCTTCCAACGGAACGTTGAAATCCACCCGCATAAAAACATGATGATCGTTCAGAGGCAGATCACGAATCGAAAGCTTGGACATGGCCGGTCCTTAAAATAAGCGTTCGCGGCAAGCGAGCCTGATCGATGGCTGTGGCGCAGCGCATCCGTTTGCGTGAAGCAGGGGCGAGGCCGTCGCAGCCTCACCCCTGAGGTATTGATTCGGCGACTACAGGCCCTTGGAGCCGAGGTAATCGATGAGGTCACGCACGCGGCAAGAGTATCCCCACTCATTGTCGTACCAGGAGATGACTTTGACGCAGTTGCCGCCCACCACGAGCGTCATCGGGGCATCCACGATCGAGGAGCGAGAATCGCCCTTGAAATCCGAGGAGACCAGTTCGTTCTCCTCGTACCCCAAATAACCCTTCAGGGGGCCGGATGCCGAAGCCGCTTTGAGTGCTGCATTGACCTCTTCCTTCGTTGTCTTCTTGTCGACAAACACCACCAGATCGACCACCGAGACATTGGGCGTGGGCACGCGCATCGCGAAACCGTCGAGTTTGCCGGCTAACTCAGGAATGACCAACTTCAACGCCTTCGCTGCGCCAGTAGAGGTGGGGATCATGGAAAGAGCTGCCGCGCGAGCGCGCCGCAGATCTTTGTGCGGGAAGTCGAGAATGACCTGATCGTTGGTGTAGGAGTGAATCGTGGTCATCGTGCCGCTCTGGATCTTGAAATTGTCGTTTACCACCTTGGCGATCGGCGCCAGGCAATTCGTGGTGCAGGAGGCGTTCGAAATGATGTGATGCTTCGCCGCATCGTACTTGTCATGATTGACGCCCAGCACTAGCGTGATGTCTTCGTTCTTCGCCGGAGCCGAAATGACGACCTTCTTCACAGGCCCACGCATGTGCTTCTTGGCGTCGGTCGCGTCCGTGAAACGCCCAGTCGATTCGATCACTACTTGCGCTCCAACCGACTCCCAAGGGAGCGCAGCTGGATCCTTTTCTTTGAAAACCTTGATGGTCTTGCCATCGACCGTAATGCTGTCCGCTCCGGCCGAAATCTGATTCGGCAAGTTGCCGAGGATCGAGTCATATTTCAGAAGGTGGGCGAGCGTCTTGGGATCGGTTAGATCGTTAACGGCGACAAAGTCCACATTCGGATCTTTCAGCGAAGCGCGCAACACGTTGCGGCCGATGCGGCCGAAGCCGTTGATGCCTACTTTGATTGCCATGATTCCTCCGTAAAGGTTATGA
>Ga0306926_10007237_pt1 | contig 12018 bp, 10 predicted proteins | sample flu12Cox44000178_FD_203759 | JGI IMG/M metagenome (GOLD analysis project Ga0306926, IMG submission 203759) | Lab enrichment of tropical soil microbial communities from Luquillo Experimental Forest, Puerto Rico - flux8day.12C.oxic.44.000.178 (v2)... | ecosystem: Environmental > Terrestrial >...
TTGACCTCGCAGACGCACTCGACCCTGAGCGGCTCCCACGACAGGTCCTTACCTGCACTCCAGCGGCTCTGAGCGCCCGGCATGCGGTTTGATTCGGCGGCGGCACCGGCCCACTCGCGCCAAGGGTGATCACGCAGCGCGTCAACGCGCAGAGGCGCGAGCTCTGTCACGAGCTGCCCGCGCATCGCGGTCGTGAAAGATGAGGTGACCCCGACATGCTGCAGCACGCCGTTGTCGTCATACAAGCCGAGCAGCAGCGAACCCACCGCGTCCCTGCCACTCTTGTGCCAACGAAAGCCCGCCACGACACAGTCGGCGGTGCGGGCATGCTTCACCTTGATCATCGCGCGCTTGCCTGGCACGTAAGTGCCGGACTCGAGCTTCGCAATCACACCGTCCAGACCCGCCCCTTCGAAGCGCGTAAGCCAGTCGAGCGCAATCGCTCGATCGCGCGTTGCGGGCGTCAGATACAGCGGCGGGTTGACTTTCACGAGCAACTCCTCGAGAGCAGCACGGCGCGCCGCTTGGGAGGCAGTCATGAGCTTGCGTCCTGCGACCGCGAGCAGGTCGAAAGCGACGAACGAGGCGGGTGTCGCTGTCGCGAGTTTCTCGACGCGCGACACCGCCGGATGCAATCGCAGCTGCAGGGCATCGAAATCGAGCCCGTGCGGCGTTGCGATCACGATCTCGCCGTCCACCACAGAGTTTTCCGGGAGGCGATCGAGCAGCAGTCGATGCAGCTCCGGGAAGTAGCGATCGAGCGGCCGAGCATCGCGGCTCTGGATATACACTCCGTCGGGGCTGCGGAACACGATCGCCCGGAAGCCGTCCCACTTCGGTTCATAAAGGTAATCGCCTGCCGGCAGCTCCTCGGCGAGCTTGGCAAGCATGGGTTCGACGGGCGGCTTCACAGAGACTGCTCAAGCCGTAAGGCGCACGATTTCACGTGGCCTCGCAGCCGTCACCTGACACGGGCGCTCTCCTTGGGATGGCCGGAATACCACACCACCTGACTCGCTACGGATAGTGCCCGAATCTGCTGCAGGTGGCCGGATCTTGAGCTTGGCGTGAAGCTTTGCTGCGGAAGAGTGGCACACGCATATTTTTCTCAAGCGGGCCCTCCCATAGGGTGTGGTGTGAAGAATAATCGTGCGATTTACGGTCACGGCCGTCGACCGCCAGCGTGTGGCTGCGCCGGCAGTGCAAGAACGCACGGGAAGCAGGAGAGTGAGATGGACAGGAACAGAGCGGTAGGCATGCAGCAGCAAGAACATCGCGTCATGGACAAACCTCCGATCGTGCCGCCGGAGGCCTGGGAAGCTGCGCGCCAGCAGATGCTCGTGAAGGAAAAGGCCGTTACGCGGGCCCGCGACGCCCTGGCCGCCGAACGCCGGCGCATGCCGTGGATGGCGGTCGAGAAGACTTACGGTTTCGAGGGTCCACGGGGCAAGGTCAGCCTGCTCGACCTGTTCGAGGGCCGCCGGCAGCTGATCGTCTACCGCGCCTTCTTCGAGCCCGGGGTGTTCGGCTGGCCCGAGCACGCCTGCCGCGGCTGCTCCCTGGGCGCGGATCAGGTCGCCCACCTCGCCCATCTGAACGCTCGCGACACCACTCTCGCCTACGCCTCGCGGGCGCCGCAGGCGGACATCGCGCGCCTGAAGAAGCGCATGGGCTGGGAGATGCCCTGGTACACCATCACCGACAGCTTCGATGCGGATTTCGGCGTCGCTGAATGGCACGGCCACAACGTGTTCTTCCGCGACGGCGAGCGGGTGTTTCGCACCTACTTCATCAATGAACGCGGCGATGAGGCGATGGGGACCACCTGGACCTACCTCGATATCACGCCGCTCGGCCGGCAGGAGAGCTGGGAGGACTCGCCGGCGGGGTATCCGCAGACCCCGCCGTACAAGTGGTGGAACTGGCACGATAACTACGGCGACGAGAGCTCGCCTCACCCGAAGTGGGTCGAGGTGTCCGATGCCAAGGAAGCCACCTGGCGAAAACCCGACGCAGAGGGGGAAAGATGAGCGACGGTCGCTCCGGGTCGCGCCTGAAGGAGGCGCGACCCGCGCTCAAAGCTTCTTGACTACGACGCGCCCCTGTTCGTCCACGAAGACGTGATAGCGATTACCGTCCTTGCAGGTTGCCGTGTAGTCGCTGTCGGCGTTGCGTTTCGAGTCAACCACCTGATCGCACGGTAATCCGTGTAGTGCGATCGTCGCCTTGAGGTCCTCGCCAGGTGAGGGACCCTGGGCCGCGATGAGCCCGCTCGAGCCAAACAGCGCCAGTGCGGAGAAACCAAGAATCGGGCGCGCACGCATGGTAGCTCCTGTCATTTTGAGTATCAGATAGCGGCGAACTTTTTCGGATCAGACAAAACAGCCCAGATCGCCGCGCGTGAGGCGAGTACGGCGCCCGCAAGCGCAGGATCCCCGTCCTGGAGCAAACTGACTACCCGCATCAGCAACAATTCGTACTTCTCGCGCAACTCCCCGAGGGTCAGCTCCGATCCGCCCTGGTAAAACGCCCTGAACTGCGCCAGCAGGTCATCCACCTGATTCCTCAGCGACAGCTTGGTGAATAGTCCAATTGCACGGGTATCGCGCAGTCGTTGTTCGAGCGCGCTCAGATCGAGTGCTGCAGCGGACGGTGCTGCTGCTGCCTCCGCGGCGACGGGTTGCTGTTGTGCCTGGGGCTCGACGGCAGGTGCAGGCTTGGCCACCGCCGCGGGTGTTGCTGGCGGGTTCGCCGCAGGCTCGGCGCACGAACCGCGCGCGTCATGGGCGCACGCCGCGAGAAGTATCAGAATCCGCAGCGAAGCCGCGCGCAGTCTCTGCATCCCCAAGTCCTCAGCTCGATGCCAAGTCGCGGAATCGCCCGGTGTGCCACGAACTTCGCGCGAGCGCCCAGCACCTCTCAAAGGTGCTCGCGCATGAAGCTGCCGGCGTTGCCGAGGGCTTGTTGCCCTGGCTCCAGATGGGCGTTCCAGAGATGCCAAGCGTGGATCATATGGGGCCAGATCTCCAGCGTCACGGACACGTCGGCTTCACCGGCTGCCGCAGCAAGGCGTATTGCGTCATCGAGCAGAGTTTCCGCCGATCCCACCTGGATCAGCAGCGGCGGCATTCCCGTCAGGTTGGCGAACAATGGGGAAACGCGCGGATCCTTACGGTCTGAGGCACTGCCGAGATAAGCGTCAGCGAGTTCGCGCAGGTAGCCCTTGTGAATCAGCGGGTCGACCACGTCCTTGGTGATGAGCGTGGAGCCCGACATCGTCAGATCCGTCCACGGAGAAACGAGCCAAAGACACGCGGGTAGCTCCTCCTTGATGTCATGGAGCTTCAAAGCGACTGCCAGCGAAAGCCCACCGCCCGCGCTGTCGCCGCCAATCGCGATGTGTTCCGCCGCGACACCCTGGCGCCGCAGAAAGTGCCACGCCGTTACGGCATCATCGAACGCCGCCGGAAAGGGATTCTCTGGCGCCAGGCGGTAGCCAATCGCCAAGGTGCGCACTCCAGCTGCACGCCCTGCCTCCGATACCATGCGGCGATGACTGATGATCGAACCGGAGCAGTAGCCGCCGCCATGGAGAAACAGCAGAACACGTGAGCTATTGCTACCCGGAACGGTGGACCACTCGCCCGGTATCCCATTGATATCGACGGCGCTCAAGGTCACATCAGAAGCGACCGGCCACACCGCGCCGATCTCGTCGAGCCGCTGGCGCCGTGCTGCCCATCCGACGGGCCGCGGTTTGGAATCCAACAGGTCGCGGATTGCTGCGATATCGCTTTGCCCCATCGCTGCCTCCAGCAGTGGTCAATGCACGCACGGCGCGTTCGAGTGGAGGGTTCGGGGTACGCCTGGTTCGACGCAACACAGATACCCACGCGGTCCCGTTCGGGACCGGCTTACTGTGCGACCGGCAGCGAGCCACTACAAGCTTGGCCATCCCGTGAGGTTCGGTAAGCCACGATTTAAGCGTTGCACCCGGGCGCTAGCTTCTGACGCAGTGCCGATTCCGAACGCAAGCGCTGGCAGGATGCGTGTGCTTGTCGAGGGTAAGACGGCACCGGCGCCCGGACGTGATTTGCAAACACCGCATCTGGGCGCCACGGCTGTCACAAAAACCATCGGCATGCACGCCAGAAGAAATCAACTACCCAGCTGAAGATCAGCTCCCAAAACCCCTGGATCTCACACCGCGCGCGGCTTGAACCTTCATGATCAGCGCCCCGAGTGAGACGAGGATCTCTTCGCAGGCGCGAATTTCCGGCGTGGCCGGAGATCCTGATTGGCGCGCGTTGGCGGTAAGCTGATCGCCCAGAAAGGCCGTCAGCGTTTGCAGCTGTGCAATCGACGTGTCGAGCAGCTCTCGCGGGGTAGCGGTCATCGGAGACTCCACAACTAAGTAGTTTCTATCCTTGGATTGTCCCTGGGTCGAGTCTGGCGATTCCCTGGGACTGACTGAGCGGGGGGCGGGAAGTTCCGGAGCGTATTGCGCCGAGGTGTGTGACTTGTGCGATTATCCGTGGCGGCGGTCAATCGCTCAGAGCCGCCCATGGAATCGCCGCAGCGACGCGCCTACACTGTACCTGCGCCAAGTTGGACGCCGTCACTGAAACGCCAGCAGCCGGGCTCACTTCCCAGACCGCTGCCGAGCGGCTCGCGCAGTATGGTCCGAACGATCCGACCCCCCGCAGGCGTCGGTCGGGGCTAATCGATTTCCTGCGTCTGTTCCTCAATCCCCTCGTTCTGGTACTGCTGATCGCGGCGACCGCCGCGGCGGTCCTCGGTGACGCGACCGATGCAGGCATCATTTTTGCAATTGTCATCCTCAGCAACACGCTCGACTTCGCACAGACGCGCCGTTCACAGAAGGCGATCGAGCAGCTGCAGGTGCAAGTCGCTCCCAAGGCGACCGTGCTGCGCGATGGGCAATGGCTGGATGTTCCGCGCTCGCGGGTGGTTCCCGGCGATGTGGTGCGTTTATCGGCCGGCGACATGGTGCCGGCGGATGCGCGGCTGTTGGAATCCCGCGATCTTTATGTTCAGCAGTCAGCGCTCACCGGGGAATCGCTGCCGGCAGAGAAACAGGCCCACGGGGATGAGGTATCGAGCCATCCGGACGCCGAGAACATGGTGTTTCTCGGCACCTCGGTGGTGAGTGGCACCGCCCGGGCGCTCATAGTCGCGACCGGTACCGCGACGGCGTTCGGCGACATTGCTGCCCGCCTGGCCGCGCCTCCCGAGCCCACGGCATTCGAGCGCGGACTGAAGGACTTCAGTCTGTTCCTCACGCGCACAGTGTTCTTCCTGGTGCTCTTTCTGGTCATGGTCGCGGCACTCAGGCACCGTGATCCCCTGCAGTCGCTGCTGTTTGCGGTGGCACTCGCGGTCGGCCTCACTCCCGAGTTCCTGCCGATGATCGTCTCGGTCACGCTTGCGAAGGGTGCCCGTGCGATGGCGCGCAAGAAAGTGATCGTGAAGCATCTCGCTGCCATCCAGAACTTCGGCAGTATCGATGTGCTCTGCAGCGACAAGACCGGCACCCTCACCAGCGGCAGCATGACGCTCGATCAGTGTCTCGACCCCTTCGGTCAGCCCTCGCAGCGGGTGCTGACGCTCGCGAGGCTCAACAGCCGCAATCAGACCGGGATCCGCAGTCCTCTCGATGAGGCCATCCTGGGTACGGCGCCGACCGCTGCGGAGACCGGCTACCAGAAATGCGATGAGATTCCCTACGACTTCGAGCGCCGCCGTCTGTCCGTCGTGCTCGAGCACGACTCGCAGCGGCTGCTGATCACCAAAGGCGCGCCCGAAGGGGTGCTCGAGCGCAGCGCGGCGGTCGAGCGGCAAGGGCAGGTCGTGCCCCTCGATGCCGAGCTGGGCGCACGTTGCCGGGCGACCTTTACGGAGCTGAGCCGCAAGGGACTGCGGGTTCTGGCGGTGGCGTACGTGGTTGTCGACACCCGTGCCAACTACTCCGCGGCCGATGAGCGCGGGCTGATCCTCGTCGGCTTCGTCACCTTTGCCGACAAGCCCCTGCCCGATGCGGCGACCGCGCTCGCAGCATTACGCGCGGCGGGAGTCCACGTGAAGATCATCACCGGCGACAGCGATCTCGTGACCTCGCAGGTCTGCACTCAGGTGGGCCTGGATCCCGGCAACGTGGTGCTCGGCGAGGAGATCGAGAAGATGACCGATCCCGCGCTGCAGGCGATCGCAGAGGAGACTACGGTATTCGCGCGCGCCTCGCCCGCGCAGAAGAACCGCATTCTGCTGGCGCTCAAGCATCGCGGTCACGTGGTGGGCTTCATGGGCGACGGAATCAACGATGCGCCCTCTCTTCATGCGGCGGACGTCGGCATCTCGGTGGCCTCGGCGGTGGATGTCGCGCGCGAGGCCGCGGACATCATTCTGGTCGAGCCGGGACTTGAGGTGCTGACGAGCGGCATCCTCGAGGGACGCAGGGCCTTCGGCAACGTCATGAAGTACCTGCTCATGGGGACGAGCTCGAACTTCGGCAACATGTTCAGCATGGCGGGCGCCTCGACCTTCCTGTCCTTCCTGCCGATGCTGCCGACCCAGATCCTGCTGAACAACTTCCTCTACGACCTCTCGCAGGTCACCATCCCGACCGACAACGTCGATGAGGATTTCGTACGCAAGCCGCGGCAGTGGGACATCGGCTTGATCCGCAAATTCATGCTGTACGTCGGTCCCATCAGTTCGGTGTTCGATTTTCTGACCTTCTACGTGCTGTTGCGGTTCTTCCACGCCGGTCAGCCGTTCTTTCATACCGGCTGGTTCGTCGAGTCGCTTGCCACGCAAACTCTGGTGATCTATGTGATCCGCACGCTGGGCAATCCCTTCGAGAGCAGGCCGAGCCGGCCGCTTCTCATCACCACCATGCTCGTGGTGGCGGTTGGCGCGCTCTTGCCCTTCACCGGGCTCGCCGGGCCGCTCGGATTTGTGCCGTTGACGGCGACCTTCTATGTCTTCGTGGCGGCGGCAACGCTCGTATACCTGCTGCTCGTGCAGCTTGCCAAGGCCGTGCTCCTGGGTCACGCCGTGGGCGCGGGCGGGACGTCAGCCAGGCTGAGCAGCGGCGGTTAGACTAGGCACGAGTACCAAGACGCGAAGAGGGGTAGCAGGTGAAGCGGGTCTCGAAAACCGGCCGGGTCGTGTACGGCTGGCTCATGGTGTGCGCGCTCGGCGCGCCGGCGCATGGCGACGCCATCGCCGATCACGCGCGTCAGCTCCACTTCGCATCCATCGTACTCGATACTCACGCCGACACGACGCAGCGGCTACTCACCCCGGCCTACGACTTCGGCAAGCGCAACACCGACGGAAGCCACGTAGACCTGCCACGGATGCGGGCCGGCGGTCTCAATGCGCAGTTTTTCTCGATCTGGATCGACTCCAACATTCACGGCCCGCCCGCGGTCGAGAAGGCGCTCGACCAGATCGATGCGATCCGGGAACTCGTGCGGAGTCACCCGAACGATCTCGGGCTCGCGACAACTGCCGAGGACGTGCGCCGTGCCCACGCCACGGGCAAGATCGCTGCGCTCATGGGTGTCGAGGGCGGGCACATGCTGGGCAATGATCTCAGGATGGTGCGCGTCTACGCCGCGCTCGGCGTTCGCTACCTGACCCTCGCGCACTTTCACAACAGCGAGCTGGCCGATTCCGCGACCGACGCGCCGGTGCACAACGGCCTCAGCGAGTTCGGCAGGGACGCGGTGCGCGAGATGAATCGCAACGGCATGCTGGTCGACATCTCACACGTGTCGGATAAAAGCTTCTACGACGCACTCGAAGTGAGTCGTGCGCCGCTGATTGCTTCGCACTCCTCGGTACGCTCGATCTCCGGGCACGCGCGCAACATGACCGACGAGATGATCCGGGCTCTCGCCGCCAAGGGGGGTGTAATTCAGATCAACTACGAGGTGAACTACCTGAGCGACGAATTTCGCGCGGCTTACGAGACCCAGATCGGCAGTGTCGCCGGAAACAATGAGAAGTTGCTCAAGGAGTGCAATGGGGATGATGTCTGTATGGCTGAGGCCGACAAGCGTCAGATGATGGCAGCGCAAGCTGCCGGCCGCCTCCCGCACGTCTCATGGGAAAAGATCGTCGAGCATATTGCCTACGTCGTGAAACTCGTCGGACCCGATCACGTCGGCCTTGGATCCGACTTTGACGGTGCGATCATGCCCGAGGGCATGGACGACTGCAGTTATCTGCCGCGTATCACCGAGGCGCTGCTGTGTCGTGGTTACTCCGACGCTGATGTTCGCAAGATCCTCGGCGGCAATATGCTGCGCGTCATGGCGGCGGCCGAGCGCGTGGCCCGCGAGATGCAGGGGCAGCGTCACGCTGGCGGCTGCCCGGCCCCTGAGGCCGGCCGCGTCGCTGATGCCAGGGGCTCCAGATAGGGCTCCCATGCGTCGATCGATACGCTCTGGCGCTGCGCCGCGTCGACGCCCCATAACTCACGCGCGCTGAACAGAACGGTGTAGAGCCACTGCGGCTGCTCGCCGAGCCCCTGGGCGTGCGCATCAGCGAATACGTGCACGCCGCGCACCTGATCAATGCGGCCGACCTTGCCGCGAGCGTAGTCCGGCAGCCGCGTATGGTGCTCGACCGCGGCAGAGCGCGTGCGCACCCGTTCACCTACGGCAAAACGTGCGGGCACCGTCGGTGGCCGCTGCGTGGGTGATCCCCGCGCGAGCGTGACCGCCACGTCAACCGCGTGCAAAACCCGCAGTCCCGAGCGTGCCGGGTGCAGCATCTGGCCCGCGGCGATTTCGTCGGGGCCAACCAAGCCGTGCTCGATCAGTAGCCGCTCGAGACCCTGGATCCAGATTTCGTAGTAGCTGAGCGAGCGGTAGTCAGGCAGCGTCTCACGGGCGCTGCGGCTGGTATCGAGGTTCCACGCACCCGTAGCACCCATGGCGAGATTAAGCGCCAGCACCTGTCGTTTCCAGGGCGCATGGAACAACTCACCTTCAGGCTCAGGAACAACCCGGTCGCGTATGTCCTGCCCGCCCAGGTCGGCGCGCGATCGATAATTCATCTCATGTCGTCCAGCGCTCTGGCCAATCCGGTGCCGATCATCGAGTCGCGCGTGACCAACGACACCAGCTGCTCCTCGGCCATGCTTTCAGAATGCGCGGGACGCCGCGGTATCACCAGGTAGCGCACTTCGGCGGTGGAGTCCCAGACGCGAATTTCCGTGGAGTCCGGCAGCGTGACGCCGAAATCGACCAACACTCCGCGTGGATCTTTCACGGCCCGGGCGCGATATGCCGCGCTCTTGTACCAGGTCGGTGGCAGTCCCAGGACCGGCCACGGATAACAGCTGCAGAGCGTACAGACGACGAGGTTATGGACGGACTCTGTGTTCTCGAGCGCCACGAGGTGTTCGCCCTGGCGGCCCCCGTACCCCAGTGATGCAACGGCGGCCGTCCCATCCTGCAGCAGCCATCTGCGAAAGACCGCATCGACCCAGGCGCGTGCGACCACGCGCGCACCGTTGCGCGGGCCGATCTTAGTCTCGTAGGTGTCGATCAACACATCGAGCGCGGCGGCATCGATGTAGCCTTTCTGCTCCAGCACCGACCGCAGCGCCCGCACTCGCAGATCCATATCTGCCGGCTCACTGCGCTCGTCAGGGGGGTGTTCGTGTGACATGTCGGGCCTTGTAGGTTGAACTCGGCAGCTGCTCCTGGCAACTGCGAATGACACCTGGATGTCGGGTCGATGTTGCGGGCGTTTTTCCGCTGCCGCTCGCATAATGCCGCGGACAAGCTTCGAATCCTGCTCCCGTCGCCGGAGAGAGTGAAATGAGAACGACTGTACCGGCGCTGGTAACGCTGCTTTCGGTCCTCGCGTCGGCGCTCGCCAGCAGCGCCCAACAAGGAAACACCTCCCCGCCGGCTGCGCCCGCCGCAGCGCCTGCGAAGCACTACTCCCTGCCCGCCACGCCGGAGAACGTGCAATGGGGCTGGTACGATCCCAGCGAAAAGCCACGGCTGGTTATCAACTCCGGCGACACGGTATCGATCGAGACCATCTCGCACTCGCTGGGGCAGATAAAACCGGGTGCGGACATGAACAAGATCGTGGACCTGCGCAAGGAAAACGACGGCGGCGGACCGCATTCGATCACCGGCCCGATCTACGTGTCGGGGGCGGAGCCGGGCGATACGCTCGAGATTCACATCCTCAAGATCGTTCCCAAGGAGGATGCCTTCAATTTCAACCTGCCGGGTAAGGAATTCCCGACCGTCGGGCTGCTGGCAGCGGAGTTTCCGGAAGGGTTCGTGCGCTATTACAAGCTGGATCTGACCAAGATGCAGACGGTGTTCAAGCCGGGAATCGTGATCGATCTGCAGCCTTTCCCCGGAACCTTCGCTGTCGGTGTGGATCCGAACGAGCCGGCCGCGAAGGCCGGGCCACCGATACACGACGCCAAAGGTCGCACCAGCACGCTGCGTCCCTGGAAGAACGGCTCGAACATGGATCTGAATGAACTGCAGGCCGGCTCGATCCTATACCTGCCCGTGTTCCTCAGTGGCGGCCTGATCTGGACTGGGGATTCGCATTGCCGGCAGGGAAACGGGGAGGTGAATCTCACCGCGCTCGAGTGCGCCTACAAGGAAATTGAAATCCAGCCGGTCGTGCGCAAGGACCTGAAGACCGATTGGCCCTGGGCTGAGACCAAGACCGACTGGATCTTCATGGGGTACGACGAGGATCTCAACCAGGCGATGAAAATCGCCGTCGAGCAGACCGTGCAGTGGCTCGCCACGCAGAAGATCGTTCCGATGAGCCGCGAGGAAGCGTACGCGCTGACTTCCATGGTGGGAGACTGCCGCGTTACGCAGGTGGTGGACATCCGCAAGGGCGTGCATTGCATGATTCCCAAGCACGTCTTTGTCGGATACCGGGCGGCTCACGGTCGCAACGCCTCCTGATGCCCGGGTCGAGCCGGGCCGCTCGGTTCAGGCGGGCGAGAGGTGGTCCCTTCAGGGATGAGTCGCCTGCTCGAGCAAACTGACGAGTTCGGGCAGCCCCTGACGCCGCGCTGCCGCAAGCGGTGTGTCGCCGTCCTCGTCTGCGACGTCGGCATGTGCGCCGGCAGCGAGCAGGCGCCGGACCATGGTCACGTCGCCGCGCTGCGTCGCGACGAGAAGTGCGGTTCGTCCCCGAGCGTCGGTCTGCTCCAGGCTCGTTCCGCTGCGCAGGAGTTGCTCGACGCGTTCGAGGTTCCCCGATTCGGCTGCGCTGAGCAACGGTGAGTTCGCTGCGGCGCCGGCGCGAGCAGACGCAGCAGCCTCCAGCGCCTGAGATCGACGCGCCTGGACGCCGGGCGGTGCGGCGGCGGGAGAAGGTGCGAGTTGAGCCGTGGCAATCGGGTTCTCGAGCCCGCGCTCAGCGTCGCTCGCGTTACTGCCCGAGATGACATTTTCCGCGGCGCTCCCGCCTGCGATTCGCGGCGGTACCTGCCGCGCGCTCGCCACGCTGGCGCCTTCTGTGCTCCGCTCGGCAGCCGCATCGGGCCTTGGGCTGCGAGCATCTGCCGATGCGTTGACGCGCTCTCGCGCGCGGGCAGCGACCGCGTTGGGAGCGGGCGCGGCGCTTGCGCCCCGATCGATGGGGAGGGGTTCCGAAGGCTGACTGGATGCGCTGGACCCCGTCGCCGATTTATTGCCCGCGGCCACCTCCGACGCTGCTGGATTCGGCTCCGTGCCCCGCACCGGCGCTGGCGTGTGGAAATGCCATGCGAGGAGGGTGGCAAAGACTGCCACGATGACGCTGGCGGCAGCACTGAGGCGCCAGCTGGAATCGTGGGCTGCCGGGCTGCGCAGGCGCGTGATGCCGCGAGGCGCCTGATCCGCCGCGACCGTGCGGGCGTACGCGAAGACAGACTCCCGGACGGAGTCGCTCGGTCGCGCCGGGTCGGCAGCGCTCGCGGCCCGATAGCGTGCGGTGAGCTCG
>Ga0306926_10007238_pt1 | contig 12018 bp, 9 predicted proteins | sample flu12Cox44000178_FD_203759 | JGI IMG/M metagenome (GOLD analysis project Ga0306926, IMG submission 203759) | Lab enrichment of tropical soil microbial communities from Luquillo Experimental Forest, Puerto Rico - flux8day.12C.oxic.44.000.178 (v2)... | ecosystem: Environmental > Terrestrial > Soil...
GCGTCTGCGGAACAGGGCTTGGCGGTGGCCGAGGCCAACCTCGCGCTTATTTACTATACCGGGGAGGGAGTTCCCGTCGACTACACGGAAGCAGCGCACTGGGCCAAACTCGCAGCGGAGCAAGGTCTGGCGCACGCGGCGACCAACTACGGGTACATGTGCGAACACGGCAAGGGTGTGCCGCTCGACTATGTCTCCGCGTATTTCTGGTACTCGCGCGCGACGGCCGAGGGAGACAAAACTGCCGTCAAATTGCGCAAAGCTGTGGCGCGACTTTTGACGCCCCAACAAATGGAAAGGGCGAATACGCTCGTAGCCGCGGATGCGCCGCATCCGCAAAATCCGACCGCAGCCGGGGGCGACGGAGACGTTTCGCTGATTCAGGAACCCTAGCCGCCGGCCGGCTACAAGCGTTTTGCAATAGCAGCGCGTGCGCGTGACGAGGCCTCCGCTCCGGTGCGGGGGCCTTTCATTCTCCGGGTTAGCGTGTGCTGCGGGATGCCAAAATGGATGGTGAGCGTCTAGGCAGCAAGGGGTGATTATCATCGCCCTGAATACAATGAATCAGATATTTTAATGGATGAATTATGCGGCCAACCCGCCTTGCCGGTCGTAAGGCTGCGAGACTGCTCAATTTCATGCCTACAGATTCTTGTCACTGCCCCTAGGAGGAATTACTCATGGGAACGATTACCTATACTCCTCCGGTTACGAAGGAACCCGAGGAATACATCAAGGGCGTCCTAAACATTGCCCGGGCGAAGAATCCTGCGGAACCTGAGTTTCTCCAAGCGGTTCAAGAAGTGCTCGAAAGCCTGACGCCGGCGATCCGGAAGCACCCCGAATATCAGAAGGCACGGATCCTGGAGAGGATGATCGAACCAGAGCGCGTGCTGATGTTCCGCGTGCCGTGGTTCGACGATCACGGGAATGTGCAGGTGAATCGCGGTTTCCGAATCGAGATGAACAGCGCCATCGGTCCGTACAAGGGCGGGCTCCGTTTCCATCCCAGCGTAAACCTAGGCATTTTGAAGTTTTTGGCGTTCGAACAGGTGCTGAAGAATTCCTTGACCACGCTGCCGATGGGCGGTGGCAAGGGTGGGTCCGATTTCGATCCAAAGGGCAAAAGCGATGACGAAGTGATGCGCTTCTGCCAGAGTCTCATGACCGAACTGTATCGCCACATTGGTCCGGATACGGATGTTCCGGCAGGTGACATTGGCGTAGGCGGCCGCGAAATCGGATTCCTGTTCGGGCAGTACAAGCGGCTGGCGAACGAATTCACCGGTGTGCTAACGGGCAAGGGCCTGAATTGGGGCGGGTCGTTGATTCGTCCGGAAGCGACGGGCTACGGCTGCGTGTACTTTGCGCAGGAAATGCTGAAAACAAAGAAGGACTCGTTCGCGGGCAAACTGTGCCTGGTGTCCGGCAGCGGAAACGTGTCGCAGTATACGATCGAAAAGCTGCTGGACCTTGGCGCGAAGGTGATTGCGTGCTCCGATTCGAATGGCGTGATTCATGATCCGGAAGGCGTCAATCGCGAGAAGTTGGCATACCTTCTGGAACTTAAGAACGTGCGCCGTGGCCGGATTCAGGAGTATGCGGACAAGTTCAAGACCGCGAAGTATATTCCGATCGATCCGAAGCAGGACTACAACCCGATCTGGACGATCAAAGCCGATTGCGCCTTCCCCAGCGCGACGCAGAACGAAATCAATGCGAAGGATGCGGCGACCCTGGTGATGAACGGGTGCCAGCTGGTAGCGGAAGGCGCGAATATGCCGAGTACGCTGGATGCGACCAAACTGTTCCTCGAGGCGAAGGTGCTCTATGGTCCGGCGAAGGCCGCGAATGCAGGCGGCGTGGCCACGAGCGGCCTGGAAATGTGCCAGAACAGCATGCGGCTGAGCTGGACGCGTGAAGAGGTGGACGATCGCCTGCACAAGATCATGATCGCGATCCACAAGAACGCGTACGAGACAGCCGAGAAGTACGGGCAGCCCGGCAACCTGGTGTATGGTGCCAATATCGCGGGCTTCGTGAAGGTGGCGGACGCGATGCTGGACCAAGGGCTGGTGTAGGAAGAAGTGGCCCTTCGACGGCGTTCAAAGCAAGCGAGTGGTTCCTCACGAGTGCCGCGCGAAAAAACCGCGCCACACCACTTGACTGAATGCTCGGAGTAGAATTACGGCGGGGTGGTGATGAACCATCCCGCCCTTTTTGTTGACCGCGGAGTCTCCTTGGCATGACCCGGCGCGCGCTATCCATTCCGTTTCCCGATGCGGAGATGCAGTTCGAAGGCTTCGACAACCTGATGCCCTTTCGGGTACAGGAAATTCTGTTGGTGTCGAGCCTGTACGACTCGTTCATCCTGCGCGAGGACGGGCGGCTGAATGAACTGTTGGTTAGCGAGTCGCAGGATTTGCATTTGCAGCAGATCCCGCGGATCACACATGTATCGAGTTGCCGCGAGGCACTGGAGCGCGCGAAATCCGAGCGCAGATTCAACTTGATTTTGACGAACCTAGCTGTGGGGGATATGAATGCCGCCCAACTGGCCAGCGAGATCAAGGCGGCGGGACTGCAAGTGCCGGTAGTGGTGCTGGCCTACGACTACCGCGAGATCAAGAGATTTATTGCTCGCAATCCGGTGACGGATGTCGACCGGATTTTCTTGTGGCAGGGCACGCCGCGAGCGCTGATCGCCATCGTGAAATACATCGAAGACAAGCGCAATGTGGAGCACGATACGTCAACTATGGGCGTGCAAGTCGTGCTCGTGGTGGAAGACAACATCCGGTATTATTCGGCATTTTTGCCGCTGATGTACACGGAGCTGATTTCGCAGACGCGACGCGTGATTCAGGAAGGGATGAACCTGGCGCACAAACTGATGCGCATGCGCGCGCGGCCGAAAATTCTGCTGATCTCGAATTTCGAGGACGCCTATGGGCTCGCGGTGAAGTATCAGGAATATCTGCTCGGCGTGGTGAGCGATGTGGAGTTTCCGCACAATGGGGTGCTCAGCACGGATGCCGGATTCGAACTGGCGCGCAGCGTCCGCGCGCTCGTACCGGATGTGCCGGTGGTGCTGCAGACCAGCCGGACGGCATTCCGTCAACAGGCATATGCGGAAGGATATTCGTTTTTGCGCAAGGGCTCTCCGACGTTCTTGCGGGATTTGCGGCGATTGCTGACGCAGGAGTTCGCCTTTGGCGATTTTGTATTTCGCACCCCGAACAAGACGGAAGTGGCGCGGGCAACGGATTTGAATTCGCTCGAGGACAAGTTGCACTCCGTTCCGACCGAGAGTATCGCGTACCACGGTGAGCGCAATCACTTCTCGCACTGGCTGACGGCGCGGACGGAATTCGCACTGGCCCAGAAACTGCGGCCCCGGAAGGTTTCGGATTTCCCCACGGTCGAGGATTTGCGGCGCAACTTGATCGACTCGATCGCGGATTACCGGCGCGAGCAGAGCGATGTGCTGATCGGCGATTTCAAGCCCGAAGCATTTCAAAGCGGCGGGGCGTATTTCCTTCGGATCGGCTCGGGCTCGCTGGGAGGAAAGGCTCGCGGCTTGGCGTTTGTGCGGCACCTTCTGCACAAACGAGGATTTGTGCGGCGTTTTCCCAACGTAAAGGTGACGGTGCCGCCGGCCGCGGTGATCGCCACTGACGCATTCGACCGTTTTCTGTCGGAAAACAATTTGTTGGACTTTGCGATTCACGCCACGGAGGACGCGGAGATTCAGCAGCGTTTCCTCGATGCTACCCTGCCCGCGACTCTGGTGACGGATCTCCAAGCGTTCTTGGCTGAGGCGCGGCACCCGCTGGCGGTGCGTTCGTCGAGTCTGCTAGAGGATTCGCAGTACCAGCCGTTTACCGGCGTGTATGAAACGTACATGCTGGGGAATCAGCACGAGGACGACGCGTTTCGCTTGGCGCAACTGAGCGAAGCGATAAAGCTGGTGTACGCGTCGACGTTCACCCGGCACGCGAAAGCGTACGTACGCGCAACGCCGTTTCGCCTGGAAGAAGAAAAGATGGCGGTGATTCTGCAACGGGTGGTGGGCTCGTTTTTTGGCGCACGGTTTTATCCGGATTTTTCGGGTGTGGCGCGTTCGCGGAATTTCTACCCTGTGCCGCCGATGACTTTCGAAGACGGTGTAGCGTCGGTGGCGCTAGGCCTCGGAAGGACCGTCGTGGACGGCGGAAAATGCTTGGTGTTTTGCCCGAAATATCCGGCAAACCTGTTGCAGTTTTCTTCGGTGAATGATTTTCTGTCGCAGTCGCAGACGGACTTTTGGGCGCTATCCGTGGATCACGCGCAGCAGGAAACGGACCCGGCAGGATTGCGGGAGGTACGTTATGGGTTGGAAGCAGCAGAGGCGGACGGAACACTGGAGGCCGTCGGTTCGACATATTCGGCGGATAACGACCGCATCAGCGATGGAGTTAGCCGGCCCGGGGTGAGGTTAGTGACATTCGCACCGATACTGCGCTACGGGACATTTCCGCTGGCCGGACTGCTGGGCGAACTGATTCGCGATGGTGAGGACGCGTTTGGCCAACCGGTGGAGATTGAATTCGCGGTGCGCTTGCCGCGGCACAAGACGGAAAGCGCGGAGTTTGGTTTTCTGCAGATCCGTCCGCTGGTGCTCACGCGGGAGAGCGAAGAGTTGCAAATGGGAAGTATCGAGGCATCGCAGCTATTGGCACAAAGCAGCAAGGTGCTGGGGAACGGGCGCGTGGACCATCTTGTGGATGTCGTGGTGGTGGACTCCCAGCGCTTCGAACGCGGGGAGAGCCAGGAAGTGGCGCGACAGGTGGCATACTTCAACGCCAAGCTGGGTGCGGAGAGCCGACAGTATCTGCTGGTGGGGGTGGGAAGGTGGGGTTCGAATGATCCGTGGCTCGGGATACCGGTAGAGTGGGACGAGATTTCGGGTGCGCGCGTGATTGTGGAGGCGGGCTTCCGCGATTTTCGGGTGACGCCGTCGCAAGGGAGTCACTTTTTCCAGAATTTGTCGGCATTTCAAGTGGGATACTTCACGGTGAATCCGGATGTGGGCGAGGGGATCGTGGACTGGAACTGGCTGACGTCACAAGAAGCGTTGGAAGAACGCGGCTGCGTGCGGCATTTACGGTTTGCCGAGCCGCTCACCGTGTTGATGAACGGACACGCGGGTGCGGGGGCCGTCCTGAAACCGAAATTGGAAAATAGAAACTAGAAATTGGAAAATGGACGCGCGGCAGGCACGCCTAGAATTCCGCACCAAGAATGGGACGGAGCTCTTTGACCTCAGGGGCAAAGCTGATTTACTGGAAAGTGTGAAAACGTGAGAAACAAGATTCGCGTAGTGTTCGCAGCCGTAGTATTTGCTTGCGTTGTCACGCAAGCACAGACGCGCAAAGTGATCATCGATCAGGACGCGCGCGGACCAGCAACGACGGATCAGCAAGCGATTTTGATGCTGCTGCAATCGCCGGAAATCGAAACGTTAGGCATTACGGTGGTGAGCGGGGATCAGTGGCGCGACGAAGAAGTGGCGCATACCTTGCGGATGCTGGAACTGACCGGGCACATGAATATAAAGGTGTATCCGGGCGCGGTATTTCCATTGATCAACAGCAAGGAAGAGATCAAGCGCTGGGAGACGCTGTACGGCAAGGTTAGCTATCAGGGCGCGTGGAACGAACGGAAGGTGCAGAGTTCGACGGGATCGGGGCTGACGGGAGCATGGAATTCCGGCGCGTATCACGGGCCGTTCGAAGTGCCCAATCCGCTTCCGGAAGGAAATCCGGCGCTCAAGGCGGAGAACGAAGATGCGGCGCACTTCATGATCCGCATGGTGCATCGATATCCGCACGAAGTGACGATTTACGCAGGCGGGCCGTTAACGGATCTGGCGCAAGCGATCAGTTTGGATCCCAAGTTCGCGGAACTGGCGCAGGAACTGGTGGTGATGGGCGGAAGCATCACTCCGGTGGCGCCGATGAGCTGGGCGCAGGCGAACCGGAGGGAGTTTAATTTCTGGTGGGACCCGGAAGCGGTGCACATTGTGCTGCGTGCGCCCTGGGCCAAAATCACCGTGACGACGGTGGACATTTCGGTGAAGACGCGGATGACCAAAGCGATGATCGAGGAAATCGCCAGGGCCGCGACACCGGCGGCGAAGTACATCGGCAAATGGGCGGACGAAGAATATTTGTGGGATGAACTAGCGGCGGGAGCCTGGCTCGAGCCGAGCATCATCACCAAGGAAGAAACGCTGTATATGGACATCGATATTTCGCACGGCGCTGGGTATGGGAATACGCTGGTGTGGATGACGGGGAGCCAACCCGGGCTTGGAGAGCGCCTGGTACAGGTGCAGACGGAGTTGGACTTACCTAAATTCAACCGGCAAGTGATCGATCTGTTGTCGCGACCTTCGAAGCCGTAAGGCGAAGGCTCACCCGTTCGTGAGTTGGGGCTGCGAGAGTGCGTGGAATCGCGCTGGCATTGTAAAGCGCGGGACCCGCTGCCCGTCTTAACTCCTTCCCTTTCAGGTTTCGAAGTGCCACGGATGCTTCTCGTTTTGCGTCACGCGCACCTAGGTACCGGGGCCCTGCGGGTGGTGACCTGCCCGGAGACGCAGCCTGCCCCCGTGCGGGTGGGCGCGGTCAAGGCGGCTTCCGGCGGAGAAACGGACCGAAATGTTTCAGAGGGCTATCTTGCGGAAACGCGGCGGCAAAAAGCAGACCGCGCGCTGGACCGCAGTTGGGAGCGCGGACCTGGTGGCGGGTACGTTCCGAAGGAGGAAGGCACCGAAGCCGGAGAGCTGCTGACTCGTACTTAAAACCCTCATTTCGGGCTTTGACACGCAGCGAGATTGGGCAAGGCCGCGCGCGCAGCGACTTCGCTGGCGTACTTGCGCTCGATTCCCGCTGCGCTCTGGCCGCAGCGAGGTGATACAGTCTACGGACGCGGTTGGAGACGGCCATGGCCACGCATGACAAACACGACACCCATCAAAAAGCGCTGTCGCTGAACCTGGACCCGACGATTTTCGGATCGTTTGCCGAAATTGGCGCCGGACAAGAAGTAGCGCGGTGGTTTCTGCGTGTCGGCGCGGCCTCGGGAACGGTAGCGAAGACGATTTCCGCTTACGACAAGGAAGTGAGCGACGATTTGTACGGCGGCGGAACACGGTATGTTTCGAAGCCGCGGCTTAAGGCGATGCTGGATGGCGAGTGGAAGCAGTTGCTAGCGCAGTTGGGACCGAGCCGAGGCGCAAATACGAAGTTTTTCTCTTTTGTCGACACCGTTTCCGCACGAAATTATACGGGGACAAATGATTGCCACGGCTGGGTGGGTTTGCGGTTCCAGCGCGAGCCTGGTGGAGCGGCGAACAACGCGATTCTACACATCAATCTGCGCGATACGACGAACGTGCACCAGCAAGAGGCCGTGGGGATTCTCGGCGTGAATCTGATTTTTGCGGTGCATCGCGCAGCGGGATCGCCGACGGAGTTCATTGCCAGTGCGTTCGACGACCTGAGCTTGCATCGGATCGAAATCGACTGCCTGGAGATGTCAGGGCCGGCGTTCGAAGGCTGGGATCGCGACGAGGTTCACGCGCTGCTGGTGGCGACGGGCTACGCGGAGGCAGTGGCGTATTCGGCGGACGATCAGTTGGTACCGGCCAACGAACTGCTGTACAAACGCGCATTGGTGTTGGCGCCGGGAAGATTCGATCACGTGGATCAAATGCACGCGGATCTGATCTCCGACACGCTGGCGGTGTTGCCGCCGGAGGAATTGAAAGAAAGCAAGGGGGGACTGGGCTTATTCTGCTTGTCCATCCCTCAAGACCCGAAAAACGAGGAAGTGCCGGTCAAAAAAATTATCCACCACGTGAAAGAATTGCAGAAGTTGGGCTATGGGGTGATGGTGTTTCGAGCGCAGGAACTTTACTCGATGAGTGCGTACGTGAACCGGTACACGAAGTCGCGGGTACATTTTGCGATCGGCCTAACGGTGCTGGTGCGCGTGCTGCAGGACCGCTACAACGACTTAGCGGGGACTTTGCTGGAAGGAGTAGCCCGGTTATTCACGCAAAACGTGCGGCTGACGGTATATCCGATGCTTGTCGACGTAACGCAGAGGCGCGCCACACTCGCGGGACTGAGCGGATGGACGTGGAAGGAAACAGACGGCGTAGTGACGGTTGACAACTTGCATCCTGTAGGAGCGCTTAATTCCCTTTACGAATACCTACTGAAAAGTGAACTGATCCTTCCCGGCAAGCCCGCGCACAGCCGAGAGGCCGCTCAAGGTTGAGCGGTGGATGTCCCCATGGAGCGACAAAATCACTGGCAGAATTCGCAGGCTCGGCCGACGGTGCCGAAAACCGAGCAGCTCGATTTCGGGAGAGCGCTAGCCGGGCTTGATGGGCTCGGCGCTCATGAGTGCGGTACTGAGATACATCAGGGCTGAGTTTTTCCTGGGCCCGCACGGCAGCGAGGAAGTTGCAGCCTGAAGAAATGCCGATCGCCAAACCGAGAGATGTAGCCAGCTTCTTAGCCATGTTGTGGGAGAACGTCGCGAACGCGAGCTTTGCCTCAAAGGCTGGCGATCTCCGAGTAGTAAAGCAGACTCACAACGGGAAAGCCCGCATCAAAAGCGCGGAAGAAGGGCGGGTAGCGTCGTCAGCGCACCAGTAATTCGAATAGGAACCGCTGGCGGCCGGCTGCGAAAAAGCATACCGCAAACGCGAGAGCAAAAATGTGATGTTTAACTCGATTCGATCAGTGACGGAGTGGGCCGTTCGAACAAGGGCGGCTCCGATAGCCGTTAGGACACAAGTGATTACCGCAAGTCGAGTGGCCGTGGTTAGCTAGTAACATGCAACGCACGAATACAGGTGAAAGAAGGAGAAGCCGCAGAATACGAATCGGCCAGCCGGTGCGGATCCGGCCATCGGATCCGAAGGACAAATATTTCGAGGACAACAACACCACGAAGAACGTGTCGCGGGACGGGATCTATTTTGTGACCGGGGTTTCCGGGTACTACGAGGGAATGCGGCTGTTCGTGGTGGTGCCGCACCATGCGCCACGGGAACCACAGGATAAGGAATACCTGGGGCAGGTGGTGCGCGTGGACCCCTTTCCCGACGCACAATGGGGCGTTGCGGTGCAGTTGTTGTCGGATTGGCGCGCGAGTTAGGCCCCCCTCAGGAAGCCGAGCCGAGCTCAATACAAACCCTACGACTGCGAATCAGTTCAAATTGCAGCGAACCGCAACCGCGGCCGGCCGCAAGCTGCAGGTAAGATATCGATGTGCGGTCCGAAGCGCCGCAACGAACACAGCGTGCCAGAAAATCAGATTCGTCTGGACGATTCCACAAGCAAAAGAAAAAAAACAGAAGTTTGCAAGACTTTCCGGGAGGCGGCTGGTGGAAGGAGAAGACACCTAGGATTGTTACAAGGTTGCTGCCAGCGGCCCGGGTGAAGGTTACTGAGCGGACGAAATGAGCGGACATTGGGCGTCCGGTTTCGATTCCAGCGTGCGAGCGGGCGTTTCCGGTACAATGCACAGTAGCTATTTTTTGCTAAGAAATGAGATTGGGTGAACAGGTGATTCACCAATACGTTTTTCATAACGAGCAATTACAGAAGATCGAACAGTGCCGCTGGTCACCAGGACAAGCTGGGTTGATCTGTGGTTGGGGGCTGTTCACCACCGTACGCATTATCCGGGGCGAGGCGTTCGCGTACGAGCGCCACTGGCGGCGGTTGGAGAAGGACTCGGCACTAATCCGTTTGCCGCTGGCATATTCGGGAGCGAAGGTGCGCTTGCATCTGCAGGAAGTGATCCGGACGAACGAGGTGCAGGAGGGCTGCGCACGAATTTACCTTGTATGGAACACGATCGGGGGATGGAAGAGCGACGAAAAGATGACGGAAGTGGACCTGGTGATTACCACGGCGGGGTTGCCGCATTATCCGGAAATGGTGCGGCTGACGGTGCAGGAACATGGGCGCCACGCAGCTTCGGCCCTCGCGGGCGTCAAGACCATTTCGTGGCTGAACAGTGTGTGGGCCTCCGCGGAGGCACAACGCGCAGGATTCGACGAAGTCGTGCTGCTGAATGAGCGTGGCGAAGTCGCTGAATGCACGGCAGCAAACATTTTTGTGGTGAAAGGTGACAGGGTGCTCACGCCGCCGCTGAGTTCGGGGTGCCTGGAAGGCGTGACGCGCAGCGTGTTGATGGAGGTGGCGGCGGACGCGGGAACGAGCCTGGTAGAGCAAACGCTATGGCTCGAGGACCTGTACGCGGCCGACGAAGTATTCGTGACCTCGACGAACCGCAACGTGATTGGCGTAAAGGAAATCGCCGGCCACACGATTGGAAATGGAACAACGGGGACGCTGACAAAGAAACTGGACGAAGTTTTCGAAGCCTACGTCCACGACTACGTGGAGCGTCGGCTGGCGTCCAGCCGGTAAGCTGAAGTTCAATTCCAAAACAGACTTAATGCTGGCCTACAGATTCCGACGGACCCGACTTGAGGTGGACTGCACGCCTAGGGTGGCACGGAGCATCACCGGAGCAAGAATTGTGGTCACCATCACCAGCAGCACGACGGCGGAGAACAGTCCTTCGTCGACCACGCCAATTCCCTTCCCTATTCCCGCGAAAATCAGGCCGACTTCGCCACGAGGCATCATGCCGAAGCCCACCGCCAGGCGATTCATCGTGGGAGGGCAGCCCCAACCGGAAGCCACTTTGCCGACGATAGCAACGATGGTGAGGACGAGACCGGCGATGAGAACATCTTTGTGCGCCATAGTTTCGAGTTTCACCTGAATGCCCATCCACACGAAAAAGAGCGGCACGACCAGCGATTCGATAGGCGTCAGCAATTCGTGGAGCGAAGTGCCCTCGACTTCTTGGTCGAAGAAGCTGTTGAGGATCATGCCGGCGGCGAAGGCTCCGATTATCGTGGCGAGTTCGGCGACATTGGCGAGCCAGGAAAGCAGGAGGGCAAAGCTGACGCCGAAAAGCAGCTTGAGATTGTGCACCCCATGACGGGCGAGACGGCGAACCAGCCTGGGCACGAGCCAAATGCCAATGCCCATGGAGGCGGTCAGAAACAGCGCGGCCTTTCCGGTGGTCAATGCGATCGATCCGACACTGATCTTTCCTGTGACTGCCAGACCGCTGACGACGGCCAAAACAATGAGGCAGAGAACGTCATCGATGACGGCTGCTCCCAGAATGACACGCGCTTCTTCGGTGGTATCGCGCCCGATGTCACGCAAGACGCGAGCGGTGATGCCTACGCTGGTGGCGGTAAGGATGCCGCCGATGAAGAGGTCCGCAGCTAACGAGTTGTTGGGATGGAGGAGCTTCATTACGGCCATTCCGAGGACCATGGGCACAACGATCCCGAGGACGGCGACATAGGTGGCGTGTTTGCCGACACGTTTCATCTCCACCAAGCTGACTTCCAACCCGACGAGAAAGAGCAAGACCAAAATCGCTAGGCGCGAAATGATGTCGATGAAGGCATAGACGGTGATGTAGGTCTGTCCCTGTGGGCCCGCGAGCAAGTGCGCCAGGGTCTCACTATGGGGACCCGGGGGGAGAACCTGCTGCGTAGCCTGCGCCAGGTTGTACGGACCGGTGAGCGCCACCGACGCGATTTTCGAGAGATTGTCGCCCTCGCGAAGGACGGTGAGGGTGGGGTTCCCGAGGTAATAGCCGAGATTTCCGGCGAGCAACCCGACGAGCAACTCACCGAGGACCGCGGGCTGCTTGATCCACTTCATCAGCCAGCCGCCAAGGGCCGCCCCCATGGTGATGAAAATCGACGCGATCAGGATCGGGACGACCGGGTCGGCATGAGACAGTTCACCACTTTCGGAAAACGAAGCGAGCAGCACCGCCCGCCAGACACACTGCGGCAAAATAGCAGTAATGAGCATCTTGGAACTCCGGGAAAGCGGCAGGCGGCGAGCTTGA
>Ga0306926_10007239_pt1 | contig 12016 bp, 19 predicted proteins | sample flu12Cox44000178_FD_203759 | JGI IMG/M metagenome (GOLD analysis project Ga0306926, IMG submission 203759) | Lab enrichment of tropical soil microbial communities from Luquillo Experimental Forest, Puerto Rico - flux8day.12C.oxic.44.000.178 (v2)... | ecosystem: Environmental > Terrestrial >...
TTCCACACTGGCGACGTGGTTCAAATCGAGGAAAGCCGGCCCATTTCGAAACGCAAGCACTGGGTGGTGCTGGGTGGTCGCGGTGATGTTGCTCCGAGCCGCCCCGGCGCTGACGTTGGGAAGGCGCCACCAGTTGATGGAGCGGTCGACCTGCCGCCTGAACCGATCGGAAACGAAGGGGACGCTGCATGATTCAGATGCAGACAAATCTCGACATCGCCGACAACTCCGGCGCTCGCCGAGTCCAATGCATCAAAGTATTGGGCGGCTCCAAGCGCAAGACCGCATCGGTTGGCGATATCATCATAGTTTCGGTGAAGGAAGCGATCCCGCGCGGCCGCGTCAAAAAGGGCGACGTACACCGCGCGGTTATCGTTCGCACGGCAAAAGAGATCCGTCGCACCGATGGCAGCGCGATCCGCTTCGACCGCAATGCCGCCGTGCTCGTCACTCATCAAGGCGAACCGATCGGCACGCGCATTTTCGGCCCCGTCACCCGCGAGTTGCGGGCGCGCAGATTCATGAAGATCGTGTCGCTGGCCCCGGAGGTCTTGTGAGTGCCGAGCAATGGCGAAGCTGAGGATCAAAAAGGGCGACAACGTCGTCGTCATCACCGGGCGCGACAAGGGCAAGATGGGCGAGGTGTTGCGGGTGTTTCCTGCCGACACGCGAATTATCGTGCAAGGGATCAACGTTGCCAAACGCCACACCCGGCCGCGGATGGGTGATCCCGGTGGGATAGTCGAGAAGGAGCTGACCATTCATATATCCAACGTTGCACATATCGATCCGCGTTCGAGAAAACCAACGCGCATTGGCTACAAGCACCTCACCGACGGACGCAAGGTCCGCTTTGCCCGCCGATCGGGTGAAGTTATCGACAGGTGAGGCGATGGCTACTACCCGCTTGCAGGAGCTTTACGCGGCAACCGTCAGGCCGGCGCTGATGCAAGAATTTGGTTACAAGAACCCGATGCAGGTGCCACGCCTTGAGAAGATCGTTGTCAACATGGGCGTCGGTGAGGCAGTGCAAGACAGCAAGAAGGCCGAGGCTGCGGCCAGCGACCTGACCGCTATCACCGGCCAGCGTCCGGTGATAACCAAAGCCAAACGGTCGATCGCAACCTTCAAGCTGCGCAAGGACATGTCGATCGGCTGCAAGGTAACATTGCGCGGGCAACGCATGTACGAGTTTCTCGACCGTCTGATCACGGTGGCGTTACCTCGAGTGCGTGACTTCCGTGGCATTCCTGGCAAGAGTTTCGATGGTCGTGGCAACTTTGCGCTCGGTCTCAAAGAGCAAATCGTCTTCCCGGAGATCGACTACGATCGCGTCGATGCGGTGCGCGGGATGAACGTCGTTGTGGTCACGACGGCGCGGACCGATCCGGAAGCAAAGTCGCTGCTGAGAGGTTTCGACATGCCGTTTGCCAGTTGATCGGGGAGTTCGGCTAGATGGCAAAGCTCAGCGCGATCGAGAAAAACGCCAGGCGCAGCAAGTTCGCCAAGCGCATAGCTGGAAAACGCGCGCGCCTGAAGGCGATCGCGATAGATCGCGACGCTCCGCCCGACGAGCGGTTTGCGGCACAGCTGAAGCTGGCAGAGCTGCCACGTAACAGCTCAGAGACGCGGGTTCGCAATCGTTGCTCTGTCACCGGCCGCCCTCGGGGGTACTATCGGAAATTTAAGCTATCGCGCATTGCACTGCGCGAACTTGCCTCGTCCGGACAGATCCCAGGCATGGTCAAATCGAGCTGGTAGGGATCCCGATGACAATGAGCGATCCTCTCGGAGATATGCTAACCCGGATTCGCAACGGGCAGAGCGCGCGTCAAGCAGTCGTTGCATCGCCCGCTTCCAAGTTCCGGGCCGGCGTGCTCGAAGTTTTGAAGCGGGAAGGATACATCCGCGGCTTTACCCGGGACTATGTCCGTCCGGGGGTCGCCGAACTCAAGATCGAGCTCAAATATGTTGATGGCGAGCCGGTGATACGCGAAATCGCCCGGGTGTCCAAGCCGGGTCGGCGCGTCTACTCGCAGATTGCCGACCTTCCGCGGATTTATAACGGGCTCGGGATCGCTATATTGTCGACACCGAAGGGAGTGATGTCGGACAACGAGGCCCGCGCCGCAAAGGTCGGCGGCGAAGTGCTCTGCCGCGTCTTCTGAGGTCTCGCCATGTCACGTGTCGGCAAACACCCAGTGCATATCCCGAGCGATGTCGCGGTCGTGCTTTCCGATCAAACGCTAACCGCCACGGGAAGACTCGGCACGTTGAGCCTCGTTGTCAGCAACGAAGTCGACGCCTCGATCGCTGATCGTACTGTCACGATCGCTCCGAAGAGCGACACCAAGCGGTCCCGTGCGATGTGGGGAACGACGCGAGCGCTGGTCAATAACATGGTCACCGGAGTGTCGATCGGGTTTTCAGTCAATCTCGAGATCACGGGCGTCGGGTATCGCGCGCAAGTTCAGGGCGACACCCTTAATCTCCAGCTTGGCTATAGTCACGAGATCGCGTTTCCGATCCCCGGGGACGTGAGAATCTCGTGCGAGAGACCCACCATTATCACCGTGAGCGGAGCCGATCGCCAGCGCGTCGGTCAGATTGCAGCAGACATTCGTGCCTTTCGGCCACCCGAACCCTACAAGGGCAAGGGTATCAGATATGCTGCCGAGACCGTCCGCCGAAAGGAAGGCAAAAAGAAGTAACGCTCTATGTCCGAGAAATCCAAAGCTCTCTTCTTGCGCCGTCGGCAACGGGTCCGCAACAAATTGCGCCGCGCGACAAACAATCGACTCCGTCTTTCCGTGTTCCGGTCGTCGAAGCATATTTATGCGCAGATCATCGATGATGCTGCGGGGCGCACTCTCGCTGCAGCTTCGAGCCTCGATGGCGGTCTCAGGACGAGCCTCAAGAATGGCGCCGACGTGGCAGCGGCAAATGCAGTCGGCAAGCTTATTGCCGCGCGGGCCAAGACCGCGGGGATCGAGCGCGTCGTCTTCGATCGGGGCGCTTATCTATTTCATGGCCGGGTTAAAGCCTTGGCCGATGCCGCCCGTGAGGGCGGTCTCGATTTCTGAGAGGGCCGGTATGGCACGCTCAATGGCGCGTACACAGGGGGAACGGCGCGGGCGCAGCGACGGCGACCGACAACAGCGGGATCGCGAAGACAGCGAGTTCACCGAAAAGCTCGTCAACATCAACCGGGTCGCCAAAGTGGTAAAGGGCGGCCGCCGGTTCGGTTTTGCGGCTCTCGTCGTCGTCGGCGACAAAAAGGGACGGGTTGGCTTTGGCGCGGGCAAGGCGCGCGAGGTGCCGGAAGCCATTCGCAAGGCGACCGAGCAGGCGCGACGCGGCATGATCCGCGTGCCGTTACGCGAAGGTCGCACGTTGCACCACGACATCGTCAGCAGCTACGGCGCCGGCCGGGTGATCGTGCGAGCCGCCAAGCCGGGCACCGGAATTATCGCCGGCGGCCCCATGCGCGCGATATTCGAGGCGCTGGGTGTACATGATATCGTGGCCAAATCGGTTGGGAGCCCAAATCCCCACAACATGATCAAGGCAACCTTCGCCGCACTCGGCCGGGCGACCAACCCACGTGCGGTGGCAGCACGTCGCGGCAAGAAGGTCGGCGAAATTCTCGGCCGGGGCGACGTCGAAACCCGCGAGAATGCGTAATGGACGGCAAGAAGTCGGTCACAATAGTGCAAACCGCGAGCCCGATCGGTCGCAAGCCGGATCAGCGCGCGACCCTCAAGGGGCTTGGGCTCAACAAGCTACACCGGCGGCGTGTGCTCGAGGACACGCCTGCAGTCCGCGGTATGATCGCTAAAGTCAAGCACCTCGTGCGGGTCGTGAGCGAGAGTGAGGGCAGCGTGAATACCGGAGACTAGCCGATGAAGCTCAACCAGATCAGTGACAACCCAGGGGCGCATTACCGGGCCAAACGGGTAGGGCGCGGCATCGGCTCGGGCAAAGGCAAGACCGCGGCGCGCGGTGGCAAAGGTCAAACCGCTCGGAGCGGGGTCGCCCTCAACGGCTTTGAAGGCGGTCAGACCCCACTCCACCGACGGCTTCCGAAGCGCGGTTTCAACAACAGCATGTTCCGCGATGACTACAAAATAGTTAATCTCGGCCGCCTGCAGGCGGCCCTCGATGCGGGGAAGCTGACGCCCCAAGGTACGCTCGATGGGACTGCCCTCGTCGCTTGCGGGATGCTCCGGCGGCTCGGCGACGGGCTCCGCCTGCTGGCCAAGGGGGAGATCCGCACGGCGATCACGATAGAGGTGGCCGGCGCATCGAAGGCGGCGATCGCTGCAGTCGAGAGCGTTGGGGGCAAGGTCATTTTTCGCGCTAATCGCGCGCCGAAACGGCAGAAGACGGAGGCTGCAGCTCCGGCCTGAGGGTCACGCGCCGGGCCGCCGTTGCGACCGGCTTCGGTTAGGGATGGGTCAAATGGCGTCAGCCGCCGAACAGCTCGCAGCCAGTATCAACCTCTCGGCCTTCGCCAAGGCGTCCGAGCTCAAGAGCCGGATATGGTTCACCCTGGGCGCTCTGGTTATATACCGGCTCGGGACCTACATCCCGATCCCCGGCATCGACCCGGCGATCCTCCAGAATGTCTTTTCGCGCAATGCCGGGGGAATCCTCGGCATGTTCGACATGTTCTCGGGCGGTGCGCTTGGGCGGATGACGATCTTTGCGCTGAACATCATGCCGTATATTTCAGCCTCGATTATTATCCAGCTGTTGACTGCGGTCTCTCCCACCCTCGAGGCGTTAAAGAAAGAGGGGGAAAGCGGACGCAAAAAGCTCAACCAATACACTCGGTTCGGCACTGTCCTGCTGGCGGCAGTCCAATCCTACGGAATCGCAGTGGGACTCGAAGGCATGCGTGGCGGTGCCCAGTCGGCGGTTCTGGATCCAGGGTTGTTTTTCCGGCTGGTTACCGTGGTGACCCTGACGAGCGGCACGGTGTTCCTGATGTGGCTCGGTGAGCAGATCACCGCCCGGGGGATCGGCAACGGAATCTCGCTGATCATCATGTCCGGGATCGTCGCGAACCTGCCGCATGCTTTGGCCTCCACCCTCGAGCTTGGGCGCACCGGCGCGATCTCGACCGTTTTCATTATCATCTTCCTAGCGATATCGGTCGGGGTGGTCGGCTTCATCGTGTTTATGGAGCGCGCGCAACGCCGAATTCTTGTACAATATCCGAAACGGCAAGTTGGCAACAAGATGTTCGGCGGCGACGCCTCGCATCTGCCGCTCAAGATCAATACTTCGGGTGTTATCCCGCCGATCTTTGCTTCCTCTCTGTTGCTGCTGCCGGCAACCGTCGCAAATTTCGAGGCGAACGGACAGAGTTTCGGCTGGCTCGGCGAGATTACAGCCTATCTTGCGCATGGCCGACCACTCTATATGGCACTTTATGTCGCCTTGATCGTCTTTTTCTGTTTTTTCTACACCGCGATTGTTTTTAATCCGACCGAGACCGCTGATAATTTGCGCAAGTATGGTGGATTTATTCCCGGCATCAGGCCGGGAAAAAACACAGCCGACTACCTGGATTACGTATTGACCCGACTTACAGTGGTCGGTGCTGCCTATCTCTCGGCGGTTTGCATTCTGCCAGAGATCTTGATTTCAGAATATTCAGTTCCGTTCTACTTTGGAGGTACCAGTCTTCTGATCGTCGTTAGCGTCACTATGGACACCGTCGCGCAGATTCATTCGCACCTGCTGGCGCATCAATACGAGGGCCTGATCAGGAAGGCGAAACTCCGGGGACGACGCGGATGAACGTCGTCCTGCTCGGGCCGCCGGGCTCGGGGAAGGGGACACAGGCAAAGCGGATCGAGCAAATCCACGGCATTACCCAGCTGGCCACCGGAGACATGCTGCGGTCCGCCACCCTTTCTGGGAGCGAGCTCGGGCTCCGGGTCAAGAGCATCATGGATTCCGGCCAGCTCGTCCCCGACGACATTATCATCGACATGATCGCCGACCGCATCGACCAGCCGGATTGCCGCAACGGATTCGTTCTCGACGGTTTCCCGAGGACGCTGGCCCAAGCGCAGGCGCTCGACCAAATGCTGGCCAAAAGGGGCCGACGGCTCGACCATGTGATCGAGTTCGAGGTCGACGAGGCTGCCCTGGTCGATCGGCTCGCCGGACGCTTTACCTGTCAGCAGTGTGGCGCCAGCTATCACGAGCGAGACAACCGACCCAAGGTCGATGGTGTCTGCGATGTATGCGGCGCTTGTGAATTCATCTGCCGTGCGGACGATAGGCCGGAGACGGTCAAAGCGCGCCTCGATGTTTATCACCGTCAGACGGCGCCAATCCTGCCGTATTATCGGGAGCGCGACATTTTGCGGCGTGTCAACGGCATGGCTGAGATCGATTCCGTCACGCGTGCGATTGAAAAGATCCTGGGCTGAGACTCGTCGTGTCGCCAGGTCGAGGATGGCAAGCAATCTCGATCCGAGTTCGCGTTACAACAGGCAAAGGGCATGATCGAACCCTATACCGCGGTCGGATTGATCCCGAGCTTCTGGGGCATTCGCCGCCGCGAAGACATCGCAAAGAACCTGGAGCATCTCGAAAGCCTGACCAAGGCTGCGTTTTGGTTATCGAGCCTCGACATTCCGGTGCGCCTCATCGCCATACCGGAGGGTGCGCTGCAGGGGTTCAACGACGAGGTGCTCGATGGCGACCATGCCGAGTTCGCGCGGACCTGCGCCATCGATATTCCCGGCCCCGAAACCGACCGGATCGGGCGGCTCGCCCGCAGCTGGGGCACATTCATCATGGCTCAAGCCAAGGCGCGCCACGAGGATTGGCCGGACCGCTTCTTCAATGTCGGCTTCGTCGTCGATCCGGATGGCGCCGTCATCTTGAAGCATCACAAGATTGTCGCCTTGCTGCCCTGTGAGCGCTCGGTCTCGCCGCACGATTTGTTCGACTGGTGGGTTGAAAAATACGGGCGCAACTTGCAGGCCTTCTGGCCGGTCGCCGATACCGCCATCGGGCGCCTGGGTATCATGATGGCGATGGAGGGAAACTATCCCGAGAATGGCCGAGGTCTGGCGCTGAACGGCGCGGAAGTAGTCTATCGTGCTTCGCTCCCCGCGCCGTTCACCGAGAACGACTTCTTTGAAATCTCGAACCGGGCGCGGGCGCTCGAAAACAACGTATATGTGGTGGCGCCCAATATCGGCGGCTACCACCTCTACCCGGACAGCGAGACGCCGATCGACGCCGGGGGTGGGCAGTCGATGATCGTCGACTATCGCGGTGCCATTGTCGGCAAGCAGCGCGATACGAACGGCTCGACGTTTGTCGCCGGCGTGATCAACATCGAGGCATTGCGGCACCACCGGCAAAATGCCCAGGTCACGAACTGGCCCAAGGACATCCGCAGCGAGCTGGCGCAGATCATCTATGAGCAGCCGATCTATCCGAAAAATCTCTACATCGACAAAATCCCCGGGCGGCATGCCGAGTACAAGCGCGAAGTGATCGATCGCCAGGTCCGACTGATGCAACAGCGTGGCATCTGGAAACCGCCGACGAGCAGCTAGATAGGGAGGGGCGCATGCCCGAGACGGTGAAATATCTGCTCGACGAGACCCGGCTCCCGAAGGATTGGTATAACATCGTGGCCGATTTGCCGCGCCTGCCCGAGCCGGTACTGCATCCAGGGACTCTAAAGCCGGTCGGACCGCAGGATCTCGAACCGCTGTTTCCAATGGCGCTGATCCAGCAGGAGGTATCGCGCGAGCGCACGATCGAAATCCCCGATCCGGTCCGCGAAGTCTACCGCCAATGGCGACCGTCGCCGCTTTATCGGGCGCGCCGGCTGGAGCGAGCGCTCGATACCCCCGCCAAAATCTATTACAAATACGAGGGGGTCAGCCCCGCCGGCAGCCACAAACCAAACACCGCGGTAGCCCAGGCCTTTTACAACAAAGAGGCTGGCGTCAAGCGGCTCACCACCGAGACCGGTGCCGGCCAATGGGGCTCGGCACTTGCCTTTGCGGGCGCTGTGTTTGGTCTGGACGTGCGTGTCTATATGGTCAAAGTCAGCTTTGAGCAGAAGCCTTACCGCAAGGCGCTGATGGAGGCTTGGGGTGCTGAGTGCGTGGCGAGCCCGAGCACTGAAACAAATGCCGGCCGGCGTATCCTCGCTGAACATCCGAACTCACCCGGCAGCCTTGGTATCGCCATCAGCGAAGCGGTTGAAGTGGCCGCACAACATGCCGATACGAAATATTCGGTGGGCAGCGTCCTCAATCACGTCCTGTTGCACCAGACCGTCATCGGCCAAGAGGCGATGGCGCAGTTCGAGATCGCGGGTGATTATCCCGATGTCATCGTTGGTTGCACAGGCGGTGGCAGCAATTTCGCCGGCATTGCTTTCCCGTTCATCGGTGCCGGGTTGCGCGGCGGTTGCAAGCCTCGGGTGATCGCCTGCGAGCCAGCCGCCTGCCCCAGCCTGACGCGCGGCGAGTACGCTTACGATTTTGGCGATACCGGGCATCTGACACCGCTCGTCAAGATGCACACGCTGGGCTCGACTTTCGTGCCGCCCGGGTTCCACGCAGGGGGGTTGCGGTACCATGGCATGGCGCCGCTGGTAAGCCTGTTGCAGGAACTCGGGCTCATCGAATCCCGCGCGCTGGCCCAGAAACAGTGCTTCGAGGCGGGTGTTCGTTTCGCCCGCACCGAGGGCGTCCTGCCGGCTCCCGAGGCCAATCACGCAGTGTGCGGTGCGATCGACGAAGCATTGCGTTGCAAAAAGGAGGGCGTCTCGCGCACGATCCTTTTCAATCTGTGCGGCCATGGTCATTTCGACATGCAGGCCTATATCGACTACCAGGCAGGTAAGCTCGGGGACCAAGCCTATGATGAGGGCGAACTGCGTGCCGCGCTCGCCGGTCTTCCCAAGCTCGCTGCCGAGTAACGGTCTCCGACTGCCCGACAGTTATGCCGAGTGCTTGAGGTTGCAAGCCGATTGACGCATCAGCTTCAAACCGTATAATGCCGGGCCTTGCGAGGAGCGAGACCCACCCCTATTTTGTCGTTTTTTGAGGAGAAGTGCAGGTGGCGCGCATCGCGGGAGTCAATATCCCCAACCAGAAGCGGGTCCCGATCGGGCTCACTTACATCCACGGCATCGGCCGAACCAAGGCCCTCGAGATCTGCAACAGAATCGGCATTCCGCTCCAGCGGCGCGTGCATGAATTGACCGACGAGGATGTGTTGCGCGTTCGCGAGATTATCGATCGCGACTATACTGTCGAGGGCGACCTGCGGCGGCAGGTCGCGATGAATATCAAGAGGCTGATGGATCTCGGTTGCTATCGGGGCTTGCGCCACCGCAAGGGGCTTCCGGTGCGGGGACAGCGCACGCATACGAATGCGCGAACGCGCAAGGGCCCAGCCCGCCCGATCGCCGGAAAGAAGAAGTAGACCTTCGCAGCCCAAACGGCGACTTCGGAAGCGATAAATGGCCAGATCGGCGGCAGCGCCGCGCCTACGCCGGCGTGAACGCAAGAACATCACCTCGGGCACGGCGCATGTGAACGCTACTTTCAACAATACGATGATCACGATCACCGACGCCCAGGGTAATACCATCGCTTGGTCGTCAGCCGGCAGCCAGGGCTTTAAGGGTTCGCGCAAGTCCACGCCGTATGCAGCGCAGGTGGCGGCCGAAGATGCCGGACGTAAGGCCATGGAACATGGCATGCGGACCCTGGAGATCGAGGTCAAAGGGCCGGGCTCCGGCCGCGAATCGGCGTTGCGCGCCCTGCAGGCGGTGGGGTTTGCGGTGACGTCGATCCGGGATATGACGCCAATCCCGCACAATGGTTGCCGCCCGCCGAAGCGGCGTCGCGTCTAGGGGTGATCGCCCTCCGCAGGACGGAGGGTTTGAGATGACGCCGGCACCTTTCCGTGCCGGCTCTTGCTGCGGATGACATCCGTTTCCAACGACCGAGGGGTCGAGTGGTGATTCAAAAAAACTGGCAGGCCTTGATCAAGCCGAAACAGCTATCGGTAGAATCGGGGGATGACCCCAAACGTGTCGCGACGGTGGTCGCCGAACCGCTCGAACGCGGCTTCGGGCTGACCCTCGGGAACGCCCTGCGCCGAGTGTTGCTCTCCTCGCTCCAGGGCGCGGCGGTTACCTCGATGCAGATCGAGGGGGTCCTTCACGAATTTTCCTCGATCCCGGGTGTGCTCGAAGACGTCACCGACATCGTCCTCAACGTCAAGAGCATCGACCTGCGGATGTACGGGGACGGCCCCAAGCGGATGCGGTTGCGCGCCAGCGGCCCCGGCGAAGTCCACGCAGGTGCGATCGAGACCGGTCATGACATCGATATTCTGAACCCCGACTTGGTGATCTGCACCCTGGATACTGCCGCGAAAATCGGCATGGAATTGACCGTCGAGAGCGGCAAGGGCTATGTGCCCGCGACGCAAAACCGGCCGGAGGACGCGCCCATCGGCCTGATCCCGGTCGATGCCCTATTCAGCCCGGTACGCAAGGTATCCTACAGGGTCGAGAACACACGCGTGGGCCAGGTGACCGACTACGACCGGCTCTCCGTCCGGGTCGAGACCAACGGTGCGGTCACCCCCGAGGACGCTGTGGCGCTCGCGGCGCGCATCCTGCAGGACCAGCTTCAGCTCTTCATCAATTTCGAAGAGCCGCGCCATCCTTCCGAGGAAATCCGCCCGAGCGAGCTGCCGTTCAACAAGAACCTGCTGCGCAAGGTGGACGAGCTTGAACTGTCGGTGCGCTCGGCGAATTGCCTGAAGAACGACAACATCGTCTACATCGGCGACCTGGTTCAGAAATCCGAAGCCGAAATGCTGCGGACACCGAATTTCGGGCGGAAATCGCTGAACGAGATCAAAGAGGTGTTGGCTCAGATGGGACTCCACCTGGGGATGGAGATTACGAACTGGCCGCCCGAGAACATCGAAGAATTGGCAAAACGCCTCGACGAGCCCTATTGAGGATCTCATGCGCCATCGCCTGCGCGGCCGCAGCTTCAGCCGCAAATCCGCCCACCGCAAGGCAATGTTCGAGAACCTCGCGGCCGCGCTGATCAAGCACGAACAGATCACGACAACTTTGCCCAAGGCCAAGGATCTGCGCCCGATCGTCGAGCGGCTGATAACGATCGGCAAGAATGGCGGATTGGCGGGTCGCAGGCGGGCGATCGCCAAGCTGCAGGACGCCGGTCTGACCGACAAGCTGATGACCACCTTAGCGCAACGCTATGCCGCGCGGAACGGCGGTTACACTCGCATCGTCAAGGCCGGATTTCGTTACGGCGACAACGCTGCGATGGCGGTGATCGAGCTGGTCGACCGCGATCCCGAAGCCAAAGGCAAGGATTCCGGCCCGACCGGGACCGAGAGCGAGGCCGAAGAAGAAGCAGCGTAGTCGCCCTTTCTACCGCCTTCCGCGAGTGTGATCCGCCGCCGCGGGCTATACCCTTTTCTGGCGTCGATGGATGAGCGGGAGTTCCGCTGACCCCTCGATGCGCGCATCCCGAGCGCGTAATATAAGCCGAAACCAAAGAGGGGGCCCGAAATGCTGTTTAAGTGCCTGCCAACCGGTGCGCAAATTCCGGGGCGCTTTCCGGGGCCGGTTCATGCCCGCGGCAAATGGTTCACCGTCGACATCCATTGCCACGTGCAGACACCCAAAGCCGCAGAGATGGTCGCGGGCAATGCCGCCGCCACGCGGCATCCGCGGGAGGTCTACGCCAACGAGCGCACGCGCGAGGTCAATCGCCAGCAGGCGGAGCGCAACCGCATCCAGTCAACCTCTGTTGAAAAGCGGCTCGAGGACATGGATCGAATGGGGATCGACATTCAGGCGATCTCGCCGTCGCCGAACCAGACCTAGAATGCTGCCGACCCCGATCTCGGCATCGCCACAGCGCGGGTCATCAACGACAATCTCGCCGAGATCGTCGGCCGC
>Ga0306926_10007240_pt1 | contig 12016 bp, 9 predicted proteins | sample flu12Cox44000178_FD_203759 | JGI IMG/M metagenome (GOLD analysis project Ga0306926, IMG submission 203759) | Lab enrichment of tropical soil microbial communities from Luquillo Experimental Forest, Puerto Rico - flux8day.12C.oxic.44.000.178 (v2)... | ecosystem: Environmental > Terrestrial > Soil...
GCCGATAATCAGCAGCATCAGCGTGGAGAACGCGGCGATCTCCAGGCTCTTCATATAAGACAGCACATAGAGGGGGTCTGAGCCGAGAAAAACAAAATTATCGAACGAAAGGCCGGCGAAGAACGATCGCACGCCGGGCCAGCCGGCGGATGGATCGAAGACCGGCGTGTAGGGGGGTTGCGCCATCGCGCTCTGCGACAGGCTGATCTTGAGCACGATCAAGAAAGGCAGCAGAAAAAACGCGACGAGCCAGGCATAGGGAATCCAGACGACGAGCCTGGCCGGAAGCGATTGTCGCGGCTGCATCTTCATTGCGCGAGCCCATCGATCATCGCGTCAGCACGATCGCGGCTTCCGGCGCGAAGCTGACCCAGACCTTGTCGGCCCAGCCGATGCCGCGCGCGGTCAGCGATCCCGTATTGGCAATCGCGGCCCGAAGCGGCACGCCGGCCTCGGTTTGCAGCTTGTAGATCGACAGGTCTCCAAGATAGCCGACATCGACCACCGTTGCGGCGATGCTGTTGTTGGGCCCAGGCGCTTCGCCGGATCCGGCTGGTCTCTGCGAAAGCCTGATCTTCTCCGGCCGCACAGCTACCCAAACGGTCGCGTGGGGCTCGGCATCGATCTTCGCATTCACCTGCAGCCGGCCCAAAGCCGTACCCTCGACCGTACCTTCGGCATCGCCGACACGGCCTTCGAACAGATTGACAGTGCCGATGAAATCCGCCACCCAGCGCGAATTCGGATGCTCGTAGATTTCGGCCGGCGGCGCTACTTGCATCAGGCGCCCCCGATCCATCACCGCGATCCTGTCTGCCACTGTCATGGCTTCGCTCTGATCGTGAGTCACGATGATAAAGGTCAATCCGAGCTGGCGCTGCAGAGCCATCAGCTCGAATTGCGTTTCGCCGCGCAGTTTTTTGTCGAGCGCCGCCATCGGCTCGTCGAGCAGAAGCACGCGCGGATGCTTGACCAGCGAGCGCGCCAGCGCGACGCGCTGACGCTGGCCGCCGGAAAGCTCATGCGGCTTGCGGCGGCCGAAACTCTCGAGTTTCACAAGCGCGAGCATGTCCGCGACACGCGTGGCAATCTCGGCTCTCGGCAGGCCTTCTTGCTTGAGACCGAAAGCGACATTGGCCTCGACGGTGAGGTGCGGAAATAGCGCATAGCTTTGGAACATCATGTTGACGGGTCGCCGATGCGGCGGCACCGGCCCAAGGTCGATCCCGTCGAGCAGGATGCGGCCGGTACTCGGCTGCTCGAAGCCGGCGATCATGCGAAGAAGCGTGGTCTTGCCGCAGCCCGAGGGACCGAGCAGCGCGAAAAACTCGCCCTGATAGATGTCCAGCGAGAGATGATCGACCGCGACAAACGTCCCGAACTGCTTGCCGATACTTTCTATCCGAAGGAGCGGTTGCAGCTTGCGATCGGTCCAAGGCGCAAAGCCCTGTTTCGCAAATCCTCGATTGGAATCCACGGCTTGCATTGACACCCCGATGGCCCGGCGCTTATCCGGCGCGCGGGCACGCTAATGCATTTTCGTGATTTTCGGAAACGCGGCTTGTGTCCGGAACGCGAAAAAGCTCCCGGAATTACCGGCGAACACTGCTTGACTCCGGCGACGCCATGAAGCGCTCGAGCAGTGCCGTCTGTTGGGGGGAAAACCGCAAGCCCAGTTTTGAGCGGCGCCACAAAACGTCCTCGGCCGTCTGCGCCCATTCCTTTGTCATCAGGTAGCGCACTTCCGCGGCCGTCAGGTCGGCGCCAAAGCGCGTTCCGAGATCGTCAATTCCCGCGGCTTTGCCGAGCACGCGCTCCACGCGCGTGCCATAGGCGCGCACCAGACGCTGGGCGTGATCGGGCGTCAGGAACGGCCAGGTGCGCTGCGTGCGCTCGACAAGCGTCTTAAGGCCGTCAAAGACAAAGTCGCCGCCCGGCAAATGGCTTTGCGCCGTCCACGGCCGCAACCGCGGGAAAAAATGCGTCAGGCGCGCCAAAGCTTCTTCTGCAAGGCGCCGGTAGGTCGTGATCTTCCCGCCGTACACAGTGAGAAGCGGCGCCTCGCCATAACGCTCGTGGAGGATTAGCGCATAATCGCGACCGAGATCCTGCGCCTTGCGCGCCCCGTCATCATAAAGCGAGCGCACGCCGGCGAACGCCCATACCACGTCGGCAGCGCCGATCTCGGCTCGGAAATACTCGTTTACGGCCCGGCAGAGATAATCGATCTCTTCGCCGGTCGGCAGGGCAGTCGACGGATCGCCGGCGAAGGCTTGATCGGTGGTGCCGATCAGCGTGAAGTCGTCTTCGAATGGGATAGTAAACACAACCCGCCCGTCGCCAACCTGCAAGATATAAGCGCGGTTGTGATCGTAAAGGCGGCGAACGACGATGTGGCTGCCTTTATCGAGCCGCAGCCGCCGCGCCGGCTGTTGGCGCAGCGCGGTTTCAGCAAACAATTCGTTCCAAGCCCCAGTCACGTTGATCAGGATCCGTGCGGTCACTACATCACGCTGGCCGCGAGCATTGAGCACAAGCCGCCATTCGTCGCCGCGGTCGGCGCGCACGCAACGGGTGCGCGCGCGGATGACTGCTCCGCGTTCGGCCGCGTCCACCGCGTTGAGCACCACGAGCCGCGCATCGTCCGCAAAGCAATCGGAATATTCAAAAGCATGATGGAAGCGCGTCTTGAGCGGCAATCCCGCTTCGTCGGTCACGAGATCGAGTTCCCGGGTGGGTGGCAAGATCTTGCGCCGGCCGATCCAATCGTAAAGCAAAAGCCCCAGTCGCAATAAAGCTGCCGAGCGCCGTGCTTCGTTGATCGGCAGGACGAAGCGGATCGGCGCGATCAGGTGCGGTGCGGCGCGCAACAGCACCTCGCGCTCGCGCAGCGCTTCGCGCACCAGCCGAAACTCGCCGTGTTCAAGATAGCGCAAACCGCCGTGGATGAGCTTCGAGGAGGCCGATGAGGTGCCGGAGCCGAGGTCGTTTTGCTCGATCAGGACGGTGCGAAGCCCGCGACCCGCGGCATCGCGCGCGATGCCGGAGCCGTTGATGCCGCCGCCGATAACGGCAAGATCGAAATCAGCCACCGAATTTCCCCCTTAAGAGGATATCAACCCCGTATTGCGGCCTTGCGTCGAATCCAGGATGGGCGAAGGATAGTAGGCATGGACTTCCGCGATCGTCATGTGGTCGTTACCGGCGGCGCCGGCGCGCTTGGAACCGCTGTCGCCGCGGCGCTGATCGAGGCGGGCGCTATCTGTCACGTGCCCTGCGTCCATGAGGCCGAGGCCGCGCGCTTCCGGTTCCGCGACCACAAGCAAGTGGTAGTAACCGTCACTGGATCTTTGGCCGGCGAGGCGGCGATCGACCGTTACTATCAGGGGATCGTGCCGCTGTGGGCGTCGATTCATATCGCGGGCGGGTTCGCTGCCGCGCCGCTGCGCGAGACCACCGAAGCTGCAATCCGGCAGCAGCTCGATATGAACCTGCTGAGCTGCATGCTGTGCTGCCGCGCCGCCATCCGCGCCATGAGCACCATGAGCAGCGGCGGCCGAATTGTGAACGTCGCAGCGCGCCCGGCGCTGGAATGGCGGACCGGCGCTGGCATGACGGCCTACACGGTCAGCAAGGCCGGTGTCGCGGCGCTCACCGTGGCGCTGGCGGAGGAAGTCGCAAAGGACGGCATATTGGTCAATGCCGTGGCGCCTTCGATCATGGACACGGCCGCCAATCGGCAGGCCATGCCGAAAGCCGATTACGCGCTTTGGCCGAAAGTGGAAGAAGTGGCGGCGACAGTCGTCTTTCTGGCCTCGCCGGAAAACCGCGTGACCCGCGGCGCGGTGGTGCCGGTTTATGGGAAGTCGTAAACCGCGCGATTGCCTAATATCCCGGCCACAGGCCAGGCGTCGCCAATTCGAGAAGATGGCCGTCGGGGTCCCGGAAGTAAATGCTTTCCCCCCCGCGCGGCCATTTGGTGCGGCCTTCGATCGCTACGCCCGCGTCCTGCAGCCGCGTCTCCCAGCGCTCGCGATCGTCCGCCGCAACCGAAAAAGCAACGTGCACCGGCCCATGCCCGTCGTGAGGCGGTATGGTGCCGCCGGAAAGACGGACCGTATCCAAGGAGTGGCCGCGCAGAAACAGCAGCAGCACGCCGCGATGGCCGACGTCATAAGCGCAAAGCCGCTGGTCGCGGTAAATGCTGTTGAGCCCGAGCACCTGCTCGTAGAACGGACAAGCACGCTCGAAAGTCTCGACATAGAGCGCCGTTTCCAGCACGCCGGCGAGGGCGGGTATTTCGGTTTTCATGGCCGTGCGGCCTTGTGGACCGAGTGCCCAAGGAACTCGCAATCCGTCATCCACATTGACAATGATTATTCCGGAGTAACGTCGCCCGCAATCCGCTTAACGGCTATTGCGCAACCGGAACGATCTCCCGCACCGGCGCCGTCACGAGCCTGGTAATGGCGCTCGCGGCCGCGATCGAGCGATGTTGAGCGTAAGCCTCGTGATTACGCTCTATGTAGTCGAGATCGTAAAGGTAGTTCACCATCAGCCCATAGGACTGCTGCAGCGCCCGCTCCGAAGTATCGGCCAGCCAATCGAGGCGCTCGAGCCGCGCGCCATTGCCGAGATGAAATCGCGCAACCGAATCCGCCGGCACGCCGCGGCTGTTGCGGGCTCGCAAATAGTACCAGGCCGCGGCGCGAAGGAATGGTTCTTTCAGGTTCTCCGTGATTTCGGACGAACGCCACCAGCCGTCTTGATCGAGCGCCGAGAGCGCTTCGCGATCGTGGTCGTCGAGCGCCACGGAAGCGGAATTGGCGCGTTCGCGATCGAGCCAATTGGCGAAATTCGGCGCCGGCGAAAGCGTTACGAAGCTTGCGATCCTCGGCACTTCCCGTGAAACTTCCTCGACCACCTGCTTGATGAGAAAATGCCCGAATGTCACGCCGGCGAGGCCGCGCTGGCAGTTGGTGATGGAATAGAAAACCGCGGCGGTCGCGCGCTGAGGGTCGACCGGCTCGCGCTTGTCGGACAGGATCGGCGCAATCGCGCCAGGAATTGCGCGGGTCAGCGCAACTTCCACGAAGATCAGCGGTTCATCGACCAAGGCCGGATGAAAGAACGCGTAGCAGCGGCGATCGGGGGGATCGATGCGCCGGCGCAAATCGGCCCAGTCCCTGATCTCGTGGACGGCCTCATAGCGGATAATCTTTTCCAGGATCGCCGCCGATGTCGACCAATCGATGCGGCGCAAAACCAGAAATCCGCGATTGAACCAGGACGAGAACAAGTGAACGAAATCGTTGTCGACGACGCCGAGATCGTCGCGATGATCCATGGCGTCGATCAATTGCTCGCGCATGCGCACCAGCGCCGCAGTGCCGCCCGGAGCAAGATTGAGCCGGCGAAACAATTCGAGGCGCCGCGGTTCGCTGGCGGCGTGGAGCTCGGCCGCAGTTTCGTCGGACGGCGCTTGGCGCCAGGCGGCAATGGCGCGGTCGATCGTCGGCTGATCGTGGCCGAAAGTGGTGGCGAGCGCCTCGAAGAAGGCGATGCGCGGCCCGGTCGTCAGATCGGCATAGCCCGCCAGAATTTCTTGCGCGAGCGCGACGCCCGACGCCTCGCCGCGGCCAGAGAGCAGCGCGTCGCACAGCTCGACCAGTTCGGCCGAACGTTCATGCGCCGGCTCGCGGCGTTCGCGCTTGATCAGTGCGCGGCTGCGGTCGGCGATGCTCTGAAGCATCTCGCTGAAAAAGGTCGTGTTCACCACTTTATCCCATCCGACAACATTTAACTAATAACCCACCAAGCCAATGACAAGCTCGCTTAAGGTTAAAGAGATATAGACAAAGGGCCTCCTGTTGAGCCACTTAAGCGCCCGCGCGGCATGCGGCCGTGCGAAGGCAGGAGTGACTTATGCCGGGGCCGTTGGCTGGGTTGCGCGTACTGGAACTTGCCCGCATTTTGGCGGGGCCATGGGCGGGGCAGCTCCTTGCCGATCTCGGCGCCGATGTCGTCAAGGTGGAGCGCACGGGTGCCGGCGACGACACCCGTGCGTGGGGCCCGCCCTTCGTGCCGGCCGCCGAGGGCGGCCATCTGGACGCGGCCTATTTTCATTGCACCAACCGGGGCAAGCGCTCCATCGAGGCGGATTTCACCACTCCGGACGGCCGGCGCATCGTCAAGAAGCTTGCCGCGCGCTCAGATGTGCTTATCGAGAATTTCAAGGTCGGCGGCCTGGTCAAGTTCGGTCTCGACTATGCGAGCCTGGGGCCGGCCAATCCGCGTCTGGTTTATTGCTCGGTCACCGGCTTCGGCCAGACCGGGCCATCGGCTGCTCGCGCAGGTTACGACCTCATGGCCCAAGGGATTGGCGGCATCATGGGCATGACCGGCACTCCCGACGGTCCGCCGATGCGGGTCGGCGTGCCGGTCGGCGACATTTTTTCCGGCGTCTATGCCACGATCGGCATCCTTGCGGCCCTGCTGCGGCGAGAGAAGACCGGCCGCGGCGGCTATGTCGACGCCGCGCTGGTCGATTCCATCGTCGGCACGCTCGCCTTCCAGGCGCTCAACTATCTCGTATCCGGCGAGGTCCCGAACCGCATCGGCAATTCGCACCCCAATCTGGTGCCGTACCAGGAATTTCCGGTTGCCGACGGCCGTATCATCATCGCGACCGGCAACGATGCCCAATTCATCAAATTGTGCGGCATTCTCGGTGCGCCCGAACTCGCCGAGGCCGAAGCCTATAAGGACAACAAAGGACGCGTCACTCGGCGCGCCGAACTGGTTGGCAAGCTGTGCGCCTTGACCGCGCGCATGAAGCGCGAAGAGCTCCTGGACAAGCTCGAAGGCGCCGGTATCCCCGCTGGCCCGATCAACGACTTGCAACAAGTCTTTGCCGATCCACAGGTCGTTCATCGTGGCATGCGGCTCGAACTCAAAAGCCCGCAAGCCAAGGGCGGCATTATTCCTGGCGTTCGAACTCCGATCGTTCTTGACGGTGAACCGATGGCTTCCGAGCGGGCTTCGCCCCGATTGGGCGAGCACACCGCCGAAATTTTGCGAGAGATCGGCGAGAGCTGACTGCCACCCTCCCCACGGACGATGGATTCCTTATTTTACCGGCGGCGGACGTTGGCGCTGCCCAGAAGCGCCGCTCCGATCAAAATGCCGATGCCGAGCGCGACAGCGATCGTGACGAGCGGACGGTTCTCGATTTCGTCGGCGATCCGCCGCAACGCGTCATTGCTGTATTTGGCCCCGAGATCGAGCGCTTGATTGCCGAGCCGCCCGGCTTGGCCGCCGGCCATTTGGCGGCCCTGGCGGAAACGATCCATCATATCGTTGACGATCGTGGAAACGGCGTCGCCGATCTGCTCGGCCGCGCCTACGGCGGCAATGGACGTTCGGCGGCCCGCGATACGCCCGATCTTTTCGAGCTCCTTTTCAACGGCGCCGAGATGCTGCTGGATCGCGGTTACGCTCGGGCCGAAATTCGATGAGCGGTGATGGAACATGAAACCTCGCGAAGTCAGCCGTTACTGGAATGCGCGAACGCCCCCACCGTCGCACTAACCTGTCAGGCCGAGGTTTGTTCCCCTGCCGGACCTGCCGGTCGGGCGTCAGCGGCGGGGCGTTGGACCGTCCAGGATCAGACGGCGGCTTCCTGGCGTCGCGGCGTTCCGTCAGCCCGGCGCGCACCGGCCAGGGCGCGCTCCAGCGCGGCAAGATCGTACGGCTTCTGCAACACCTGGAAACCGCGGCGCACCGCGTCCTGGCCGCTCGAACTATAGCCCGTGGTGAGCAGCATCGGGATTTCTGGAAATTGACGGCGCACGCGATCGGCAAGCTCAAGTCCGTTCATGCCGCCCGGCATCAATATGTCCGAAAAGACGATGTCGATGTTGGATTGCCTCTCGAGCACGTCAAGGCCCGCCTGGGCACTGGAAGCAAGACAAACTTTGTAGCCGAGCTGTTCGAAATAGACACGGCCGACTTCGGCAACCTCCACGTTGTCTTCGACGAGGAGCACCGTGCCCGCTGCCGGCATGGCGCGAGCGGCCTTGTTGTCCTTGTTCGGCTGTGCCGGGCGTTCGGAGCTCAGCGGCAGGAATAACGTGACGGCCGTCCCCCGGCGAGCCGACGTGGTGATCGAAGCGGCGCCGCCGGACTGCCGCGCGAAACCATAGACCTGGCTCAAGCCCAGGCCCGTTCCTTTGCCGACTTCTTTGGTTGTGAAAAACGGCTCGAAGACCCGCGGCAGGACTTCGGGCGGAATTCCGCCGCCGGTATCGGCGACCCGGATGGCGACGAATTCGCCGCTCAATCCCTCCTCCGAGCGGCGCCCGCGCATCGAAATTGGCTTGGCGGTGATGCTCAGCGTCCCGCCGGACGGCATGGCATCGCGGGCGTTGAAGGCAAGATTGAGCAGCGCCAGCTCGAATTCGTTCGGATCGACCTTGATGGCGCAAGGCTGCCGCGAAACGCCGACGCGGATATCGATGTCGCCGCGCAAAGAACGGCTCAACATGTCTTTGAGCTCGGGCAGCCACTCGGCGAGATCGATCACGCTCGGCTGAAGCATTTGCCGGCGCGAAAATGCGAGCAGCTGGCGCGTCAAGCTTTCGCCGCGGCGCGTGGCGTTGACGATCGTGTCGAGAAGATGGGCTTCGGCATCGCCGGTAATGTGACGGCGCAGGCGCTGCACCGTGCCGCTGACGATCATCAACAAGTTGTTGAAATCGTGGGCCACGCCGCCGGTCAATTGGCCGATCGCTTCCAGGCGCTGCGCCTGCCGCAGCGCATCCTCCGCGAGTTCGCGGCGCTCGGCTTCTTCGTGGAGCCGGCGCGTGCGCCGCAACGCCACGCCGAGCGTGATAAAAAGCAGAAGCGCAGCCGGCAGTCCGAAGATCAAATGCGAAGACAGCAGGGATAGCCATTGGCCGCGAAGCGCGCTTCTCTCGATGCTCGCGATTGCATAAACCGGATAATCCGGCAATTTGCGGAACCCAATCCGCCGATCGACATGATCGATCTCGGCGGATTTTACCGAGAACAAGCCGTGCGAGACGCCGTTGTCGATGGCCGTACGCAGCATGCTCTTCGGAGTGAGTTGACGGGAGTACAGGCCCTCGGCGGGATAGCGCGCCAGCAAGAGTCCGTCGCTGCGCACCAGCGCATAGGAATTTCCAGGTGACTGCTCGATCATCGCATAGAAGTCGTCGAAGTAGCGCGGCCGCACGGCGACGGCAATCACGCCCCGGAACGAACCGTCCGCGGACTGGAGACGACGGGAGACGTCGAAGAATTCGGATGCCGCGTCCGCGCCGGACCTGTGCAAACCGCTGATATAGGCCCCGGCATCCTTTTCCACCTGAGCCTTGAAGTAATCGCGCTCGGTGAGATTCCCGGCGTTCAGGTTTGGCTGTCGCAAGCTCGACGCAATGACTTTGCCGTCGCGATCGATCAAGTTGATCGACTGCACTTCCGGCATCACGGCGACGATGCGTTGCAAGCGCGAGGCGAGAGCGGGTTTCGCCGAAAGGATCTGTTGATCCGACATGCCGCGCACGACTTCGTCGACTTCGGGGAAAATACGATCGACGGTGCCGAAAACCTTCAGCGCTTGTTCCTGCAGCACGTCGAGCGAGCGATCGATGCGTTCATCGGCGACGGAGTAGACGTCCTGATAATCGTTATAGGAGACGTAGGCGAACAGCGCCGCCGGAACGACCAGCGACGCGAGCATAAGAATCCGCAGCAGACGGATTGCCGATTCCCGTTCTGTGCGCATCGAATTCCAAATGTGTTGCGCGTTAGTGCGCCGTGCCGGGCAGCGGCGCAAACCGCACTCGAACTATCTCACAATCGCAGGGCCCGGACGAGGCGACCAAGCGCCTCGCTTGGTTGCAATTTCGTGACAATGCCGTGAGCGCATGTCCTTGACGGCACCAATTCGCCGCAATTCAGCGGCTAACCGGCTTTACCACCTAGGTAACGGCCGTCGGAGCCAAAGCCTCGATATCGGTAACGACATCGATCACGGCGGGGCGCTGCGCGGCGAGTGCCTGGGCGAAGGCTGCCGGCAGGGCCGAGGCTTCTTCCACCCGGATGCCGAGCGCACCCATCTCCTCCGCGATGCGGGCAAAATTGACCTTGTTGAACGTCCATAATTCGCGCGCTTTCGCGGTCTGCTGACCGCCATAGACGCGGTCGAAGCCGCGCTTGGACTGATTGCCACCGCCGTTATTGTTGACCACCGTCACCGCGTTGATTTTCCAGCGCGCCGCCGTCTCAACCTCGGCGATGTGGTACCAGAAACCGGCATCGCCCGTGAACGTGACGACCGGGCGCTCCGGGCAGGCGCATTTCGCGCCCAAGCCGGCCGGGAAGGCCCAGCCGAGGTGGCCGGCGCTGCGCATATAGCTCTGGCGCGGCGTGGTAAGATCGAACATGCCGCCCATCCACATTCCGGCATGGCCGGTGTCGACGACGACGATGCCGTCATCCGGCATGAGCCGGGTCAGCTCGTGACAGAGCCGCTCGGGCCGCATCGGCACCGCGTCGGAAAGAAGCGCCGGCCGATATTTCTCCCGCCATTCGCGGCAGATCGCCTGCACTTCGCCGATCCAGGCTTTGCGCTTAACGGCGCTCGCACGGTCGGCTTGCGAAAGCATCCGCCCCAGCGTGACCCTGGCATCCCCGTTGACGGATGCGGCAAGCGGATAATTGCGGCCAAGCCCTTCCGGATCGATGTCGATCTGGATCGCCGCCGTACCGATCTTTGGCACAGCCCAGAAATGCGTCGTCATGCCGCCGGTCTCGGTGCCGATGAAACAAACAAGGTCGGCGGCATTGACCACGCGGTTGGCGCTTTCGCGCGAATAGGTGCCGGCCACCCCGACCGACAGTGGATGATTGCCGGGGATCGCATCCTTGCCGTTCAACGAGGTGGCGACCGGAATCTGTAGCGCCTCGGCGAGGCCGACGAGCTCGGCCTCAGCGCCGGAGGCGCGCACGCCGCCGCCGGCAACGATCACCGGACGGTCCGCCGCCTGCAGGATTTGCAGTGCGGTGCGCACGCTCGTCTCGTCTGGCTCGGGACGAAAGGCCGGCACGCGGGCGAATTGCGGCTCGCAAAGCGGCTCCATATCCGCTTCCTCGATGTCGATTTGCCCTTCGTTGCCGCGAAATTGCAGATGGACCGGGCCAGGACAGCCTGTCACGGCGGTGCGAAACGCCTGCCGCACCATGTCGGGAAAGCGCGCAACGTCATCGACGGTGGCGTTGAATTTCGTCACCGGCTCGAATGCCGGCATATCGTCGATTTCCTGATAGACCTTGCGGAATTTCGTTTTCGGCTCGCGGCCGCCGGTCATGGCGATGACAGGCGAATGCGCAAGCCAGGCATCGCGCAATCCAGCGGCAAGGTTGAGCGCGCCGATCACCTGCGCCATGCAGATCCCGGGTCTGCCCGACGCGCGCGCGTAACCATCGGCCATGTAGGCCGCCGCCTTTTCGCCGTGCACGTGAAGCCGCTTGATGTCCGTGCGGCGCTCCATTTCGGCGAAGGTGGTGCGCAGCACCGCCGGCACGTGAAACACATGCGTGACGCCGTAGCCCTTGAGCATATCGGCGAGGCATTGCGCGCCTGTCATCTTGCGATTGTGTCCGAGCAGCATCCTCAACCCTCACTGTCAAATTTTAGAGCCAAAACTCATCAACACGTTGGGAAGCTGTCGATTGCAACGGCTACCCTATTTTCCGAGCAAATGAGGGCGTCAAGGGCGCCTTCGGCGCCGCGCAGCGGCTTTGCCCTTGACACCCTAATTTGTTCGGAAGCGATAGTAGCGGCTGCAATCGACGGCGCGAAGCGATCGCCATGATTATGAGTCTTGACCCTAGTGCCCCGATTCCGAAGTTGGCCACACCTTGCGACACGCTCTTAGCGAACTTCGGAAGCGAAAGGACACTAGCTAGTTTATAATTCTAGTGTGGTTTT
>Ga0306926_10007241_pt1 | contig 12011 bp, 9 predicted proteins | sample flu12Cox44000178_FD_203759 | JGI IMG/M metagenome (GOLD analysis project Ga0306926, IMG submission 203759) | Lab enrichment of tropical soil microbial communities from Luquillo Experimental Forest, Puerto Rico - flux8day.12C.oxic.44.000.178 (v2)... | ecosystem: Environmental > Terrestrial > Soil...
TCTTTTTCATGTTGTTAAACGTTGGTCTTTCAAGCGTGCGGGCGAGACGAGGCGGATTTGGATTCGGCCAGGTTGTTGCGAGACGTCAAAAGCTTACTTTGAGTTTACCACGCCAAAAGGCAGGGCAAACAAGTTCTCGCGATCAACGCAGCCACAGCGTGTTGAAGATCAACAAAATCATGACCCCGAACACAAGCGCCATCAGCACGGTAAAGCACCGATCAAGCAGTCGATCCACGTTGAGGTTCATTTCGGACCAGAACCTCCCGATCTCATTTTAGCCCGGCTCATTGAGGCCCAGGCAGGTACAGTGGGGCGAGCCATACAGCCTGAGAACACCAGAACAGGAGAGCGACCGAGGCCGCCTGCCCGCGGCCTCTTTTCTTGCCAACGGCAGGGGTGCAAGTCGCAAACCCATTTCGGCCCCAAAGCGCAAAATCCCCCGCGGAGCGAAGAGAGCGCTCAACGTATCCACCAAAGGCACACGGTTCCAATTCCTGCCGCAAAGCCGCGGTGCCGTCTTTCCTAGAGGCCGAATGTGAACGTCGTCGTCGTGCTCTGCATCGGCCCGTCGGTCTTGAGGAGCGCGAGGCGGTGCTTGTCGCGGAATTTCATCGCGCCAAGCGCCGCGCAGACGAGCGGCAGCCGGTTTGTGCAGCGCAGCGCTGAGTGCACGTCGCCGACGCGGACGACAACGCTTTTCTCTCCGCTCTCTCGCGCCGGCCGGATGTAATGCTCGAAGACATAATCCCTCACATCATCCGCATGAGTCATCGTGGCCTCCGGGCCAGCAGTCTATTACGGTGAAACCGTCTCCCGGCAAAAGCACGTCCTATGCCGGCACACTTCCGCCAAATTTCACAACCACCTCGTGCACCGGTGTCCATAGTCCACCGGCTTGCAATACATGAGCGGACACCCGCCCACGATGCACTGGTTTTGTCCTTCTGTGTTTTTCCGCCCCCGACCTACTGACTGCTGACCGTCGTCTTTGCGCGTCGAAGAATCGCTTCGGCCTCGCCCACCGCCTGTTTGCTGTATTCGAGTAGCGCGCGGTACTTGCCGGACAGCCCATGACTCGCGTCCTCTACCTGTTCCCCGCCGCGCTCGTACAGGTCCTCGCACTTGTTGATGAGGTCCTTGCCGGCGGTCATCAGGTAATCCGCAGCCTCTTCGCCCTGCGAAACAATCGTCGCCGTGTACGTGCACCTGAAGCCGGTATCATCAGGGCCACCGCTGCGCCGACTATGGCGCCAAGAAGAAAGAATCCCGTTCCGTCTCCCGTGTGCGTCTTCCTCATACCTTCTCCTCATCTGAGCTTAATGCGTTGCCAAACCTTGGCCAAGCACGCGCCCGCATCCCTCAAAAAATCGTCTACTCCCGCTTCGCCAAAAACTCAGGACTCAATTTACCAACCCATCTTTCTTCTTCAACACCTCGCGCCGGCCGCGAGCCGCCAAAAGGCAGGAAATCAAGGCAGGCGGTCAACGTTCCCCGCGCCTGCAGCTACCGCAGCACCCCCGTGCTGAATGCCACAAAAAGCATTCCCGCCGCAAAGAGCAGCACGATCATGCCGACACACCAGGTGAAGAATTGATTGCTATCAAGGGTCATTTCAGACCCGTACCTCCCAATCCGATTCTACCTCTGTGCGAAGTGCCAGAAGGCAGGCATCTATCCCGGCACCTTCCCTCCAAAACGCAGAAGCCACCGCATGCACCGGTGTCCAAAGTCCACCGGCTTGCAATACATCATGGGACACCCACCCACCATGCGTTCGATTAGGAGAGTAGCGATATGCCTACCGGTCGAACCTTGCTGGTCCGCCGGCCGCGCCCGTGACTAAGCGAATGTGACATATTCTGCTCCTTTTGTGGTTTCTTCGTGAGCGGGGAAGAAACCATCCTCCAATCAATCTGAATTGCTACCTCGTAACGGGACTTCATTAGAGGGCACTGGCCGTGGCGGCTTGGCACTGGCTCCCATGAGCCAACGTACGGCACGGCGCGGCAGGAGGCGGTTGATAAACGGTAGGAAATGATTGAGAGTGCCAACAACCGTGACCACAGATCCATGCTCTAGGGAGCGCAGGCCTGATTCGACCACCTGCTCCGCACTTAGGCTGGGCAGCTTTCCCAGCAGCCCTTCATTCCCCGAGAAGACGTCCATTTCGGTTCTGACCGCGCCAGGGCAAAGCGCCAGAATCCGCACGCCGGTTCCGCTCAGCTCTTCCGCAATCGCTTCCGTGAAAGTGAGCACGAAGGCCTTGGTGGCTGCGTATACGGCGAAATGCGGGAAGGGCTGGAAAGCCGCTACGGACGCGACATTGATCACGCCCCCACGCTTCCGCTGGACCATTTCTTTGAGAATCTGCCGCGTTAAGCTTACGAGTGCCTCGACGTTTAGCCGTATCGCCCCTGTTTCCTCGGCGAGTGGTGTGGCGAGAAAATCGCCCGCTGCCGCAGTTCCGGCGTTGTTCACGAGCAGCTCAACTGGTCCGATCGCCTCAAGGCGGCGCATTACCGATGCGACACCGGCTTGTGTCTGGAGGTCTGCGACGAGCGGCTCGACCGTGGCGCCGCGGGCGGCCGCTTCCTTGGCCACGGTGTCCAGTCGGTCGCGCCGCCTGGCAACAGCGAGGACGGAATAGCCGCGGCTAGCAAGCTCGCGCGTGAACGCACGGCCGATGCCGGAAGATGCCCCGGTTACGACGGCCCATCTTTTCTCGTAAGGACGGATGGTATTTCCCGACATGATATGCCTCCGTAGATCCCGACCGCAATCTTACAGGCCAAAACTTTTAGCCCTTTTTCGAGCCAAATGCCTCCAGATAGAATGACCTCGCGTCAGCCAGCATGCGCTCACGGCCATGCAGGTCCGCAATCGCCCGAGCAGTGACCAATACGCCAGCCATCCCGGGAAACAAAACAAAGAAGCGCGCTCGCTTCTCCTCAAGGGTGTGCCCTGGAATATAGGGAAGCAGGCGCTCGCGAAGAGCCAGCATCGACTGATTGATTCGCTTGCGGATTTCAAGCGGTTGACGAGCGATCTCCGGCGCCAGGGCCGCTTCCGCTACTGCAATCATTCTGTTGCCCAGCTCCTCGAAAGCCCGAGCGAGGGCGGCTGCGTAAAGATCAGCCTTGCTGTCGAAATGTCGATAGAAACCGCCTTTGGTCAACTCCAGTTCCTTCCTGACCTGGCCAATGCCGTTGCGCTCAGACCCGTGCTCCCGGAAAGAGCGAGCAGCCGTCGCAAGGATCTTCTCGTGGGTCTCCGCCTTCTGCTCTGCGGGGCACCTCATAGTTATAGGATTACGGGAGTAATCTAAAGGATGCAGGAGCTCTGGTCTGGACCGGGGAAGTCCCACACATAAGGTGATCTCGGTCTTATCTCATTACTGGCTCACGACCAATCAAATAGACCGCCAGGTGTGCAAGGTTCCCGAATCCATGCCTTGGCGCGAAAAATCTCAGACTGCCAGGACCATCAAAGTTCGAGCTCACGATGAAGGCCGAAGAGCTGAAACCGAAGTCTGCGCCGCTAATTCCGCTTCCGATAGATGTGCCGCGAAGTCTAGCCGGATCGTCGCCGAATTGTAAGAAACCAACGGTCCGTCTTCCAGCCCGATGAGCACATCGGCGGTTCATTCCTGCCGTAGCGCCCTGAGGGGATCGATTTCCATGGCCTTACGCGCGGGCAGATAGCAGGCCAGCATCGCCAGGCCAGCCAGCAGCAGCGGCGCCCCGATCAACAGAAATGGATCGCCGGTGCTGGCGCCGAAGGCGCGTGCCAACTCGGCCGTCATCGCAGAGAGCGCCCGCGAGATCAAAATCGCGCCGCCAAAACCCAGCACAGTTCCTGCCGCCACCAGCGCCGCGCCTTCCTGCATGACCAGCCGCAACACCTGGCCTGTGGTTGCGCCGAGCGCCATCCGGATACCAATTTCCTTTGTCCGCCGCGCCACCGCATACGCTGTGACCCCGGCCAATCCGATGGAAGCGAGGATGAGCCCGAACACGCCGATGCCTCCATAAAAAGTCGAGCTCAACTGGATCACCGAATTCATTTGGCCGATCTGCTCGTACATCGTTCGCGTATTAAACACCGTGAGGTGCGGGTCGATGGAGGCCAGTTCGCCCCGCACGGCACTGATGGCATCGGGACCCGACGGGCCGCGGATCACAATGGTGGCCCCGGGCGCTGAACCCAGGTTACCCGCGTTGAGTGCCGCGAAAACGTCGGTCGTCGCCCCTGCCTGCGCATCCACGACCAGCGGCACGAATACGGTCGCCACCGGCTTGGAGGCGAAGAATCCGGGTTTCAGATCGCGCGCAATCCCCGTGATCGTATAGCTTCGAAAAGTCTTAACGTCGCGAATCCGGCGGCCTATTGGATCTTCCAGTCCGAACAGCTCCTGCGCGCCGGTTTGATTCAGGAGAGCCGCTTGGGCGGCATCCTGCGGGGGCCGGGTGCGCACGTCCTGCAGCGTAAACTCGCGGCCGCGCGCCAGCGGAATGCCGATGGTGGCGAAGTAGTTTGCACCAATCCTCTGTTCCACCACGCTGCGCTGCACCTCACCCTTGGTTTGGGGAGCCGAAAACCGTGCATTGGGGAGGGCGACGAAGTCTCCGAACGGCGCCGCCTCCGCCAGCGTCACCGCGCGCACTGCGGAAAGGCGCGCCAGCCGTTCGGGCAGCAGGCCCAGCAGCTTCGCCGATTGCTCAGAGGTGTAGCCGTCGTGAGCCGGATCGAGCTCCAGCAGATACAGGCCCGCCATCTCAAAACCAGGATCGACGTGCGAGGTTCTCCGGTAACCCAACACCAGGAAGCCCACAATCAGCAGCAGCATCAGCGAGCTGGCCACTTGATACGCCACTAAGAGGTTGCGGATGCCGAATCGGCGGTAACCGCGCAAACGCGACAATCCCCCTTCCTTGAGCACGGGCGTCACGTCGGCACGCGTAGTCGCCAGCGCCGGCGCGAGACCGAATGCCAAGCCTACGATCACAGATAGCCCCAACGTCACCAGAAACACGCCCAGATCCGGCCGTACATTGAACTCGAAGACCACAGGTGTCGGCAGCTTCATGGTCGAGATCAGGTTCGTCAGCCAATAGGTGAAGACGTAACTCCCGGCGCCACCCGCCAGCGCCAGCAGCAAGCTCTCGGTAAGCAACTGGCGGACCAGGCGGAACCGGTTCGCGCCCACGGCCATGCGAATAGCGACTTCTTTGTGCCGCTGGCTGCCGCGCGCCAGCAGAAGATTCGCCAGATTGGTACACGCGAGCGAAAGAATCAAGCTCATCAAGATCGCCAGGAACGTGTACGTCATGGACTTCTGCTGAGCGGGCATGGGCATCATACCGCTGGCCGAAAGTAAGCGCACTTGGCGGCCTTTTCGCTCACTCTCCGGGATTGCGCTCTCGTCGTCCAGATGGCGTCTGACGGCGTCAAGCGCTGCTTCCGCGGCGGACAATTTGACACCGGCCGCAAGCCGCTGCACCACACGAAACAGCGCGAGATCCCGGCGGTGAAGAACGTCGCCACCCAGTTCAGGTGCGATCGGTGCTCCAGACGTCACGGGAACGAACACGTCGGCGGGAGCCATGGGAAAGACGCCAAGAAATTCCCTGGGAGCCACTCCGATCACCGTCACGCTCTTGCCGTTCAGGCGTAACACCCTGCCGATCACATGGGGGTCCGCATTCAGGCGTCCGCGCCACAAGCGATCGCTGATGACCGCCACCGGCGCGGTTCCTTCCTTCTCCGCGTCGGCCTGAAAGAATCGGCCCATGGCGGGTTCCACACCCAGTGTCGAGAAGTACTCCGGCGACACCAGGTGGCCGAAGACCCGTGCGGTCTTGGTGCCCGCTGAGGCGTCGGCTGCAATGCTAAAGGGTACCGGGCCGACAAACGCCGACGCGGAGGCTGCCACTGCGCTCTGGTCCCGGTAGCGTTCGAAGTAGGGATAGGAGGAGAGGGTCTCTATAGCGACCAGGGCTTCAGGATGCCGCACGACGGGAAGAGGCCGCAACACCATCGAGTTGATTTCGCTGTAAAAGACGCTACAGACGCCGATCCCCAGGGTGAGGGACAGGATGCCGACCGCCATGAATCCGGGCACGCGCGTCAGCATCCGCAGCGCGAAGATCACGTCCCGCCACAAATCGAAGAAATACCGGGTCATTGTCTTCACTCCGCACCCATTATCGGCGGTCGATGAGCGTTGTCAAGTGCCCTGGCGTCTCCGAAGGCCTTGCGCTCGGGCGTCGCGCGTGTGGCACACAAGTCGCGGCAAACTATTGAAAACGCTACGATTAATCTGGTGGGTTGCTGAATTTCTATCCCACCAATAACCCCCAGCTAACCCACCTGGCGAGGGCTTTCATAATGCTGGTTTGCTCCTGGGATGGCAACCTCCCATTGTTGTCTTCCGGCTAGCATCGTTCCCTTTTTCAAATGAACACCGGACTCGCCGAACCGGCGATCCATTTTCCCTGCAAACACGTGGCCGATTCGCCTCTGACAGAACCCCGGTCGGTCCATCGCTTCAGCTAGAAATACCGACAACGACGCCCTCAGATCCTTGGCATGGGGCGTCGGCTCTGAGCCGAACGAGCCGGGACCGCCGTTTTGCCGTTTATCTTTTCAACGATGTCGGCCACGGTGAACGCTTCACTGTAGAACACGCGATGCAGCAATAAGAGGAATCCTTCCCACTCGCGCGATTCGTCATCCGCCTCTTGGTACATCGCCGTTGCGTTCTCCATGAAGCCCTTAATGCCGGCGCTCTCAAGGATGCCTCCGACCGTTATCGTCCATCTTTAAAAAGATCCCAACGGCTTAATCTTCGGCTTGGGTTTGCCTGCTAGGTACCATGCACGCAGCAGCGTTAGCAGTGGCGCTAGCAACTCAACCGGTGTTGCTGAGTCCAGGACTTAAGGTCGTCGATTGTGAAATTCCGTCCCGGTTCCGGTCCAGTTCTCAAAAAAGGGGTTGTACACTTCGCGTCGAGGGGCACGCGGTAACAGCGACGCGGCATATCGCCGGCTAGACGCACGTTATTTCCGCTGGCCAGGAAGCTGGCTTTCACCGGTAACGCGATCTTGGAATGGGTCCTCATGGCCCGATCTGCCCAAGTGCTGGCCATTAGGAACACTGCATACGTCCCCACTTTCTCGGTCAGAGCGGAGTGATGATGCAATGTGAAGTGGCAATTGGTTGGTTTGGTCGCTTTTTATCGCTAGACAAAACAGGTGACCTGTCTTGCAGCATGGGGTTACAAAGCACTTTGTCCTGTGCAGTCAAATTGCATGTAACGTACCTGTTCAGCGGAGCCACCAGGTACGAGGATCCAGCGTGACCACATTCGACGTTATCTGGCCCGATTTACTCGCAGCGCAGGGCGCAGATCGGGTCGACGGCAGCTGCGCGTCGGGCGGGGGCCAGGGCGGAGCCGACGGTAGTCAGGATCAACGCGAGCGCAACCAGGAACAACGTGGCGGGGTCGGCCGCGCTCAGTCCGAAGATCTGGCGTTTGACCAGCGAGGATAGTGCGAGCGCGACCGGGATCCCAACTGCCAGGCCGGCGGCCGCGACCAGCAGGGCCTCGGCCACGATAGCAAGTGTGATCTGTCCCGGCTCCGCGCCGAGCGCAACACGAACACCGATTTCGGCGGTCCGGCATGCGACCGAATAGGAAAGCGCTGCGTACAGGCCAAAACAAGTGATCAGCAAGGCCAAAGCTCCAGCTCCGATCGCCAAGCGGGCCAGCACGCTGTCGCGCAAGGTGCGATCGGAAATCAATTCTTCCAGGGAACTCGCGAAAATCACGCGGATCTCAGGGCTCGCGATGGCAATCTGGCGGCGGGCCGGCTCGACGAGCCCGAGCGGACCGGCGAAGGTACGGATCTGATAGTTCATGGCATCGGTATATTCGCCGGGCACCAGGGGCTGGAGCGCGGGAATGTAGAAGCGCGGAGGCACTCTATCGCGGAGGCTCTTGTCGTGAGCGTCGCCCACGATGCCGACGATCTCGAACGTGACGCGAGTATCGGTGTAGGTGTTGGTGATGTGCTTGCCGATGGGATCGGTGTAGGGGAAGAACTGATTCGCGAAGGCGCGGTTGATGACACAAACGCGCCGCGCGCCGGGTAAGTCGACCGGGGAGATTTCGCGCCCTTTTAACAAGGGGATGCCGACGATGGAGAAAAAGCCGGGGCCGACCTGGTCCCAGCGGGAATCAGCCTTACCGGCCGTGTAGCCCTCGACCGTGATTTCATCCCGCGATTCGCGTCCTGTAAATAAGCCGTTATCGGAATAGGCGACGGCACGGACGCCGGGCAGGCGGGCGAGGCGCTGCTGCAGGTCCTGATACAGGGCGGCCAGCTGCGACCCGCGATAGCCGGCCGTGACCGGATCGACACGGACTTCGAGCAAGTGTTCGCGCGGGTAGCCGAGGTCGACCCGTTCCAGATTGCGCAAGGTGAACGCGAACCAACCCGCCACCATCAGCAGGAGCGTGGAGAGCGCGATTTGGGATGCGACGATGATCTTGCCGGCGCGGGCACGGCCGAAACCGCCCGCTGTTCCGCCGGTGGTGCCCTTGAGAACATCGTTGAGATTGGCGCGCGTGGATAGCAAGGCCGGGACCAGGCCGGAGACGGCTGCGGCCAGGGCGGCAAGGCCGGTAATGTATGCGAAGACCCGCAGGTCGGGCTGCAGGTCGACGGTGATCCGCTCGCCGTTCCTTGTGGCGAGCCGAAGCAGGGCTTCGGAGGCAAAGGCGGCCACCACGGCGCCGGCTACGGAGGCCACCGCCGAAACCAGAAGGCTCTCTGCCAGGAATTGGCGAACTAGACGTAGGCGGTTCGCACCCAACGCCAGCCGCATGGCCACTTCCTTTTGCCGCGCGGTGGCACTAGCCAGCATCAGGCCGGCGACGTTGGAGGAGGCCGTCAGCAGCAGCAGGCCAACCAGGCCCAACAGGACATAGAGGGGCTCCACGATTTGCCCACGGAGTCCCGAAACGCCCTGCGCTCCCGGTCTCAACCGCACGGTTTGATTGAGGATTTGCGGCTGAGCAGCCGTAAACCGGCTGAAACTCTCGGTGATGATTTGGCGGAAGACGACGTTCGCCTCGGCCTGCGCCTGAGGCAGGGTCACGCCGTCGCGCAGGCGGCCGAAGACCTGGAGCCACATGACACGCTCGATCCGGCTGGGATCGTCTACCAGCCAGTTTTGGCCTTTGCGGATCTCAGGCTGCATCACCATCGGCAGCCAGGCGTCGACGCTTTCGCCGACACTCTCGCCGAGAAACTGCGGAGGCATCACGCCGATGATGCGATACGACACGCCCTGGACGGACAGACTGCGGGAGAGTACGTTGGCAGCGAGCGCAAAGCGGTCCCGCCAGAATGCATAGCTGATTACGGCGAAAGGGGCTGATCCGGCGCCGTGTTCGTCAGAGGCAGTGAAGGTTCGGCCCACCTGGGGAGACACTCCGAGGCCCGCGAAGTAGTCGCCGCTGACTAAGTGTAAGCGGATTTCCTCAGGAACACCGCGATCGATGGTGGCGTTCAGGCTCCGCAGCGAGCTGTCGACGGCGAAGACGTGGGAGAATCTGGTCATGTGTTGACGCACGGAGACAAACTCCGTGTAAGTCAGCCACGCACGCGGTCCGTTGTCATCGGTGCCGATGCTCACTCCGCTGGAGTCGGGGTCGGTGAATAGGACCAAGCTGGCGGGATCTCTCACCGCTACCGACTTGAATGCGACGGAATCGAGGACGCTGAAAATGGCCACGCTCGCGCCCATGCCGAGGGCCAGAATAATAATGGCGAGGACGGTGAAAGCTTTGCCGCGCCGGAGCGTCCGGCCTGCGTAGCGAAGATCGAGCTGGATCGTGGATAACCACATATCTGATGCCGGACGTGAAACGCACTCCGCATGCCAGAGTATATCGTTGAAAGGAAAACCCGGGATGCCAGAAGGTTGTCCGATTTTGGGACGAGGAGGTGCGGCGGCGGACGGTATGTCAACCAGCTCACCTAGGTCGGGGCAGATCGAATAGCATGGCGTTTAACAGCCGCGAACCAACATGGCCCCACCACGCTTCCGACATTCCCAAATAAAGCTCGACGGTTTGCGGACTGTGACTAGAAACATCGCCAGATCAGGCCGTCCCTGGTCTACGCCCTAGCGCCATGCTCGGCTACGCACAATGAGTAGAGTCGTTGCTATCGCATACAAGCCGAACCAAAAGATCATAACGCGCAGTAGAGAGAAGAGGTATCGCCGAACGGCCCGCCAGCGTCTCGCAGCAACATGGAATGCAATGGGCGTTGGCCAACCGGCCGTGTCGGATACGGCGCGTTTCTACTCTCGTCCTACTTTTGCACTGGGTGTCAGGCAGTGAAAGTGATGCTGGACTATCATTGCTTTAACCGCGGTCCATCCCATCGTGAGGAGGATTTTCGAGTAGAGTCAGTGGGTATGAGGCGATTAGCAGCAATCGTCGGATCGGCGCTGTTTCTGTTCATTGCGCCCGGAACGATTGCGGGTCTTGTGCCATGGAGGATCTCGCGCTGGCGTGTTCAATCTTCGCTCCTGGCCTTGCCGCCTCTTCGGGCCATCGGAGTCCTGCTCGTCTTCGCAGGCAGCTTCATGCTGATGGACTGCTTTGCCCGCTTTGCCCTCAAAGGTCTGGGCACACCCGCACCCGTTTTCCCGCCGCGTCATCTGGTGGTCAACGGCCTCTACCGGTTTGTGCGAAACCCTATGTACGTTGCCGTCGTGTCGGTAATAATCGGTCAAGGGTTCTTCTTTGGCAATCTCCCTGTTCTTGAGTACGGGATCGTCGTCTGGTTTTGCTTTCACCTGTTTGTCTTGGGTTATGAAGAGCCGACGTTGCGTGCAACGTTTGGAGCCGAGTATGAGGACTTCTGCGCTCATATCCCCCGCTGGATCCCGCGTCTGCGCCCGTGGCCGGGAAGATCAGCATGACAGCCCGGTTCGGAAGGTCCATCACGTGGCACAAAATGGCGTGGACAGCCGATTCGTCGCTTGTATTGCAAGTAGGGGAAAATCGGACTGCCTAGAGCGGCTATGCTGGGCTAGGAGACGATGTGCGCGAATTGGCGCACACTCGACGCTACTCCCAGCGCAATGCTTGCATCGGATCGATCGCTGTGGCTCGCCGCGCCGGAATATATCCCGCCAATACTGTCACGGCTGCTATTCCCAGCGAAGCTGCCGCCATGGTGAGCAAGTCTGTTGGCTGAATCGCGAATAATTGCGCTTGAACGAGCCGCGTCAGGGCCGACGCGCCCGCAAGACCGATCGCCATCCCGATTCCCGCAAGCGTCAGGGTTTCGCGCAGAACCATCCACACAACGGAGTCTTGCCCCGCACCCAGCGCCATGCGAATGCCGATCTCGCGGGTGCGGCGAGCCACCATAAAGGCCATCACACCGTAAAGCCCTAGCGCCGCTAGGAGAGTCGCAATACATCCGAAAACGGTCGAAAGCGATGCCAGTAGCCGCTCGGTGAGCAGCGAGACTTCCATCTGATGATCCAAGGTACGCATGTCGTAAGTCGGAACGCCGGCATCCACACTTTGCGTTGCGACGCGCACAGCATTAAATAGCCGAGTAGGGTCGGCCTGGGCGCGCACGTACACTGTGCCGCCATTCGCGCCTTGCTGCTGCGAGGTAGGAATGTAGAGTTCATAAGGAATCTCGTCGCGCATACTTTCATATTTGGTGTCCCCGACGACGCCCACAATCTGGATATCCGTCTTGGTGCCTGGGTCGATTCCCATTCCGATGTGGCGGCCCAAAGGATTGGCATCTCCAAAATACCTTGTAACGAATTTCTGGTTGACGATCCCAACCTTTGGCGCGCCAGCATCGTCGCGTTCGTCGAAGTCGCGGCCCAACAGCACCGGAATTTTAAGGGTCTTAAAAAACCCAGGGCTGCAGAACTGCATATGTGGGTCTGGTCTCTCGTCT
>Ga0306926_10007242_pt1 | contig 12011 bp, 15 predicted proteins | sample flu12Cox44000178_FD_203759 | JGI IMG/M metagenome (GOLD analysis project Ga0306926, IMG submission 203759) | Lab enrichment of tropical soil microbial communities from Luquillo Experimental Forest, Puerto Rico - flux8day.12C.oxic.44.000.178 (v2)... | ecosystem: Environmental > Terrestrial >...
GTGGCAGTGAAGGATTGCTTCACGTCGGGGCCGATCAAGCAAATCCTCGACGTCACGATCAGCAATCTCGTTCCCAACACCGACGAGTGCAAAGCCGGGATCGAGGCGCAGATACAGCAGATGCTTTTCGACAAGGCCGCGCCAGGTCAGACGATCTATGTGTCGTGGATCAACTACGCGATCATGAGCGCGCCGAGTGTTCAATCCTTTTTCTTGGTCTCGCCAACGACAGACGTGGTGATGACGGCACCGGGCTACATGGCGGTGCTGGAGACAATTAATTATGAGTGACACGACGGTTGTGCCCGACCGGCAGGTCCGCCGCTCTGGCAGTGACTATCGCGATGCCTTCCTCGAGCTGTTGCCACAAGGCCAAGCATGGCCGAAACACTCGCTCGATAGCGTGCTTTGGAAGGCTTGCGATGGCCTCAATAATTATTGGGGCTGGGTCGATGGCCGCGCCGCCGATCTCCTAGAGATCGAGAGCGATCCGCGTTCGACCGTCGAGCTGCTGCCGGATTGGGAGCGCAATTGGGGATTGCCAGATCCCTGCTACTCTGCGCCGCCGACAATCTCTGAGCGGCAATTCGCACTCGTCCAGCGCATGACGCTGTTGGGCTCGCAGTCGCGACAGTTCTACATCGATTTCGCCAAGCAACTTGGCTATGAAATCACCATTTCCGAATTTCGTCCGTTCATGGTCGGCATCGATTGCTGTGGTGATGGCCGCCTCTATGGCGACGGCACGTTTATGCAGGATCAGTGGGGCCGTCCGATCTGCGATCCACTTGGCTTACCGGTGAAGAGTGGCGAGCTGAGCGAGTGGCCGAACTACGGACTTGGGCCGCCCGAGATGCGTTACTACTGGACGGTTCACGTCTCGTCGAAAGGCCTGATCTGGTTTCGCTGCACAAGCGGTCAGTGCGGCGTTGACTACCATTTGGAATTCACCATCCCCACAGACTTGGAATGCATCCTCAATCGCTGGCAACCGGCGCATACGCAGATCATTTTCGATCTGGGTGGCTTGAGTGATCCTGACGATCCCATGGCGGGCACGCCTTAAAGAGAGGAAGCAAATCGATGGACTACAATCAGCCTTATGGAAAACCGCCCGAGGTCGTGTGGGGCGATACGCCTTACGTCAATGGCAATCCTTCGACGGGCATTCAAGGCTCGATCCCGCCGGCGGCTTCGATTGAATATCCGCAGCGCGAACTCGTCAATTTCTTCAGAGATACCGGAATGCTCACGCCAAGCAATTCCGATCTGCATCAGCTTTCCAAAGGCGTGATGACGGGCATCATGCATTATGGCGTGGACGCTGGCACGGTGAATGCGCTGCAAGTTGTCATGCAGCCGACGCCGGATAAATACTATGACGGCATGTTCGTGTTTGTGGTGCCAGCCGTTACAAACACGGGCGCAGCTACGATCAACATCAACAATCTCGGCATCAAGAACATCGTTCGCCGTGGTGGTGGTCCCGTGCAGGCTGGCGATCTTCCGGTCGGATACAAATCGCTGCTTTGCTACAGCGCATTGCATGCGAATTTCGAATTATACGGCATCAACTTCGGCGCTGGCGGCGGCTTCCTTCCGATCTTAGGCGCAAATACGACTTGGTACATCAACGCCACAACCGGCGATGACACGCTATACGATGGCACGTCGGCGACAATCTCAGGCTCGCATGGTCCGTTCAAGACCATCACGCGCGGCATGAATGAAGTGTTCAAGTACGGGCCGAGCGTCTACACCGCGACGCTGCAAGTCGCAGCGGGCACCTATCCCGAAGCGGTGCAGACGCCGAATTATCAGGGGCCGACCGTCAAGATCATCGGTGCTGGCAAGACCGCGACCTTCGTCACGGGCGCGAACGATCATCACACATTTTCAAGTTCGCACGGCAACACGATGGTCGTGACAAACCTGTGCGCCTCAACCGGGTCTGGCTTGGGGCCGCCGTGTTGTTTCGTCGGCTCAAGCGCCGGTACCGTCTCGACGGATGACACTGCGTCGTCGGGTTATGTCCCGTTTTCGATTTGGGAAGCGTATGCGGGCTATATCTCGATGGGAAACCATACGTTCAACGCTGGCAATGGCTGCGGCATGTGCGTGTTCGGTTCTTACTTCGGCGGGTTTATTGGTCAGGCGGGTTATCCGGGTCCGGGCAAGACGTGGACGTTCCTCGGCTCGTTCAATGTCGGTGCTGGCGGCTTTGCCATCGCGAGCGCGAACGGTTCATTCGAGGCGGCAGTGCCAGGTCAGACGACGTTCGTCAATCCCGGCTACGTCATTGGGCCAAAATATTTCATCAATGCGAACGGCGTTCTGCAAACGCAGGGACTTGGTGTCAACTATTTCCCCGGCAATCAACCGGGCATCGTCGGCAGCGGCGGTCAGTATCTCTAAGGAGGCAACATGCCGGGTCAATTCAATCCGCAAGATTGGTACTGGATGATTTCGAGCGTCAGCACGACCCTTGTCTACGGGTCCGCGCGCAACGTCTACGTCGATCCATCGACCGATACCGATTACGGCAATTGGGTCACGAACACGGGAATGAGTCCCTATCCGGCGACATCCGAAGGTGACGTTTGGTATTACTTGCAGCAATTCATGCCGGTATGGTTGTGGAACGGCACGACCATGTCGCAGCCCGCAGTTGGCGAATACACCAAAGATCAATTGAACAATTACAATGCAACGCAACGCTTCAACACGGTCAACAAGGGCATGATCGCTGCGGGCGTGCCCGTCAGAACCGATGACTATTCGCGCGGTCTAATCCAAGGTGCGATGGCCGCCGCACAAGCTGATCCGACTTTCACAACGCATTGGTATGGATCGGACGGCAATTTTTATACGCTCGATGCCGCGCAGACGATCAACATGGCGACCGTTGTCGGCAATCATACCAATGCTTGTTACACGGTGTTCAAAGGCAACTCTGACGGCATCACGACCAACACCATCACGCAACCATCGCAGATTGATGACTCCTACGTGGGGCTCTAATGGCCACGGTAAACATCACCGTAGAGAACGATGCGGACTTCTATCGAAGCTTCGCCTATCAGGATATCAACGGCCACCCGATTGATATTACGGGCGCGTCGATGGTGATGAAGCTGCGTCGGCATGCCGAGGACGTGACCGCGTTTCTCACGCTCTCGACCGACACCGGGGAGATCACGATCACCAATCCGACGCAGGGAGAGTTCACGATCCTGATTGAACAGCAAAGCCTGATCGAGCTTTCGACCGGGCCTTACGAGCAATCGCTGATCATGACCTTCAACAGCATCAAGAAAAAAATCTGGAATGGTCTTCTGACCATCAATCCGGGTCCGTCGCGATGACGAATGGCAACGGCGGCTCGCTCTCGCCAAGTGGTGACGTAGAAGTCATCACCGATATCGGCGAGGTCGAGATCATCCATGACCAATTTGCTGGTGACGTTTCGGTCGCCGATGAAGACCCGCTAACGCAGATTTTCACGGGCGATCAAGGCCCGCCAGGTCCACGCGGAAATTCCGTGCTTTATGGTTATGGACCGCCATCAATCACCACGGGAGTCAACGGCGACTTTTATATCGATCTGCGCACGGCATTGATGTACGGACCAAAAGCGGGCGGCGCGTGGCCGCCCGGTTTCTCTTTGATTGGTCCCATCGGTCCCGTTGGTCCGCAGGGGCCTGAAGGTCCCGTCGGTGCCCCTGGCAATACAATCCGCAATGGCAGCGGTCCGCCCGATCCTTCGCTTGGCGTCGCGGGCGATTTCTACATCGACACGAGCGCGCACAACATCTACGGGCCGAAGAGCAATACCGTCACGGGATGGGGCTCGCCGACTTCAATCATCGGGCCGCAGGGTCCAGCTGGTCCGACAGGGCCAGCCGGTCCGCCGCCGTGGACAACGCCGCCTGTCCCGTGGGCGACGAATACGGCCTACACCACGGGTCCGCCCGCATCGCTCGTTACCAATGCAGGGGCGTCCTATGTTCCGACTGCTGGCCATATCTCTGGCGTCGATTTCTCTAGCGATCTTGCCGCAGGTTTGTGGACGCTGGTTGCGGCGGCTGGTTCGCCGGGGCAAGTAATCGCGCAAGTCTATGTCGGCGACTCGCCGCCAACTGGCATTCAAAACAATTCGCTGTGGTGGAATAGCACTGACGGCTGTCTGTACGTCTACTACTTCGACGGCAACAGCCATCAATGGGTCATAGCTGCGCCGGTCCCTGATCTCGCTGGCTACCTGCAACTCGCAGGCGGAACGATGACAGGACCAATCGTTTTGCCCGCCGATCCGACAACGAGCTTGCAGGCTGCGACCAAGAATTACGTCGATCTGCATTCGGGCGGCATTGCGGACGCGCCGAGCGACGGCAGCCTATACGGCAGATTGAACGCAGCATGGGCCAAGGGCGTGCCGCTCGCTGGCGGCGTGACCATGACTGGCTCGCTGACGTTGAACGGTGCGCCGACGACCGCGAACATGGCGGCGACGAAAGCCTATGCCGATGCGAAGCTAGGCGAGGCCCCGACTGACGGCTTCACTTACGGTCGCGCAATGAGCGCATGGGTTCAGGTGCTTCCGCTCACTGGCGGCACGCTGACCGGCAATCTGATTCTCAATGCCGATCCGACGAATGTTCTCGGTGCCTGTACTAAGCAATACGCCGACACCAAAGCAACGCTTGCCTCGCCAGCCTTCACCGGCAATCCAACGGCACCGACGCAGCCGGTCGATGACAACTCGACCAAGATTGTGACGACGGCTTATGTCACCAATCAGCTAAGCGCATCGGGCGATGGCACGCCCGCGATGGACGGCACAGCGGCTCGAGGCACGTCAACGCACGGGGCTCGAGCCGATCACATCCATCCAACTGACACGTCGCGTGCGCCGCTGGTATCGCCTGCACTGACCGGGACTCCCACCGCGCCGACTGCGGCACCGGATACAAACACCACACAACTAGCGACAACGGCATTCGTTATCGGGCAGGCGTCGGCGGTTGCTCCGATCATGGATAGCGTTGCGGCTGTTGGCACGTCGCTTCGCTACGCGCGCGCGGATCACGTCCATCCAAGCGACACCACGAAGATCGGCGACGCTCCCGCAGATGGCAACATCTACGGACGCAAAAACAATGCGTGGGTCATCGGCGGCGGTGGCGCGCAAGTCTACATCCAAGACACCGCGCCGACAGGCATCACGGCTGGCTCGCTCTGGTGGCAATCCTCGACCGGCCAATTGTTCGTCTACTATAACGATGGCACGTCAACACAGTGGGTGTTTGCGGCGATTGCCGCATCGGTGCCTGTCATCCGATCCTATATTACGGGCTATACGCTTTCGACGGCTGGCGGCTCAGCCTCGTTCGCGGTGACAACCGGACAAGCGGCGGACAGCACCAACGTTGATATGATCAGTCTGAATGTCGGGCTGACCAAGACGACGAGCGCATGGGCGGTCGGCAACAATGCGGGCGCGCTCGACGCCGGGACAATTCTCGCAAATAACTGGTACAACGTTTATGCGATCAAACGACCGGACACGCAGCTTGTCGATATCCTGATTTCGCTTTCGGCAACCGCGCCAACTCTGCCCGCAAATTATACGCTCTTCCGTCGCATCGGCTGCATGCTGACGACTGCGGGATCACTCTGGACGGCATTCTATCAAGTTGGCGACGAATTTTTCTGGATGAGCGCACCGCGCGATTATTCTGGCATAGCCGTTTCGAGTAGCGGCGCTCTTCTTACTCTGTCGGTGCCGCCAAATCTGCCGTGGACAACTCAAGCGGTTTTCAACGCAATCTTCACTAGCGCAAGCGCGACCGTTGCCGCTGGCGGCTTGGTCTATCCAACTTATGTGACCTTTGCGAGTGCTGGCGCGCAGCAAATGTTCTCGCTCAACGCCAACACGTCGCAGGCGGGCATGTTTCGTCTACAGGTCAACTCCGCAGGGCAAATCTCCGCTAAGTCCGGCGCGCAATCTGGCACCATCTCGATTGACACGATGGGATGGATTGACCGTCGCGGAAGGGATGGGTGATGGCGCTCGACTTTCCAAACAGCCCGACTGTCGGTCAGCTTTATCCGTCGCCAGCAATCGCCGGCGTCGGACAATGGCGATGGGACGGCACGGAGTGGGTGCCAAATTCATTCGGCGGTGCCGTTGGTGCTGGCGTCTACATGCAGGACAATGCACCAACCGGCAGCATTGGTGCTGGCTCGCTATGGTTTCAGACCTCGACAGGCGCGCTTTTCATCTACTTCAATGATGGCAACTCACTGCAATGGGTATCGGTTGTCGGCAATAGTCTCGCACCGACGCAAGCGATGTACGTCGCGGGCGGGCGTTTCCAGTATGTCAGCACGACGCAATGCGCGTTAGTCCCCTTTAGGGGTGATGCAATCCGCATTCAGGGTCAGATTTATTCGATCCCTGCCGGTGGCGTCACGCTTAGCAACAGCGGCATGGCGAACGCCACGATGTATAACGTCTACGCCTATATGTCGTCGGGCGTGATGACGCTGGAATATTCGGGCACTACGCACGTCACCGATACCACGGCGGGCAATGTCGGCACCGAGATCAAGAGCGGCGATTCCTCGCGCACGTTGGTCGGCTTGGTCCGCACGGATTCATCGGGATTGTTCATGTTCACCGCTACCAACAAAATGGTGCGGTCATGGATGAACCGACAGGCAGCGCCGATGCAATCCATCGCGCTTGGCTCGAACCTTACGCTCACCAATACCTTCGCGAATTGCACGGGTGGCATCAGCTTCGTTGCGTGGGCTAACGAGACGATCATTTGGAACTCGTTTTTGAGTTATACCGGCAGCACAACGGGCAACATCGTCACGACTATATGCGCGTTGGATGGGTCGCAGGTCGGCACAAGTTTTGCGATCAATCCCGATGGCACGGGTCGCGTTCTGCCGCAAGGCGGTCCCTTCTATGCGGGGCAACTCACCGAGGGCTTTCATTCTTGCTTCTGCCAAGCTCAACAGAACTCCGGCACTAACTCGATCTATTCCGCTTCGGCGCACAACATCACGTTGATGGAGTGACGCATGCTCGATTTCCCAAACAGCCCGACGCTAGGTCAGATTTTTCCAAGCCCCGCGACACAAGGCGTGGGGCAATGGCAATGGAGCGGCACTGCATGGGCACCGCTTGGATTGCCCGCTGGCGCGTTTAGTTGCAAGGTGCAGACGTTCCAAGGCGCTGGAAACTACACCTACATTCCAACGCGCGGGATGCAATTCTGCATCATCGAAAACCAAGCCGCAGGCGGCGGCGCGGGCGGTTGCGGTAGCGCAGCGAGCGCGTCCTATGCCGCTGGCGGCGGTGGTGCTGGCGGTTATGCAAAAGCAATCAGAACCGCAGCGCAGATTGGTGCTTCGCAACCTATCACCGTAGGTGCGGGCGGTGCTGGCGCAAACGGCAACAATCCTGGCACCGCAGGTGGTGCAACGAACGTCGGCACGATTTGCAGCGCGAACGGCGGCGCTGGTGGCAGCCAAGCGAGCGCGGCGACCGTTGGACTTGGCGGGCTTGGCGGCGCGGCCACGGCTGGCGATATTCTCCTAACTGGAATGAATGGCGGCGGCGGCAGCGGCTTTGCCAGTGCGGCGACCGGCAATATCTTCGTCGGCGGCAATGGCGGGTCAACACCATTCGGCTCGGGCGGTCGCGGACGCCTTACAGGGTCAGCCGGTTCGACAGGCGGCGACTCTGCAACAGCAAATAGCGGCGGCGGTGGCGGCGGCGGTTCAATCAACGCATCGACAACGCTCAACACGGGCGGCAATGGCGCTGACGGCTGCGTTGTCATTACCGAGTACGGCAATTTCGGTGGTCAATACTCGCCGCCCGTGCGCGGTGAGATCAACGGGCTGACGCTTTCTTGCGCGGGCTCGAGCCCGACGTTCACCATCCAAGCAGGCGCAGCGACCGACAGCACCTATTCGTACTCAATCGTGCTTCCATCCAACTGGACAAAGACCGCAAGTGCATGGGCGCTAGGACCGGGCAGCGGCTCGCTCGACACTGGCACGGTTGCGGTCACGACTTGGTATCATGTCCATCTGATCATGAATCCTTTGACCGGCGCGGTCGATGTGCTCACATCGCGGTCGGCGACTGCACCGACATTGCCGTCAGGCTTCACATTGTTTCGTCGCGTTGGCTCGATGTTCTATAGCGGCACGGGTCCGGGCTGGCTGTACTTCATGCAGAACGGCGACGTGTTTCGATGGGGCGTGGGCCGCATGGATGTTAGCGGCGTGTCGCCCACCAACGGTGCGCAGAACACCGTCACGCTGACTGTGCCGGGTGATGGCGTCACCGTCGAAGCATTGCTTATGGCATCGTGCCAATATCTTTCGGGCGGCGGCACAACGTTAAAACTTTTCGGCGGCTATATGACAGCGCAACCGACAATCGGCCTTTATGCGGCGGTCGCCAGCAACTCGAACAGTTGCTCGTTCCAAGTGACGACGAATGGCAGCTCGCAGATTTTGAGTAGGCTGGATTATGGCGGCACGGGCACCGCGTACTCGATAGAAACTCTCGGATGGATTGATACGCGCGGGAGATTTACCTAATGGCGATGGACTTCCCGAATACGCCGGCGGTCGGCGACAAATATCCGGTGAGTCCGACAACCGGGCAACCGCAATACACTTGGAATGGCACGCTCTGGACAACGCATGGCGTTTCGCCGCCCGGTCCCGGCAAAGTGCCCGTGTGGACCGATGGCACGGCGGCCTTGACTGCGCAGCTTACGCTCGTCGGCGATCCCGTCAATCCAACTGACGCGGCTGATAAGCACTATATCGACAATCACGCGCCGCTGACCGGCAGCGTTCGCTATGACGCCGCGCAAACCTTGACGAGCGGTCAGCAGACGCAAGCGCAAAACAATATCGGCATCGCAACGGCGGTGCCATCGGGCACGGTGATGCTGTTCTATCAGGCGGCGGCACCGACAGGCTGGACAAAGCTGACGACGAACAACGACAAGACGCTGCGCGTTGTCTCGGGATCAGGCGGCGTCGCTGGCGGCACCAATCCCTATTCGACGGTGATGGCGCAAACGACGGTCGGCAATCACACGCTGGCGCGCAGCGAATTGCCGACAGGGATTGCATCGAACGCCGCCAATACGATTGTGACCTATACGGCGGGCAACACAGGGCTCTATGTGGCGTATGCCAACGGTTACGGTTGGTATGGTGACTATTATTATTCGTATCAAAACACGCCACCTACACAAACCAACGCGACAGGCGCGCCGATAGGCTCGATCTCTTACACGAGCTATGGTCAATATAATCAGAACATCCAAGTCACATCGAACAATACGACGGGCGGCGCGCATAATCATCCGATAACGTTGGATATCCAATATTGCGATGTGATCCTGTGCAGCAAGAATTGAGGACGCGATGCAAATTCCACACGCGGAAGCTGGTCAGATTTGTCCGCTGCATAAGCAGGACGTGAGCGAGGTTTGCCACAAATGCCCGTGGTTCACGCGCGTCATCGGCAAGCATCCGCAGAGCGAAGAGATGGTTGATAACTGGCATTGCGCGATTGCTACACTGCCGATGCTCTTGGTCGAGAATGCGCAGGTTACGCGGCAAGCTGGCGCGGCTATCGAGATCATGCGCAACGATGTGGTGGAGAGCGCCAACGAAAACACAAGCGTATGGATGCAGCTCATGAACGTACAGCGATTGATAGGGAGACACTAATGCAGGTTCAAATCATCGCAGCGTCGAACGTCATCATGATCGACGGCAAGGGCAAGAAACTCAATTGCGAGAGTCTGCGCTCAAAGCAAATCGCGTTCGTCAATTGGTATGGCGAGCGTGGCGAGATCAAATATGCGAGCGGGGCGCTCGCTCCTATTGCCAAGGTTGAGGCGGCGACTGAGGGCTGGTCGCTGCAACAGTTGATCGACATGGCGAAACCATTTGGGAAGAAGTGATGCGCGTTTCAATCGTCACCGACGACGACAGCATCGTGATTGACCGTCTCGGCAAGACGGTGGATTGCGCGGCGCTCCGCAACAATCAGATCAGCGCGGTGCAATGGTATGGCGATCATGGCGAGATCGAATTTGAGGGACACAGGAAGCCAAACGAAGTGATCCACAGCTTCAAAGACTTTCAATCACTTGTCACCGCGGCAAAGCCGATCCCGTCGCCGAAGCCGCCGACGCCGCAAGAGGTTGACGAGGCTCACAATCGCTATGCGTTGGAGTATCCCGATTGGCGCAGACCGTGGGATGAGCGCGACGCCGAGGTGAAACGCCTGTTTGACGAGGCAGCAAGGCGTATGCCGCAGCCGCAAAGCTCCATGACGCCGCCGCAACCCGAAACGCCGAAACCGAAACCGAAACCAAAGAAGAAATGATGCCGTAAGCCAGTTTCAATCTTCCTCCCTGACTTGGCCCGCTTCGGCGGGCCATTTTTTTTGCGTGCCCACCAAAGACAGGCATTGCCGTCCTTACGGCAAAAAAATGACCTACCGGTTGGTAAACGCGCGGCGCATAGGGCCATGCCTCACAGAAATTTAAGGTGACCATCGTCGCATCACTGTCGTATTTCCGCGGGTCCAAAAACATTGCTTGAGACAAGAAACGGTTCGGCCAATGCACGTTCGTTCGACGACGATATCGAATATCGCGGTTTCCGCCTTGATGGCGTTTGCACTGGCATGGGTTCTCTTCACGCAGGATCGCACCAACATCTGGAATATCGACCCGACCGTCGATCTTCCCGAGATGGCCTATTCGGTCAACGACAGCGGCGCTCATCAGATCGTCGCCCCGCTGCCTGACCCGGAGCCGCCCGCCACGCCGCCGCTCGACGGCATGATGGTGCTGTATTTTCTCGTGTCCCTCGCGGAAGCCGCGCGCCGGGTGATGCGCGACGCAAGCCCGACCGCGCAGGGATATTCGGTGCCGCTGTACTGGCTGCTCGCTAACCCTAAGACCGCGCCGCCCGCTCGCGCCTAACTCCCCCGAAGTTCTTCTTTCGCCATCACAAGCAAGACAAGTCCTGCAACACCGCGTTCGCAGGAGAAGTCGAATGCTGCCCAAATTTTTGCAAAAAGGAAAATGCGAAATGCCTAATAGACCAATGCCGCATCAAGCAGTCCGCGAGCTCGTATGGAATACTACGTTCGGCGTCATTTGCACCACTGCCGAGGATTTTTTACCCGAGATGCCCTTCAAGGAAGCCGTCGAGATGATTGTGATTGTCAACGAGATCTTCAAAGCGGATCTCGCGAGAAGGGCGACCAACCAAGTGCGATTGGCAAAAAAAATGGGAATGTCGCGCACCGCTGTGAGGCGGCGTCTTGAAGTCCTCGAAGCGAGGGACGTCATTGAGGACGGTTGGCGGAAGGAGCATGGGGCCAGTCCTATTCGCATCAACAAGGAGATGCTGGCGTCGCCGAAGTCAGACGCGAGGCTCCGAAAGCTTGTGCAACTAGTCCTCGACGCCGCTGCGGCGCTGTCGAAGTTGAAGATTTAGCAATGCCGAGAGAAATCCCGATGAAGTTCCTGCCGCCCCGAGAAGCAGCTCGCTTGCTGGGCATGTCGATCATCGCCTTACACCGCGCGATAGCATTCGGTGATGTGCGCGTCAAAAAACTCGGCGACACTGTGCTGGTCCCGGTTGCCGACATCAACCGCTATCTCGAAACCCCAACAGAGGAGGAGTGCTGATGGGCTACGTCATTGTTTCAGGCCCCTGCATCGGCTGCGGTCTGCCATTCAGCTACAACCCGATGAGGGTGCCGAGCTGTTCGGCGGTGACCGGCGAGCGCGAGCCGATCTGTAGGCAGTGCGTTGACCGGATCAATCCCGCGCGGATCAACAACGGGCTGCAACCGATAGTGCCACTGCCCGACGCCTACGAAGCATGTGACGAGTCGGAGCTAGACTTTTGAGACAAGAACCCGAGTGGCAGGA
>Ga0306926_10007245_pt1 | contig 12006 bp, 22 predicted proteins | sample flu12Cox44000178_FD_203759 | JGI IMG/M metagenome (GOLD analysis project Ga0306926, IMG submission 203759) | Lab enrichment of tropical soil microbial communities from Luquillo Experimental Forest, Puerto Rico - flux8day.12C.oxic.44.000.178 (v2)... | ecosystem: Environmental > Terrestrial >...
ACGCACAACTCTCAGCTCTTCAGCAGCATCAAAAGAAAAAGAACAAGGCCGAGAACAATGAAATCAGCCATGTGACGCAAACGAGCAGAACACCCATAACAGTTAACGAAACTTCGCCAATACGGCTCAAAACGTTTTCTGGCAGCGGCATTATGTGAGTTATCGCCGCAAGGTAAAAAACGGTGACAACCATCGTAAGGCAAAGGATAACATCAACGCCAGTTTTGCTGATGATTTTCAACATGACCCACCCCCGTGGTGGATCAGAAGGAAGCATTCAATTGGGCCTTTATTTCGACAAGCAGCCCGACGGATTGCGGTGAATATCGCTAAACTGCCGGAGCTGATGCGCAAGTGATGCTCGCGCCCGGCGAGCACGAGACGCGCACGCGACATTGCGCGGCGCGGCGCAGCAGTTTCGAGCGGATGATCCGATAAGTTAAGGTTAACCAGGCTTTTTTGTGTAACGCTCACAAAATCGCGTTTAGTCCTAAAACCCAAATGGCGGGATGGGCTCGCCGGTTCAGGGAGTTCCTACATGAGAAAGTCTGTATTTGTGCTTGCCGTGATCAGTGCGGCTTGCTCCAGCGTAGCGTTCGCGGGTGAGGCCAAGCAGACCAAGGCTGCAGCTCCGGTCGTGAAGGCGACGACCATGAGCGACGCGCAGATGGATAAGGTCACTGCAGGATTCAGTCAGAATCAAAATCCGCTGGCGGGTGGCGATCCCACACCTGGCTGGGTTAAAAACTTCCACTTCGATCATAGCGAAGGACACCTCTCCAACGGTGGATGCAACAGGTTGGGCTGTTAAGTTCGAGTTTGGTCGTTGAAAAGCCCGGCCAATGGCCGGGCTTTTTTTCTCGTACTCTGCAAGAGCAGAAATGTCGACAGCCGATAACACTTTTTACAGTCTTCTGGCCTAAGGCAGATCGCGTTGAACACTTCCGGGATGCGGCAGATACTCGGTCGGGCAGCGCGGGGCCCGGCTTTCAGAAAGGCAACCTGCGGCGCCGCCTCCTGGTTATCTTCATTGACCGTTCAAGGTTGCCAACCGCGCTCTACTCCAATCCTTCAAGCTCCAGCACTGCGGCTAGCGCTTTGACCTGATGCCGCGTGGCGACATAGAGCAATCTAACAATCTCGCGCTGCTGCTCCCGCGCCACGCATATCTTGCCGCTCTCTAAGCGTGTCAACAAAGCCTGCGTTGAGTTCAGGTTCTCGATCAACACCGCGTGAATCGATCGTTGCCGCGGCGCCAGCGTGGCCACATTGTCCGGCGGCGCCGGCTCATTGAGCCAAGTCGTCGGCGTGCCCTCAATCTCGTCAAGCTGCCGCGGCCAGTATCTGTTAGTCACTTGATGCGCCAATCCCAATCGCGCCGGCTTCTGTGAAAACTAAAAGTGTGGCTGTGGTATTCGACAAAGCCGCCAACCTCATAAAGGTCATCTTCCTCAAACTCCAGGTCGCGCTGCGCTTCCCAGTGCCGATCGAGCACTGCCTGATAGCGCGCCTGCGACGTGTCGGCCTCGGCCAGCTCCTGGGCAATACGCCGGTAGTAATTCCGCGAAGCGGCCACTTCGTCGCTCACGGCTTGCCCTCCGCCAATTTCTGCATGGCCTTGAATTTGGCTTCGCGCTCGATGAGTTCGGCACGGTCCTTGGCGTCCTGCGCATCCATGAGCCGGTCAGCCTGAGCAACGCCGGGAGGCGGCCTTAAGGGCATAGGCGCAACCCATCCGGTGCCACCACCAGGAGCGCCACCAGGGTGTACGCCGGTGAGTTGTTGCGACGAGGGGATTGCGCTGCCGGGGCTTTGCGGGCGGTGCGAGGCGTGAACGATATCGCGCGCATCGGCATCGGTGACGCCGCCAACCGTGTCACGGACCAACCAGGGCGGGATGACAGAAGCGCGGCCTTCCCGCATTTGATGCATTTCGTCGATCCACTTGAGCCTGGCGCGCTCGCGTTCTTCGGCGGTTGGCTCCGGCTTGGGCTGCGCCGCCTTTAGCGCGTCAACTTCGGCGCGGAGCGCCGCAATCTCATCTGCCTGTTTGCTCATCGCCGCCCCTAGATCTCGCCTTTGGAGTTGGCAGGGCCGCGCGGGCGACCAAAAACATCGCCCTCGCCTTTGTTGTCCTCGCCGTACGAGGTCACACGGGAGTGATGGATGTGGGTGTGCGCGCGTGTCGGGCCTGTGCCGTGGACTGCGTGAACGTCTGCATGCGCCACGTCGCCCGAGGTCTTCAAGCGATCGGCAACGCGTTGTTCCATCGATTTGCCGGAGTGCTTTACTTCGACCATTTGATTTCTCCTGTCACTCTTGTTCGAGAGCATCGCGTTGACGGTTGGGACGCGGATTGCCAGCTGCTGGCTGGCCCTGAACGCCTTGTGTGCCAGCTTGATAGATGGTGCGACCTCCCCCGACGCCGACAGCTTTCACCGGATCAGAGATCATGCCGGGCGGTTCGTAGCCGCGACCGCCGCGCTTGGGCTCGCCCCTATAGTTCGAATCGCCGCCGTGGGTCATATGCGAGCCTTGCATTCCACCATATTGGCTGACGCCTTGCGGTCGATACTTGTTCGCGATTGGCTCGGTCTTGCCGTGCGGCCGGTGCACGATCTTGTTCATGCCAATGCCGCCGCCTGAGCCTGTTCCCATTTTCCTCATTCGCATTTACTCCTTTGGTTGCACTCGTTCCACTTTGCCATCAACGTCGCCCCTCTCGCTCACGCATCCTGGCGCTGAGTTCTTTCAGCCCGCGCAATAATGACTCGCGATACGGATTTGTTGGCGGCTGCGGCTGCGGCCCCAACGTTGGCCACATCGCCGCACCAACCGAAGCAGGTTCGCGCCGCCGCTGCACGACGTCAGGCGTGGCGCTCGGAAGATGACCAAATAAAGCTTGTGCAGCACTGGGAGGATTAGTTGGCATCGGGTCACCGGTCCTCGTCGTTCACAGAAAAAGGTGGCGGCGCCGCGCGCTCAACGTCCGACGACAAGGAGCAAGAGGCTGGAGGAGCAGCTGCAGCGCCGCCAGTTGCCTCGGCAGGAGGTGCCGCCGAGGACTCGACCGCCGAAAGATCGGTCGAGGATTCGAATCCGGGCATTGCATTGACGTCGTAACCGGTCGGCGGTTCGGGGCCGACCGGGTCGGCCTGATGCGCGGCCGCCGCGGGATAGCGTGGCGTTGGCTGCGAGCCGACCACATGCGGCGCGCCAAGACTGCCAAAGCGGCCGCCCGCGAGATCGGCGGCCTGGCTCACAGCGTGCTGGTGAAAGGTGCTACCGCGTTGCTGCTCGCGCACCAGCCGATCGTTCTCAAGAGTTTCGCGCCGCTCGCGTTCCTCTTCCTGTCTGCTCAACATCGATATCGCCTCCGCATGCATACTGCCGAACACACGGATTGTACCATTGGAGAGGCTCACCGCCTAAGGCTGGCGCGAAAAAGTTGTGCTAGCATCCGCCGCCATGCATCTGAGCTACCGCTGGCGCAGCCACCCCAGCGTCGCCCAACTGGAACACGAGATCGACACCCTGCGCAGTGAACTCGTCCGACTGCGCCACGACCTCACATCCAAAGTCGGCTACGCCGCCAAGCTCGAATTGGTGCTGCACCAGCGCATGGAACGCATCGACCAACTCCAAGCCGCCATCGACCTGCTGCGGCAGCGCAACCAGCACTTGGATCTGGAAAACCACTGCCTGACGGCGCTGCTCGCAGCACCTGATGCCGCGATGCTGGCCCCGAAATAAGGACCGTATAGGCCGGCCAAGCATGAACCCAGCAGCGCCGAATACCAATCTCTGCTGGATGAGAAACGATGCGCCGGCCATGTGACGCACAACATGGCCTTGTGATATCCTCTTTGTAGTCCAGAGTTTCATCGGCGGGATTGCCGATCAAAGCAGCGTAGCTCACCTGGACGCTACCTGGATCAAGCCGTGTTCGTGGCTACAACAGAAGACGAGCTCCGCTCGCACCTAGATTCGGGCGAGAAACTGCTTTGGGCGGGGCGCCCAGCACAGGGAATAGTGCTGACGACGCCGCGGGATTGGGCTGTAAGTGCTTTCGGTGTGGTCTGGCTCGGCTTCGCCGTCTACAACATCTGGCCAACAAAGGCACCGGACCCGTTAAAGTCACCAGTGCCGTTTGCGTCGTTCGTCGCGACGGGCCTGCTTTCTATTGGGATCGGCATCTACGCGCTTATTGGACGCTTCTTCGTCGACCGCTTGTACCGATCCCGACTGATCTACGGCATCACTGATCGACGCGCTATCATCATATCGGGCTTGCGTCGTCGCTCCGTGCAATCGATATATTTATCCTCCCTCAGTGCTTTGACGCTTGAAGAACGCCGGGATGGCAGTGGCACGATTTACTTCGGGGATCCGCCATCATACTTGCGTGGCGCGAGCGGCATAGGATTCTGGCAGGGCCTCGGCCCCCAGTTCTTCCGGATTGCAGATGTAAAAACGGTCTACACGATCGCGCAGGAAGCGATGCAGCGGCAAAAGAAGTAGGTGATCCGAGGCGCTTTCAGTGTGCGCGAGTAAAGATCGGCAGCGGTATTAGAAGCATAGCAAGGACCGATCACGACCACCCTTGGGAGGGCACCCGAGTTTAAATTTCACATGCAAATTTGCGCGGGGGGACTCGAAGACTCGCGCGCCGAGATTTTTGGGGGTGGGGGTGGCCTCGCCTAGGCCCGCGAACTCTCAGGTGCAGCAGCTGCAGACGCACGCTGCATCTAGCTCACGGCGAACCGGCGCAAAGGTCTATTACATTTAACACTACTGAACCCCGCACCGTTCGTGCTTGGCAGGGGTACGTATGGGGTAGCGGCGCTGTCGCGCCGAATTGTGATGCAATCCCAATGGGGAACGGCGGACACACTCTCCGCCAATCAATCAGTCGCGGTCGTCGCCGCCATTGTCGTTGCCAATGCGGCGGGTGCTGCTCCTCGGCAGCATATCGTGGTCAATAATCCGAAAGCCGCTGGCCGTATCTAAGATCGTCCGCGGTGGCAGCGCGTCGCCTGGTGGCGGCTCGTAGCTATCGGCCAACAGGTGCGCGTCATAGTCTGGCGGCGGCGGATTCCTGGTCGACAAAACAATCTCGTTCTTCAATACCCAGCGCTGGTAGGTCTGCCACAAGGTCCGTCGGTCCGGCAGCTTGCCCGCATATGCTGTCATGCTCAGCCTCGGTTTCTCAACATTCAAAGCGGCTTGTGCGGCCTTAATCCTGTTGCTCTCAGGCGATGCTGAATTGCGATAAATGCTCTGCAACACTGAGTGCGCATCAAGACCGGCCCGAAGCCGCTCATTCTCAGCGGTAAGCTCGGCAACCTGCGCGGTCAGCTGCCGAATTACGTACGCAGCCTCGTCGAGCTCACGCTTGACGCTATCCATCGCCGTCATGAGCGCCAGTATACCACATCACGCAGCGTGGGATGGCTTCGCCTTCTTGAGCAGCTCCTTGGCCGCCTGCTTCGCCTTGGCGAGTTCGGATCTCGATTCATTCATGCCCGGTCGAGACTGGTCCAGTACTGGATTTCCGGCAGCTGCCGGCGCCCACTCGGTCGCCGCATAGAAGTCCCCCTGCAGGGTCTTGTCTCCATCTACGCCGTCTGCGCGCGCGACTTTCACCCATTGCCTTTGCTTGAGGGCAGCGAGTTTGAGCATGAACCTCGGCCGCGACCATCCCTTCGGTGTGCGGGCCTGCATTTCCCTTTGCCATTCGGCATTAACTGCCCGATTGCCGAACACCTCCCTGAGCACGGTGATCATCTCGACCAAGTCTTGGTTGGCCTTGTTGGCATGCTGTTGCCGTTGCTTTTCCCGGTTGGCGACCACGGTCAGGACCGGTTCGGTCCGGGGGCTGCAAGCGGTATCGGGCTTGGGAGCGGTATCGGCTACGGGCTCAGGCTCGGGAGCCGCGGGCCTAGAATGACGGATAGCATTACTACTTAATACCCCCAATTTCTGGGGGTGAAAGTTTGGGTCTGTGTCCCCCAATTTCTGGGGGCGAAAACTGGGGTGTTTCACCCCCAATTTCTGGGGGTGGAGCCGCCCCCGTTTTCTGGGGGTGGTTTTTGATTTTTTGGCGCGGGCTTGCTTGGCGATTTCTTTGGCTTCCTCGAGGGTATTGATCGCTTTCCATTCGTGCGTTGGTGGGATCTCGCAGTTCTCGCCGCTGGGCAGATAAGTAAGGCGAATGAAGTTTGGTCGGCGAAATTCGGCGTTACCGCCGCGCCCGCGCCGACTTCGCCCACTCCTAGCGCGTGAATCTCGTTGACAGCTGGCGGGATCAAGTCGGTGTGCAAGCCCTGCGCTTCAAGGCTCTCATATGTGATCGGCAGCTTGCCGTTTTTCTTGCCGGCAAACTTTGCGCCTTGGCATTCGGCGTACATCAGAATTTTGTGGGCAGCACGACTGAGCACCCACATTGCTGGCGATTTGAGGAGTTCGACCGGATGCCGGATATGTGGTTCGGTCTTGGGCTTTTGCTTAGCGCTCATTGTTGTTGTCTCATCCGGTGCTCCGCTCGAGGCGTGCGCGTGCCTCGACTCGGCTTTTCAGAATGGGCACTCATCCATCGGGGGGTCTCGCCGACGGCTGACTAGGTAAAACCCGTCGCTTTCCAAGATTACTTCGTCGCAGATTTCGATCTCGCGGAAGAACTCGACTAGGGCTTTGTCGGCTTGTTCGGGTGATAGTCCGGAGATCAGGCGGCGAAGCATGGTGCAGAGCTCTTCTCCGTGCTCTGGGCGGGTTAGCTTACGGGCGCGGACGACGTCCGCTGCCGCTCTGTTCATGTCGTCGAGCTTGGTCATGTTGGCCTAAATGCTTGTTGCAGTATCTCGGCGTGCTCACGGCTGTTGCATGAGAAGGCTGTCATCGTTGTTGCCTTGATTTTCTTTGTGCCACGCTTGGTTTGCGCCAGCAGATACTCGGCGCCTTTCAAAGTAAGGAAGCCAGGTCCTGCCGAGCTTGGCCATACGGCGACCACGACCTGATGCTCATCGAAAAGCTGCTTGAGCGCGGCATGGTCGAGGTCGCGGTTCTCCTCGGCAAGCTCAACGAGAAACATGATGATGCCGTCGCGGCCGAGCAAATAACCGCGTTCGCCATTGTCGAAGGTCGTGAGCCGATACCAGTCTCTAGGGTCGGTCATGATCGTGCTCCTAGCGTTGTCATCGCGCGCTCCTTTCAATCGACCATCAGCACGGCGCCGCCGATGTAGTCCGTGACTGCTCCAGAATGGTCAGCACGTCTTGCCAGCATTCTGAGCCAATGCCGCGTTCAATTGACTGGGGATCGGCTAGCCCTTTTCCGCAGATCACACACCGCCGGCGCGGGCCATAGCACCCGCCTTCAACGATACGTTTGGCAACGGCGTAGACCTTTTTTGCTCTGCGCTCGCGTCGCGTCTCGGCGGCTTTCTTGGCGGCGTTGCTGCGGCGTATGTGCTTGCGCGCATCGGCTTCGAGCACAGCCGTGCGCACCGTGTCATCGGGATAGCCGTTCGGATTCCACAGCGTGCCGTCTGGCCAAATGCCGACCTGGAAAAGTTTCGTCTCGCCGTGATGTACCCACTGATATCTCGACATTGTTGCTCCTTCAGGCACTCTTCGCTTTCGCCCACGCGATTTGCCGCGACTTGATCCAGCGCAGCGTTGGCGGCGATGGCGTCACTGGCGGATGATCATTCCAACTCCACGGCGGGAATGAACCGTGTTTGGTGCGGTATTGGTTGGCGGCCCAGCCGCGCGCGTAAGGTGTGCCGTCGCGCTTGCGGGCGGTTTGCTGATAGCCACGCAGTTCGGCGTAGAATATTTTCCGCTCGGTTTCGGATCTCACGATGGCCGGCTTCCCGAGTTCGACCAGTTCACCGTCGACATAGTCGACCGGACGTGCTGGCGGCTTCGGCTGCCAGCCGCAATTGTCGCAGGCCATGCCGCGCATACGGATGTGTCCGCAGCTCTTGCATTCGACGAATGGGTCGCTTCCGGCTTTGGCGATTCGCGCCTCATGTGTCTTGTTGGTGGCGCGCTTGTCGGTCTCAAGACTCCATTCGATGTGATCATCGGGCCGGCCGTGGCGACGCACGCCGCCGCTGTGGTCGAGGATGATGACGTCGGTCTTACCAAGTGAGGCGCGTAAGCCTCGACCGATCATTTGCCGGAACAGACCGAGCGATCGCGTCGGCCGCGCCAGATCAATGCAACCGATGTCGCAGCAATCAAACCCCTCGGTCAAAACCCCGACATTGCAGATGACCTCGGTTTCGCCCGATGCCAAGCGCCCAAGTATTGCTTCGCGTTCGGCTTGCACTGTGGTGCCGTCGAGATGTTCGGCTCGCACGTCTGATTTTAGAAATTCGTCGGTCAAGTGGACGCTGTGCTTGACGTCGACGGCAAAACAAACGGTGCGCCGGCGCTGCGAATGTTTCAGCCAGTGCTCGATCACGTCGCCGACCAGCGGATCCATTTTCTGGCTCAGCTCGTCGGTATTGTAATCGCCGGTCGACATGACGCGGACGCCGCTCAGGTCGGGCGGCGGCGTGGTGAAGATTTTTGGCGGCACCAACAGCCCGAGCTTGATCAGCTCGGCGACCGGCGGCGTGTCGACCAGCGCCTCGAACACGTTGCCGAGTCCGCGGCCATCGCCTCTGCAAGGCGTTGCCGTCAGTCCGATGATGATTGCGTTGGGATATTGTTCGACAATCGACATATAGGTCCGTGCACGAACGTGGTGTGCTTCGTCCACGAACACGATTCCGGCGGGCGGCATCTCCATTCGGTCGGTGCGCACGGCGCGCCAGTACAAGGTTTGCACACCAGCGACTTGAACCAGTGCCTGCGGGCGCATGTCCTTGTCGCGCCCGGCCTTAATGATTCCAGCGGCAACGTCGAACCGCTTGAGCTTGTCGCGCGCTTGCGTCAGCAGCTCGTCGCGATGTGCGAGAAACAGAATGCTTCGGAGCCGATGGCGCCGGATAATCTCGCTGGCGATGATCGTTTTGCCCGCGCCGGTCGCGGCGGCGAGGAGGATCCGCCGGACGCCTTCGGCAACTTTGCGCTCGATATCGGCGACGGCATTGTGCTGAAACTGATAGAGCTCGATCATCGCGGCCTCCGCATGCGCGGATTCGCGAGACCGTCGCGCTTGGCACGTTCGATCGTGTCTTGGATTTTTGCACGAGGATCACGCGCGCCGTTGATGATGACGGCTTGCAGCAATTCGCGCTCGACCTCCTCGCCGTCCAATTCGTGCGGGACGAGCTGGAATAATCTGAATGCGCAGTAGTTCAGCGCGCTGTTGCGATGGCCGGGTTCGGCGCGGCACAGGGTTTCGATCTCTTCGTGCAGCGCACGCAGCCCGTAGCTGGTCGACGCGCCGTCGCCGGGTGGCCGCTGGATGCCGGCGCGTTCCGAGATTGTCGGCGATCGTTTGATCGTCAACGCGATCAGCCAGTCCGGCATGTCGACGATCGGAACGGAGGCGTCGACCCATTCGTAATAGGTGCCGTCGTCATTGACGCTAGGCGGCACCGTGATGCAGCTGTTATCGCCCTTGATGTCGACGCCGGGCGCGATGACGCCGTCGATCGACCTGATCCAGATTCCGGCGCCGGGGTGCCTGAGGTATCGGTGCAGACTTCCGCTTGGCGAGCGTCCTGTCAGGGTCAGCGGCAGCGCGCCATATCTGGCTTCGAGCTTTTTCAGTTCTGGCTCGCCGTCGTGGGCGTGACCGCCGGCGCGGGTGTCAGTGTCGACCACGGTAATGGGGACATGAACGCCCGGCAGGAATCCGGTGCGGGCGCCGATCCTGGCTTGCGGCCAACATTCGAAATCGTGCTTGACCCGTTCCGGATCATTGGTTGCGCCCCATGGCGCGTCGCTGAACTTCTTTGACTTGAAGCTGTCGGCCTTGTCGGGATGGCGCGGGAAGATGTGCCAGCCGAATTCCTTGGCGTAGGCGACGGCGGCAGCGAGCACGGTGACACTCATCAGAGCGCCTCTCGCGATATCCGATGCAGCTCCGCCGGACCGCGATGCTGGCGATCCCAACAAAACCAAGCGAAGGCCATTCGCGACGATGCCCGTGTGCCGACCCAGCCGGCGCGGTGCATCATGGGGAGGCGCTCGCGGAATACGTAGACGCGGCGCAGTTGGCCGCCCTCGAGAATATCGCTACGCCCCTCGCTCTCGAGGAACGCCAGGCGCAAGAACATGTAGACGCGCGGACAGAGCAGCAGCGCATGCCGCACGAATTCGGCGGCGAGCTTGAACGGCGGATTGGTGACGATCGAGGCGATTTCCGGCGCCGCGAATTCCATCAGGAAGTCGACACGGTGTTCGTCCTGGTCGGCGGATCCGTAATTGACGAGATCCGTCGCATAGACCTGATGTCCGGCGGCGCGCAGCACGCGCACGATGGCGCCGGGTCCGCACGCCGGCTCCCAGACAGTGCCCTGCGGCAGCGACTCGACGGCGAGCAAGGCGCGCGTTGCGCATTCCGGCGTCTCGTAGAGATCGTCTCTGCGCTCGGCCAGGGGCGCCCGCTGCTCGGCGATCGCGCTCATGGTCGCCTCGTGATGAGAAGCAGGAACACAACACCGACTCCGTTTGTTTGGAGCGGCGCCATTCAGACGCCGCCCCGCACCAGTTTCACTTACAGATCAGCCGCGACGCCGGCGCGCAGCCACGCGTCGGCACCCACCAGCTTCGCGAGACGGGTGAGGAATTTTTCGGATCGCGGGCTGAGCTCGACCTGTTTGGTCTGCTCGATCTCCTGCACCCACGTCGGGTGCGGCTCGTGGCACTCCGGGATCACCGCCTTTTCGACTACCTCAGGCGACGGCGGCAGCTCAGTGTCCGCTGCTGCCTTCATCCAGGGGTAGGTCGGGCGTAACGGGAGTGAGCCACGCAGAATCGAATCGCGCGCATACATGCGCTTGACGGCGAAGCCCACGTTAAACGGCGTCGAGTCGGCGAGCACCGCAGCTAGGGCTTGGCTCATCCCCGGCTCCTTCAAACCGTGCACGCGCACCGCTCCGCGAGAAAGATCGGCGCCGAGGAAAGCCTTCTCCGGCACGCTACCTTCGGTGCGGATGCGGATGATCTCGCTGACCCCAATGCAGGGTGGGTGGTGCAGATTGACTGCGCCGTTCGCAGCCTGATACTTGAAATGAACGTTCATTGACGTTCTCCTTTGAAAGGCCTGGTTGACGCGCTCGGCGGTCGACGCCGCCGAGCCGTTTCACTCGTCAGCGTGGCCCTGGCCGCTGACGAGCGTTCCGCGCGAGTTGCGCGCGCAGATCGGGTTCGCCAATGCATCGCTGTAAGCGCGGATGAAACGGAAAGCGGTTTTGAGATCCCAGCCGAATTCGTCGTCGAGCCAATTGGCCCAGACTTTGTGTCTCCACGGGTTGGGCGTGATGTGTTGGTGCGCCTCGTGCAAATGCCGACCAACTTCGAGGACAAATTCGGCGAGACTCTCCGTCTCGCTCTCCGCCAGGCGATGAATCGCACGCGCATGAGCCGCGAGGACCGGATGCGCCGCGCTGACTTTGGTGACGGTGATCACCTCGGTCATGACGCGGACTCCGAAACCTGCAGCTTGCGCTTGGCCCAATGCCGCGCATTGGTCCGACTGACGGTAGCGACCGCCTCGGCGGCTCCGACTGTTGCGCAGTGGTACTGATTGGCTGAGATCGGCGCCCCGGCCGCGACGACCCGCCAGGACGAGGCTCGGTCGTCGCTGATCGCTGGTTTTGACCCTTTATTTATGGGGGTTTCTGAAAGAGGTTCTGCAGTTATGAGGGTGGGGTAGCTGACCGCGTCAAAACTCGCCCTCCGGGCGCTCCGACACCTGGCCTTGTTGCAGATCAGCCGGGTTCCGCGCGCGGGCTGCTCGATCGGCTCTTCGCAGACTCGACACCGGGTACGGAAAAAACTCGTGTAACAACCGCAGCAACAGAATGCTTCGCGGTCATTAGTG
>Ga0306926_10007248_pt1 | contig 12004 bp, 11 predicted proteins | sample flu12Cox44000178_FD_203759 | JGI IMG/M metagenome (GOLD analysis project Ga0306926, IMG submission 203759) | Lab enrichment of tropical soil microbial communities from Luquillo Experimental Forest, Puerto Rico - flux8day.12C.oxic.44.000.178 (v2)... | ecosystem: Environmental > Terrestrial >...
GTAGTTAGGCCCCGGCGTGCCATCGGCGTTGACGATGCCCTCCGACAGCAGGTTCAACACGGTCTCGCCTTGATTGACCGGCTGATAGGTCGCGAACAGATGGTCGAATGTCCGGTTCTCGCCAATGATCACGATGACGTGCTTGATCGGCGTCGTTGTATTGCCGTCGTTGGCGTTGCTCTCCCCGGGAGCCGCTGTGGCCGGGGTGAAGGCTTTAACCGCCAGTGCACAGAGCGCTACACCGCAGTACAGCTTGTACCGCCACGCAGTCGCGGTCCGCAAAGCCCGCGTGTTTTCGGATCGCATCCCTTCCCCCGCCTAATTGTGCTGGAAACGCGGGGACGCTACCGGCCGTCGATGACGCCTGTGTTACCCGTATATGACAAAATCGTTATACTCTCCCTCCTTCCCCTGCTGTTGCGAGGAGGGGTAAGCGGGAGCGATGTTCACCCGTCGATGACAGCGATCGCTTCGATCTCGACCATCGCGTCGGGGTCGGCCAGCCGGGTGATCTGCACCGTCGTGCTGGTCGGAGTGGCCGGACCGAAATAGCGCGCCCGCATGTCGCCGTGTTTTGAATATTCCTCGTAATTGGTGACGAAGGTGTTGGTCTTGACGATATCCGCCAAGGTCGCGCCGGCGGCTTCGAGGCCGGTCTTGATGTTTTCGCCGACCTGCTGGATCTGGGCCCGCATGTCGCCCTTGCCGACGAGATTGCCGTTGGCGTCGCGCGCCAGCTGACCGGCGACAAAGATCATCTTGCCGGTGCCGCTGACGGTGACGACGTGCGTGTAGGCGGGCTGGCCCGCCCGCATCACGACATGCATGCCCTGCGGCTGAATCTTCTCGCGTTTGATCGCCATCTCGTCCCCTTTCCTTATAATGCCGCTTCGATGATACGCCGCGCACCGGTGCGGCGCCAATCGGAGCGAGGCCCTCATGCCGCTGACCCATCTCCGCCACGGGATCTTTCTGCCGCCGTTCCACCCGAACGAGGAGAACCCGACCCAGTGCCTCGAGCGCGACCTCGAACTGATGGTGTGGCTCGACAAGCTCGGCTTTCACGAGGCGTGGATCGGCGAGCACCACTCGGCGGGGTTCGAGATCATCAGCTCGCCCGAGATCTTTATCGCCTTTGCCGCCGAGCGCACGCGGCACATCCGCTTGGGCACCGGGGTCATCTCGCTGCCCTACCACCACCCGATGATGGTCGCCGACCGCATCGTCCAGCTCGACCACATGACCCGCGGCCGGGTCATGTTTGGCGCCGGACCGGGGCTCTTGGCGTCCGACGCGATCATGATGGGCATCGACCCCTTGACTCAGCGCGACCGCATGGCCGAGGCGATCGACGTGATCCTGCGTCTGTTCAAGGGCGAGGCTGTCACCGAGACGACCGACTGGTACACGATGCAGGACTGCCGGCTTCACCTGCTGCCCTATACCAAGCCCTATCCCGAGGTCGCGGTGGTCAGCGCGATCACCCCGTCGGGCGGACGGCTCGCCGGCAAATACGATCTCGGCATGATCTGTGTCGCCGCCACCAATCCGTTCGGCTTTGACGCGCTTGGCGCCAACTGGCAGATCGCCTGCGACGTCGCGGCCGAGCACGGCCGGCAGATGAACCCCGACCGGCTACGCCTGGTCGGGCCGATGCACATCGCAGAGACCCGCGGGCAGGCCTACGCCAACGCCAAATTCGGCTTCGAGCGCTATCTCGGTTATTTGAACAACAACCAGCCGCGCTTTATCGTGCCGGCCGGCACGGACCCGCTCGAATGGTTTGTCGATAACCGCTACGGGGTATGCGGCACGCCCGATGACGCGATCGCGCTGATCGAACGGCTGGAGGACAAGCAGGGCGCATTCGGCGCGTTTCTGCAGCAGGCGCACAATTGGGCGGATTTCGCGGCGACCAAGCGCTCCTACGAGCTCTACGCACGCTACGTGATGCCGCATTTCAGCCGCCTCAATGAGAGCCGTGCAGCCTCCTATCGGTGGTGCGGCGACAACCGCGCCGAGTTCAGCGCCAAGCGCAACGCCGCGGCCAAGGCGATGTTCGACAAGCACGAAGCCGAGCAACGCGTGGCGCGCGAGTTGGCAGAGACCGGCCCCGGCATCGCTCGTCCCGCCCAGGGCCGTGAGGCGTGGTAGACCGCCGATCGACGAGGCCCATTAGAAAGGGTGTGGTGCAGGGCCTAGCGCTGGCGCACACCGGACCACGGGTCCGCGCTGCGCGCGGGCCGGGGATAAATTCCGGCCGGCGCCAGCGGTGCGTCGTGAGCGGAGCGCCGTCACAGCCTCAAGAGATCGAGGTTACTCCTGCTATGATCGAGGCGGGAATATATGCCCGTCTCGATTGCCCACTTAATCCAGATTGGCGTGAAGTCGTCGCGGCAGTTTATCTCGCGATGGAATATAAACGCCTAGATGTGCACGGGCAGTGTGGCCGCCTCGTCGATAAGGGCCTTTAGGTAGGCGTAGCCCAGTCGAGCGACGTCCAGCGCGTGTACCAGCGCTTTCGCGTCGTCCTCGGTGCGTATTGGCTTCCCGAGGTGCATGCGCGGCGGCATGAAGCTGTCGTGGTATCGATCGTCGTGGACTATCTTCAGAGCGAGGTATTGGATCGTCTCTGCCTTCGTCCCGAGAGAGCCGGTAGTGACGAAGCTAACCTCGCGATCCTGCACAACGGGCGTTACGTTGTAGATTGTTCCTTCAAGCACGCGAATCTCCGCTCCGGCGAGCGTGGTGCCCATAATGCCGTGATCGTCAATGTTGCGGGCGTGGTGGATGTAGCGAAGCAATTCGTCGTTCTTGCGCTCGTGCTTCTTCCGTCCGAACCAAGCTTGGCTCTTTCCGCAGCCCTTCGACCCTTGTTCGAGTTTCGAGTACACTGCATGCGATGCCAGCAGGAAATCAGACCACGCGGTCTCGCGATCTTTGTTCGTCGTCGCCCGCTCGAGGCGTTCGAAAGCGCTGTGGGCGCGGCGAAGCCTCTCTCTCGCGGAGTCGAGGCCTATGGCCTTCATGTTCGCTCCTAGATTGGTGGGGCAACCTCTAGGATAGTGAGGCGGCGTTCCCAATTAAGGTCAAGAATACCATGTATAGGTCGGCGTTGTAAAGTATACAATTGCCTTCTTCAATGGATGGAGCAATGACAGGTCCTTCCAGCCGCTCAATAGAATAGGATTTCACAGAGAACCCGCAGTGTGTGAACGCTGTCGCGATTGGCGGGTTGCAACTTATCTTACAGTTTACCACACCACGATCTCGCGGCTGACGCCGCGGACATCGACTTCGACATCGAGGCCTAGAACCGGCGGCCGCGCGTAATGCCAAGTGAGGCCGGGTGCCATGGCACCCCGCCGCACGAACTCGTCGGCCAGCGCAGGGTAGATGTCGTAGACGGTGTAGAGCTGGGTGCCAGTGACGTCGGCCCAGGAGCGGCCGAGAGCCGCCATGCGCCGTTCCATGGCGCCGAGCACAAAGCGCGCCTTTTCCCGCAGCCCGTCGGGCGAGGTGTCGCCATAGCGGACGATGCGGTCGGCGTAAGGGCCCGATGCGCCATCGGCCTCGCCACTGCCGGCGGCGACGAAATCGGTCCTGGGATAGCCTGTCTCGGCTGGTACCGTGTAGCAGAAGGCATAGAGGGACGGCGTTTCCGGCGGGCCGATCTCCGGGCACACGTTCGACCGCGCCACCGGGTTGACCTCGTCGCGAAAGATCCCCCAGCTTTCCAGCCGCTGCACATAATGCCGGTTAAACGCGACGAACCCGGCATCGGTGAACTGAGCCGGCGAGCGCAGCTCACAAGCGCAGAATGCGCCGGGCGGACGCCCGCGCTGGCGCAGATGGGCCTCGACTGCGTCAAATCCCTCGGCTAGCGGCAGTATTCGTGCCAGCCGCGCCCGCTCGATTGCAAAGCCCGGCTCCGCTGCGACCCCGCCCGAATACTGGAACGCATGCTCGATAAACCGGTAGCCGCCGGGCTGAAATTTCACGACATTTGCCATTGTCCAACTCCCATTCCCGTCAATTGCAAACGACCGTCATTGCGTGCGTCCGGGCGGAGGCGCGACCTCGATCGGCGCCAGCCGGCGATTGGCGTCGTCGACCCGTCGCGCCGTACACCGCTGTTGCCGCGAGATCTCGGCGCGGTCGGGGACCCGGGCCATATCATACGCTATGATCGAAGAAATCCGCCTGAGGAGCTGGAATGACCGACAATCCGTTTTTTGAAGCTTGGGACACGCCGTTCGGCATGCCGCCGTTCGACCGTATCCGTCCCGAGCACTTCCCATCGGCCTTTGACAGGGCGATGGCCGAGCACAATGCCGAGATCGCCGCCATCACCAGCTCGGCCGCGGCCCCGAGCTTTGCCAATACAATCGAGGCGCTGGAGCGCGGCGGCCGTCTGCTCGACCGGGTGAGCCGCGTGTTTTTCAATCTCGATTCGAGCAATACCAATGACGCGCTCGAAGCGATCGCCCGCGACTACGCGCCAAAGCTCGCCCAGCATCAAACCCAAATCGCGCTGAATGAACGCTTGTTCGAGCAGATCTCGGAGCTTCATGCCCGGCGGGAAACGCTGGGGTTGGCAGCCGACCAGCTGCGGCTGCTCGAGCGCCACCATCTGCGTCTCATGCGCAGCGGCGCATTGCTGCGCCCTGAACAGAAATCGCGGATGGCAGCGATCGCCGAGCGATTAGCCGCGCTGCACACGCGTTTTGGGCAGAATGTATTGCACGATGAGCGGGATTGGCAGCTGGTGCTCGGCGAGGCCGACCTCGACGGGCTTCCGGACTTCGCCCGTGCTGCCGCAGTGCAGGCGGCGAAGGACCGCGGGCTCGAAGGGCGCTGGGTGGTGACTCTAGCGCGATCATCGGCCGAGCCGTTTCTGACGTTCTCATCGCGCCGCGACCTGCGCCGGAGCTTGTGGGAGGCGTGGAACGCGCGGGGCACTCATCAGGGCGCCAATGACAATACGCCGCTCATTCAAGAAATTGTGGCCTTGCGCGCCGAGCAAGCCCGGCTGCTTGGCTACGACAATTTTGCCGCTTATCGGCTCGACGACTCGATGGCCAGGACCGCCGACGCAGTCGAAAACCTGCTATTACAGGTCTGGTCGCCAGCCAAGGCTAAGGCGCGTGCCGAGCTCGCAGAACTGGAGGAGGTTGCTCGCGGTGACGGGTTGAACGAGCCCATCGAGCCGTGGGACTGGCGCTACTACGCCGAGAAGGTCCGGCAGGCCCAATACGACCTCGATGAGGCCCAGGTGAAGCCGTACTTCGTCCTCGACAACATGGTGCAAGCAGCCTTTGACACTGCCTGCCGGCTGTTCGCCGTTACCTTTACGGAGCGTAGTGATCTGCCGGTCTATCATCCGGATGTGCGGATCTGGGAAGTCCGCGACAGTGCGGGCGAGCATGTCGGCCTATTTCTGCACGACAATTTCGCCCGTCCCGGCAAGCGGTCGGGCGCCTGGTCCAGCCGCTACCGCGACCAGGAAACTCTTGACGGCACAGTCGCTCCAATAGTCGTCAACAACAACAATTTCTCAAAGGGTGCGCCGACCTTGTTGAGTTTCGACGATGCCGTGACATTGTTTCATGAACTTGGCCACGGGCTGCACAATCTATTGAGCCGCGTGCGCTACCGCTCGCAATCCGGCACTGCCGTTCGCCGCGATTTTGTCGAGTTTCCGTCGCAGATCTTTGAGCATTGGATGTCGGCGCCCGAGACATTGCGCCGCTACGCTCGCCACTACCAGACCGGCCAGCCGATACCGGAGGATCTATTGCGCCGCTTGCTCGCGGCGCGCACCTTCAACCAGGGCTTTGCGACCGTCGAGTATACCGGCTCGGCACTGCTGGACTTGGACCTGCATCGTGAACCATCACCGCAGAGACTGGATCTCGCTAGGTTCGAGCGCGAATTTCTCGACCGGATCGGCATGCCGCGGGAGGTCGGGTTGCGCCATCGCCCGGCGCATTTCCACCATGTGTTCGCAGGCGGCGGCTATGCGGCAGGTTATTACGCCTATCTCTGGGCGGAGGTCTTGGATGCCGACGGGTATGCGGCCTTTACCGAAGCCGGCGACGTCTTCGATCCCGAGCTCGCAGCACGGCTCAAAGCCATCTACAGCGCCGGTGACACGGAAGACCCAATGACGCTCTACCGGGCCTTTCGCGGCCGTGATCCGAAAATCACGGCACTGCTCGAGAAGCGCGGCCTGACAGCAGCCCCAGCCGCTCCCCCCAGCCCTCTCCCCGCAATGCGGGGAGAGGGAGCGACCCGCGGATCCCCAAATCGAGTCCGGGGCGGAGAGCCTGCCCCGGACCTGATCCGGGGGTGAGGGGCAGTGCAGTAATTACTTACGACTTGGGCTGCTTGGCGACGACGTGATCCTTGATCTTGTCGTAGGTCGCTTCGGAGACCACGTGCCGTGAGACGAGCTGATTCTTTTCGGCATAAGGCCGGCCGTGAATTATTTTTGCAGAGTCGCTCTCAGTCATCCCCGGTAGGGCCTTAAGCTGCGCGGCCGTTGCCGTATTGAGGTCCACCAGGTCCGGCGTCGGCACCGCCGCGGTGGCGCGTGATGCAGGGTCTGCAGCTTTTGGCATCGCGGGCATGGCCGGCGCCATTGCTCCAGCGGGCGGGGTAGGATTGGTTGTCGTCGCCGGCTGAGCAAAGACCGGCGCAGCGATGGTCAACGCCAACAACCCTACGGGCAGACGCGAAAGTGTCAACATCGATTGCTCCTAATATAGGCGGCATGTTCGCCGTCATGCACCAGAACGGGCGGCCGTAAATTCACTTCCATCCCGCGATAAAATTTTTTGATTTACTGGTGGTCCAACCTCTGATAACGCGGTTAACTTTATAATGTTGCCTAATTATTCACAATGATGTCACATTTGCTGCAAAGGCACGCCTCATCGGAACGTAGAAACGATTGTGGGTCCCCGGAAATTCCAACAGTCGGAAAATTCGACGATCCCGCAGTCTTGAGCAGCCGTCGCGCTGATTCCAGCGCCGTCTATGGGTCGCAGCACGGATTGCCTGAAGCGACTGGCTATCGCTGGCGCAAAGGTCAGTTCTTCCTCCGCACGCCTTGCGGTGATTTTGGGCGGCGGCTGGCGGCAATCAGCCGGCTTGCTCGAGGAATGCGTTTGACCGAGAGCAACAACCTATGCGACATATGCGGATAATCTCTGCTACTTATCTTAACCATGTTGGGGGAAGCGTCGTGAGCAGGTTTTGGCGCCACATGCCCGTGCTCGGGATCGTATTTGCCGGTCTTGCAACGCTCCCCGCGCAGGCGTGGGATCGCGGCGAGGTCGAGAACTTTGCGACCATACCGTCCTTCACCCCGAGCGGCGGCGTCTGTCCCAACGGCAAAACCTCCTGCACCTCCGATATCGAAGGGGTCGCGGTTGGTCCCGACGGCACCGTCTACGCGCCTTCTTTCGGCTTCAACAGCGACGGCGCGCTCAGCGGCAACGGGGAGCTCTTCGTCTTCGCGCCCAACGGCCGGCTCGAGCGGCATTTTCCGGTCGCGGGATCGAGTCCCCATCTGATCGGGCTCGTCTATCAGCAATCCTCGAAGAGCTTGCTGATCGCCGATCTCGGCGCGGGGAAGGTATGGAAGGTCGACCCCAAAACCCAGAAGATCAAATTATTTATGACGGCGCCGATGGTGACCAGCTCCAGTATGCCTGGCCTCAACGCGCTGACGTTTGACAAGAAGGGCAACGTCTATGTGTCGGATTCCTTTCAGGGCATCATCTGGCAGACCCCTCCCGGCGGCGGCACGCCGACGGCCTGGTACTCACCGACCAATCAGAACAATCTGCTGTTGCCCACTGCCAACGACGGCCAGCCATTGATCCCGCCCTTTGGCGCCAACGGCATCGAGTTCAACAACGAAGGCACGGCGATGTTCGCGATGAACACCGCGTATCACTACATCGTCGAGATACCGGTTAACGGTGACGGCAGCGCCGGTGCCGGCATTGTGCTCACGACTGGCCTCAACGCGCCCGACGGTGTCGCCATCGACCGCGATGACAATCTCTGGGTCGTTGCCAATCAAGGCGACGAGATCGTCGTCGTCGATCCCAAAGGGAAGGTCATCGCCAAGCGGGGGGATTTCAACGGGATTTCAGACGATGGTTCGATCGAGGGATTGCTGTTCCCGGCGAGCCCGTCATTCAGTCCGAACGGCAAGGTGTTGTATGTCACCAACCTGGCGCTGTACCTGCCCTTTGCTGGTGTGCAGCAGATCGCAGTCGATTCGGGCTGGACGCTCCAGGTCAAGCACTACAACATTGCAAAGATCGAATTGGACGATCACGATTAGCCCGGCTGCGAGGTGCATGTCGGGTCGAGCGCCGGCAGATCAGGGGGCGGACGGCGCGCCTGTGTTGCCTGCTCGAAGGCATAGGCGAGGCGCAGCAAGGTGGGCTCGCTCCAGGCGCGGCCGGTAAGGGTCGCACCATAGGGGTAGTTGGGCGTGTCCTTGTCGCCCAGCCCGGCGATGAAGCCGGCGGGAACCTGGACGCTCGGATAGCCGGCCTTGGCGGCGATCGCCGCACCTGCCGCACCGGGGAACAGCACCGCATCGAGCCGGTACCGGTCCATATAAGCGTCGAGCCCTAATTCGCGGGCGGCGCGCAGATCCATTTGCCGCGCCGAAACATATTCCAATTCGCTGAGGTCGCCGCGGGTCGCCTCGGCGGCGAGAAAAATATCCTGGCCAAAGCGCAATGCGCGGTCGGCATTCGCCGCGTTAAACGCGACGATATCAGCGAGGCTGCGCATCGCGGTGCCGGTGGCCCAGTCGCGCAGATAGGCGTTCAGATCGTGCTTCAGCTCATAGACGAAGACGATCGGCCGGCGCGCCGGCTGGTTTTTGGTCGGGCTTTCCGGGTTGCGGTTGAGGATCGCCATCTCGGTGCCGGGACCGCCGATCCACCCCTCGGTCGGGATGTTGGCGCGCACAATCACGGCACCTTGCGCCTCCAACACCGCGACCGCCTCGCGCATGACGGCGGAGGCACGTGGCGGCAGCGGACCGTAATAGAAATCGTTGCCGGGATCGGAAGGATCGCTCGGCACGCCGATGCGCGCCCCCTTGAGCCCGTCCTTGTCGAGTACGCTCGTGTAGTCCGCCGGACGCTGGATGTCTTCTGTCGCCGGGTCCAGCGGATCGCCGGCAGCGAGCACGTTCAGCAGGATCGCCGCGTCGCGCACAGACCGCGTCAATGGCCCTGCGGTGTCTTGGCTGTGGGCGATCGGGATGATGCCGGCGCGGCTGATGAGCCCGACCGTTGGCTTGACCGTGACGACGCCGTTCTGGGTCGCCGGCGACAGCAGCGAGCCCGAAGTTTCCGTGCCGATCGCCGCCGCCGCCAGCCCCGCCGCCACGGCGACCGCCGAACCCGAGCTCGACCCACCGGGCAGGACGATCGGCACCCCCTTATCGTCGAGCTCTGGCGCGTAGGGGTTCTTCACTTGGCCGCCCAGAGAGCTGTAGCCGGCCGGCATGTCGATCGCCAGGATGTTGGCGAATTCGGTCAGATTGGCCTTGCCGAGGATCACCGCGCCGGCGCCCCGCAACCGCTCGACCACGGTCGCGTCCCGCTTCGCCCGTGCATCGGCGAGGGCCAGCGAGCCCGCCGTCGTATGCTGCGCATCGGCGGTGGCGATGTTGTCTTTGACGAGGATTGGGATGCCCTCGAGCAGGCGCCGCTGGGCGGGCTTGTTGCCGTCGAGCGCAGCGGCGATCGCCAGAGCCTCGGCGTTCAACTCGCGGACGGCGCCGAGGCGCGGGCCACCCCGGTCATAAGCCTCGATCCGGGCCAGATAGCCCTTTACCAGCGCAACCGCAGTCGTTTTATTCGCCGCCAGCGCCTGCTGCAGTTCGCCGATCGTCGCATTGTCGACGCACAGGGTGCCCTCCGCGGCTGCCTGTGCATTGATGTTCATCATCAAAAACAGGAAGGGGGCAAAAATAAAACGGCTGACCGGCCTCAGACCGTTTCTGAGGCCGGTCACGAAATACGCGCGCTGAGCCCGGCTCAGCTGGCCGCTTGACCGCCCATGGCCTGCTTGATCAACCCGACGATCGCCATCAGGATGCCACCGCCGACGCCGCCGGAAACAATCTGACCGATGATCGAGCCGATATCGAGGCCACCTGCCGCCGCCTCGGCGCCCGTTCCGCCGCCGAGCAAAGCGCCGATGATTTGAGCCCCCACTCCACCGCCGATCACGCCGGCAATCGAGTTGCCAAGAGTCCCGAGGTTATATTGCTTAAGTGCAGCGCCAGCAATGTTGCCGCCGACGGCACCAGAGATCAGTTGAATGATTAGACCAACGATTCCGCCCCACATCTTGCGTACCCTTTCATGGCTCGCATCGCGCGAGACTACGGCGCACGACCGGTGCGCCCGTAGAAACATGATAACAGAACTTGGGATTGAATAAAATGCTTTGATCAAGCCGGGCTAGCACCGTTGGATTCGCTCGGTTTCGGGCTTCGGTCGCCGCAATTAACGCGCTCGTGCACGCCGAATCAGTTCAACGAATAGGTTCGCGATGATCGGCGCGACCCGATGGCGGTCTCGTCCGTGGCGCGCGGCGCGGACGTCGCGTGGAGCTTGGCTGATGCTCGGCGGCGCCTTTGCTGCGTTCGCGGCCAGCGCCGGGTTAATGCACTCCTACGCGGTCTTTCTGGTCGCGTTCATCGAAGAGTTCCGATGGAGCCGAGCCGAGACCTCGGTTGCTTATTCGGTCTCACAGCTCGTCGCCGGAGCGAGCTCGCCGCTGGTCGGAGCCTTGGTCGATCGGCTCGGGCCGCGCCGCTTGCTGTTGCTCGGCGGCAGCCTGCTCGTTCTCGGGCTGTTGGCCAGCGCATTTATCTCCGCACTCTGGCAGATCATCCTGCTCTATGGGGTCGTGATGACGGTCGGGGCCAACTGCCTCGGGCTCGTCGTCTTTGTGCCGCTGCTGTCGCGCCATTTTGTTCGGCGACGAGGCATGGCGATCTCCATCGTGCAATCGGCCAACGGCTTTGGTCGCGCCGCTTCGGCACCGCTCGTTCAATTGCTGATCTCGAGCCTTGGCTGGCGCGAGACTTATCTTGCGCAGTCTGCCTTCATGGCCGCCGTCGTACCGTTGCTCGCCTCGTTGTTTCGGCGCGCGGCCCGATCGCCGGTCGCGGCGGAACACAGCGCGATACCCGACTCTTCGGCTCCGGCCTCGCTACCGTCGCCGGAGTGGAGCTTAGGCGCAGCCGTGCGCACGCCGCATTTCTGGCTGCTCTTCGCGGTGTACCTGTTCACCGGCCTCGGGAGCTTTCTGGTCTCGCTGCACCAGCTCGCCTTTGCCGTCGACCGCGGCTTCGACAAGCTCTATGCGGCCGGGGTGCTCGGCCTCGGCAGCTTTCTCGCCATCGCCGGGACGATCTTCACCGGGACGTTGTCGGATTATATTGGACGGGAACTGTCGGCCATCCTCGCCTACGGCATTTCGATCCTCGGCGTCGTCTGCGCGTTGCTGATCACCGGCCCAGACCAAGGCTGGCTGCTGTGGCTGCACGCCTGCTTCTTCGGCCTGACCTGGGGCGCCCGTGGCCCGGCGATCACGGCAAAGACCGCCGATCTGTTTCCGGGCCGGCAGCTCGGAACCATCCTCGGCGTGATCACGATCGGCAGCGGTATCGGTTCCGCGGCCGGGTCGTGGGCGGCAGGGTGGATTTTTGACCTCTCCGGCAGCTACCGGTTCGCCTTCATATTGTCGATTGCCGCCTATCTCTGCGGCTGCATCGCCTTTTGGGCGTTGCGTCGACCGCCGGCACGGTAAGTCGCTTGGCGAGCGCCTGCGCCGGCGCCAAGATCGCCGCGAGGGCACGGGTTTGAGGGGATCAGGTCATGGCCGCTGATGTGCTGGTAAAAAATGCCTGGTATGTGGCCGGGCTGGCGCATGAGTTTCCGGCGCG
>Ga0306926_10007250_pt1 | contig 12003 bp, 9 predicted proteins | sample flu12Cox44000178_FD_203759 | JGI IMG/M metagenome (GOLD analysis project Ga0306926, IMG submission 203759) | Lab enrichment of tropical soil microbial communities from Luquillo Experimental Forest, Puerto Rico - flux8day.12C.oxic.44.000.178 (v2)... | ecosystem: Environmental > Terrestrial > Soil...
CGCAGTTGGAGCCGGTTTCTGGCATCGAGCCGGGTTCACTCCAATTTGAGAGTGTCACCGAATCGGAGGCCCGACCAGCGCAGGCAATCGAGAAAAGCCAGCAGCCGCGCATTGAGCTGGGCACAAAGCAGATCCTGACGCCGGTAGTAATTGGCCGCGGCTGCCTGAAGGGCTGAGAACGCTTCGCGATGGAAATAGCCTGTAGGCTCAGCACGGACCTTGATGCGTGAGAGGCCAAGCGCCGGATTTGCTTCGACCCAGCGATGTACAACGCAGTATTTAAAGAAGCCTCCCAGCAGGGTTTGTTTGTAGCGGCGGGTTGCGGCGCCGCCGGGCAGGGTTGCGCGGAACTCTTCGAGGTGTTCGAGGGTCATCTCATCGAGGTACACCAGGGACTTGCTTTTGATCCACCCGAGGAACTGCTTCCGGATTGCGTGGTCCTGATTGTTGTAGGTGCCTTTGCCGACACCCTCGGTCTGCTTGTTCTTGAGGAGTTTCTCGACTGCTGACTGGAGCGACGTGCGACCCGTCGGTTCTGGTTCGTCGACGGTTTGGGTTGCTCCATCTTCTCAGCTTTTTGGCTCAGCTTCTTCCCAGGAACGGGGGTCATGGCACTCTGGCGAGTGAAGCCTCGATCATCGGAAATGGCCAGCCACTTCGGGCAATGACAACGGCGCCAGTACTTGTCGTTTTCCTTTGGGCGATGCTTGGTGGGACGGGTGTAGACGGTTACGCTCATGAATTCGGGCGTACAAAAACGTACAAAACTCTTCAAGGCATATCTAGAACCCGCATAAACATTGAACAAGACCAATTACTTCGAAACCGGGGCTGAATCATCGATGGGTCCGTCGCACAACGTCGGAAGTGCGCCGCGCAGAGCGACAGCTCCACACGCGGAAGCTCAAGCAGCCGCGATTCCTTCATTATCGACAAGCTGCCACACGGCGGCAGCGCTGGTGTAGCTGGTGCTGACTGGTGGTTAGCCCGAATCCAGAGCTGTAAGTCGTTCATCTAAAGGGTGTTCGACAAGGAGTACTCATGGTCAAGTGCGAGCACCTGAGCGATGCCAACCTCAAAGTCCAGCCGAGCGGCCACACCTGCAAGGAGTGTACGGCGCTTGGCCAACGTCCGGTGCAGCTCCGCATCTGCCTAACATGCGGGAATGTGGCGTGCTGCGACTCTAGCCCGGGACGCCACGCCACCAAGCACTTTCAGGAGACCGGACACGCCGTAATGAAGCCCTATAAGTCTGGCGACTGGAAGTGGTGCTACGTGCATCAGTCGTACGTGTGACAGCCATCGCTCCGGCATCCTTCCCACGCGACTCCGCGCACATGATTCACGATTTGTGTACTCTGTAGAAGAGCACCCGGAGATCCTGCAACAGTTGTTCCGACAATCGATGGCGATTCCCGCAAGATCCACACTTTCCCTCAGGTCTCGACGCTCCTTCGCGCCACTATTGGCGGTGCTCGCCTTTCTGTGTGGTTCAGCGAGAGGACAGGCACCTTCGCCATGGGTCGACACCAAGCCGCTGGCAGTTGACACAGGTGTCGTCGGCCTGAAGCTAACGCTGCGCCGCCTCCGCACCACAGCCCGCCTGATGCACACCACGGCGCACCCTGACGACGAAGACGGCGGCATGTTGACCCTGGAATCGCGCGGACGCGGAGTCACCGCGCTCCAGTTGACCCTGAACCGGGGCGAGGGCGGCCAGAATAAGGTAGGCAGCAATCTGCTCGATGAACTCGGTATCTTGCGCACTCTCGAGCTGCTCGGGGCCGACCGCTACTACGGAGTGGAACAACGCTTCACTCGCGTGGCGGACTTTGGTTTTTCCAAGACGCCGGAAGAGACATTCGAAAAGTGGGGCGGTCACGACGTTGCCCTTGCCGACATGGTGCGCGTCATTCGCACCTTTCGGCCAGACGTGATTTGCACGCGTTTTCAGGGTGCGCCACGCGACGGCCATGGCAACCATCAGGCCTCGGGAATCCTGACGCGCGAGGCGTTCCGAGCTGCTGCCGACCCCAAGAAATTCCCCGAACAGATTCAAGAAGGCCTTCAACCGTGGCAGGCAAAGAAGCTGTACATGGACAACGTCCGTCAAACCGAAGACTGGAACGTCGAGTTGGAGACCTCGCAAGACGATCCTCTGCTGGGCGAGTCGTATGTGAAGTTCGCGTGGCAGGGACTGCAGCACCAGCTCTCCCAAGGCGCTGGCGGGTGGAAGCTCTCCGAAGGCCGTCGCACCAGCTATTACAAGCTGATAGACTCCGTCTTGCCAGGCAACCCGATCAACACCACGCACGAGAAAGACTTCTTTGACGGGATAGATACCTCTCTGCCCGCATTGACAGCACGACTTGGCCCGGACGCAGCGAAAGTACCCTGGTTGCGGGCCCAGCTCGAAGTGATCGCCAAGCTGGTGGAGGAAGCAAGCGCCCTGGTTGACAAAACTCCCCAGTCCGCGGGAAAGCCACTACTGCACGGTCTCAGTCTCACGCGTGGGCTGATTGGCAAAGTCGAAACGTCGGGTCTTGCTGGTGCCGAAAAGGCTGACCTGCTCGCCAATTTGCACACCAAGGAGCAACAGTTTGAGCAGGCCGCCAATCTCGCCTACGGACTAGAAATGGGCATTGGGCCTGGAACTCCAGACGGGCGCCCCATGGCCGAGGAGTTCAACACTGCCAACGGAATAGTTCTGGCTGCAGTGATTACGGCCGGGAAGTCCTTTTTGCTGCTGGCAAAGCTCCATAACGACAGCACCTTTCCGATGGAAGTGAAGCAGTTTGTTCTGGACGTCCCTCAAGGATGGAAGTATGAGTTGTTCATGGACAAGGTGCCGGCACGAATCGAGCCGGGCGATGGGTGCGCGTTGACGTTCCGCGTCTCGCCTCCGACCGATGCGCAAATCACCAAGGCTTATTTCCATCGCAACGATCCTGAAACCGACTCGATTTATCAGATCGATCAGCCGGAATATGAGACCCTGGCTCTGCCTCCTCCTCCTGTCGCGGCGCGGGTTGCGTACAGCATCGAAGGTCAGGAAGGTGAGCTGCGCAGCGTAGCACGCACGCCGATCCACGACACGCGCGGCGAGGTGTGGTCGATGCCCCTTGCGGTCGTACCCCCATTCTCTGTCGAGACTTCACCAACCACCCAGATTCTTCCCGCAGGGCCAAACCCGTCGGCGGAATTGAGTGTGGTCGTACGGGCCACTTCGGACCATGCCTCCGGAACGGTTCGCCCCGAAGTCCCCAGTGGCTGGCAGGTGGAACCGAAGTCGGCCGTCATCGAACTTGTCCAGAGCGGCGAGCATGCGTCTGAGTTCAAAGTGCTGCCCGACGGCGCTGGCGAAGGGCGCTATCGAGTCCATGCCTTAGTGGGGGCCAATGGTCGTGATTTCAGCGAAGGCTACAGCTTGGTCACGCGTCCCGACATTGGCGGATTCTTCTACCATCAGCCAGCCATCCAGCGTGCCGCTATTGTGAACGTGAATATCCCCCCAAGCCTGAAAGTGGGATACATCATGGGGGCCGGCGACGACATCCCAACCGTGTTGCGGCAAGTGGGCCTCGATGTAACCCTCCTTACGCCGGACGACGTTGAGAAAGGGAACCTGCAGCAATTCGGCACAATCGTCCTCGGCATTCGTGCCTACGACACCCGTGAAGACGTGAAAAAGCATAATCAGCGTCTACTCGAATATGCGCGTAATGGCGGCACCTTGATGGTCCAATACAACACCGATCCCGGCACCTTCAATGCCGGAAACTATATGCCCATCTCTGCCCAGTTGAGCCGGAGCCGCGTCACGGTAGAAGAGGGACCCGTTACGGTTCTTGATCCGAAGAACCCTGTCTTCCGCTATCCCAACCCCATTTCCGAGAACGACTTCAATGATTGGGTACAGGAACGAGGTCTCTACTTTATGGACAAGTGGGACGATCGCTTCACGCCGCTGCTGGCGTGCAATGATCCGGGTGAGCAGCCTCAAAAGGGTGGCCTGCTCTTGGCTTCTTATGGCAAGGGTTTTTACATCTACAACGCCTATGCATTCTTCCGCCAATTGCCATTCGGTGTGCCCGGCGCGATACGTCTTTACGTCAACCTGCTAAGCGTGGGACATGAGCCGAAGTGAGGCGCCCGGCCAAGCCGAACTGATCCGCGGAGTCGGCCTGGCCAGTGCTACCACGCTGAACATGATTGACATGATTGGCGTGGGCCCGTTCATCACCATTCCCCTGATCGTCAGCGCGGCCGGAGGCCCGCAGGCCATGCTGGGATGGATCGCTGGCGCGGTCTTCGCTCTGTGCGATGGCCTGGTGTGGGCCGAGTTGGGCGCGGCCATGCCCAGCGCCGGTGGCTCGTATCAATATCTGAAAGAGATTTATGGGCCCAAGTCTCTGGGGCGGTTGCTCTCCTTTCTCTTCATCTGGCAGTTATCCTTCAGTGCTCCGCTTTCGATTGCATCTGGCTGCATTGGTCTGGCCCACTACGCCGGATATGTCTGGCCAGGCTTGCAACACACTTGGCTGTCGCATACTTGGCACCTCGGAGCTCCGCTGCTCGGCACTCTCGAAGTCAGCACCGTCTTGATGTCGGGAACCCTGGTCGCGATGGCGACCTGCGCCTTTATCGTATTCCTGCTTTATCGCCGCATCACCGTGATAGCCAAGCTGGCCGAGTTCCTTTGGGTGGGAGTGGCCATCGCCATTGCGTGGATCATCTTTGCGGGCCTTACTCACTTCCATGCCGCGCTCGCGTTCGATTTCCCCGAGGGCGCTTTCACACTCTCCAGCGAGTTTTTTACGGGCATGGGAGCTGCGATGCTCATCGCCACCTACGATTATTGGGGCTACTACAACGTGTGCTTCCTGGGTGGGGAAGTGAAAGATCCGGGTCGCACCATACCGCGCGCGCTCCTTCTCTCCATCGCAGCCGTTGCCGCCATCTACATCGTGATGAACATCAGCGTGCTCGGGGTGGTGCCCTGGCGTGAGATGACCGCGCCCGCAGGCGATCAGAACAACTACATCGTCTCGCTCTTTATGGAGCGCATCTATGGCAACTGGGCAGGCCGCGCCATTGCCGCCCTGATCATCTGGACGGCCTTTGCCTCGGTGTTCTCGTTATTACTGGGATATTCCCGCGTGCCCTATGCGGCGGCCCTCGATGATAATTACTTTCGCGCTTTCGCCAGGGTTCATTCCGAGAAGAGATTTCCTACGGTCTCGCTGTTGGCGCTGGGCGCTGTCGCGATTCTCTTCTGCCTGCTTCGCCTGGCAGACGTGATCGCCGCGTTGGTGGTCATTCGCATTCTGCTGCAATTCATCGTACAGGCGGTCGGAGTGATGGTCTTGCGCCACCGTCGGCCCGACATGCCCCGGCCGTTCCGCATTTGGATGTACCCGCTGCCCCCATTAATGGCCATTACCGGATTCGTTTACATCCTGCTCGCCCGTAAAAACTTTCAGCGCGAAATCAAATATGCAGTGGTCATTCTGATGGCGGGCTTGTTGGTTTACTTCTTGCGCTCCTGGAAGAGGAAGGAGTGGCCGTTTGCGGCCCCCGCCGTCACGCCAGAGGTGGCGACATGACCACTGCCAGGATAATGCGATTGGTCACGGATTCCCGGCAACTGAAACCACAGGCCCGGCGCGCGAATTCCGCAAGGCTCACCTTTTCTTTGCGACACAGTCTGATTTGCCATGGCTGCAATGGGCACATGGCGTCGCCAAGTTGCGCATGTTGTTGCCTTGCCGGCGCACGCCGGAGCCCCTGAGACAAGCATGTCAGATCTCGGCGCAGTCTCGGGAACGCCCACCGTGCCTACGCGCCGCCGCAGCCTGTTTGGGCCGTTGCAGGAACCGCTTTTCCGCAGTCTTTGGATTGCCGCTGTCGTGAGCTACACCGGCTCGTGGATGCAAAACGTCGGCGCCGGATGGCTGATGACCTCGCTCACCATGTCACCCCTGATGGTTGGGCTGGTGCAGGCGGCCAATAGCATCGCCGTATTTCTGGCTGTGCTTCCCGCCGGCGCCATCGCCGACGTTGTCGACCGCCGCAAGCTCCTGATGCTGACACAACTTTGGATGGTGTTAGCTGCCGCGGGGCTGGGCGCGCTCACCATCGCGGGCTTGGTCACGCCTGCTCTCTTGTTGCTATTCACCTTCTTGATGGGTTTCGGCGCCGTGTTGAACGATCCAGCGTGGCAGGCCATCATGCCGGAGGTCGTCTCTCGGGAGAACTTTGCCTCTGGTATTGCCCTGAATTCGGCTGGATTCAACGTCGCTCGATCACTTGGCCCTGCGCTTGGAGGACTGGTGATCTATGCCGCCGGATCGGGCATCGCCTTTTTGTTAAACTCGGTCTCCTTCTTCGGTGTCATTTACTTCCTGTATCGCTGGAGGCGTAAGCCCGGACGCACTTCCCTCACCGCCGATCATATGTTCCAAGCCATGTTCGACGGCTTCCGTCATCTGCATAGCTCGCGCGCCATGCATGCCGTGCTGATGCGCAGCGCGGTATTCAGCATTCCGGCGAGCGCGCTGCCAGCGCTGTTGCCGCTGCTCTCGCATCCCTTCGGCTCGCAGGGGTACGGGTTACTGCTGGGATTCTTCGGAGTAGGCGCGCTCGCAGGCGCAACCGTAATGCCCTTCTTGCGGCGCATGCTTTCGGTCGATGCCCTGATCGCTACCTCAACAGCAGTCTTTGCTCTCGCTACCTTCGCCGGCGCGCGGTGGCAAAGTTTCATTGCCTTGTCGATCACCATGCTTTTTGCCGGGGTCGCGTGGATCCAGATTCTTGCCAGCCTTAACGTCTCCGCCCAAACCATGTCGCCTCATTTCATGCGCGCCCGTGCGATCTCCATGTACCTGTTGGTCTTGCAGGGAAGCTTCGCCGGTGGCGCAGCTCTGTGGGGCGCCATTGCCGAGCGGCTCGGCATGGAGCGGTCACTCCGATATGCGGCCATCGGTCTGCTCGCGGGAATCGCCGCCACGTTCTGGTTCCGGCTGCATCCCATACCGGTCGAGCCGAATATCATCGGTATGGACTAGAATGCTTACGCACGCGGTGCCAGGGTTTCGACGGACAACTTGTGGAGGAGTTCTCAATGAAGGTTCGCATCGCAGTTTGTTGTTTACTGTTAAGTTTTGGCGTGGCGAAGATGGCGATCGCGGCCGATCCGCAGGAGAAGACCGACGCCAAGCCGACGTTTGCCTCTGTTCTCGATAAACAGCTTACGAACGCCGAAAAGACAGTTGTTCCCGCAGCCGATGCCATGCCCGGAGACAAGTACAACTTTGCTCCGACCCAGGGTGAATTCAAGGGTGTGCGCGACTTCGGTGCTGAAGTCAAGCACATGGCGGTAGCCAACTTCGCGCTCGGCGCTGCCATTCTTGGCGAAAAACCTCCCGTCGACTTGGGCGGTGGTCCCGATGGACCGGCCAACATCAAATCGAAGGCCGAACTCATGAAGTTCCTGGATGACTCGTTTGCATATGCCCACAAGGCGCTCAACAGCATCACTGAGGCCAACATTCTTGAGCCGATCAAGAGTCCATTTGGTTCCAACATGACCACTCGGCTCTCCCTTGCGACCAGCTTGATCAGCCATCCCTACGATCACTACGGCCAGATGGTCGAGTACCTCCGCATGAACGGGATTATTCCGCCGGCCAGCAGGAAGTAATTCCGCCTGCCACGTCAAACCCTTGTAAGCGGAAGGGGCGCGGGTGATCGCGCCCTTAACGCTGCTGAAGGCAATCTCATCTCGGTTACAATCGCCTACAGAACCTGCTGAGCGCGATCATGCATATCCCCGACGGATACCTGAGTCCTTCAACGTGCGCGGCCCTCTACGCAGGCGCAGCTCTCGGTTGGTACGGAGGACTGCAACGCATTAAGCGCACGCTGGCGACGCGCATGATTCCCCTGATCTCCGTGTTCGCGGCGTTTTCCTTCGTCCTGATGATGTTCAATTTGCCGCTTCCCGGAGGCACCACCGGACACGCACTAGGAGTAACCATCGCATCCATTGTGCTCGGGCCCGCCGGATCAATCCTGGCGATCTCAATTGCGATCGCCATCCAAGCTCTCTTCTTCGGCGATGGTGGCATCACGACCCTGGGCGCGAACTGTTTCAACATGGCGATCGTCGGGTCCCTGGTGGCCTATGCGACCTATCGCATCGTTGCTGCCGGAGCGGAAATCACCTCCCGCCGTCGGCTGCTTGCCGCGGGCCTCGCGGGTTATGTCGCCACCAATGCGGCCGCATTTCTCGCCGCGGTCGAGTTCGGCATACAGCCGATGTTGTTCCGCGATGCTAGTGGCGTTCCGCAGTACGCTCCCTACGCGCTTGGGGTTGCGATACCAGCCATGATGATCGGACATTTGGCGATCGCAGGCGTCGCAGAGGGCATCATCGCGGCTGGGCTCGTCGCCTATCTGCAGGCAGCGGATCCTGCGCTATTGCAAAGCACCTCAGGGCTTGCGCCCGGCGCAACTGCCGCTTGTCAGCCGTCAATGAGGCATCCCCAGCGCAGATGGTGGATCGCGATTGCGCTTCTGTTATTACTGACGCCTCTGGGTGTGCTGACCGCGGGAACGGCGTGGGGAGAGTGGAGCGCGTCGTCATTTTCCAGCGCGGAGGGGCGCGCCCGTATCGCCGCAGCATCTCAAAATCGACCGGCGCCTCCAGTGGCTCCGACCGGCCTGCAGCGGCTCTCCTCGCTCTGGACTTCTCCCGTTCCAGCCTATGCGCCGCCAGTTCTGAAGAGCACATCCTTCGGGTACTTTCTATCTGGGATGTTCGGCGTCGGGCTAGTGATCATGTTGTCGTTGGCGTTACAAGCGTATCTCCAACACCGTCGCGGCGCAGGACAACCTGGATGAGTCGCAACCGAGCTATAGCGGCGACGCTGGTTAGCCTAACCCGGGCATTGGGGCGTGCATTGATCTCCGAACGGGTGGCGCGGCAGCGGGGTCTGCTGCAGGCCCTTGATCCGCGGGTGCGCGTCATTGGACTGTTCGCGCTGGTGCTTGCCGTTACTCTCTCCGACCGTATTAGCGTAATCGTGGCGTTGTTTTGTGCCGCCGTCGTCGTCGCTTTGCTATCGAAAGTCAGTCTCGCGAGCCTCGCAGCCCGCGTCTGGCTCCCGGTACTCTTCTTCACCGGAGTGATCGCGCTACCAGCTCTCGTCCTGACGCCCGGCGAGCCAATCCTCGCACCAACTGGTGGGAGCTTCCCCGTCACCGCGCAGGGAATGTCCGCGGCCTTGCTCCTGATTGCGCGTGTGGAGACAGCAGTAACGCTGACAACTCTGCTGATCCTCTGTACGCCGTGGATGCAGGTGTTGCAGGCACTGCGTGCTTTTCACGTCCCGCAGGATGTGGTGGTGATGCTGGCTATGACGCATCGCTACATCTTCCTGTTGGCCGAAACCGCTGGCCAGATGTTCGAGTCGCGCCAGAGTCGCACCGTCGGCGTGTTTGACGGCGCAACGCGACGGCGCATGACGGCGCGCACCGCCGGAGTGCTGCTCAGCAAGAGCGTCGAGCTGAGCAATGAAGTCTTTTTGTCGATGCAGTCGCGGGGTTTCCGCGGAGACGTCAGGGTTCTCTCCGCCTTTCGCATGCGCTCTCGGGACTACATTGGACTGGTGGCTTTTCTGGTGGCTGGTGGTGTCGCCGTGTGGATAGGCAGGTCATGACTATGCTGCCCATCTTTGAAGTTCAGAACGTCTGCTTCGACTACGAACAGATACCTGCGCTTCGCGGGCTTTCGTTGACCATCGGCCGTGGACAATCAGTTGCTCTACTTGGCGCAAACGGCTCGGGAAAGTCAACATTGCTGCGCCTGCTCGATGCGCTCTGTTTCCCGTCTAGGGGATCGATCAGCTTCTGCAGCGAACCGCTAACCACCGAACAGCTTCGAAGTGACGAATTTGCGCTCCCTTTCCGGCGCCGCGTGGCGCTGGTCTGCCAGAACCCGGATGTTCAACTCTTTAATCCGACCGTCTTCGACGAGGTTGCCTTCGGCCCACTTCAGATGGGCTGGTTGAGCGCAGAGGTCGTCGCCCGGGTCGAAGAAACGATGCACTTGATGGGCATTGCGCATTTGCGCGACCGCGCTCCGTATCGCCTTTCTGGAGGCGAAAAGAAGCGGGTTGCGCTGGCCTCGGTAATCGTGCTCGACCCCGATGTGCTGTTGCTCGACGAGCCAACCGCCATGCTTGATCCCCGCAGCCAGAGCCAGCTGATCGACCTCATCCAGAGCTGGAAGAGTTCCTCGAAGACCGTGATCACCGCCACTCATCAGCTGGAAATCGTGGAGGACATCGCCGACCGTGTGTTCGTCCTCGAGCAGGGAAGCGTCGTCGCCGCCGGATCACCGCAAGAGATTCTCTCCGACGGTGACCTCCTTCTTCATGCCAATCTTGTCCATGCCCACCGCCACACTCACGGCACCATGACCCACTCGCACCCTCACTTGCATTCGCATGCCAGGCACGAGCACTGACGCCAGCGCACATTCCGCTTGTGCCGTGGGGATAACCTTTTTGTCCTTGACCAGTGACAACGTGCTCATCAGTAACGGAATGTATATTTCACCTGCACGGATGCCATGAACGGATCGGCCCAATGCGACCCGCCAAAGGTATTGCTGGTGTCCACCTGGTAACGCTGGTTGGTAATGTTCGTGCCGATGAAGCGCAACATCCAGCTCTCACCGAACGACCGTCCTACTGACAGATCGAGGGTGTAGTAGCCCGGCAGATGATCCGGGCCGTTGCCGTTGAGAAAACCAGAGCCGTAGTTGACGGTTACCGCGGCGAAGCTGCGCCACCGCAGGTCTCCCTCGGCGCCGGCTGAAAGCGTATTGCGCTGGTCGTGGTCAAGATAGAATCCGCCGGTGACAGGCGGAGCAAAGTTGAGCAACCCGCCCGTCACGTCGCCGAATCCCTGCGCTTTCTGGTTTGAGTACACTAGGTGCGCGTGATAGTGGCTGAAAATCAGCGGCGAGCGGACTGTGGCTTCCACTCCCTCAATCTTGGCTCCCTGAATCGTGAGGGGCAGGAAGATGTTGGAATTCCCGATCACATCGTGGTCAAAAAAGTTCCGCACTCCAGTGCGAAAATAGGTGATGCTGGACACCCAGTTACGCACAGGAATGGTAATGCCGTACTCCTGCTGGATATCGCGCTCTCCCTGCAAGGGAAGGAATGTCGCTCCCTGGCTGGCGGCGTACTCCATCAAAGGGCCCGACACAGTGTCGAGCGGTGGCGGCTGGTAGTAATAAGAGTAAGCTGCCCGCAGCACCCAGTTCAGCTTGGGAATCGCGATGGCCATTCCTAACCGCGGATTGACTGCATTCTCGGTGACGCCGCCTGAGAAATGCGTGAGACGAAGTCCGCCAGTAAACGTCAGCCACGACGTCGCCTTGAATTGGTCCTCGAGAAATCCCGCAAACAAATATCCACCGGGATACACCCGCTGGCTGAATTGCTGGCCCGAACCGTCATTGGCAACTACTGAGAAGTACGTGTCGTCCTGTTGCGCAAAGGCATAAATGCCGAATCGGGCATTATTCCTCCTGTTGATCGCTGCCAGCGTGATCTGGCCGCCTTCGTAGTCGGAGGCGCGGTTGTCGGTGGTGACTGGAAGGTCGTTCGGTCCTCCCTCGTACGCGGCGCGGTTGAAGTGATAGAACGGCGACACGGTCAGCATGAGATTTGGCGAGTAGGTGTGGGCCCACGTGCCGGTCGCGAAAATGTCCTGTTCGCGCTGGCGATCGTTGATGCCTGCGGCTTGCGTGTCAGGATCGTTGGGCACCTGGTAGTAGTTAAGCCGGAAACCTGCATCAAACCGAATCTGGTCCTTGGGGCCAGGATTGTAGATGAGGGAAGTGAATCCGCCTCCGCCGTAGGCCTGATTGTGCAAGTTAACGCTGGTGGGCGGCTCGAGCCCCCAGTCCGTGTTGTTGCCGCTGAG
>Ga0306926_10007253_pt1 | contig 12002 bp, 8 predicted proteins | sample flu12Cox44000178_FD_203759 | JGI IMG/M metagenome (GOLD analysis project Ga0306926, IMG submission 203759) | Lab enrichment of tropical soil microbial communities from Luquillo Experimental Forest, Puerto Rico - flux8day.12C.oxic.44.000.178 (v2)... | ecosystem: Environmental > Terrestrial > Soil...
AGCCCTGCCCGCGGCTGATGGCCAGCGGGGGCACGCCGTAGTTCGGCATGAGCGCCGCCGCGAACCGTTTCTGCAAGGTTTCTGTCTGGCTCACTGGCTGCCTCCCGGGAGGACCATCGTGCCGATGCCGGAGTCGGTGAAGATCTCGAGCAGGATGGCGTGGCTGAGGCGGCCGTCCAGGACATGCGCTTGCGGGACGCCGCCGCGCACGGCGGTCAGGCACGCCTCCATCTTGGGGATCATCCCGGCGGACAGGCCGGGCAGCAGCCGCTCGAGTTCGGCCGCGGTGAGCTCGCTGATCACGTCGGCCGAGGACGGCCAGTCCCGGTACAGGCCGGCCACATCGGTGAGCACCACGAGCTTGGCCGCGTCCAGGGCCACCGCGAGCGCGGCCGCCGCGGTGTCGGCGTTGACGTTGTAGACCTCGCCGTCCCGGCCCGCGGCCACGCTGGAGACGACCGGGATCCGGCCGTCGGCCAGCAGCGCCCCGATCGCGCCCGGGTCGGTGGCGACGATGTCGCCGACCAGGCCGATGTCCACCGGCTGGCCGTCCACGACCGCCGTCTTGCGGACCGCGGTGAACGTGCCCGCGTCCTCCCCGGACAGGCCCACCGCGAACGGGCCGTGCCGGTTGATCAGGCCGACGATGTCCTTGTTCACCTTGCCGGACAGGACCATCCGGACGACCTCCATGGCCTCCGGCGTGGTGACCCGGAGCCCCGCGGTGAACGCGGACTCCACCCCGAGCCTGCCGAGCTGCTCGGTGATCTGCGGTCCGCCGCCGTGCACCACGACCGGACGCAGCCCGGCGTAGCGCAGGAACACCAGGTCCTGGGCGAAGGCCAGGCGGAGCTCCTCCTCGGCCATGGCGTGCCCGCCGTACTTGATCACCACGATCTGGCCGTGGAACCTGTTCAGCCACGGCAGCGCCTCGATCAGGGTGGCCGCCTTGGCGGACGCGTCCCCGATCCTGCTCTTGGTCAGGGTCATGTGGAGTAGGCCGAATTCTCGTGCACGTAGGCGGCGGTCAGGTCGGTGGTCAGGACGACCGCCGAGTGCGGGCCCGCGGACAGGTCCACGGTGATCGTCACGTCCTTCGGCCTCAGGTCGACCTTCGAGCGCTCGTCGCCCGGGGCGCCGTGCCGGCAGACCCAGATCCCGTTGATCGCGACGTTCAGCCGGTCCGGCTCGAAGACCGCGTCGGTAGTGCCGACCGCGCCGAGCACCCGGCCCCAGTTGGGGTCCTCCCCGCCGATGGCGCACTTGAGCAGGTTGTTACGGGCCACGGCGCGTCCGGCGGTCACCGCATCGGCCTCCGAGGCCGCCCCGACCACCTCGATGGTGATCATCTTGTTCGCGCCCTCGGCGTCCAGCTGGAGCTGGCGGGCCAGGTCCGCGCACACCTCGGTGAGCGCCAGGGTGAACTCGGTCTTGTCCGGTGCCACCCCGGCCGCCCCGCTGGCCATCAGCAGCACCGTGTCGTTGGTGGACATGCAGCCGTCGGTGTCGAGCCGGTCGAAGGTCACCGCGGTGGCCGCCCGGAGCGCGGCGTCCAGCTGGCCGGGCTCCAGGTCGGCGTCGGTGGTGAGCACGCACAGCATGGTGGCCAGCCCGGGCGCGAGCATCCCGGCCCCCTTGGCCATCCCGCCGATGGAATAACCATCGACGCGACGGAAGGCGATCTTCACCACGGTGTCGGTGGTCCTGATCGCGTCGGCGGCGGCCAGGCCGCCGGCCCGGGAGGCTTCGGCGACGGCGGCGCTGACGCCGGGGAGCAGCTTGTCCATCGGCAGCCGCTCGCCGATCAGGCCGGTCGAGCAGACCGCGATCTCCCCCGCGCTCGCATCTTCACCGCGGGCGCCGATCGCGGCGGCCAGGTGCTCGGCGGTGGCGTGCGTGTCCTGGAAGCCGACCGGCCCGGTGCAGGCGTTGGCCCCGCCCGAGTTGAGTACCACGGCGCGGACCCGGCCGCCCTTGACCACCTGGCGGGTCCAGGTCACCGGGGCGGCCTGCACCCGGTTGGTGGTGAAGACGGCGGCGGCGGACCGCGACGGCCCGTCGTTCAGGACCACGGCCACGTCCGGCTGGCCGGACTGCTTCAGCCCGGCCAACACTCCGGCGGCCCGGAAACCAAGCGGGGCGGTGACGCTCAAGGGGACACTCCGTGTGCGGTCAGGCCGGCCGTCTCCGGCAGGCCGAGCATGAGGTTGGCGATCTGGATGGCCTGCCCGGCCGCGCCCTTGACCAGGTTGTCCAGGGCGCAGACGACGACGGCGCGGCGGGCGTGCGGGTCCGCCGCCACCTGCAGGTGGGCGGTGTTGGAGCCGAGGGTGGCGCCGGTGGCGGGCCACCGACCCTCGGGCAGCACGTGCACGAAGGGTTCGGCATCGTAGGCGGCGCGGAGCACGCCGCGCAGCTGGCCGTCCGGGGCGGCCGACTCTGCCTTTATCCGGGCGGTGCAGGTGGCCAGGATGCCGCGCGCCATCGGGGCGAGCGTCGGCGTGAAGGAAACAGTCACCGGTGCCGGGGCGGGAAACCCGGCCCGTTCGGGATCAATGTTCTGCTCTATCTCCGGGGTGTGCCGGTGCGTGCCGCCGACCTGGTAAGCGGACATCGACCCCATGACCTCGGTGGCCAGCAGGTCGGGCCGCGTCGAGCGGCCCGCGCCGGACGTACCGGAGGCGGCCACGATCACGATGTCGGCCGGGTCGGCCAGGCCGGCCGCCAGCAGCGGGGCCAGCGCGAGGATCGACGCGGTGGCGTAGCAGCCGGGCGCGGCCACCCTGGCCGCCGTCTTGATCGCGTCGCGGGCGCCGGGCAGCTCGGGCAGGCCGTAGGTCCACTGGCCGGCGTACGGCGTCGGGTAGTACGCCGCCCACGCCGCGGGATCGGCGAGCCGGAAGTCGGCGCCTAGGTCGATGACCCTGAGGTGGTCAGGCAGGCGCGCGGCCAGCTGCGCGGACTCGCCGTGCGGGAGCGCGGTGAAGAGCAGGTCGGCGTCGGCCAGGACGTCCGGGTCGGGGCCGGCGAAGACCGCGCCGTCGAGGCCGGGATACCCGGTCAGCTGCGGGTGCGCCGCGGTCACCGCCAGGCCGGCGCTGCTGTTCGCGGCCAGCGGGCCGATCTCGAGGTCGGGGTGGCCGGTCAGCAGCCGGAGCAGTTCGCCGCCCGCGTAGCCGCTGGCTCCCGCTACCGCAACCCTGGCACCCATGAGTCCCTCACGTCCGCGCTGCCCCATCGAAACTTGGAAGAGTATTCATCATAACGCATGAATATGCAAGGTGTCGTACCCGTCTGCGGTCGGCCCTTGGCACTAGGGTGAGATGGTGCGAGCAGGGAAGACGGCATGGACCCTTACGGTCCCTGGCGGTCTCCGTGCTCGCCCGATCGGTGCCTGCCCGATCGGTGCCTGCCCGATCGGTTCCTGCCCGATCGGTTCCTGCCCGATCGGTTCCTGCCCGATCGGTTCCTGCCTGATCGGTGCTTGCCTGATCGGTGCTTGCCTGATCGGGGCCTGGCTGGTGACGGGGTGCTCATCCGGGCAGGCGACGGCGGGAGCCACCTGCGGCCGCACGCATACCGCGGCCGGCGTGCCGGTCGTCATCAAGGTGGCCAAGGGCTCGGTGAACTGTACGACCGCCCTCCTGGTCGAGAACGAGTACGCGGCCAGGATCAGGGACGGGCAGGTGCCGGGGAACGGCGGCGGCGCGCCGGTCGTGGTGAACGGCTGGACGTGCCAGGGATACGACACCCCCGAGGTGCTGAGCACCGGGAACGCGTCGCAGTGCCACAGCGGAGGCAACGCCATCCTGGCCGTCCTGCCGGTGCCGGGCGCGACGCAGACCGCCGCCTAAGACGGCCAGCCGGGGAGCCCGGTAACGAGGTCTGCGCGCCGCGGAACGCGCTTGGCGCGTCCGGACGGCCGCCCCTGGCGCTGCTGTCGCTGTCGCCAGCCGCGTCGCCGGCGCCGCTGATGGCGCTCACGCCCCGGGTCGTGCTGATCATCTGCACCTGGTCACGACCGCCTGATTTCGCCCGGTACAGGGCGGCGTCCGCCGCCGCCATCAGTTCGGAGTAGTCGCGCTTGCTGCCGCTGTCCAGCGCGGCCACCCCGATCGACACCGTCACGTGCACCCGCTCCCCGGCCGTCGCGCCGGGGACGATGATGGACAGGCCGGCGATGTTAGCGCGCACGCGCTCGGCGATACGGAAGGCATCCACCGCCCGCGTCTGCGGCAGCAGCAGCGAGAACTCCTCACCACCGAACCGCCCGGCCCGGTCGTACTCCCGTAGGGCGCTGTCGAGCGAGCGGGCGATCCCCTTGAGCACCTCATCGCCGGCCAGGTGACCGTAGGTGTCATTGATGACCTTGAACCGGTCGAGATCGAGCATGGCGATCGCCAGCGGGGTCCCGGTCCGCACCGCCCGGGCCACCTCCACGGTCGCCTCGCGCTCCCAGGTGGCCGCGTTGAGCAAGCCGGTCTTCGAATCGGCGCGCGAGTCGTTGACCAGCTGGACATGCCGCAGCGACCGTTGAAGCAGGGTGACCACGGGCAGCGCGGCGAGCGCGAGCAGCGGGTTGCCTGCCACGCCGTACGTCACCAGGGCGCCCGTGCAGATCTCGGCCGCATCGTTGTACAACGGCTCGCGGCTGAACACCTCGACCCGGATCGTCGCGCCCGGATCGGTGGCCTTGACTGCCGTCAGGACTGCGGCCTTGTTCAAGGTCTCCTTCACCAGCACGCTGACCGCCAGCACCAGGGTCCACACCGTGCCGCGGCTGAGCGCCCCCCCAGCGTTCTGCGGTATCAGGCCGGACAGGCTGTGGAAGGTTACCGACGCGGCGCCATAGGAGAGGCTGAGCGCGGCCGCGGTGAAAACCCTGCGATAGACCGGCGCGCGCCGGACCCGCCACTGCACCAGGGCTACCCGGATGATCGGCAGGACCAGCACATAAAGCGCAGGCAGCAAGATGGCGGCCGGCAGCTCCCACACGCCATGGACGTCCTTGATCACGCCGCCTTGCTCGCCCGACTTCCTGGTCAACTCCACAGAGGCCAGCGTGCAGCCCAGCAACAGGCCGAACAGAGCCAGGTTGCTCCTGGTGATCGCGGTGAACGACGCGGCGGCACCGATGGCAGCCAGGTCCGCGGTGATGATCGCGAGAACGAACACCACAAGCCAGCGAGGCAAGGACCAGAGTGGCCAGTTGCGGACGGCAATCGATTGTCGCAGCCCGCGATGAGCCGCTAGCATCGGTGCCTCGCTCATACGGCTGTCGCCTCGCCACCCATGTAGAAGCTCGTCGGATCATTCTCCCCCAATGTCAAGCCGGGAGAGCGCAAAACGTGAAAACCCGGCTACTCACCGGCAGAAGAATACCTCCCCTTTGGGTTCCGGATGCAACAATGTTGCATCTCTGTATCAGAGCAGTTGCATAAGGTTACTATTGCGCGGATTATTTCCGACATTAGCCACAAAGCGCTCCTCCGACTCGATTGCGGGCAACAAAATGGGTACCCCCAACGCCCAGCCGTTCTGCAGGAACGCGCGGGAGGGAGTACGCGTGCGCGCCGGAGACTGAACCAGCGACCGCGGCCGGACGTTCAAGTTAGTTACCTAGAGAATCCACGCGAACACTCACAGAGAGGAGCACCCCATGTGCAGCACCGGCTGGGGCTGATCCCCGACCACGCACCACACCATCTCGCCACTGAAAGCCACAGAGAGGAACACGCCATGTGCAGCACCGGCTGGGGCTGACCCTAGTGCCGAAGGTGGCCGCTCGACGGTCGCCTGCGCTCGCGGGTCCAGCCGACGGCGATCGCGAGCGCGACGACGGCACCGGTGGTGCCGCATACCCCAATGACCCATGCCGGGGAAAAGTGGTCCGCTGCGGCTCCCGCAAGGATCATGAGGGTTCCCTGGCCCAGGCTCATGCCACCCTGCGCCAGGCCAAAGGCCTGGCTGCGCTGTTCGCGCGGTGCCGCGGTCACGAAGGCGGCGTTGGCGGCGATCTGGTAGCCCGACGCCAGACCCGACGCGAACAAGATGAGGAGCGATCCGGGCAGATCGGGCTGCAAGAAAAACAGGGCGAGGATCACGCAGCCCGTGACGGCGAGCGGGCCCATGACCCGCTGCCGTGTCGGCGGAGCCACGAAGCGGCCGATCACGATCGCGCCCATGGTCTCCCCGAGAGCCTCGGCGGCCAGGATCACGCCCACGACGGCCGCGCCGCCGTGCAGGTCCCGGGCGAGCGGGGTGACCACGCCCTCCGGGGCGTTGTAAAACGCCGCCAGCCAGCCGAAGAACATCGGTATGCGCAGGGCCGGGCGGGCGAAGACGAGCCGGGCGCCGGCGATGATGCCTGCCAGCCGGAACGGCTCCCGGCGAGCGCCGGCCGCCGGGGCGGGCCGCGGGCGTACCCGGGCCCGGACGATGAGCGCCGAGGCGGCGAAGGTCGCCGCGTCGACGATCAGGGACAGGTGCGTGCCGAAGAAGCCGACGGCGGCACCGCCCGCCGCGAAGCCGAGGACCTGCGCGAACTGGTACGTGGTGAGCGTTACCGCGGTTCCCATCACGTACCGGTCGCCGGTCCCCAGCACATCGGGATAGATGGCCGCGCGCGCCGAGGTGAACGGCGCGCCGACCAGCGTGACCAGGAACAGCAACGTGACCAGCCCGGCCAGGGTCATGCCGGGGATGGCCATGATCAGGACGAGCGCGCACCGGACGAGGTCGCAGACGATCATCACGCGGCGGCGCGGGTACCTGTCGGCTAGCCAGGCCAGCGTCACGCCGCCGATGAACGTCGGCACGATGCTGGCCACGAAGGTGACCGCCGCGAGCAGGGCCGAACGGGTGCGGTCGTAGACCAGCACGGTCAGCGCGACTCGGGCGAGCTGGTCACCGATGACCGACAAGAGCTGAGCCGCCCACAGAGCCCGGAACTCTCCCACCGCGAACACGTCGCGGAACGTTGCGGCCTGCTCGGTTGCATCCCCCCGGGCCACCGCGTGTCTGGTTATCTCGCCCTCCGGCTCAGCGCATCGCTGCGGTCTTCGGTAACCACATCCTGACCGACAGTTGCTTTCTTGACAACCAGGAAGTGAGAATCGCCTTACCCTCCGGCGCATCCGCCCGTGCCCGCCGGGGCACGCGGTGCCGCGACCCCTACTGTAACGACGTGGATGCCACATCCACGTCGCTGGAACAGCATGGATGGGACATCCACGCCCTATGAGCCGGAAAGCGGACACGTATCACGCGTCACAGCAGGACGCCACGGTCGCGGAAGCACCAGCTGTCACCACGTTGGGCCAGAGCGCCGACTGGGCTAGCTGCGCAGGGCGGCGCCGACGCGGCGGCCGGCCTCGGCCACGGCCGCGTCGCGGGCCGCCGTGGTCTCGGCGACGGTGAGCGTCCGGTCCGGGGCGCGGAACCTGAGCGTATAGGCCAGGGACTTGCGGTCCTCGCCGACCTGGGCGCCGGTGTACACGTCGAACAGCCGCACGCCCTCGAGCAGGTCCTCGGGCGCGCCCGCCACCAGCGCCGCCTCCACCTCGGCGGCGGGCACGGCCGCGTCCACGATCAGCGCCACGTCCTGAGTGGCCAGCGGGTAACTGGACAGCTGCGGAGCCTGCATCGGCCCGGCGGCCTCGGCCGCGGTGAACACCACCGACAGGTCCAGCTCCATGGCACACGCCCGCGGCGGCAGGCCGAACGCCTGGATCACCCGCGGATGCAGCTCGCCGGCGTGCCCGGCCAGCCATTCCCGCGGGCCGTCGGAGTCCGCTATCTGGACGTAGATGGCCGCGCAGCGACCCGGATGCCAGGGCGCGTGCTGGTCGGCGCTGACGTGGAGGCGCACCCGGCAGATCCGGCCGATCGCCCGGGCCGCCTCGATCGCGTCTGCCCAGGACGCCGCGCGCCCCTTCCCCCACCACCCGTCGAGTTCCTTCTCTCCGGTCAGCACCGCGCCGACGCGCAGCGGCTGGTCGGGCAGGGCGGCTTCCAGCGAGGCCAGTTCGGCCACGGTGGGCCCGCGGTCCACGGCGAGGATAGGCGCCGAATCCGCCGCCCCCGGCCGGGGGCGGAAGACCAGGCCGATCTCGAACAGCGCGGTGTCGGCGAAGCCCCGTCCGACGTTCCGCGTCAGCACCCGGAACAGCCCGGGCAGCAGGGTGGTGCGCAGCAGCGGCTCGTCCTCGCTCAGCGGGTTCGCCACCACGACCGCCGGACGGCGCTTGTCCTCGGCCGGCAGCCCGAGCAGGTCCGCGTCGGACCGCGACCCGAACGGCGAGGACAGGATTTCCACGTACCCGGATTCGGCCAGCGTCCGGCCGACCGAACGGCGCAGCCGCTGACGCGGCGTGAGCCCGCGCCCGGCCAGCGCGCGCGGCATCCGGACCGGGATGCTCTCGTAGCCTTCCAGGCGGATGACCTCCTCGGCCAGGTCGGCCGGGTCGGTCAGGTCGGGACGCCAGGACGGCGGGGTCACCTCGAGCACCGGCACGACCGGCGGCGGCGGGGCGGCCGGTTGCCGCGCTGCCCGCCAGGGCGCGATGGTCGGGGTGGCCGCCCGGGTCTGCCGCACCGAGCAGCCCACCTCGCGCAGCCGCCGGACCACGGTGTCCGGGCCGTACACCACCCCGGCCACCGTGTCCGGGTAGTCCGCCGCCATCGCGATCAGCACCGGCGCCACCTCGGCCGACGCGTGCGTGCAGCCCGGTACCACCTGGGCCCCTTGACCGCCGCCCAGGCCGGACAGCATGGCCACCGCCTTGGCGCTGGCGCGCAGCGGCAGCTCGCGGTCCACGCCGCGCTCGAACCGGTAGGACGCCTCGCTGTGCAGCTTGTGCCGGCGGCTCATCGTGGCCGTTCCCCGGGCATCGAAATGAGCGGCCTCGATCACGAGGTCGGTGGAGGTCTCGTCGATCTCGGTGTTCAGGCCGCCCATGGTCCCGGCCATGGAGATCGGCCCGGATGCGTCGGTGATCAGGATGTCCCGCGGGTCCAGCGTGCGGACCACGTGGTCGAGCGTCTCCAGCCGCTCCGCCGGCTGCGCCCGCCGGACCACGATCTCGCCGGTCAGCTTGGACCGGTCGAACGCGTGCAGCGGCTGCCCGAGCTCGAGCATCAGGTAGTTGGTCACGTCCACGGCGAGCGACACGGAGCGCATCCCGCTCCGGGCCAGCCGCACCCGCATCCACAGCGGGGTGGTCGCGGCCGGGTCGAAGCCGCGCACCTCGCGCAGCACGAACCGGTCACAGGCGGTCGGGTCGGCGATCCGGGCCGGGTAGACGTCGGGGCCCACGTAATCCAGCGGCCCGCCGAGCAGGGTCGCGTCCGGCAGCGCGGTCTCGGCGGGGTCGCGGAACGGCACGCCGAACGCACTGGCAAGCTCGCGCGCGAGCCCGCGCACCGACACGGCGTAGCCGCGGTCGGGCGTCACCGCGATCTCGAACACCTCGTCACGCAGCCCCGCGTACGACACGAAGTCCGCGCCCAGCGGGGCGTCGGCGGGCAGCACGAGGATGCCGGTGTGGTCATCGCCGAGCGCCAGCTCGCTGGCCGAGCAGATCATCCCCTCGGAGATGTGGCCGTAGGTCGTGCGCGCGCCGATCTCGAACCCGCCTGGTAGCACCGCGCCTGGCCGTGCGAGCGCGACCCGGTCGCCCACGGCGAAGTTGACCGCGCCGCAGATGACCCCGGACGCCTCCCCGGCCGGGGCCTCGAGCTGCGCCTCGGAGACGGCGACCCGGCAGTACCTGATCGGCTTCTTCAGACCGGTCAGCTCCTCGATCGACAGCACCTGGGCGACCAGCACGCCACGGATGTCATGCCCGACGGATTCGACCGATTCGACCTCGAGCCCGGCGGCGGTCAGCCGCCGCGAAACCTCGGTGGTGTCCACCGGTTCGGTCAGGGACACGTACTCGCGCAGCCAGGAAAGCGGCATTCGCATCTCAGATCTCCATCCCGAACGCCCGGCTGAACCGCACGTCGCCCTCGACCGCGTCCCTGATCTCGGTCAGGCCGTGCGCGATCATGAGGCTGCGCTCGATGCCGAGCCCGAACGCGAACCCGCTGTACCTGTCGGGGTCGATGCCGCACGCCACCAGCACCCGGGGGTTGACCATGCCGCAGCCCGCGATCTCGAGCCAGCCCTGGGACCGGCACACCCGGCACGGGTCGCCGCCGGGCTTGGCCGAAGCGCCGCGGCAGACGTGGCACTCCATCGACACGTCGCCCGACGGCTCGGTGAAGGGGAAGTAGTCGGTCCTGAACCGCGTGCGCAACCCCACGCCGAACATCGCGTCCACGAACGACTGGATCGCACCGCGCAGGTCGGCCATGGTCAGGCCCTCGTCGATCGCGAGCCCCTCGATCTGGTGGAATATCGGGCTGTGCGTGGCGTCGAGCGCGTCGTGCCGGTAGGTGCGGCCCGGGCTGACCACATAGAGCGGCAGCGGGCGGGTGAGCATGGACCTGATCTGCACCGGCGAGGTCTGCGTCCGCAGCACCACGCCTGACTTGTGCCCGGGCCCCGCCGGGCTCTGGATGAAGATGGTGTCCTGTGCGTCCCTGGCCGGGTGGTCCGGCAGCATGTTCAGCGCGTCGAAGTTGTACCACTCGGCCTCGGCCTCGGGTCCCTCGGCGACCTCGTAGCCCATCGCGACGAACACGTCGGACAGCCGGTCGCCGAGCGAGGTGACGGGGTGGCGCGCGCCGAGCGGGGTGCGGCCGCCCGGAAGGGTGACGTCGACCGCTTCCGTGACGAGCACCTGCCGGTCCCGTTCGGCCTCTAGCTCCGCCTGGCGCTCGCGCAGCGCCTGGCGGAGCTGGCTACGGGCCGCACCGACCCGCCGGCCCGCCTCGGCGCGCGCCTCGGGCGGCAGCGCGCCGATCTCCGCGCTGGCCAGCGAGAGCGGCGCCCGGTCGCCCTCATGCGCGATCCGCGCCGTCTTCAGCTCGTCGAGGGTCCCGGCGGCGGCGACGGCGGCCAGCGCCTCGTCGAGGACGCGGGTCACCTCGCCGGGCGCCAGCGAGGCCGTGGCCTTGGGGTCGTAACTCTTGTTCGGTGCGGACATGGGTCCTGCTTCCTGCGGGCCGTGCCTTGGGGTGGGGTCTCCGGCGATTCCTGCCGAACGGGCGTGGCCGGGAGCATCGCGTCAGCCCCGACGCTCCGGCGGGTGGCGTTCGGCCTGCCTAAGCGTCCCCCGCCTGTACGGCCAGGGGCCGATCGCCGCGCTGGATAGCCCGAAGGGAGATTACCGCACCGAGCGCCCACTCGGTGCCTTGAGGGTGTCGCCCTCAGACGGCAGCCGTCCCCGCGGGCACGATAAATCGGAACTCGGCGCCGCCGCCGGGCGCGCGGCGCACGCCGATCGTCCCGCCGTGTGCCTCGACGAGGCCCTTGACGATGTACAGGCCGAGACCGGTGCCGCCGCCGTGCTGGCCTCTGCGGCTGCCGCCGCGGGGCTTGCCGCGCCAGAACTGGCGGAACACCCGGGGGGCCACGTCCGGCGAGATGCCCTCGCCCTGGTCGCGGACGGAAACGGCGACCGCGTCGGGTTCCTCGCCCGATCCCTCCTCGCCTTCCAGCTGCGCCGGTTCCACCACGATGGTCACGATGCCGGCGCCGTGCCGGACGGCGTTTTCCACCAGGTTGCCGAGGATCTGGTCGATCTTGTCGGCGTCCAGCCAGGTCTCCGGCAGGCCGTCGAGCACCTCGAGCCGGAACCGGTCCTCGGCGTCACCGGCGGCCACCCGGCCCGCGACGATCTTCCGTGCCCGGTCCGGCACGTCGACCAGCTGCCGGTGGACTTCCATCCGGCCGGATTCGATCCTGGACACGTCGAGCAGTTCGGTGATGAGCCTGGTGACGCGGTCGGCATCGGCGTTCACCGTCTCCAGCATCACGCGCTTCTGGTCGTCGGTGAACCGGCCCCACTTGTTCAGCAGCGTGGCGGTGAAGCCCTTGACGCTGGTCAGCGGGG
>Ga0306926_10007254_pt1 | contig 12002 bp, 8 predicted proteins | sample flu12Cox44000178_FD_203759 | JGI IMG/M metagenome (GOLD analysis project Ga0306926, IMG submission 203759) | Lab enrichment of tropical soil microbial communities from Luquillo Experimental Forest, Puerto Rico - flux8day.12C.oxic.44.000.178 (v2)... | ecosystem: Environmental > Terrestrial > Soil...
CACCGTCAGCCAGGCCCCGGCACCCGCGCCTGCGCCGGCCCCCGCGCCGCCTCCCGCGCCGGCCCCGGTGGCGCCGGCGCCGCCGCCACCCGCGCCGGCCCCCGCTCCGGCTCCGGCGCCGCGCCCGGCGGCGCCCAAGGAGTTCATGCCGAACGACGCGCTCAAGCCGATCCACTTCGCGTTCGACAAGTCGGACATCCGGCCCGGTGACGCGAAGATCCTCGATGCGAGCGCCAAGTGGCTCACCGCGAACCCGAACCAGCTCCTGCTCATCGAGGGCCACACCGACGAGCGGGGCACCGATGCCTACAACCTGGCGCTCGGCGACCGGCGCGCGAAGGCGGCGATGAACTATCTCGTCGCGCAGGGCGTGCAGGGCGACCGGATCACGCTCGTCTCGTTCGGTGAGGAGCGGCCGCTCTGCCGGGAGCAGAACGAGGCGTGCTGGGCGCAGAACCGCCGCGCCATGTTCCTGGTCAAGGAGAAGTAGGACCGATCGACAACGCGGGAGCGCGCGACGACCTCGCGCGCTTCCGCGTTGTCCGAGATGTTTCCCGCTGTCAGCGCTCCCGGGGCTCGATGCGCCGGGTGACTCCGGCGATCACGCGTCGCCGAGGGCGCGCTTGATCCCGGCGATCAGGGTCTCGTCGTTGAAGGGCTTCCGGAGATAGTCGATGGCGCCGGCGCGGTGCGCGCGCTCGCGCGTGACCGCGTCGTCGTGGGCCGTGATGAAGACCACGGGAATGCGCCGCCCGGCCGCGAGCAGACGCTCTTGCAGATCGAGGCCGCTGAGCCCGCCGAGGTGCACGTCGAGCACGAGACAGGCGGGGGACGCCCGGGGCGACTCCAGGAACTCCTCGGCCGACGAGAACGTACACACGCGGAAGCCGTCGGCGCACAGCAGGCGGCGCAGGGCGCGCAGGAGCGAAGGGTCGTCGTCGATCACGTAGACCAGCGGCGACACGACCGAACCCAACCGGTCCTCGCTTTCCTCTCGAGCTGTCGCGCAATCGAATCGACTCACGCGGGAGCACTGTCGCGCCGAACCCAGGGCCGCGCCATGCGTTGTTGGTCGCATAGGGCCGAGCCGATCGGCTCAGTGAGCCTGGGACCCGTTCCGCGGGGCGACGGTTGGCTCGCAGGGCAGCTCGATGTGGAGCGTGAGACCACGGTCAGGATTGGTGATGGCTCGAATTCGTCCACCGTGGGCCTCGACGATCGACCGGCTGATCGCCAGGCCCATCCCGAGCCCCCCGGGCTTCGTGCTCACGAAGCGCTCGAACATCCGGGCGAGCTCGGACTCCTTGGCGCCGATTCCGGAGTCTCGCACCGCGATCTCGACCAGGCCCGGCGTGCGATGCGTGGTCGTGATGGCGATCTCGCGCCTGCCTGCGTCGGCGAGGGCGATCGCCTCGCCGGCGTTGACCAGGAGATTCATGATGACCTGCTGGAGCTGGACCGGATCTCCGGAAATCGTGGGACCGACCGGATCGAAGACTCGCAGCACGGTAATCTGTTTGCGCACGAAATCGTGGCGAAGCAGGCTCACGACGTCGTCGATCAGGTCGTTCAGATCGAGGCCGGCCTGGGGCGAGTGCTCCTTGCGCGAGAGCGCCCGGAGCCGCTGGATGATCGCCGATGCCCGCCGGGCATCGGCCGCCACGTCCGTCAGCGCCTCCGAGACCTCGGAATCCGCCACGCCCGGGCGCCCGAGCAGGCGCAGCGCCGCCTGAGCGTTCGTCACGATGGCGGCCAGCGGTTGATTGATCTCGTGCGCGAGCGAGGCGCTCAGCTCGCCGAGCGTGGTCACGCGCTGGGCGTGCGCGAGGTCCTCGCGCTGCCGGCGCGCCTCTTCCTCGGCGTGACGCCGGCGCGTGATGTCGATGTACGAGATCACGGCGCCGCCTTCGGGACGCCGGAACGGCTCCACCGCCATCTCGAACCAGCGCTCGCCGAACGCGGACCGGCACGCGTACTCCAGCCGGACGTCCTCCTTCTTGCCGTCGAGGACGGCGGCGACGGCCTCGAAGGCGTGAAATGCGTCGGCGTCGCCGGCCAGGGCCGCCTTCCGCCAGACCTCGAGACAGTTGGTGCCCACCGTGAGGCCGCGGGTGGGGTCGGCGCTCTCCTCGGCGTCGCGCGTCCACGAATGGTTGACAGCGATGATGACGCCGTCGCGGTCGATCGCGGCCACCTGGCCGTACAGCGAGCCGAAGATCGCGCTCCGCAGCGCGTTGCTCTCGAGCACCGCCTGCAGCGCGGTGTTGAGCGCGGTGATGTCGATGACGGAGCCGACGTAGCCGACGAAGGCGCCGTCCTCACCGATGCGGGGCACGCCGTGATCGAGGATCCACCGGTCCTCGCCGTCGCGGCGCCGCAGCCGGTAGTCGATCGTGAAGGACCGCTGCTCGGCGACCGCCCGGTAGTACGTCTCGCAGGCGGTCTTGCGATCGTCCGGGCTCACACTCTCGACCCAGCTGTCGGCCAGGTCCTCGTCCGGGTCCCGGCCGGTCATGTCGAGCCAGCGCCGATTGAAGTACGTCCTCCGGCCGTCGGGCTCGGCCATCCAGATCATCAGCGGCGCGGTATCGGCGAGCAGTCGGAAGCGGTCCTCGCTCTCCCGCGCGGCGGACGCGGCGCGGCGTCGCGCGAGCGCGTTGGCGAAGATCTCGGCGAGCAGGCGCAGGCGGGGCATCAGCTCGTCAGGCCACTCGCGCTCCGCGCTGGTCGAGCTGAACACGAGCGCCCCCGTTGCGACGCCTTCGATGACCAGCGGGACCGCCACGAGCGCACGGGTGCCGACCGCGATCAGATTGCGCCGGTCGGTCTCGGCCGTGTCGGGCAGGTCGTCGAGCCGCGCCACCGCCACGGGGTGACCGGCCCTCAGCTGCGACGAGATCCACGGGAAGGCCTTTCTCTCGACCTGCCTCGCGAGGGCGCGGACGCCCTCGCGCGTCCAGGCATGCGTCACCTCGACCACGTCTTCGCGCCGCTCGTCGAGCTCGGCGAGTAGCCCGCGGTCCAAGCGTAGCTCGGCCACGATGCGCCCGAGCGCCTTCTCGATCTGCCCGCCGACCTCGCGCGCCGGCAAGGTGATGAACGCGGCCGAGACCTCGGAGACGAGCGTCTCGAAGCGCAGGCGCTCGGCCAGCGCGCGCTGAGCTCGCCGGCGCTGGCGCCGGTGCACGAGGAGTCCCACGATGAGGGCGGTCTGGACCGCGACGACGGCGATGCCGCCCAGCACGGGCCACTTGTGGAGGTCCCACGCGGACAGCTGCTTGAAGCGGACCTCGCTCCCGGGCGGCAACCGCGTCTCGTCGAGCCCCCATCGCTGCAGCTGGCGCCAGTCGAACACGTATGCGTTGGCCCCGCGGTCGTCGCGCGGCTGCGGCCGGTCGCCGTTGAGCATGCTCGACGCGATCTCTGCCGCGCGAACGCCCTGCCCGTGGAAGCTGACCACGCTGCCTCCGACGATGCCGCCGCCGACGTACGTCTCGGCCGGCGCGTACACCGGCACGCCGGCGCTCGCGGCGACGCGCCGAACGACCTCGGCACTGATGAGGTTCTGGCCCGTGGCGTCGCGCGAGAACGGGCCGAACAGCACGATCGTGCCCTTCGACAGCGCGGCGACGCGCTGCACGACCTGATCGGCCGACAGATTGGATCGATACTCGATGCTCACTCCGTTGCCGTATCGGTCGCCGAGCTGGCGTCGGGCGGCGTCCTGCAACACGCGATCGTTGGAGGCGGTGCCGGTGATCACGACGACCCGGTTGGTGTCGGGCTGCAGACGCAGCGCGGCGTCGAGGGTCCCGGCCCAGTCGACGTTCAGCCAGATCCCGGCCACGTCCTCGTCGAGCCTGAGATTGCCGACGGCGGCGCGGTCGACGCTGGCGAACACGACCGGCGCGCCCGGGAAGAGGCGGGCGCGATTCTGGACGACGAACCGAAGCGCGCGGCTGGCGAAGGTGACGACCAGATCGAGCTTGATGGGGCGATACTTCTGCTCGAGCAGCGCCCGGAGCTCGGGCCGCGGCTCGTCGTCCTCGAACAGGGTCAAGTCCAGATACTCGGTATAGAAGTAGATGGGGGACGACAACCGGGTCGTCAAGGTCGATCGGAACGCTTCATCGAGCGCGATCTGGGCCGGCGTCAGCCTCGGCGAGGCGAACAGCAGCAGCACGTTGACCGGCGGCCTGTTCTCCTCGATCGCCGGCGACGGCTCGTCGGCAGCCGTTGCGGGCGCCGACGGCAGGAGCGCCAGGATCGCGCACAGGATGAGCGTGGCGCGCGCAACGCCTCGGAGCCTCACGGTGCAGGGGTCGGACGAGTGCTTCATCCCGCTCACCTTGCCGGCTTCGGGTCGGGCCGGAGCCCGTATGGTACACGACCCGGTGCGCCCGAGCAGACGCTACTTCGAACGGCGGAGGTTGACCGGAAGCCCGGCCGAGACCTGCCCGGTCATCGTGTCTTCCTTGACGGTGAGCTCGCCGAGGGTCAGCCGCTCGAGCGACAAGGTCAAGAGCTCGCCGTCGACAGATCCCGTGACGCCGCCGGTGAGTTCCGACCACCCGCCGACGCTCATGTCACCGGTGACCGTCGTGCCGTTCTGAGTCAACGTCATCGTGACCGGAATGAGCGCCCCTCGCGAGGCCGCCCTTCCTGTCCAGACGCCGGTCACGTTGACTGTCGGCGCGCTCCCTGCCCGCTGTGCGGTCCCGCAGCCGGCCGTCAACACTCCGCACAGCACCATCGCCACGACGATCGCCCGTCTCATCCGCGCCCTCTCAGCTCAGCTAACAAGGCCGGAGCGGCGCCCGGTATTGGACCTTCGTCCCATCGCGCGTCAGGGCATCAGGACGACCATCACCGAGCCCCAGAAGCGCGAGCATGACGTTGCCAACGGCGTACGTGACTCCATAGCCGAGCGTAGGGATCTTGCTCTTGGCGACTTCCCGCACCGCGGCGAGTCCCGGCGCCGAGGTGCCCGCGCCCGCCCACACGCCGAGGAGCACACCCGGGTGCATCTTGATCAGGTAGCGGCCGACGAGCATGGTCAGGAGAACGAGTCAGCCTGGGTCGACGCGTCTTGCGTTCGTGCCGTCGTGACAGTAGAGTGCGGGTCGGAATCCGGCCGGAGCGCTTCCGCGGCTCGGCTCTCTGCGCCTCTGCCCGAAACGCATGCGAAGAATCATCGTCGCCGGCAGCCTGGTCTTGCTCGTGGCTGGAGCCTTGATCGCCGGTCGGTACCTCGGGTTTTGGCCCTCCGGTCTCGTGGGCCCATCGCGGACGGACGGTCCGGAGTCCGTCGCAACCTACGTCGGCGCTCAGGCATGCGCCGGCTGCCACGCCGCGGAGCACGCGGCCTGGTCCGGCTCCGATCACGCGCGGGCGATGCAGATCGCGAGCGACACCGCCGTGCTCGGTGATTTCGCGGATCGCCGCTTCGTCCATGGCGGAATCACATCCACGTTCTTCCGTCGCGAGGGCCGGTTCATGGTCCGCACGGACGGGCCGGACGGTCAGCTCGACGACTTCGAGATCAAGTACACGTTCGGCGTGCGGCCGCTCCAGCAGTACCTGATCGAGCTGCGGGGCGGTCGTCTCCAGGCGCTGTCGATCGCCTGGGACGCGCGCCCGCGCGAGGCAGGCGGCCAGCGCTGGTTTCATCTCTACCCGAACGAGAAGATCGACTACCGCGACGAGCTGCACTGGACCCGACGGCAGCAGAACTGGAATTACATGTGCGCGGACTGTCACTCGACGAACGTCCGCAAGAATTACAACGCTGCCGCCGCGCGCTACGCGACGACGTGGTCCGAGATCAACGTGGCGTGCGAAGCGTGTCATGGTCCGGGCTCTCGGCACGTGGCCTGGGCGGGCGCGACGCGCGCCGGCCAGACGTCCGAAGCCCGCGACCCCAAGGGGCTGACGGTTCTGCTCCGCGAGCGGCGCGGCGTGCAGTGGACCGTCGAGCCGAGCTCGGGCAACGCGCGGCGCAGCGTCGCGCGCACGACCGCGGTCGAGCTCGGCGTGTGCGCCCAGTGTCACGCGCGCCGCAGCCAGATCACGTCGGACTATGCGCCCGGCCGGCCGTTCCTCGATCACTACCTGCCGGCCCTGCTCACGCCGCCGCTCTACTGGCCCGACGGACAGCAGCGCGACGAGGTCTACACGTGGGGGTCGTTTCTCGAGAGCCGCATGCACGCGGCCGGCGTGACCTGCAGCGACTGCCACGAGCCCCACGGTCAGAAGCTGCGCGCGCCCGGCAATCAGGTCTGCGCCCAGTGCCACGCGCCCGCGAAGTACGCCACCGCCGCGCATCACTTCCACCGCGCGGACGGCCCCGGCGCCGAGTGCGCCGGCTGCCACATGCCGGCAGCGCGCTACATGCTGATCGACCCGCGGCACGACCACAGCCTGCGTGTGCCGCCGGACCAGTCGGTCGCGCTCGGCGTACCCAACGCGTGCACGCGCTGCCACGCCGATCGCAAGCCCGAGTGGGCGGCCGCGAAGGCCCAGGCGTGGTACGGCCGGAGCCCGAACGGCTATCAGCGATTCGCGACGGCGTTCCATGCCGCCGAGACGGGTGGGGGCGCGGTCCGGCTTCTGGCGGACATCGCGCGCGATCCGCGGGAGCCCGACATCGTCCGCGCCTCGGCGATGGCACAGTTCCCGCGCGAGGTCGCGCGATCGCACGCCGGCATGGAGGCGGTGAAGCTGGCGCTCGGCAACGGGGACCCGCTCGTCCGTCGCGCCGCGGTGACGGCGCTGGAGTCGCTGCCGCCGGCCGAGCGGCTCACGCTCGCCCTGACGCCATTGAGCGATCCGTCCCGCCTCGTTCGGATCGAAGCGGCGCGCGTGCTGGCGCCGATTCGCCCGGAGACGCTCGATCAGGCATCGCGCGCCGCCTACGAGCGCGCGGCCGCGGATTTCGTCGCCGTGCAGCGCACGAACGACGATCGGCCCGAGGCGCGGACGAACCTCGGCACCTACTTCGCCACCCGCGGCCGGGTGACGGCGGCCGAGACCGAGCTCCGTGCGGCGCTCGCCCTCGATCCCACGTTCGTGCCGGCGTACGTAAACCTCGCCGACCTCTATCGCGCAGAGCAGCGAGAGCCCGATGTTCGTCGCGTGCTCGCGGAAGGCTTGACGACGGCGCCCGACGACGCGTCCCTGCATTACTCGCTCGGGCTGGCGCTCGTGCGGGCGCAGCGGACGACCGAGGCGCTCACGCACTTCGCGCGAGCGGCCGCTCGCGCGCCGGACAACGCGCGGTTCGTCTACACCTACGCGGTCAGCCTGCACTCGACCGGCAAGCCGCGCGAGGCCATCGCCGTGCTGGACAAGGCGCTGCGGCGCCATCCGAACGACCGCGACGTGCTCATGGCGCTGGCCGCGTTCAACCGCGACCAGGGCGCCTTCGACCAGGCGCTGCGCTACGCCGAGCGGCTGGCCCAGCAGTACCCGGACGATCCCGAGGCGCGACAGCTCCTGGCGCAGCTCCGCGCGCGCTCACCCCGCTGATCCGGCGAGCTGCCGTCAGGGCAGCTTCTTCAAGCTCAATTCGGTTGCGCCCTCGCGGGCGTTCACGATGCCGGTGACCTCCGGGCCGGCGGTGCTCTCCCGCGCGACACAACTGGACGTTCGTCGCAAGGGATTCGCCGACTCGCCGATCAGGTCGATGGTCGGGATTGACGTGTGCGCCGGATACCGTCTATCGTGCCGCGCGCCTGGAAGGAGGCCGCCCAATGCCTGCTTGCACACTCAAGACGCTTGCCTGCACGCTCACGGTCTTGCTCGTGCTCGTCGGTCGCGCCGCGGCCGACGAGGTCCTGTTCCTGAACGGGGACCGGCTCACCGGCAAGATCGTGAGCGCCTACGGCGGCAAGCTCACGATCAAGACCGAGAATGCCGGAGAAGTCACCGTGGACCTCGCCAAGGTGAAGACCTTCTCGACCGACGAGCCGATCGTCATCGAGTCGGGCGACGCCACGGTGCGCGCCAAGGTCAGCCCCGGCGCCGACGGCACGGTGCAGGTCGTGCCGATCACCGGCGGCAGCCCGCAGGTGATCGCGCTCAAGGACGTGGCGAAGATCAGCCCGCCGTCCGCCACGTGGACGGGCGCCGTCGTCGGCAACGCGCTGATCACGACCGGCAACTCGGAGACCGAGAACTTCGGGCTCAGCCTGAACGCGGTGCGCCGCAGCGCGATCGACCGGATCACCCTCGGGGGTGCCTATTACTACGGGCGACAGAAGCTGAAGGACACCGACGAGAAAGAGACGACGATCGACAACTGGTTCGTCCTCGGCAAGTACGACTACTTTCTCACGAAGAAGCTCTACCTTTACGGCGCCGCCCGTGTCGAGCAGGACAAAATCGCCGAGCTCAACCTGCGCCTGACGCTCGGCGGAGGCGTCGGCTATCAGTGGTTCGAGACGCCGACCTTCAACTTCAACACGGAGGCCGGCCTCGCCTGGGTGTACGAGGATTTCAAGAACAACGGGACCGACGACCACTTGGCCGCGCGGCTCGCCTACCACGTGGACTGGACGCCGATCAAACCGCTCAAGCTCTTCCACAATCTCGAGTACCTGCCGAACATCACGGACTGGTTCGGCGACTACAACCTGAACACGGACGTCGGCCTGCGGGCGACGGTCTACCAGGGCTTCTTCGCGGAGGCCAGGATCGAGCTGCGCTACGACTCGACTCCGGCGCCCGGAGCGAAGAAGGAAGATGTACGCTATCTCCTCGGTGTCGGCTGGTCGTTCTGACCACGGAGGACCGCTCGATGAAGATGCTGATCGCGGGGCTGATCGTAGCCGGCGTGCTGTCGATGCAGTCCTGTAAATCGACGGACACGCCGAGCGCCGAGGAGGCGCCGGCCCTCAGCGGACCCGTGGGCGAGGCGACGATGGTGACGGTTCGCGGCTGGATCGACGCCGTCGACAAGGCCAACCGCACCGTGACCTTGAAGGGCCCGCGGGGCGGTACCGTGACGCTCGACGTGAAGGATCCCAGCAAGCTTGACGCGGTCGCGGTCGGCGATCCGGTCGTCGCGGCCTTCATGGAGGCGCTCGCCCTTCAGGTGAAGAAGGTCCCCGGCGGGAAGCCCGGTGTGACCGTGACCGAGGCGAGAGCGACCTCGCCGCCCGGCGAGACGCCGTCGGGCGCCGTCGGCCGTGAGGTCGTCGTGACGGCGACGATCACCGCGGTCGATAGAAAGGGGCAGACCGTGACCATCAAAGGCCCTCGCGGCAACACGGAGACCATCAAGGTGAAGGACGCGACGAATCTCAAGGGAGTCGAGGCGGGTGACGTGGCGGAGCTGACCTACACACAGGCGCTGGCGGTCACGCTCGATCGGGCCGGCCTATGAGCGCGCTCGGCCGTATCCTCGTGCTCGCCGGCGCGCTCGCGCTCGTGCTGCCGGGCGCGGTGCCGGCGCAAGACCTTCAAGGGACCTTGAAGAAGATCAAGGACAGCGGAACGATCGCGATCGGCTACCGGGAGCAATCGGTTCCGTTCTCGTTCCGGGGCAACGACGGCAAGCCCGCCGGCTATTCGATCGATCTCTGCTCCAGGATCGTCACGGGCATCCAGCAGCAGCTCAAGCTCGCGAAGCTCGACGTGAAGTGGGTGCCGGTGACCCCCGAGAACCGGATCGCCTCGGTCGTCAACGGGACGGTCGACCTGGAGTGCGGCTCGACCACCAACACGCTCTCGCGTCAGGAGCAGGTCGACTTCAGCCACATGACGTTCGTCGACGGCGGGAGCCTCCTGGTCAAGGTCTCCGACAAGATGGCGGCGTTCCAGGACCTCGCCGGTAAGAAGATCGCGGTCATCCCCGGAACGACCACGGAGCCGGCCCTGCGCGCGGCGCTCCAGAAGGCTTTCGTCACCGCGCAGGTCGTGCCGGTCAAGGAGCATCGTGAAGGCCTGGCCGCGCTCGAGAACGGCACCGCCGACGCATATGCCTCGGACCGCGTGATCCTGATCGGGCTCGCGGTGACGGCCAAGGACCCCGCGCAGTTCGCGATCGCCGAGCAGTATCTGTCCTATGAGCCCTACGGCTTCATGCTCCGCCGCGGCGACTCGCCGTTCCGGCTGGCCGTGAACCGGGTGCTCTCGAGTCTTTACCGGTCGCGCGAGGTCATGCAGATCTATGGCCGCTGGTTCGGCAAGCTCGGCGAGCCCGGTAATCTCCTGATCGCCATGTACGCGCTGCACGCGTTGCCCGAATAAGGCGGTGCGCGCTGCAGGCCGTCGCGGGGCTGGGGCCCCGCCGGCCGAGGCGCGCCTCGTATCAGCGGCGGCCGCGCGGGTCGGCGGTTGGGCCGCGCTGGTATGCTAAGCGCGCCATGAGCGAGGGCTCCCCGAGGCGTGCTCGGCGCTGGCGCTATCTCGGCTACGCCGCGGGCGCCCTGCTGGGCGTGGTCTTGCTCCTGGCCCTCGGATCGTGGCTCGCCGTCCGCGTCTGGGGACCGGAGTTCGCCCGCGAGCGCCTGGAGATCGCGCTCAGCGCGGCGCTCGAGCGCGCGACTCGCGTCGAATCGGTGTCGGTCCAGCCCTGGCTCGGGCGCGTGGTCATCGGCAACGTCACCGCCGCCTCGAGACCGGGCGAGCCCGGACCCCATTTCCTCAGACTCTCCCGGCTCGAGATCAACCTCAGCCTGAAGAGCATCTGGCAGCGGGGGCTGGTCCTGCGATCGATCCGGCTCGACGATCTCGACCTCGCGATCGGCGCCGGCGGCGGGCCCGCGCTGCGCGAGATTCCGATGCTCCCCGAGGTCGTCCAGGCCGGCCCCGTGCAAGTCGAGCTCGGGACCATCGAGCTGCGCCGGGGGCGGGTCGTCTACGATGACCAGGCGAACGCGCTGCGGATCCGGGTACAGGGTCTGACGGCCAGCGTGCAGCCGGGCCGCACGGCGATGAGCGCCACGCTCGCCGCGCAAGAGCTTGCGCTCGATGCCGACAAGATCCACGAGCGCGTCGAGCGGCTCGAGACCGAGACGCGCATCGCGCCGACGCGAGTCGACATCCGCCGTCTCGCGGGGATGTGGGAGAAGAGCCGTCTCACCGTCGCCGGCCGCATCGACGGGCCATTCGATCAGACCACGGTCGATCTGACGGCACGCGGCGATCTGGAGGCGGCCTCGATCGGCCGGCGAGCCGGCGCGACCGTCCCGCTGGCCGGCGTGGTGCGCGTCGACGCGCGGCTGCAGGGCCCGGCCGCTGCGCCGCGCGTGACGGCCGACGTCGCCTTCGACGAGCTCAGCGCCGGCCCGGTGAAGGCGCGCGTCGGCAAGGCGCACGTCGCCCTCGCCGACCGCGTGCTCTCCGTGACGCAGCTCGACGCGCGAGCGTTCGACGGCGGCGTGAACGGCTCGCTCACCCTCGACCTCCAGCACCTGGACCGTGCCCACGCGGTGCTCGGCGCCCGCGGCGTCTCGGTCGCCGCGCTCGAGGCGCTGGCCGGATCGAAGAGCGGAGTCACCGGGCGCGTCGACGGCGACGTCGAGGCGCGCGGCGACCTGCGCGATCCCGAGCGCATGCAGGGGCGCGTCCGCGTCGCGGCGCGCGAGGTGCGCCTACCCGCGAAGCTCGCGTCGCTCGGGGCCGGCACCGTCGATGCCGAGGCGCAGAGCCAGCACGGCACGTTCACGCTCTCGCACGGTGTGGCGACCTGGCCGGGTCTCAAGGTGGAGGGGCAGGGCCAGGCGACCCTCGACGGACCGCGGGCGCTACGGCTCACCGCGAGCGGTGAGCTCGCGAGGCTCGGGCCGCTGATCGGACAGAGCGGGGCGTCGGGCGACGGCGTGCTCGTTGCGGAGCTCACGGGGCGCTGGCGCGATCCCGTCGCAACCGGCAAGCTCGAGCTGCGCTCGCCCGCCGTCGCCGGCGCGCGCGCGGATCAGATCGTGGTGCCCTTCGAGCTTACCTCGCACTCGTTGCGTCTCACGGCGGCCAGCGCGCGCCTCGGCCGCGCGCAGGTC
>Ga0306926_10007257_pt1 | contig 11999 bp, 13 predicted proteins | sample flu12Cox44000178_FD_203759 | JGI IMG/M metagenome (GOLD analysis project Ga0306926, IMG submission 203759) | Lab enrichment of tropical soil microbial communities from Luquillo Experimental Forest, Puerto Rico - flux8day.12C.oxic.44.000.178 (v2)... | ecosystem: Environmental > Terrestrial >...
CCTAGCCGATAGCATCGGTATTGACAGGTTGGCTTCGTTCCTAGGGAGGTGAGGCGGATGCCCGCAGTCGGCGTGACGACTAAGCTCCCCTCGCCCCTGGGTAACGTGGAGCTGCCGCCAGCTCTGGACCGCCACGAGCCGCTCCCAGTCCCGGATCACCATGGGCCACCCTCTTCCCCGGATCTGGACCGCCACGACCCACCCTCTTCCCCGGATCTGGACCGCCACGACCCACCCTCTTCCCCGGATCTGGACCGCCACGACCCACCCTCTTCCTTAGATTTCGATCCGGTGTGGGAAGCGCTGTGCTCGGTAGGGCCGGTGGCGGCGGCATGGGCTGCCCAGGATGCGGAACTCGACGCCGAGATCGCTGCCTTGGAAGCGGCCGGCGTACTCACCGCGCCCGCCGAGGAGGAGCAGCAGCAATGCCCGAGCCTCAACCCGGATAGCGTCCCGCCACACGGGCTGCGCCCGTGGCTGGCCGACCTGTCTGGCTCACCGTTCGACGAGTGCCTTGTGGCGACGACGGATGCGACCGGCCCCGAAATGCCCCGGACGACGTGCCGCGACCGCGTCAGAAACGGCGGACTCGGGTTCGCGGCCGACGGGGACGCCGATCTGCTGTCACCTGGGGCGGCGCTGGCCGGTTTGGCCGGACAAGCACGTGCTGCGGGGCTGAGCAGGTTGACCGACGATGAACTGGCCGGGGTGATCCGCGCCGGGCGCCGACTGTCGTCGTGGGCCAGCGCGGTGGAACTGGCGGCAGTCAGTGACCTGATGCGTCGTCGGGAACAGCAGGAGACGGCCGGGGATCGGCACGCCGCGGAGCACGTCGATGCCGAGATCGCTGCCCTGTTAACGCTGACCGGTCGCGGTGCTGGGCGCGTGCTGGACCTGGCAATCGCGTTGCGACGGCTGCCGTTGACCGCCCGGGCCCTGGAGGCCGGTGTGATCGATCTGCCCCGCGTGGGTGTCATCGCGGACGAGACGACCGGGCTTGACGATGACCACGCGGCCGCCGTGGAGCAGCACATCCTGGTTCGAGCGCCGGGGCAGACCACCTCGCAGGTGCGGGCGGCGGCCCGCCGGGCGGTGCTTGCCGCCGATCCGCGTGCCGCCCGGAAGCGGCAGGAGCAGGCGCAGCGGGAAGCTCGCGTCGAGCGCTGGGACGAGCACGCCGGCACGGCCGCGCTCGCGGGCCGTGACCTGCCGCCGAGCGGGGTGATCGCCGCCGACCAGCACATTTCCGCCCTGGCCCGGGGGCTGCGGGCCGCCGGGTTGGCTGGGACCGCCGACCAACTCCGCGCCCAGGTCTTCCTCGCGCTGCTCAGTGGGACGCCAGCCTCCGCACTCCTGTCCACTGGCCAGCAACCGCCAGACGCGGCCGCTAGCGGCCCCGGCCCCTCGGCAGGCCCGCGCCTGCCCGGCCAGCCAGGATTGTCCGGCAACCCGGATATAGCCGGTTCGCCGGTTACCCATGGCGCGCCTGGCGCCGCCGCTCCCTCCACGTCCGCTACCACTAACGGGTCCGGCATCCCGGCAAGCGCTGGCGGCCCCGGTATCCCGGTGAGTGCCGGCGGGCAGGGTATCCCGGCTGGTGCAGACTGGCCCGTCCCCCCAGCGAGCCCTGGCCGGCCCGGTATTCCAGCGAGTGGTGACTGGCCCGGTATCCCAGCGAGTGGTGACTGGCCCGGTATCCCAGCGAGTGGTGACTGGCCCGGTATCCCGGCTGTGGCGGGCACGGTCAACCTGACCGTGCCACTGACTACATGGCTTGGCTTGCGGGACGCGCCCGGCGAGGTAACCGGGTTCGGACCGCTGATCGCCGATGACAGCCGTCACCTTGGCGCGGCAATGGCCGGCCACCCACAGACCCGCTGGTGCGTGACGCTGACCGGCGAGGACGGCCGCCCTGTCGCCCACGGCTGTGCCCGCGAAGGGCACGGCCCTCCGCCCCCCGCGCCTGGCCCGGCACTATCGCCACATGACCCGGCACAATCGCCGCGCGGCCCAGGGCGGCCGACGCACGAATGCGAATGCCCCGTGCACGGTCCCGCCCCACCCGGTCGTGGCCCCGGACCGCCTGCCGGGCTGGCGAACATCCCGTGGCTGGCGAGCATCACCATGAAGTCGTTCGAGTCCGCCGGGTGTGCTCATGAGCGGCAGTCCACGGCCTACCGGCCACCGCCGACCTTGCAGCACTTGATCAGGGTCAGGCAGCAGACCTGCGCCTTCCCCGGCTGCCGCCGTCCCGCCAGCCAGTGCGACCTCGACCACACCACGCCGTTCCAGCACGGCGGCCTCACTTGCGAGTGCAATCTGGCACCGCTCTGCAGAACGCATCACAGAGCCAAGCAGGCGCCAGGCTGGAACCTGACCCAGGATCAGCCCGGCGTCATGACCTGGCGCCTGCCCAGCGGCCGCACCTACCAGACAGCCGGTGACCCCGTGCCGGCATAGGGGTCCGGCCTGCCAAGCCCGCAGGTTCCGGCCTGCTCACATGATCTTGGTAGCATCGGCCAAGATCAACTTCTTGGGATCACGCTGAGCCGTTAATGATGGCTGACCAGCACCAGCACGAGCATGACCACCACCGCAACGAGGACCACGCCCATGATGATCACCGCGGCGTTGGTCAGGGCAACCAGGTGCAGCCGCTCTGCTCGCTCTTCGGCGCGCTTTTCCTGTTCGCGCTCGGCCTTACTCGGTTTCGGCGACCTTGCCCATTCCGGCGGTGGAAGGCGCGGCCCGCGCCCGCTTCGGCCCGTGAACGGCCGCCACTTCGGCCCGTGAACGGCCGCCACTTCGGCCCCCCAAACCGCCAGTTCCATGACAAGTTATCCGGGCTATACGGGTCGTCCGGGTCGTCCATCGGCACCTCGCGGGTGAACGCCTGCTCAGCTCCAAGTATGAGCAGTCAGAGGTGGCCAGGGAACGATGCTCACCAAAACCTTGGAGCGAGGGGCGCTGCGCCCGTCAGCGGGGAGGTATCGAGGTATCTGATCTCGTAGACGCGCTCGGTGAACTTCCAGCCGTCCGGGGTGCGCTGGTAGCGGTCGTGGCAAATGGCGTAGTTAACCTCCGAGTTGCCGTCGCGGAGGCGGATGATCTCTTGGATATACGCGCGGCCGGACGCGGCGTCACCGTCAAGCCGGATCGCACACATCATCGACCGCCCCGGCCGGGCAGCATTCGACAGCCGGCCGGCTGGCGCTACGGCTGGGTTGCCGGTTCGGGCACGGGCGTCACTGCGCGGCCCGCACGCCGGGCGATCGAGGCGAAGGCGGCCGCGTCGTACAGCGCGGCGGCATGCTGGTCGTTGTTGAAGTAGACGAAGGAGTCGGCGTTGTCCGGCCACGCCTCTGCGGTCCGCTGGACCCAACTGCGCAGCGCCTGGGTGCCGTACCGCGGCCACGGCTCCGCCGCGCCCTCGTGGAAGCGCAGATAACTCCAGTCCGCGGTACACCACAGCGGTGCCATCGGACGGCCGAGCCGGTCTACCCAGCACAGGGCGGCATTGTGTCTGGCAAGAAGTTGCCGGGTCTCTTCCGTCCACCAGGATTCGTGGCGGAACTCCACCGCGACCCGCACCCGCCCGCCGGAGGCCCCGTTGCCGGGGAACCGCGCAAACTCAGCCAGGCAGGCGTCCAGCGCACCAACGTCGGCCCGCAGGTTCGGCGGCAGTTGGAGCAGCACCGGGCCGAGCCGGTCGCCAAGCCCCGCCGCCGCTCGCAAGAGGCGCGCCACCGGTTCCGCCGGATCCCGCAGCCGCCGGACGTGGGTCAGGTAGCGGCTCGCCTTAATAGTCATGACGAAGCCGTCGGGCACCTTGGCCCGCCACGACGCGAACGTATCCACGGCGGGCAACCGGTAGAACGTGCCGTTGTTCTCGACGGTGCCGTACCGCTCTGCGTAGTACGCCAGCCAGTTACGCTCGGCGAGACCTTGCGGGTAGAGCACACCCCGCCAGTCTCGGTACTGCCAGCCCGAGGTGCCGATCAGCACAGGCATCGAGTATCAGGGATCCCGGGTCGCGATGCCCCACACGTGCGGGGCGGCGGGCGGAGGGATCCGGCTCTGCGGGAAGCGGAACGCCTCGGAATGGACCACCGTGAACCCGGCCCCGGCGATCGTGGGAAGCGTGTCCCGGCTCACATGGCACCCGCCGACAAACGCCGGCCACACCGTGGCGTCCAGCACCCGCTGCACCCGGCGCAGGCCGGGCGTGTCCGACCGGACGTGCTCGATGAAGCGCAACTGGCCACCAGGCCGGACCACCCTGCGCACCTCGGCCAGAACCGCCCGCTGATCGGCCACGGAACACAGCATCAGGGTCACCACGGCGGCGTCGAAGGAGCCATCCGCACCGGGGAGCCGCTCGGCCACCCCATCACAGACCTGCACGGCAACCGGGGCCCGCCCGGCGTTCTCCCCGGCGATCCGGCGCAGGTACGGATCCGGCTCCACCGCCAAGACCTCAGTGACCCCGGCCGGGTAGTGCGCGAAGTTCAGCCCGTTGCCCGCGCCGATCTCGATCACCGAGCCGGTCAGGCCGGCAAGCGTGCGCTGGCGGTAGCCCGCCATCCCCTCGGCATCCATGCCCGGGCTGACCCTGGCGTAGATCCGCGCGAACAGCGGGTGGCCCTTGCATCCTTCCGGCACGGCTGGCTCCCATCGCTGCAAGGCGTGCCCGCCCAGGCTACTGGCGCGCCACCAAGCCACGCAGATCGCACCGGCTCAGGCCGCCTCGCGCGCGGCATCAAGCCGCTGGCTCCTCCCAGGCGAACTCGCTGAACTGCTCGTCCAGCGGCGCCCTGGTCAGCCGGTTGGCAAGCGTCGACATGGTGTAGGTGCCGATACCGAGCACCACCTCCAGGGCGTTACGAGCGTTGTACCCCTGACCCAGGAACGCCTCCAGCGATTCCGGGCTGACCGCCCCGGCAGCCGCCACCACGTCCAGGGTGAATCGCTGGATCGCCGCCAGCCGCTCATCGGGCAGCGGCCGCTGCCCGCGCAGCGCGGCGACGAGTTCCGGGCTGGCATCGAGGGCCGCCAGCTTCGCCGTGTGCATGGCCACGCAAATGTGGCAGCGGTTGCGGGTCGCCATGGTCAGGATGACCACCTCCCGCGAGACGGGGTCCAGGCTGGTGTTCTCGAACAGGCCGCTGGCCTTCAGGAAACCGTCGAGGAGCTGGGGCGACGACGCGAGCCGGGCGACACCGGCAGGCACATGGCCGCGCTGCCGGGCCATGGCCTCCATGATGCGGCGGGAACCGTCCGGCGCGGAGTCGAGGGTGTGTGCGGGAAAGATGCGGGAACCGTCCGGCGCGGAGTCAACTGTGTGATTGGTGCAGGGGAAGCTCGTCATCGGATTCCTCCAGCCGCGAGATCCCGGCCAGCCGGCCGGGCTACGATAGACAACATGGTTGTCTATACCGTAAACCAGGTTGTCTAAAATGCCAACCACCCCTGCGCGGACGCCCGCCCCGGCCGGACCACGCACCCCCGGGTTCGAGCTGCCCCTGCTGCTGTTCGGCGGGTTCCGGGCGCTCATCGACGCGCTGCACGCCGAATTGGCCACCCAGGGCCACCCCGGCGTGCGGCCGGCCTATGGGTTCGCGATGCAGGCGATCGGCCTGGACGGGGCGACGGCCAGCGAGGTGGGCCGCCTGCTTGGCATCTCCAAACAGGCCGCCGGCAAAACGATCGACCGGCTGGAGCAGCTTGGCTACGCCGAACGAGCCGCCGATGCCAGCGACTCCCGCCGCAAACTGGTCCGGCTCACCCCGCGCGGCATCGACGCGCTCGCCAGGTCGGCGGCGATCTTCGAGGACCTGCGCGCACAATGGGCCAGCCACCTGGGCTCTGAGCGGCTGGCCGCACTCGAGGCTGACCTGCGCACGATGGTCCCGCTCGGCAGGTTCCGTCTCGACGTGCCGGGGTGGTTCGGTACTTGAGCGACGGACGGTAGAGGATAGACGGGTGACAACGGACACCGGCGGCGCGGCACCCGAGCCGCAGGCCGTCACCGCATCGTTCACCCGCGGGGCGGCACCCGAGCCGCAGGCCGTCGCCGCGCCGCTGACCGGGGCCGCGATCTTCCTGGTGGTCGAGATCACCCCGGGTGAGGACAGCGTGGCCACAGTGCGCGATCTGTGCGCGGACCTGGCCGGCCTGGTCCGTGCCGTGGGCTTCCGGGATCTGGACGGGCACCTGACCTGCGTCGCCGGTTTTGGTGCGGCAGCGTGGGACCGCATCGCTGGTACGGACAAGCCAGCCGAGCTCCATCCGTTCAGAGAAATAGAAGCAGGACCGCGGCATGCCGTTGCTACCGCCGGCGACGTGCTGTTCCATACCCGCGCCGTGCGGATGGACCTGTGCTTCGAACTGGCCAGCCATATCATGAGCCGCCTCAGCCAGGCCGTGACCGTCGCGTCGGAGGTGCACGGCTTCCGCTACTTCGACGACCGCGATCTGATCGGCTTTGTCGACGGTACCGAGAACCCCACCGGTGCCGCCGCGGCGCGGGCGACGTTGATCGGGGACGAGGATCCTGCCTTCGCGGGCGGCAGCTACGTGATCGTGCAGCAGTACCTGCACGACGTGGCCGCGTGGAACACGCTGCCGGTCGAGGAGCAGGAGAAGATCATCGGGCGCACGAAGCTGTCCGACATCGAACTGGCCGACGACGTGAAGCCCAGTTCCGCGCACAACGCGCTGACCACCATCACCGATGCCGACGGCGAGGAGATCCAGATCCTCCGGGACAACATGCCGTTCGGCACGGTCGGCGACGGGCGCTACGGCACCTACTTCATCGGCTACGCCCGCTCGCCGGCCACGATCGAGCAGATGCTCACCAACATGTTCGTCGGTTCCCCCGAGGGGAACTACGACCGGCTCCTTGACTTCAGCACGGCGACCACCGGAAACCTGTTCTTCGTGCCCGCGGTGCCGCTGCTGGAAAACCTCGGCGCCGCACGGCAGGCACACGAAGCCGCACCTCCCGCGCCCGGAACTCCGGGCTCTCTCAATATCGGCAGCCTGAAAGGGGCACCTGGCGATGGATAACCTGCACCGCGAGCTCGCGCCGGTCTCCGAGGCCGCCTGGGCGCAGATCGAGCAGGAGGCCACCCGCACGCTCAAGCGCCACTTGGCCGGCCGGCGGGTGGTGGATGTGCAGGGACCGGCGGGCTACGGGCTGTCCGCGGTGGGCACCGGCCGGGTGCGCGCCATCGACGCGCCCGCCGACGGGGTGCACGCCCGGCAGCGCCTGGCCGCGGCAGTGGTGGAACTGCGTGTCCCGTTCAGCCTGAGCCGCGAGGAGATCGACGACGTGGAGCGGGGCGCGGAGGACTCCGACTGGCAGCCGGTCAAGGACGCCGCCCGCCAGATCGCCTTCGCCGAAGACCGCGCGATCTTCGACGGCTACCCCGCCGCTGGCATCCAGGGAATCCGGCCGAGTTCGAGCAATCCCCCGGTGAGCCTGCCCGAGGACGTGCGCGAGTACCCCGCGGCGATCGCCCGCGCGCTCGGCCAGCTTCGCGAGAATGGCGTCGACGGCCCTTACTCCGTGCTGCTCAGCGCCGACGCCTACATCGCGGTCAGCGAGACCAGCGACCACGGCTACCCGGTGCTCGAGCACCTGAAGCGGCTGGTCAACGGCGACATTATTTGGGCACCCGCGATCTCCGGCGCGGTCGCGGTGACCACCAGGGGCGGTGACTTCTGCCTCCAGCTTGGGCAGGAAGCCTCGATCGGCTACCTGTCACACACCGCCGCCCAGGTCGAGTTGTACCTGCAGGAGACGCTGACCTTCCTGGTGTACACCACCGAGGCCTCCGTCAGCCTGCCCGGGTAGGGCTAGCCGACTACGGATAGGTGGCCGGGCGGCCGAACGCCACGCCCACGGTGAGCGGGTCGGTCACGGTGATGCCGCGCGCCTTGATCGCCTGCACGACCTGCTGGAAGTCGGTGTAGCAGTAGCGCTCGACGTCGTTGGTCCAGTGCAGGTCCGGGTTGGCAGATTTACAGTTCCACCGGGTGCCGTTGTGAGTGTACGGCGGGTTCTTCCCGGTGACCAGGATGTAGGACTGCAGGGTCAGCCACTGGCCGGGCCTGAGCGCGTCGACCAGGGCGATGAGCTCCGCCGGCGTCGCGTAGCGCGGGCTGCCCTGCGCGGGCATCGTGTAGCACGCCGCCGCCGGGTCGTTGCACGGGCCGCCGTCGAACACCCGGGTGAACTGCCAGTACGGCGCGGTGGTGCCCATCGCGGTGGTGGTGGTCCCCGACTTGTCGTACTGCCGGCCCCAGGCGAAGCACCTGGCACCGTACTTGGCCTGAACGCCGGTCGGCAGCGGCCCCGCCCCGGGGTAGGCGATGAGCCCGTGCGCACCTGGCAACCCGTGATGGTCAATCGTGTTCGCGGAGCCGCAGGTCTCGGACTGCTGCTGCAACGGGGGGAGCGAGGTGATGTCGGCGGGGTAGGTGGCGGTGGCCGACACGAAATGCCAGCCGTAGGTCTGCGCCAGCGAGGTCGCCTGGGCCCAGGATGCGTTGAGCGTGTCACCGTTGTGGGTGCAGTTGGTGGCCGTCTTACGGGTCTTGCCGGTGACCAGCGAACCGGTCCCGGACATCCGCAGCGACCTCAGGTACGGCGCCACCGTGGTGTCCAGGCGCGCGATGCCGGTGTCATCGGGCGTGCAGGCGTCGGCCGCGGTGATCTCCGAGCGCGAGAAGTACATCGTCGCGTACATCTTGGTGACCGCCGCGGCCAGCCTGGTGTGCGGCAGCGCTGTGGGTGCCTTGACCGCCGCAGCCCCCGAACCCGCCGTCGCGGGCCATACCGCGGCACTGGCGCCGAGCATTCCCATCGTGCTGACCGCGACGCAGGCCGCGGCGGCCAGCACGAGCAACGACCGGCGGCGATGCCGGTACAAAGACATCATGTTTTCCCCAATGAGCGATCGGGTGCAGGCTGACTCCGGGGCGCTGGTTCTCGATACATAAAACGGCAGAACTAGTCATGACCGCTCACGATTTACTCGGATTAGTAGGTTTTGATGCGCTGCGTTACGCTCCCCGTCGATTACGTTGAGTCCCAGGGGCGGCCACCGTCCACTATCTCTGTCACGGATGTCGAGACCGGCGCGACAGCTTCGTCCTCGGAGATGACAGCGCCACCAGGGCGCGGCAACCGAAGGGAACCAACCATGGACTGGAAGCTGGAAGTCGTCGTGATCCCGGTCACCGACATCGACCGCGCGAAGAGCTTCTACACCGGCAAGCTGGGCTTCCGCCTGGACGCCGACACCACTCCCACCGAAACCATGCGGGTGGTGCACATGACCCCGCCGGGCTCGGGGTGCTCCGTGGTGGTCGGGCCGAAGGTGGTGCCGGCCGGCACCGATCTGGGCGGCACCTCGGCGAGCCTGCAACTGATCGTCCCCGACATCGAGGCGGCCCGGGCCGAACTGACTGGCCGCGGCGTCGAGGTCTCCCCCGTCCAGACGATGGACCCCAGGGACGGCGGAAAGTTCGCCTTCCTCACCGACCCCGACGGCAACAACTGGGCCATCCAAGAGGTCCGCGAATACGTGGGCGCAGAACTGAGTTCCTGACCGAAACCGTGATCCGTGATTGCGGCTAGGGGCGCCGGGCGACCCCGCAATAGAGCCAGCGCGAGCCATCGCTGTCGGCCATTGCCGGGTCCTCGGCCTCCCAGTCGCCCACATAACACAGCCGCCCGGGGACATCAGGGTCGTGCGCGGAGACCATGTCAAGACCCTCGAAAAGCCGCTCCACCTCGGCCCGGGAGCGGAAGTGCATCTGCTCCGTGGCGCGGCTGAAAACGCGGCGGAACTCACGCACCGCGCGCGGCGGCTTCTGGTCGCTGGTCAGGTGCGACAGCGCCAGGTAGCTCCCCGGGGCCAGCGCCGCCAGGTACCGCCGCACCAGCCCCCACGGGTCGCTCTCGTCGGCCACGAAGTGCACCACCGCGGTCATCAGCAGGCCGGCCGGCTGGCCGAAATCGATCAGCTCCCGCAGTTCCGGGTCCGCGAGCAGGTGATCTGGGTCGCGCAGGTCGCCATGGACGACCTTGACCCCGGAGACGCCGGCCAGCAGCTGCCCGGATTGCAGGCGCACGAGCGGGTCGTTGTCCACGTAGACGACGCGGCAGCTCGTGTCCACCGACCGGACCATGTCGTGGGTGTTGCCCGCGGTAGGCAGCCCGGACCCGATGTCGATGAACTGCGTGACCCCGCGGCCCGCGATCCACCTGGCCGCGCGCTGATGGAAGCCGCGGTTCGCCCAGGCGCAGTCCCTGATCTCCGGCACCAGGGCCATGATGCGCTTGGCCGCCTCGCGGTCGGACGGGAAGTTGTGGGTACCGCTCAGGAGGTAGTCATAGATCCGCGCAGGCGCAGGCCTGTTGCGATCCACGCCGACCGGAAGCTCGGCAGTGTCATTCATCGCACTCCCCCAGCCTGGCCCTGCTACGGGCTCCGGCGGGGGGCGCCAAGGCACCGGCTAGTGGAGGTGCGACCGCCAGTCGCGGGGCACGCGGCCCGCCGGGCCGGGTACCGGCTGGTCGGCCGGATGGTGCTCGGGCGGGGCCAGTTCCGGGCCGCTGCCGTACATCCGGTCCTCCGCGTAGCTCCAGAACCACGACTCGCCCGGCTCGAAGCTTCTGATCAGCGGGTGCCCGGTGGCGGCGGCATGAGCGCTGGCGTGCTGGGACGGCGAAGAGTCGCAGCAGCCGATGTGCCCGCACTGCGCACAGCGGCGCAAGTGGAACCACCAGCCCCCGGCTTCGTCGCACTCGGCGCAGCCCGTCCCGCTGGGCGGGACCGTTGCGTCGATCGATTCCGCGGTCACCTGGACACCCCTCTTCGCGCTCAACGACCGCCGGATGCAGTCTGCGACTACTGGTATAGCCAGCCAAACCCATACCCGCAAACCGCAGTCCCGGCACGAACCGTTACAGCGGGGATCACCCCGAGTTCATGCTGCTTAGGCGCTCGTGGCACCGGCGCCAGTTTCCAGGATTTCGGCCGCACCACGGACCACGCAGCGCAGCGGGTCGTCCACGACCATGGCCGGGATGCCCGCGACGGTCTCGACCCGGCCCGCCAGGCCGAGCAGCAGCGCCCCTCCCCCGGCCAGGCAGACCTTGCCGAGCACGACGTCCTCGGCGAGGTCGGGGGGCAGGTTCAGGAGTATCTCCCTGACCGATTCGATGATCGATCTGACACAGGGCTCCAGCGCCGCGGCGACCAGCTCACCGGGGATGTGCTCGGCCCGGGGCGTCCCGCGCGCCACGTCCACGCCGACGGCCTCCGCCCACTCGGCCGTGCCGCCGGTGAGCCCGAGTGCCATCTTCAGCCGCCGGGCCGCGTTCCTGCCGATGAGCAGGCCAAGCTCGGCCTTGACCGTGGCCACGATCGCCTCGTCCATGGCGTTGCCGGCCATCCGCAGCGACTCGGCACGAACCAGGTGCCCGCCGGCCACCACCGCGATCTCCGTGGTGCCGCCGCCCACGTCCACGACGAACGCGCCGGTCCCGCCGGTGAGGCCGAAGCCCGCGCCCGCGGCGGCGGCGACCGGCTCGTCGACAAGCTGCACGAGGCAGCGGGGACGGCCCGCCTCGACGGCAGCCGCCAGTGCCCGGCGCTCCACGTAGGTGGCACCGCTCGGCACGCAGACCACGGCGGCCGGCCGCAGCAGGCCGCGGCGCACCCGCGCCTCGCGCATGAAGGCCGCCAGCATGGCCGTGGCCGCTTCCAGGTCGGCGATAACCCCCTCGCGCAGCGGATGGATGACCTCGACACCCTGGGGCGCCTTGCCGGTCAGCGCGTCCGCGTCCCGGCCGACCGCGACGGTCCGGCCGGTGGCCCGGTCCACGGCGATCGCGGAAGGCTCCTCCACCACGAGCCCTCGGCCGCGGACGCTCACCAAGGTGTTGACGGTGCCCAGATCGATCGCCACGCCTGCACGCA
>Ga0306926_10007260_pt1 | contig 11998 bp, 10 predicted proteins | sample flu12Cox44000178_FD_203759 | JGI IMG/M metagenome (GOLD analysis project Ga0306926, IMG submission 203759) | Lab enrichment of tropical soil microbial communities from Luquillo Experimental Forest, Puerto Rico - flux8day.12C.oxic.44.000.178 (v2)... | ecosystem: Environmental > Terrestrial >...
AGTTTGACCGCATGCCGGAAACGCTCCGAACAGCGCGATGCTTCCAATTGTACAAACTCGATAAAATCCCGGCTTCATCTAGTCCCTTGCCGCTATCGCTGTAAATTGACGATTAAGATTTATCAGCCGTTGCCCGCCACCAAGCGCCTGGTTCCGAATCCTCCGAACCGGCTGAAGTTTACTACAGCCATTTACAAAATACAACTGAGAACGGCAGGATGACCCGTCAGATCGGCGCACGCCAAACGCTCGATTCGGAAACCGCGAGACCGCGAGAAGTCAACCGGAAAATGTTTTTCACCGTTGACCTTCCGCGCACGGCCAGCCATCGGGCTCATCAGTCCTCGCCCCGATCGGCCTGCCCGTTTTCCGGCCCGTAGGCATTGGCTCGTAGGGACCGCCACCTCCAATCGCTCGCTTCCGCCACTCTGCCGGCAAAACGAATGCCGATTCGGAAGTGAGAGTCGCCGACACTCCTCAGTTGGCGCGCCCGGAGCAATCACGCGCGGATAAACGCCGACGGTGATCAACCACATTGATTGAACAAAAATCGGCTGTGGTATACTCCCTATCGTTTGAAAGGAGAGCCGCTTTGAGGAGAATCTCGGTTGCTTTAATCGTTCTCTCGGCAGCGGCATCTTTGTGGGCGCACCACTCGCCGTCGGCCATATTCGAGATGTCCAAAAAGCTGAATGGCTCGGTCGCGAAGGTCGACTGGGTGAATCCGCACATTGTGGTGCTCATTGATGACCAGGGCGGCAGCGGGACCGAGTCGTGGAAGTTCGAGAGCAACCCACCGGCCTGGTTCAGGAGGGTGGGAGTAGGCAAGGTCGATTTTGCCAAAGCCATCGGGCAAACCGTTACCATGCAGGGAGTCCTCGCGAAGGATGACTCCCTTTGCGTGTACCCTCACAAAATCACGTTGCCTGACGGAAGTGCCTTGGAATTAGTGAATCCCGACGATGTCAAGTAATCAGTCGAGCGCTGTCAAGGAGAGTGCAGCATGAAATACAGTCTGTTTGGCGTGGTAACAACCGCCTTCCTGCTCCCCGTGTTTGCGGCTGCTCAGCAGAGTCCAGCGGCGAAGATTGGGCGCACGGCCGACGGCCATCCCGACCTGAGCGGGGTTTGGGCATTCGGGATCGGCCTGCCCGCCGGAGGCCTGAAAAAAGTCGTGAATGGATCGACGACCGTGAAGACCTTCGATCAGAGCGCACGGCGGCAGTCCCAAATCCCGGTCGCGGGTGCCCTTCCGTGGACACCGACACCCTCCTATAAGCCGGAGTTCCTGGACAAGGTGAAGTATCTGTCCGACAACGAGAGCAAGACGGACGAAGTTTTCTATTGCGGGAGGCCCGGCGTGCCGCGCATCGGCCCGCCGCGAAAGATCATTCAACTGCCAAACGAAATCGTCTTCTTCTACGAGGACATTTCTGGAGATCCATATCGCATCATTCCTACTGATGGCCGTGCGCATCGGAAGGACGCGAATCCCTCCTATTATGGAGACTCTGTCGGGCATTGGGAGGGAGATGTGTTGATAGTGGAAGTTAGCAATTTTGTTGACAGCACATGGTTCGGTGAAGACGGCTATTTCCACAGCGACGCCATGCACGTGATCGAGCGTCTCTGGCGCGACGGCGAAAACCTGGTATATCAGGCTACCGTGGAAGACCCGAAGGTTTTGACGAACCCGTGGACCAATTACCCGCGCGTTGTGAAGTCATCCACCGACCCCCTGGAGGAATCGCCCCGGTGTGTGGAAGACGATGGTAACCGGCTGCTTAACAACGACCATCATGGGCAGCGCTAGGAGCAACGGTCCAACATCAAAGATAATATCCGTTGGCCCAACGCAATCGGCACATCGCTGCCGCAACCGTCTCGGTTCGAGAAGAGCGGTGGCCATTCCGCCGGCACCGGCTCTGGCCGTTTGCGGCAAACCGGCGCACTTGGTCGTGGGCCCGGTTTGAGTTACGGACGGTTTGCAACCAAATCTGTTTCGAATTACGATTAGCGGCACCGATCGTCATCGGAAAGTCGCTCGGGCGCATCTGCGTCGGATGCCTCGCCTGGTACAGCGACAAGCGTAACGATATGGGCGGATGTCAAAAGCCAACCTCGCTGCCGGCGACGCCCGACATCATTTGTGTCTTGACGGCGTTCGATTTCCAAGTCAGTACCTGCCTCGCAGCGTGAGCGCCTCAATGTTGCGCAGAAATGTCGCCCGAATCGTCAAGGCGCCGTGCAAAGGGCTGCTCATCATCTTTATCCGGTTTCGAGCCGGCGGTATTGTTCGCGTTTCGACGAAGACCCGAAGGTCTCACCCAACGGGGTAGTGCGACGATCAACGAATGACGGGCCACACTTTCACCCGGGACGGGCACACTTTCCGGGTGGGCGATGTGGGAGTAATTGAACGAAATCGCTTCCGTGCGGATCATACGGGTTGCGTCGTTCCTGGATCGAAGCGCGCCGGTCAGGCTATAGCTGGCTGGCTCGAGCTTGGCGGCCGCGGGCGACTAGTCGCGTGACCAGAGAGGGGCATATAATGTGCAAGGTTTCAAGACTCTTAGAGCGCCTGAAGCGGAGGGGGAAGATGATCGGTCGAGGACTCATTAGTTGTTTGATCGCTGCAACAGGGTTCTTAAACGCACAGACCGCCAATCGACCGAGCACGGCGAGCGGAGAATGGCCCGCCTACGGCGGCGACCTGGGCAGTTCCAAATACTCACCACTAGACCAGATCGATAAGGATAATTTCTCGAAGCTGAGGATCGCTTGGCGAGCCAAGTCTCCCGACGCAACGCTGAGCATGACCATTTCTGGAGGCGAATGGACCGCGGATCCCCGCAGCATTTTTGCGGAGTTGAACCGTCTGGACCCCTCCCGCTGGCGAGACGGCGCCCCACCGTTCACATCAAATTTCAAGGCGACACCGCTGATGATCGCCGGTGTCCTGTATCTCAACTCGCCCTCGTCGGTAGCTACGGCGCTCGATGCGCGGACCGGGGTGACCAAGTGGGTTTATAATCCCAAAAGCTACGAATCCGGAACGACTACCATGAGTGCCCGCTGGAACGAGCGCGGTGTCGCTTACTGGACAGATGGAAAAGAAGAGCGAATCTTTTGGGGTACCGGCGACGGCCACCTCATCGCCGTCGACGCCAAGACCGGCCGTCCCCGAGACGACTTCGGCGATCACGGCCGCGTGGATCTGATGGAAGGGCTGCCCCGCGCCCAGCGCGGCGAGCGCGACTGGCTAAACGCTCTGACCTATTCGGTGCAGTCTCCTCCACTGGTGGTTCGTGATGTGGTGCTCACGCCGGCGTCGATCTCTTCCTACATCGTCAACAAGGAACAGATCCCCGGCTGGATCCGAGCCTTCGATGTCCGCAGCGGAAAGCTACGGTGGACGTTCCGGACCATTCCCCGGCCGGGCGACTACGGCATCGACACCTGGAAGGATGATTCCTGGGCTTACGCTGGGAAGGCGACGCCCTGGTCCATGATGAGTGCGGACGACGAGCTGGGCTACATCTATATTCCGACGAACACCACGGCACCCGATTATTACGGCGGGCATCGCCATGGCGACAACCTGTTCGCCGAGAGTGTCATCTGCCTGGATGTGGAAACGGGCAAGCGCGTGTGGCACTTCCAGACCGTCCACCACGGGCTTTGGGATTACGACAATCCTGCCGCGCCCACGCTCATGAACGTGAGCGTGGCTGGGAGGCCGGTAAAGATGCTCGCGCAGGTCACCAAGCAGGGATTCCTGTTCGCCTTCGATCGCGTGACAGGGAAGCCGATCTGGCCGATCGAAGAGCACTCCGTTCCCCAGTCGGACATCCCCGGCGAGGAGGCTTCTCTCACGCAACCCTTCCCCACCAAACCAGCGCCTTACGAATACCAAGGCGCCCTAGCGACCGACCTTGCGGACTTCACACCGCAAATCCACAGCTTGGCCGTGGCTGCCGTAAGAGGTTTCAGGCTGGGGCCGCTGTTCACTCCGCCATCGCTAGAAGGGACCATTCAGCGGCCGAGTTCGGGAGGCGGCGGAAACTGGGGTGGTGCGGCGGCCGATCCCGAGACCGGAATCCTGTACGTACCTTCCCGCAATGCATGGTCCGTTAACCGATTGGAGCTGCCGGATCCTTCGCATAAAGGAAATCTCCGATATATGGAATCGAAGAAAGGACCGCCGCAGATGCCGCAAGGCTTGCAGTTTTTCAAGCCGCCGTATTCACGGATGACCGCTATCGACATGAACACAGGCGAACACATCTGGATGACGCCGACGGGAAACGGTGATCGGCTGCGGAACAATCCCTTATTGAAGACTCTGAATCTTCCCCCGTTGGGTGGCGACAGCACGGCCGCTGGCCCGCTTCTGACCAAGACACTGTTGATTTACCCGCTCTCAGCCGGTGGTACCGACAATGGTCCACGCCTGGTGGCTTATGACAAGGCAACCGGGAAAGAGGTGGCTTCGGCGGACATTCCGGGAATCGCGATCGGTACGCCGATGACTTACAAGTTGGGAGATAAACAATACATCGCCCTCACGGTGAGTGGACCACCGGGAGGGGTGCCGGAGCTTGTCGCGTTGACGCTGCCGTAGTGTGGATCGGGTCTAAATATTCTTCAGTCATCAAGTTTTTCGTTGACGCGCTGCTTGGAGATTGTCCGCCCGCTAATTGCCAGGACGGTCAATTTTTCTTCGGAAACCAGCCTCGGCTCATCTTCGGCGTCCTGATACGGGATCCGCTCTACGCGGGAACGAGCGCATGCACGACGCCACCTGAAGCCCGCGGATTGATGGCGCGCGGCACAGCTAAAGGTCTTTGCAGTTCTCACGAGCGGCGAATTGCCGCCACTCTAAACAGCCAGGCAATTACCCAACAGGTCGCGCTTTCGGAATCCGTCTTCGGGAGCAAACTCTCCCTCTCCAGCTCTTTCGGGCATTCGGTGAACGGCTCCAGTCAAGGATCTGCACCATAGAAGCGCTCAGGCTGCGTCGCTCATGCCTCCGCAACGCTTCCTTTTCCGCACGGCGGGCCGTTCCATGTTCAACTAGGCATCGGTTCGAACAAGTTCTCATCTCCAGCCGCCCGGATGAGGCGTAGGCAGGCAGCCGGTTCGGTGAGGTGCGGATCACCGATCCAGGTCGAGGCCGATCAGGTTACTGGCGAAACACATAACCTCGGGGAGGGTCCGGCAATTGATAACGGCCGTCTAGTATTGAAGTCGTGCGGGAACCGGTGTTCAAAGCGACGACACCGCGCTCAAATTCACTCCAAGCAACGCCCTGGCCGGGATCCTGGAACCGTGGGCCAAGTGCCGTCAGCGGGCGCTGCTCCCACTAGCCGTATTGAGGCCCGAGTGTGAAAGGAAGCGCGTACTGACCTGCCAGAAACTGATATTCTCCGAACGCGCATTTTGGTTTACCTGAAGAGCTTCCTATCGGTGCAGCGGCGTTAGTTTCAGTTCTTTTCCTTGGGTATCGTGGGGCTTATCGGTTGGGGGTTGTGGATCAGTCACAAGCCTTCCAACCATGGCACCGAGGGACTCGTTGCATAAGACGTTGCGTGCACGGATTAGGACATCCCCACTTCAGAAAGCCACTGAACCTCGAAACGCATCGCTTGATCAAGCAAAGGACGCCTGAGGTTATCGACTGTTTATACTAGATTCTAGGCTTTATGGCGGGCGAGTCAGGCGTGGACCAGATTCAGTTTGGACCTTTTTGCCTGGACGTCAATGGCTCCCCGGTTTTTCGAGATGGAGCCGACCTAAAGCTGAGAACGCAAGCCGTTCGGGTTCTCAAGGCTCTCCTCGGAAGGCCCGGCCAGTCGATGGATTACGAAAAGCTCCTGAAGCAGCCTAGGGGCACCACCTTCGTCTCCGGACACAGCGTCGCGACGACATTCAGCGAAATGCGGAAGACACTCGAAGAATGCGGCTTCTGGATCGGCTATCGCCTGCGCGTCGGCTGCTCGCTAAATATCCCTCGCTCCGATGACCAGGTCCGGACCGGTTGGCACTTGTCGGAACCGAGGACCCGCGAAAAGCCGGAGAAGACTCTTGCTTGCTTCCAACACACGGCCGCAACTGACCCCGTCCGACCACCGCCTACGAAGGCACTAGCCGGATATATTTAATGCCGAGAATGTATGGTGCGTGCGCCCCAGGCGAGATGTATAAAGAGTTCTTGGAGGCGCTGAGTGACGCAGTTGCACTAGGTGGAGGCCTTCTGCGGCCTTATGTTGTTCCAAGCGCCAATGATCCTGCTTTTTGGGGGCCGTGCGGAAAACCGATCATTGGAGGAACTCGTACCGGACACAGGCATGCACGACAGCATTGAATCCAAAGTGGAGCTGGGGGTTATGGGGGCCGTTCTTGACGGAATTCGTGTGCTGGATCTGAGCACTATCGTGGCGGGACCCGCAGCGAGTATGGTCCTCGCCGACCTTGGAGCTGACGTCATCAAGGTCGAGCGTCTTGGCGGTGGTGAGGATGGAAGAGCGATGGGGCCTCACCGCGGACCCTGGGGCGCTTATTTCACCACCTTGAATCGCGGCAAGCGCTCCATTGCACTGGATATCCGGCAGCCCGCGGGTCGGGAAATAGTGCTGAGAATTGCCGCCACTTGCGACGTGTTCCTTGAGAACTTCCGTGGTGGCAAAGCGTCGGCACTAGGGCTTGAGGAGGCAGTGGTGCGTGCTCGAAAGCCCGACATTATTTATGCTTCGCTGTCGGCCTACGGCGCCCGTGGACCCGACTACACCCGGCCCGGTTATGATGCGATTCTGCAAGCCCGCACCGGGATCATGAGCGTTACTGGTAACGGCGATGAGATGCCGATCCGCTCTGGGGTTTCGATTCTCGACATGGGCACGGGTGTGTGGACGGCGCTAGGGGTGCTGGCCGCGCTATTGGAACGGCAGCGCTCTGGGAAAGGGCAGCGTGTCGACACGTCGCTGTTTCAAACGGGCGTCATGCTCATGTCGTACCACCTTTTGTACCGCCAATTCGCAGGAGTCAATCCGCAACCGCAGGGTTCGCGGCACACCGCCTTTGCTCCGTACGGGGCGTTCCGGGCTGCTGAAGGGGCCATCATGATCGGAATCTCCAGCGACAAAGCGTTCCGGCGTCTAGCAGAGGCCCTCGGCAACCCGCAGTGGGTCGACGATCCACGCTTCCGTACCAATCTGGACCGCGTGCGTAATGCGTCGGAACTGGATCGGCTTATCTCAGAGGTGTTGGCTAGGCACCCGGTCTCTCACTGGACCGCCGTGCTGGATCGGCACGATGTCGCCTGCGATCCGGTGCAGACACCGGACCAGGTGATGACAGACCGGCAGGTTGCTGCTCTGGGCCAACTCGAATCAATCCAGTTGCCAGGGCAGGAGGGCGCCTCGCTGCCTCGGCTGCCAATCGGATTTTCGCGGACGCCAGCCGCCATTCAAGGGTCGGCGCCCGGGGTTGGCCAGCATACGAGAGCGATCTTGCAGGAAGCCGGTATTGCGGACTCCGAGATTGACGACCTCTTTCGGAGCGGGGTATGCGAGGCCTCACCGGCATGAGCTACGGACGATATTTTGGTGAACTGAGGCCTGGAGAAGCCTTCCGGCACTGGCCGGGCCGCACCATCAACGAGTACGATGATACTCTGCTGAACTTGTTAAGCATGAACCAGCACCCCGTTCACCTTGACCAACATTATGCCCAAAACACGCAGCATGGGCGCAGGCTTGTAGCAGGGCCGACGGTCATCAGCATCGTCATCGGGATGACGCAGGCTGATATCGGCGGCCGTGCGATCGAAACCCTCAGCTATTCCGACATCCGGCACACAGGGCCGGTCTTCCATGGAGACACTCTTCATGCGAATTCAATCATCTTGGAAGCAGAGACTCTGCCCGGTGGTCGCGGAGCAGTTACCATCGAGACCCACGCCACCAATCAACACCAGGAGACGGTTTTGACCATGCGGCGAAAGATCATCGTGCCGGCGGTGGAGGAGACAGAGTGCAAGCGCTGAATGTCGAGCAGGAACTAATCGTAAGCACCGTACGAAAGTTTGTGGAGAAGGAAGTCATTCCCGTGGCTTCCGCAATGGACCACCGCAATGAATACCCGCATGAACTGGTGCGGCAGATGCAGCAAATGGGTCTTTTCGGGCTGAACATTCCGGAGGACTTTGGCGGCGCCGGAGTAGACTCCACGACTTTCGCCTTGATCTTCGAAGAAATTTCGCGAGGGTGGCTGGGACTGGCTGGAGTAATCGGAAGCAACTCCGTGATGTGTGACGTGGTTGTACGCTTCGGAACCGATGATCAGAAGAGCCGGTTTCTGCCAGCCATGGCTACCGGTGAAAAACGTGGCGGCATCTGCCTTACGGAATCTAACGCCGGAACAGATCTGCAAAACATCAGCACCACGGCCACACGGGATGGAACTGTTTACCGCATCAACGGCTCGAAGATGTGGATCACGAATGCCCGCCACGGCAATACGTTTCTCCTCCTGGCCAAAACCGATGCCAAGGCACAGCCCGCTTATCGCGGCATGAGCGCGTTCATCATCGAGAAGGGCGCACCGGGCATGAACGTAGGCCGTGACATCGACAAGCTCGGTTATAAGGGCGTTGAGACGTGCGAACTGCACTTCGAAAATTTCCCGGTTCCAGCGGAAAACTTAGTAGGCGGTGTGGAGGGATCCGGATTCAAACAGGTCATGACCGGGCTGGAGGCTGAGCGGCTGAATGTCGCGGCGCGCGGACTGGGTATCGCACGGGCAGCGTTTGAAGAAGCGATTCGCTACGCGCAGCGTCGCATCACTTTCGGCAAACCGATTGCTGAATATCAGACGATCCAGACTAAGCTTGCAGACATGGCAACGCACATCGAAGCCTCGCGATTGCTCATTTACTCGGCCGCCGAGAAGAGAGACCGTGGGGAGCGCTGCGACCTGGAAGCCGGAATGGCCAAGCTCTTCGCCACCGAAACCGCGGCTGAGGTCTCGTTCGAAGCGATGCGAATTCTCGGCGCCAACGGCTACTCCAAGGATTTTCCCGTCGAGCGGTATTACCGCGATGCGCCCCTGGTCGTGATCGGCGGCGGCACGAATGAATTGCAGAGACTGATCATCGCCAGGAACCTTCTCAGAAAGTACAAGGACAACGGGTAGGGGAGATGGAATTTGGCCGCTACTACGAACAACTGGAAGTCGGAACAGTTTACCAGCACTGGCCAGGCCGCACCATCAGCGAGTACGACAATACGTTATTCGCCCTCCTTTCGATGAATCAGAACCCGCTCTTCATCGACGCAGAATATGCCCGCAGCCAGCCTTTCGGCCGACGGCCGGTTCTCGACACGCTCGTATTCAGTCTGACAGTCGGCATGAGCGTGGCTGATACCACGGGTAAAGCGATCGCCAATCTCGGATACGATATCGTGATTTTCGAGCGCCCGCTATTCCCAGGGGATTCCTTGTATGCCGAGTCCGAGGTTCTCGAGAAACGTGAATCGGCCAGTAAGCCCGATCGCGGCATCGTCACTATCGAAACCCGCGCCTACAACCAGAATCGGGAACGAATTCTCGTTTTGCGCCGCAAGTACCTAGCTCCCAAACGAGGTGCGTCATGAATACAGCCGCTTCCGAGTCGATAAAGACCGAGTACACCCGTGAACTGGTCGACTTTCTGCATGGCATCGAGCCCGAGACCCTCCCTGCCGAGGTACTCGAACGCGCCCGATATTTCCTTATAGATTATCTGTCAGTTGCGATTCGCGGGTCGCAGGAGGACTCGGCGCGATGTGTCCAGAGAATGATTGAGCGCATGGGCGCGCGAGGCCGCGCCACGGTGATCGGCACGTCCATCCGCACCCTGCCGGCCTTGGCGGCCCTCGCCAATGGAACGGCGTCTCACGGGATTGAGCAGGACGACACGCATAGTGGCGGCTCGATTCACCTGGGAACTACCATGTACTCGGTGGCGCTGGCGTTAGCCGAAACCTCGCCGGATACGACTCCCGCCCGGTTCCTCGCGGCGGTTGTCGCCGGATATGAAGCAGCCGCGCGCATCGCGATGGCAGTTCAGCCCAAGGAACACTACGCCCTCGGCTTCCACCCGACCCAGACGTGCGGCGTCTTCGGCGCAGCGGTGACAGCCTCAAAACTAGTCGGGTTGACTGCCCAGCAGACACTATCGGCCGTTGGGATCGCGGGCAGCATGCCCGCAGGTAGCATGGAATTCCTAGCCGAGGGAGCGTGGACGAAGCGAATCCATCCCGGACTTGCAGCCCAGAACGGCATCCATGCCGCCCTTCTAGCCGCTGAAGGTCTCAGCGGACCGAGTCGAGTCCTGGAAGGGCGTGACGGCTTCTTGCACGCCTATTCTCGTAAATCGGTGCCGGAACGACTGACAGACCGTCTCGGTGAATCGTTTGAGATTCTTCACACCGCCGTGAAACCGCACGCATGCTGCCGTTACATGCAAGGCCCGATCGACGCGATTCTCGAAATCTTGAGCGAGCACAAAGTCGACGCACAGCAGATCAAAAGCATCGAAATCGCCATCCTGGAAGCCGGGTGGGGAATCGTTGCCGAGCCGAGCGAGAAGAAGTATCACCCCGACTCCGTAGTGGATGCGCAGTTCTCAATGCCGTTTGGAGCCGCTGTGACTGTGCTCTCGGGAGCGGCCGGGCTGGACCAGTTCACGCTTGAGCAGGTACGCTCGCCGAACATACATCAGATGATGAGCAAGGTGACTCTGGTAAAGGACTTCCGCTTAGAGGAAACCTTCCCGCGCGAATGGCCGGCGCGCGTTGTCATCGCACTGGCAAACGGGCAGAAGTACGAAAAGCTTGTCCGCTACCCGAAAGGCGATCCTGAGAATCCGTTGACCTGGGAGGAAATGTCAATCAAGTTTCACTCCCTTGCCGGCCCTGTGCTCTCCGCTGAGCGGTGCAATCATATCATCGAACAGATCGCGACATTGAAACCGGCCGTTCTCGTGGCGCTTTGCTGTTAACGATCCAGCAAGCTGCCGTACAGCGCGGACTGCTTCTGGCCGATCTCGTCCACACCGATCAAGCGATTGAATTCGTCGGACTCCATCATCCGCCACACCGCAGCGAGCGAACCGGCAACTGCAGTTCGCGCCGCGGTTGCAGTTTGACGGAAGATGTCCGAGTCCCGACGTCCATGGGTGCGGAGGTCGGGTTCAGCAACTGAGGGCCCTTCGTCTGACACACCACTGGTCCCACATCGATCCTACAGTTGGCAGTTCCGTCCAGAGTCTGACGAAGTCTTAGCTCCGGCTACCGTCTGATCGAGTCGTGTCGCAGATGATCGACTCGTTAGCCCTCTGTCGTTTAGCCCTCTTCGTTTAGCCCTCTGTTGTTAGCCCTGTCGTTAGCCCTGTCGTTAGCCCTTTACTTTCAACGTGCACTTTGATATGGTCCTACCCACCAGGTCACAAAATGAAAGAATTGTTACGTTTGCTGGTTGCGGCCGTGGTTAGCCTCAACCTTTTTGCCCAGGTTCAGCTATCGCAGATCCAGGGAACGGTGCTGGACTCATCCGGAGCGACGATTCCGGAGGCGAGCGTCAAGCTGACCAACACGGCCACTCAGCTCGTACGTACGGTAACCACGGGCGCGGACGGCACCTACGTCGTACCCGATCTCCCCGTGGGACCCTATCGGATGGACGTAACCAAAGCGGGCTTTGCCAGCTTTGCACAGACCGGCATCGTTCTGCAGGTGGCCACCAATCCAACGATCGCCGTCACACTCAAAGTCGGCAACGTGAGCGAGCAGGTGCAAGTGGAGGCGAACGCCGCGTTGGTGGAATCCACGGCCACCAGCGTTGGAACCGTGATGGAGAATCAGCGGATTTTGGAACTGCCGCTTAATGGCCGCGTGGCTACAGACTTGATCCAATACACTCCCAGCGTCATCCCTCAGGGTGTCGCGGGCAATGG
>Ga0306926_10007261_pt1 | contig 11998 bp, 6 predicted proteins | sample flu12Cox44000178_FD_203759 | JGI IMG/M metagenome (GOLD analysis project Ga0306926, IMG submission 203759) | Lab enrichment of tropical soil microbial communities from Luquillo Experimental Forest, Puerto Rico - flux8day.12C.oxic.44.000.178 (v2)... | ecosystem: Environmental > Terrestrial > Soil...
CCCGAGTCCCGAAGCACGATGGCCGCATCGACCCGTTCTTTCGCCAACATCGGGAAGATCGAATCGGTGTTTTCGGGGGTACGCACTTCGACCGATACGATTTTGATACCCTTGGCTGCGGCCGCGACCTCCAATTCTCGACGTTGGCTCACGTTATTGAGGTTGTCGGGATTGATCACCAGTCCGATCATCGTGGCGCCGGGAATCAGATCGAACACCAACTCGAGTTGTTTGCCGGGAAGTCCCTCCACGAAAAGCAGTAACCCGGTCACGTTGCCCCCTGGCCGCGCATCACTCTTGATCAGACCCAATTGAACGGGGTCGGCGAGCAACGGGCAGACGATTGGGATCGTTTTGGTAGCATCACTCGCCGCCACCGCGGCTTGCACGGTGCCAGCTAAGACCAAGTCAGGGTTCGATCGTATCAGTTCTTCGGCGAGCGTTGAAATGCGCTTGAGGTGACCCTCGGCCCAGCGATAATCGATCTCGAAATTGCGGCCCTCGACATAACCGTGCGTACGCATCCCATCGAGAAAGGCCTCCACTAGCCTGCCGCTCGCCATGCGCGAACTCCCCCCGAGATAAGCAATTCGCCGTGGCCGCTTATCCAAATCTTGGGCAAGCGCCACCAGCGGCGATATCCACGCTGCCGCCGCGCCGCCGAGAAGCGTGATGAACTCGCGTCGTTTCACTCGATCACCTCGTCGGCGCGGGCGAGCAGGCTATCCGGCACGGTGAGCCCGAGCGCCTTCGCGGTCTTGAGGTTGAGCACCAAATCGTACTTGGTTGGCGCCTGGACCGGCAAGGCAGCGGGTTTCTCGCCCCTGAGGATGCGATCGACATAGCTAGCCGCATGTCGGTACGGTTCGATCGAATCCGGACCATACGAGATCAAGCCGCCATCGACGACGAAGAAGCGAAAGTTATAGACCGCAGGCAGTCGCTGCCGGGCCGCAAGCGTGATGATCAGATCGCGCTGAACGATTTGCAACGGAGACGCCAGCACGATCAGGCCGCTGTTTGGCTCGTGCGCGAACGCCGTAACAGTGCGTTCTATCTCCCTGGCATCGCGTACGCCGACCGGGCTCAACTCCACGCCGAGCAACGGCGCCACCGCCTGAATGGCGGCCAACTGGCCGATCCCGGAGGCAATGGTTGGATCGCGAAGAACCGCTGCGCGCGTAACGCGCGGCGCGATCTCTTTGAGCAGCTCCAGTAATTTTCCGCTGGAGCCATACTCAACAGTGGTAAACCCTGTGGCGTTGCCGCCCGGCTGCGCCAGGCTGGCAACGAGACCATTGCCTACGGGATCGGGAACCTGGGCGAACACAATCGGCACGCTGCGGGTTACCTGCAGTAACGCCGTCGTGGCCGGGCTGCCTGTGGCCAGAATCACGTCCGGCGCGAGCGCGACCAATTCCGCCGCGTATTGACGAATGCGCTCCGGATCCCCCGCGGCGAAGCGGTAGTCGATGCGCACGTTATCGCCGACGCTCCAGCCCGCTTCCTGCAGTCCCTGTAGAAACGCCCCGTGGCGAGATTGTGATTCAGGATCGTCTGCGGCGAGCGACATGAGCACGCCGATGCGCGGCATCTTCTTAGGCTGCTGCGCCCGGGCAGCGATCGGCCATGCTGCCGCGCCGCCGAGAAGGGTTGTGAACTCGCGTCGCCTCATCATTCGATGACTTCGTCGACGCGCATCAGCATTGACAATGGTACTTCAATGCCGAGAGCCTTCGCGGTCTTAAGGTTGATGATCAATTCGAACTTCGTCGACTGCTGGACCGGCAAATCGGCCGGCTTTGCACCCTTGAGAATGCGGCCGGTGTAGTCACCGACCTGGTAATATACCTCAGGCAGGCTCGGCCCGTAGCTCATCAGCCCGCCAACAGCGGTGAACTCGCGTCGGTGGTATAGCGCGGGCACAGCGTGCCGCGCCGCCAGCGCGACTATTTGATCGCGCTGGGAGACCAAGAAGGAGTCGCCGCTCACGACGAGCGCGCCTGCCCGCTCTTGCACGAGGGTGCCAAAAGCGGCCTCGATCCCGCTCTCGGTGCTCGCACTCAGGACCAGCAAGCGCAGGCCAAGCGTTCGCGCGGCACTCTGCGCTGATTCCGTTGCAGCCTCGCTATAGGCGGGGCTGGTAGGATTGATGAGCAGCGCGATCAATGTAGCTGCCGGTACCAGTTCATGGAGCAATTGCACGTGCTTTGCCCCCAGCTCAATGTTGAGCTGAGTTACGCCCGTTAGGTTGCCTCCCGGATGGTTAAGGCTGGCGGCGAGGCCGAACTTGACCGGATCAACTCCCACGCCAAAGATGATGGGAATGGTTTGGCTTGCTGCTTTTGCGGCAAGGATCGTCGGCGTGTTGATGGTGGCGATCACGGCCACTTGGCGACGCACCAACTCGGCAGCCAAGGCGGGCAGCTTGTCATAGTCTCCCTCGGCCCAGCGATATTCGATCGTCACATTCCGGCCCTCGTCATAACCGGCACCACTAAGACCGCGACGGAATTCCTCCACGAGATGCGCTGTTGTGTTGGCCGACGCGGTGTCCATGTAACCAATCACCAGCATAGCCGGCTGCTGAGCGTGCGCCGCGAGCGGCCATGAAGCCGCGCCGCCGAGCAGCCTGATGAACGCGCGGCGCCTCACTCGATGACCTCGTCGGCAAGAGCGAGCATACCGGACGGAATAGTGAGGCCGAGCGCCTTGGCCGTGGTCAGGTTGATGACGAGATTGAACTTGGTCGGTTGCTCCACCGGGATGTCGGCCGGCTTCTCCCCGTGAAGAATCTTGTCCACGAACTCAGCGGTACGTCGGTACAGGTCCCGGTTATCGGGTCCATAGGACATCAAACCTCCCGCTTCGACGTTCTCCCGAAAGCCTGTCATCATCGGTAGCCGCGCGATGTTGGCCAAAGTGACGATGCGAATGCGATTAGTGTTCAGAAGCGGGTCGGGACAGACATAAAGCGCGTCCGCCCTTTTTAACGCCTCGAAGGCCGGCGCGATATCCTGGCCGCGCAGGATTTCGAACTTGTCAACGTCGATGCCGAGCGCGCGGCCCGCTGCCTGAACCTCGCCCATCTCCAGCACGACTGCGGGATAATTGCCATTGCCCATTACCGCTAGACGGTGGAGACCGGATAGAACTTCGCGTAGTAAACCAAGTCGCTTCGCAGCAAGATCGGCTGACTGCACCGACAGCCCGGTGATATTGCCGCCCGGTCGCGCCAGGCTCGCGACGAGGCCGCTGCCGACCGGGTCGTTCGCCGCATGGAACACGATCGGGATAACCGATGTCGCCTGCTTTGCCGCAAGCACGGCGCCTCCCGACGTGACGATGACATCAACCTTGAGCCGAGCGAACTCGGCGGCAATTTCGGCGAAGCGTTCGGGGCGTCCCTCCGCCCAGCGATACTCGATCGCAACGGTGCGCCCCTCGATCCAGCCGAGTTCGCGCAGCCGCCCGACAAAAGCGGTGACCATTTCACTCTGGGTCGAAGTTGTGGTCGCGCCTAGGTACCCGATGGTCGGCAGCCTGTCGCCCTGTTGCGCGCGCGCCGCGAGCGGCCATAGTGCCGCAGCTCCGCCGAGCAGCGTGATGAACTCGCGTCGCCGCATGCTCCTCTCGCACAGAGGATCATACCCTAAGCCCTGTTCTGCATCGCAGCAAACTGGACCGCCGATCGTCCGCTCAGGGTCATAACCCGAATTGCCCTCCGGCGGGCTTATGTCAGCTCTGGCCAGCTGCGGACATACCGTCATGAAGGCTTAGGTCCGGGTAGTGCCAAGAGCCGACGTGAGCAAGTGCAGCAAACTCCGCAACTACTCGATCACTTCGTCGGCCAGTAATTGCATCGAAACCGGCACCTCGATGCCAAGAGCCTTGGCAGTCTTCATGTTGATGACCAGCTCGAATTTGGTCGGCAGCATGATCGGAAGATCGGTGGGGTTTTCACCCTTAAGCACGCGGCCTGCGTACATACCGATCTGTTGATACAGGTCTGCAATATCATTTCCATAGCTCATAAGGCCACCGGCCAGGGGGTAATCGCGCAAAAAGTACATCCCTGGCACAGCGTGACGCGCTGCCAAGGCAACAATCTTCTCACGTCGCGTAAGCAGAAAAGGATCGACTGCGATGGTGAACGCGGGGACGTTCAGCTGTGTGATTGACGCAAACGCCTGCTCAATCTCGTCATCAGTGCTGGCGTGCAAGATATGAAGGCGAACGCCGAGAGCATGCGCCGCTTCCTCCAAGTCCTTCCGCTGCTGCGCGGACGGAGGGAAGGTCGGGTTAAGCACAACGGCAATAATGCTTGCCTGTGGCACGAGTTTGCGCAAAAGCTCGAGCCGCTTGGGCTCAAGGGTACTGGCCAGATCGCTTATGCCGGTCAGATTGCCTCCTGGTCGGTTGAGGCTTGCGACGAGCCCGGTGGCGACCGGATCCGTAGTGAAAATTGCAACAATGGGTATGGTCGCAGTTGCAGCCTTAGCAGCCAGCGCCGATGGCTCGGCACCTACAGCAACAATCAGGTTCACTGGCCGACGCACCAGCTCGCTTGCGAGCGCCCCGAGGCGATCGTATTGGCTAAGCGCCCAGCGATATTCGATGATCACGTTCTGCCCGTCGGCATAGCCTGTCCCGGCGAGGCCGCGCTGGAAAGCGGACACCACACGGGCACTCTCGTCACGTGACCGCGTGCTGAGAAACCCAATCACCGGCATCGCGGGCTGCTGCGCGCGCGTCGCCAGTGGCCATACGGCTGCCGCGCCGCCGAGCAGCGTGATGAGCTCTCGCCGTCGCATGAATTGCCCTCAAACGAGGCCATAATCTAGCACGGATGAGGGCGCCTGTGCATCGCAGCGAAATCTTTCCGCTTATGTCAGCTCGGGGTCATAACCGGCTGTTACCGCACTGCAACATCTATGACTGCTTTCATCTCCATCAGCAGACATTAGATTAGCTAGGGCGCGGCTCCGAAAAATCCGCCTGGGTGTGCTCATCCTGCCGAGCGGCCCGTATCCAATGCCAGCGCGATTCCGGCTAGAAACGCAATCAGGAGCGGATCACCGTCGTCCCGCCACACCGCAGTCCCTTGCAGGAAGCTCAGCGGATATTTTTTCGAGAGCACCTCTTCACATACCAGCACTCGCCCTGTGCTCACATGAACCGCGGCGCTCACGCCCAACATCTCGTCCTTGACTATGCGATCAATAACCTCAGCCCGACACCCTAGGCGCTCCATCTCTTCAGCTAGCCCGGAAGTCGTAAATAACACTCGAAACGACGAGCACGCCGCGCCCAGCTCAGAGAGCCGCGCGACAACGCCGTGCAGCAGCGCGGGCGAGACCGGTTGTAGGTCACAGTCGATCAAACAAATAGCCGAGCCGCGCAATCTGCTCGCCGAAAAATATGTCACGCCCGCGTGGCCGGCCTTATTGGCGATCAGCACAGCATAGATCAGGTCGGCACGGCTCGGCATCGGCACCGGAAAAAGCGCCTCACGCTGCCACAAAGAGGAGCCGTTGGTGCTAGCACATAACAGTGCGCCACATACTGCGTTCGAGAAATCGTCGGTCCCCGTGCGGCCATGCGAAACCGTGTCCCGGCCGGAAACGTGGGTGCGCCGTTCCAACAGCCGGAGCTCCTTGAGCAGCTGAGAATGGTTAGGCAGCAGGGCGAGCCCGCGGGTGAAAACCGGCAGCACCTCGAGGTAGATTTCCGACTTGGACTTCTCGGAACGCTCGTAGAGGATGCCCTGCTCGCGCCAGGCGCCCTCAACCCAGCCGGCGGAATAATAGTCGCCACGAACGGAGTGCAGACGATACTGCTTGGCCAGCACAGCAAACTCGGCAGTGACGGCACCAGGATCGAACGGCGCATGGTGGCCGCGAATGGCGTCAATGATGAAACGGCTATTCTCAGCATGGCTGATGGCGATCGTATAGGCATCGTGCCGCCCACCTGAGGCGTCAACGAAACTCTGGTACAGGTGCTCAGAACGCGGCGACAGCTCCAGCGGCCGGCCGTAGTCGATGCAAGCCTCGATCGTCGCCTCATCGAGAAACGCGGACAAATCCAGACGAAACTCGGCATCCCACTCCGAGCTTGCGCCAATGGGATCGGCCGCGCGCTGGGCCTCGATCACCGCATCGCTGAGGTCGTCGCTCAGGTTGAAGGTCCGGGTGGCACCTTGAACGACGAGAACGTCGGGGTTGTCCTGGCCAAAGCAGTTGCGATGCTTCTGGTAGAGCAAGCCAAGCTTGCGGTAGGGCGTGCTGATGCCGATGAGCATACCGTTGGTGGTCGCGAGCGCGGGAAGGACCGAGGTGTAGGTCTCCGTATCCGGTTGCGCGGAGGTCTCGTCGCGCCAGAAGGAAACCTCGTCGAAGACTGTCCCGAGCAAGAATGGTCTTGAAGCTGTTGGCGTGGATGGCGATCACAACGCCGTTCTTGAGCCGGATCTCGTTCGCCGTGGTCTCCGCGATCTCGCCGGCCAGGATGGGGCTCTCGGTGAGGAAGGCCCTGACATACCCAAATACCACCCTGGATTGTTCAACCGAGCTGGCCAAGACAAGAATCATGCCGCGCTCGCCTTTGGCGAGGCGGTGCTTGGTGAACAGCGCAATGAAGACCGCCAGGGCCGCGGCGATCCGGCTCTTTCCGGATCTTCTCCCGATCACACACCAGAGTTCACGCACCCGCCTACGCGGTGGCGCCCGGTTGCCCGCGACGCTCGAAAACACGGCGAGCTCCTCGGCGGTAAGATCGAGACCGAACGCAGCCTTCAGCACAGCGACCCACGTGCTCCACGTATCGATAGGACCGAGGGCCGCACCAAGCAGCTGCTGATCGGCAAGTGCGCGGGCAATGTCGATCACGTTCAGTCGCCCTCAGGAGGCCCGGAGAACGTCGGCCCCGAGGCCGTGGATTGTTCGCGCCGGACGGCATCTACCCTCCATCCGACGAATTCGACTCATGGGCGAGCTCGGCGCCGCTCTCTGGTGGCACGCTATCGCGCCTAGGAGCCTCGCTGGTGCGAGTTTCGGCGCCGAGCTCGGCTCGCACGGTCAGATACTCGCGCAGGCTCGGCGTGACGTCTCTCTGACGCCTTAGCCAGCCGACGCTCTCACAATGGCGCCGCTGTGTTGGATAGCCGGCTATAGAGATCGAGTGACATCGCGTCAGGTTCGCCGCCTTCAGCGCGAATTGTGCCGAACCGGCTTTCCATGTGGACGAGTTCGGCTTCGAGAGCGCCGATGCGCCGAGCGGCCATACGTTCGAGCTCGCTGATGGCGCCATCACCACCACAGTGCTGGATCACAGCCCGATAGGTGTCGCGCATGAGCCGCGCCCACGGCGATCGGCCGTCCACAGTGGGCAACAACGCAGAACCGTTTGTGATGCGCGAACGAAACGAGCGAGAACGTCCCCGTGATCGACCGGCAACAGGCGACTGACCCTCAGGCATTGTTATTCAGCATTCTCGTTACCCTTCTCGACACGACAGTTGTGACCGACCAGCTCTGCGACATGCTGCAACAAGTAAAACGTTTTGCAATTATATCAACAGCTTAAGGCATGAAGAGCGGCTACGAAAGCCGATAGTCAATTACACAGAGCTAATCCGCCCCTAACCGAAGCGGAAGCATGATGTGTCGCGACAGGTCAGTTCCGGGCGGCGGGCGGGGTCGCTCTGAGCTCTCACGCGACGCGGGCGACCTCAACTAGGTTGTCGTTGTAGGTGCCGGCCTGCCCGATCCCGCAATGCTTGTCAGCGCTGGTCACATTCACCGACGTCCCACTGCGATTGAGGCTTGGCCAGTATCCCACATTGGCCATGACCAGGCCGGGCATGACATCCTCGCTCGTCTCGGCACGCGCCTCGAACGATCCACGGTCGTTAAACACACGGACGTAGCTGCCAGTCTCGATCTGGCGTGCCGCCGCATCAACCGGATGGATCAACAGAGCTTGCTCGCCCTGACGCTGTCGCTTGCTCGCCTCGTTACCGTACTGCGTGTTCAGGAAGGCATGCGGCTTCGGCGACACCATGCTCAGCGGATAGCGCCCGGCTAGTGCCGGGTTCGAGGCCGGCGATTCGTAGGGCGGCACGTAATCCGGCAGCGGATCGACCGGGTCGCCTGGCTGCATGCCCTCGTACATCGAGCGCCAGACCGGCACCACGAAGTTTCCATTCGCGGCCGCGCTGGCTTTGAATTCACACTTGCCTGACGGGGTCTTGAAGTTGCCTTCGGCATGCGGCGCTCGCTTGTCAGGCGTGCCGACATTGAGCCGCATCCAGCCCTTCTCTTTGAGCTTTTCAAGCGTAATCCCTTGGAGGGCGGGCGCGCTCCAATCGTAGAACTCGGTCAGCAACTCGTCGTCGGACATGGTCCAATAGGCGTCGTCGAACCCGAGGGTTTCGGCGAGCCGCCGGAACATTTCAACATTGGGGACGCACTCGCCGGGCGCTGCAATCGCCGGCATGTTGAGCATCATGTAGAGATGCCCCCAGGTGACCATGAGGTCATACTGCTCGGCCTGCATGGTCGCCGGCAGCAAGATGTCGGCGTAACGCGCCGTATCCGTGATGAACAACTCGCTCACCACGGTGAACAGATCGTCGCGCTTGAGGCCCTCCACGATCTTAGCTTGGGCGGGCGCCTGCGAGACCGGGTTCGAGTTGTAGACAAAGAGCGATTTGATCGGCGGGTCGAGCTTGAGCTCGCCGGTCAGCGCGGCGCCGAGGTCGAGCTCGTTGACGACGCGCGTGCCCGGCTTGATCCAGTCCGGCCGGCAAATCTTGTCGAAGTTCATCGGGAAATCCCAGATCGGCATTTCCATGGTGCCGCCCCCGACATGCCGCCAGGCGCCGACCAGCGCTGGCAGGCAAGTGATGGCGCGGATCGCCTGGCCGCCGCCGCGGCTGCGCTCGAGCGCAACACCCTGCCGGATGGCCGAGGGTTGGGTAGTGGCGTATTCGCGGGCCAGTTTCTGGATATCGTCAGCCGAGACGCCGGTGATCTCGGCCACCTTATCCGGTGGGAAGGACATAGCGCGGGTTTTGAGCTCCTCGAAGCCGAGCGTGTATTTCTCCACATAGTCGTGATCGATCAGGTCCTCGAGGATGATGACGTTCATCATCCCGAGCGCGAGCGCCCCGTCGGTGCCCGGCTTTATCGCGATGTGCCAATCCGCCTGTTTGGCGGTGCGCGTGCGCACGGGGTCGATGACCACGACCTTCGCGCCTTTCTTCTGCGCCTCGAGGATGAACGGCCAACCATGCAGGTTGGTGCTGATCATGTTCATACCCCAGACGATGATGTACTTGGCGTAGGTCATGCTCTCGATATCGAGCCCGCCGGTTGGTCCGACTGTCATGACCCAGGACGTCGACGAGCCGGACTCGCAATAGGTTTTCTCAGCTACGGTCGATCCCAATCGATTGAAGAAAGCGTCGCCGCAAGTAAGCCCATTCAATGTGCCCTGGTGGCCGAGATAGGCGTGCGGCATGATCGCCTGCGCGCCGTAAGTCGTGATGATGTCGCTCCAACGGCTCTTGATCTCGATAAGCGCCTGATCCCAGGAAATGCGCGTGAAGCTCCCGCTTCCCTTCGCGCCCACCCGCTTCATGGGATAAAGGAGACGGTCGGGATTATAGTGATGATCGGCATAATCGTTGAGCTTCACACACAGCCCACCGCGCGTCATCGGATGGTCGGGGTCCCCGGTCACATCGACAAGCTTCCCGTTCTCGACGTGGTAGAAGAATGCGCATGTATCGGGGCAGTCCTGTGGACAGGCGCCTCTGACGATTTTCGTGTCGCTTGCTACGATGGACATTTTCAGACTCCTCTGAAATTGGTTTGAGCCGCGGCCTCCGCCGCGGGCCATGTGAAATGAGCCGACACCGGCCGTGGCGCTGCCCGCGCTTTACCTATCGCTAAGCTTTGATGTCCGAGCCGCACATGGGGCGCTTACGCCACGGCCATTCATCAGGCCTTCATGTTGCCACTCATCCTGCGCGAAGTGTGAGAAAAGGCAACGGGACCAGCGCACAAATAAACGCCTGCTCCTGCACAAATTATTGGCTCAGATAAGCCACCAAAATGTGCGTGGTTTCGGCTTCACCTCATCGGTGCCTTCGTCGAGCCAGCGCTTGACGAAATCGGGGGCCTGGAGTTTGTCGTCTCCTGGAGCGGGTGCTGCGCGGGATACCAGAACTCCTAGCCTCATGGCCTGCGTGCTCGCCGGCGGGCGGTTACGCATGGGCCTCAGGAGATTGAGCTATGTCCGAAGTGGTCGGAATTGGCGCCGCCCCGCGCCGCAAGGAGGACCTTCGTTTCCTTACCGGGCGCGGCAATTACGTTGCCGATATCGAGCGGCCCGGGATGGTCTTCGGCGTTTTTGTGCGCTCACCGCACGCGCATGCGAGGATCAAGTCGATTGACACGCGCGCAGCGCTCGCGATCCCAGGCGTCCTCGCTGTACTCACTGGTGCCGATCTCAAGGCCGACCGGGTCAGCGGCCTGCCGTGTGGCTGGGGGATCAAGGGCAAGGAGGGGCAGCCGATGAAGGAACCGGCGCATCCGGCCTTGGCGCAGGATAAGGTGCGATATGTTGGCGATGCCCTTGCCTTCGTAGTCGCCGAAAGCATTGGACAGGCACGCGACGCGGCAGAGACGTTGTCGGTGGATTACGATGTGCTGCCTGCCGTCGTCTCCCCGGCTGACGCTCTCAAGACGGGCGCCGCGCGCCTGTACGACGATGTACCCGACAATCTGTGCTGTGATTGGGACCTCGGCGACAAGGCGGCGACCGATGTCGCCTTCAAAAAGGCTGCCCACGTTGCCCGGATCGAGCTTGTGAACAACCGACTCGTCGGCAACCCGATGGAGCCGCGTGCGGCGATCGCGGAATTTCATCCCGAAACCGGTCACTATACACTGTGGTCGACCAGCCAGTTTCCGCACGTGGTGCGGCTGCTCATGGGCCTGTTCGTGCTCAACATCCCCCAGCAGAAGCTGCGGGTGGTCGCGCCCGACGTCGGCGGCGGATTCGGCGTGAAGCAGTTCCACTATGCCGAGGAGGCGGTGGTGACTTGGGCATGCCGAAAGGTCGGTCGCCCGATCAAGTGGGTATGTGAGCGCAGCGAAGGATTTATCTCAGACGCTCACGGGCGCGATCACGTCACCGAGGCCGAGCTTGCGCTTGACGTAGACGGCAAGTTTCTCGGGCTCAGAGTCCAGACGATCGCCAATCTTGGCGGTTACATCTCGACCTTCGGGCCCAACATCCCCACCAACCTTTACGGTCCACTGCTTGCGGGCGTGTACACCACCCCTGCCATCTACTGCGAGGTCAAGGTGGTCTTCACCAATACCGTACCGGTCGACGCCTATCGCGGCGCTGGACGGCCGGAGGCGACCTTTGTACTCGAGCGTCTGGTCGATATCGCGGCAAGCCAGATGGGCATCGACCGGGTCGAGATCCGCCGCCGCAACATGATTGCGAAGGAAGCTTATCCCTACCAGACGCCGGTGATGATGCAGTACGACAGCGGTGATCCGAAAGGATGCCTCGCCAAGGCAATGGAGGTTGCAGACTGGGTGGGCTTCCCCGCGCGCAAGGCGCACGCGGCGGGGCAGGGCAAGCTGCGCGGCATCGGGATGAGCACCTATGTGGAAGCCTGCGGGCTCGCCCCCTCCCGTATTGCCGGCCAGCTTGGTGCCCGTGGCGGGCTCTACGAAAGTGCGACCGTTCGCGTCCACCAGACCGGCCAGGTCACCGTACTGATCGGAACCCACAATCACGGCCAGGGTCACGAGACGACATTTGCCCAGATCGTCGGCGAAAAGCTTGGCGTGCCGTTCGAAGACATCGACATCGTGTTTGGGGATACCGACAAAGTGCAATTCGGCATGGGCACCTACGGGTCGCGCTCGCTCGTCGTCGGCGGGCCCGCGCTGGCGAAGGCCTCGGATAA
>Ga0306926_10007265_pt1 | contig 11995 bp, 6 predicted proteins | sample flu12Cox44000178_FD_203759 | JGI IMG/M metagenome (GOLD analysis project Ga0306926, IMG submission 203759) | Lab enrichment of tropical soil microbial communities from Luquillo Experimental Forest, Puerto Rico - flux8day.12C.oxic.44.000.178 (v2)... | ecosystem: Environmental > Terrestrial > Soil...
TTTACCTCTACCGGGTGACTCTGCGGCCATCTGGTCACTGCCAGCATAGGCAGGCCATGTAACGTTGGCCCGTTACAGCTTGCCTCTCCGGTCGCAAAACTGTTCAGGGCACGCACCAGAACAGTTCAGCTCCGGTGAGGAAGGTGTGGAACATCACAAACCCACTTTCAGACACGCATTACACTGCGCGCCATGAACGACACGATCCGCGACTACATCAGGCGCCGGGTATGGTGGTGTGCGGCTTTCGCCGTCGGCGGGTGGCTCATGTTCCCGCTGGGCGCGGCCATCGCACAGAGGCTGCCGGACGGGGCGGCGCGTGCCGCAATGCCGATCGTCGGCTTCGTCATGTTCGGCGGCGCCATTCTCGCGCTGCAGCGGATCGTGAAGTGCCCGAAGTGCAAGGCGCGGCTCGGACAGACGATCGCCATGCCCGTCGCCTTCGGTTGGGGATCAGGTCCCAGGGTGAACTTCTGCCCGTTCTGCGGAGTCAAGCTCGATGAGCCGATCCCGCACTCCGAGAGCTCGACGCAATCTCTCAATCCGATCAAGTAGCAATCGCCGCCACGCGGCTGCCACGGGGAGTCTCAGACGAGCGCGCACACCGAGCCCGGGAGGCGCGACGCGGTAGAATGCAGGTAGCCGGCTGCTTCCATGAGAACGGAGAGGTGGCAGAGCGGTTGAATGCACCGGTCTTGAAAACCGGCAAGCTCGCAAGAGCTTCGGGAGTTCGAATCTCCCCCTCTCCGCCACCAAAACACCGGTAAAAATAGGCTAAAGCAGCACCTGGGTCCTCCTCCACCCCGCGAGATGCTGCCGATACGGCTGGCGTGTACGGCGTGTGGCGAGGAGCGGCTGCACGTGTGGTGTAGCCGGTGCTGGCAGTCTATCTGCTGCCAGGCTCACTGGGAGAGCCCGCGCTCGAAGCTCGAGGCGTTCGTACCGTCGACTGCGAAGAGCCGGGCACGTGGTGGTCGAGCCGCTCAGTTGTGCCCGCTGCGGGTGCGGCACGTCTGACAGCCCGGGCGCGCCCGTGTTTCGGGGGGAAATGCGGGAGCACGTCGCCCCGATCCGGTTCACGGCGACGCCGACCGAGATCCGGCTGGAGGCTCGGCGGGGGCGTTTGAGCAGACGTTGCTCAGGGTGGCAGGACTGTCAAACAAAATGGTAGCGGGGGCCCGATTTGGGACTTATTTTCACCCCCAAACAGTGCGAATCAGGCTCACTTAGCAGCCTCAATCGCTCCTGGCCTGCGCTCCCGCTGACTGCAGCGGCTTCACGTAACCGTCCATCACCGCCTTTTCGAGGAGCTCTGGGGGCAGGAGCCCCTGCGCCACGATGAAGTCGTGATAGCTCTGCGGGCGGAACTTCTGTCCCAGGGCGAGTTCGGTCTTGGCACGCAGCGCCTGCAGCTTGCTGTAGCCGAAGAAATAGGACGTCGCCTGGCCAGGCGCTCTGAACGTGTAGCGGTCGATCTCTTCCTTCGCCAGCGGTTCTGACAGCACGACGACCTCCATCAGAAAATGCTTGGCGTCCTCGGGCTTCATCATCCCGAGATTGAGCATCGGATCGAGGAAGGCGCGCGCCGACCGTTGCAGGCGTGCCTCGAGGACCGCGAGCTGCGCCTCTGGCGTGAGGTAGGGCTTCATAATCGCTTCAGAATACAGTGCCCAGCCTTCCACATTGGCGCTGTTGAAGGCGAACAGCGCCCGCGCGACGGACACGCCGCCCTCGATCATCGCGGCAAACTGCAGCTCGTGGCCGGGACGTGCCTCGTGGGCGGTGAGATCCCAGGTGATCGCCTCGTAGTTGAAATCATCCATTTCTGCCTTGGACTCAGCGTTAGGATTGGCAGTGGGCAGCACGAACTCACCCAACTCGCCGGTGTTGCCGATCAGGCGCGGTATGCTCAGGTGCGGCGCCGGGATGGCGGCCGACTCCGCCGGTGTCGCCAGACGGATCACCGCGGCTCGCTGCGGAAGCGAGATCAGGTGCTGCTCGCGCACGATCTTCTCGATACCGGCTAAGCGCTCGCGATAGACCTCCAGCAGGCGATCACTGGGAATGTGCGCCTTCTTGAGCTCCCGGATCACGTCGCGATAGTCCGCGGACTGCAGGCCGCGTTGCCGCGCGATCGCTAGCGACAGCGACTGCATTTCATCGCGCGTTTGAGCGAAAGTGAACAGTGCGCGGTCCATCAGCTCGTGGGGATCCATGGTCACGCCGAAGTTCTTGAGGTTGTCGGCGTAGATCTCCGGCGGCAGCAGGTTGCTGGCGCGGGCTCGCGGCAACACGCTGGCGCGCACCCAGGCGCCGTAGGCGGCGACTTGCGCGGTGAAAGTCGCAAAGTCGTGCTCCCAGCCCTTGAGACCGCTCTTCTGCAGCAGGTCGCGGATACCACTTAGATACTGGTCCTGGTTCTTGAGCTCCTCCTGCATCTCCACCGACCACGGGGCGGTGAGCTTATCGCCAAAGCGCTCCTCGATCCGCGCGCGTGCGAGCGTCGTAATCGGCTCGTAACCGCGCTCTGCGCCGGTGTACCGCTTGAGGCGAACGAGCGCGGCCGGGTAGCGCGCCTTGGCGGTACGCTTGTCGAGCAGCGTCTGAAAGCCTGTGAAAACAGTTTGCGGCAGGTCAAAGTAGGGCAGCATCAGCCGGTCATTGAGCGCGAGCGTCGTGCGCTGGTCCTGGGCTGACCTGATGAGGATCTCGAGATCCTCCCGCACGCGGGGATCGCTTACGTCTTTGAGCTCGGCGGTGTACTCCTGCGCGACAGCGTCCAGGTCCGCCTCCTGACGGGTCACGGTCCCCGGGTTCAGATCGAGCACATCCGCGTCGTACTTCTCGACACCGAAAGCCGACACCGTCTCCGGTGCGTACTTGGCCTGCACGGCGAGGAGTTTCTGCGCCGCCTGATTGCTCTCGGTGACCCAGGCGGGTGTTTCAGCGAGTGCCGCGGCGCCGGCGCACAGCCCCGATACCACTAGGACGACTTGCACGGTGCGGATCATGAACACTCTCCTTGGTTCCACGTGAGCAGCGGGATTGCCGCAGTTCCGCGCAGCGATCGCAATTCTACCCAAGAGTCACCACGCGCTGTCGGCGGAAGCACTCGCTCTGTCGCGTTTGTTGGTTCGTCACCGCGCAGGCTCGCTCCTCCAGAACGGTACGAATTCGTCTCGGCTGATGGCACTCCCAACAGGCGGTTGCGGCGGGCCTGCGAAGGGCGCAGCAGGAGAACCTAGAGGCCCGCATCGCGCGGATGCTGAAGCGGCTGGAGGAGGGCGGCGAGGTCGCGCAGTGAGTGGTCCGTGAGTTGGCGGGTGCTGCACTGGTAGCCGGTATTGCCGACCGGTGCGGGCGCAAGTTGCACGAGTTGCACCGCAAGTTGCACTGGCGCCGAAAAGCGTGAGATTCCCTCTCGAGCCCGTTCCCGGTGCTCAGGTACATCATGCACTTACGTGCGACTGCGTTGCGCGTGCGGGCGGGGGATGCGTCTTGAAAACCGGCAAGCTCGCAAGAGCTTCGGGAGTTCGAATCTCCCCCTCTCCGCCAGTCTTGTTCGTCTGGTTCTTCGAGCCACAAGCAAAGTTGTGTCGTGAACCGACAAAGGCGGATGATGATGTCGGTGCGTAGCTAACTTCGAACGACAACAAGCTCGGGGGGCAATCGGATGAAGCGTCGTGACTTCTGTGGAATGACCGCCGTGGCTGGCGCTGCCGCCCTGCTGCCGGGCGGCCGGCTCGGCTTGGCGGTTGCTGAATCGTCACAAGATGCGGACCTGCGCGCCGTGAAGCTATCCGGTGCGGCGACGACGGTCGAGCGCGCGGCCGTTAGGGACTTGCGCGCGAGTCTGAGCGGGACGCTGCTCACCCCGGGGGAGGCAGAGTACGAGGGAGCGCGCCACGTCTGGAACGGGATGATTGACAAGCACCCGGCCTTGATCGCCCGCTGTGCGGACACTGCGGACGTCGTGCGCGCGGTCACTTTTGCGCGTGAACGCGAGCTGTTGCTCGCCGTGCGCGGCGGTGGGCACAGCTTTCCCGGCTACTCCACGTGTGACGGCGGACTTGTGATCGATCTGTCGCCCATGCGTTCCGTAGTCGTACAGGCGGATACTCGAACCGCCCGAGTGGCCGGTGGAGCCTGGGGTGCGCATGTCGATGCTGCAGCCCAGAAACAGGCACTGGCGACCACGCTCGGGCAGATCTCCAATACCGGCGTCGCGGGCCTGACGCTCGGGGGTGGATTTGGCTGGCTATCACGGCGGTTTGGTCTCGCCTGTGACAACCTGATCGGTGTCGAGCTCGTGACGGCTGACGGGAAGGCGCGGCGTGTCAGCGAGCACGACGAGCCGGATCTGTTCTGGGCAATACGCGGTGGTGGCGGAAACTTCGGTGTCGCGACGTCATTTGAATATCGCCTCCATCCGCTCAACCCCACGGTTCTTGGGGGACACGTCGACTTCCCGGCGGCGCAGCTGAAGGATGCCATTGAGTTCTACGCCGAGCTCATTACGCACGCGCCGCGGGAACTGAGCGTCGATCTCAGTCTCGCGCCGCACGAGGATGGCACGCCCGGCGCCCACATCTACGCCGTCTATTCCGGGGACGCCAAGAGCGGCGCGAAAGTTCTCGAGCCGCTGCAGCGCTTCGGCAAGCCGATCAGGAACACCATCGGACAACAGAGCTATCTCGTCGTACAGACCTGGTTCGATCCACCTCCCATTGATCCAACGCACTGGTACCTCAAGGGCGGTTTCGTGCGCGAGTATTCCGCTGGCCTCATTGGGGTGCTCGCCGACGAGTTCCGGCCCGAGGCCGGTACCAGCATGTACTTTCAGAGCGCCAACGGCGCGGTTGCAGACGTACCGCAGACAGCGACGGCGTTTTCGCATCGAGGTGCCATCGCAAACATGATGCTCTTCGGACTTTGGAAGGACCCGTCCCAGGATGAAGCGGGCCGCAAGGCGATTCGCGCCACCTGGAGCAAGCTGGCTCCGTTCACGGATGGTTATTACGTCAATCTGCACGACACCGATCCCAAGGACAAGGGAGCGGACAGCAACTACGGCCCGAATTTCACGCGCCTGGCGACATTGAAGAAGCAATATGACCCGCTGAACCTTTTCCGTCTGAACGCGAACATCAAGCCGGCTTGATTGCCTTGGAATGCGTCGGTAGACGATCCCGTAACGTGGGCGGGTTCACCTCAGCCATGTCATCGGCAGCAGCGCACCGTCAGCGTGATCCCGATGACAGCCAGGGGTTGTTGCGCTTCCTACGCCTCATGCGCGTGCGGCCCGCGCTGGTCCAGGCCGGTTAGGGTACGGCGCAATCACCATACTGCGACGCGCCCCGGTGGTGAACCCGATTCTCAGGGAAAGCAGCGGCAGCGAGCACGGCCACGACCGCGGGCGTCGGCGCGACCGAGCCTGGTCTGACACACATGTTGGGAGTTGGGGGCGGAAACGTAAGCGTGGCGGGGGATTCGTGTTAGGTACGACGACTGGCATGTTGAGAACAATGCTCCGGACGGTGCACACTTGCAGCGGTCGATCCGGAAGGAGATCCGGCGGGAGTTCCCGGATTGAGTGTCGTCAAACGTTGTTGCATCGTGGAGTCACGCAATGGATAAGAAACCGCTCGCGCTACGCCTTTCAACAGTAGCCGTCACCGCGCTTGCCGCGTTGATCGGCACCGTCGCACTGGCAGTTGACACCGCGGCCATCGACAAGCAGGTGTCCGCGACGCTCGAACAGTTCTATGGGTTGAATAGCAAAAACAAGTCCCTCGCGGACAATGCGGCCGCGGTGCTGGTATTTCCGAGCATCACGAAAGCCGGCGTCGGCGTGGGCGGTGAGCATGGGGATGGAGCGCTGCTGCAGAGCGGCAAGACCGTAGGTTACTACTCGGTCTCGGGTGCCTCGATCGGCCTGACGCTCGGCGTGTCGCGTCACAGTCAGGTGATACTGTTCCAAACACCTGAGGCCCGGGACAACTTCCTCAACAGCAAGAACTGGTCGATCGGTGCGGACGCATCCGTGGCGGTCGTCAAGACGGGTGCGGGAGGTACCTACGACACCCAGACGCTCAGCAAGCCAGTCCTCGCTTTCGTGTTTGGGGAGAAGGGGCTGATGGGCGACGCTTCGCTGCAAGGTGCCAAGATCAGCAAGATCGCGACCAAATGAGCGACCGCCGGCCCGCCGCCCCCGGCGGGCCGGCATAGTCTCACTCAGGTGCTGATCGCCCCGGCGCGAGCATCGCGGTGCCGCGCTCGTGCTGTCGTGACAGAGTCTAACTCGAGGCGGTCACGGTTTCGGGGTCGTGGGCGTCTGTTCCGTAGCGGGGGCCGACGTATCGGGCTCGGGCTCGGCGGCAATGCCCACGAGTGTCGGTAAGCCCGTCGCGGCTGCCAATGTGTCGCGTGTCAGGTCCCAGTGAATCGCAGCGGTGTCGTTACCGAGCTCCTGGTCGAGGAGCGGTTCGAGCACTTGCAGGTCCGGCTCGATCGACTGCCCCTCGGCATCCACGGGAGGATGCACCTCGAGGAGCAGTTGTCCTTCCACCCACGCGACCTTCACCGGCTCATTGACCAGGCGGACTTTCGTGCCGACGGGAACGAGCGGGAAGAGCGCGGCGATGTCCTCCGGATACATGCGAATGCAGCCGTGCGTCACGGCCATGCCAACCGCGAGCGGGTTGTTGGTTCCGTGAATGAGGTAGCTGCCGCTGCCGACCGCGAGACGCATCGCGAACGCGCCGAGTGGATTGTCCGGGCCCGCCGGCACCACCTTCGGCAGGATATCGCCTCTCTCGGCGTGCTCCTTGCGCACGGACTCCGGCGGGGTCCACGATGGGTTGCGCACCTTCGAGACGATGCGCGTCTCCCCGAGCGGGGTGCGCCAGTCCATCTTGCCGATGCTCACCGGGTAGGTGATGACCGCAGGCTTCTCCCCGCGCCGGGGCTTGGGATAGAAATACAACCGGTGCTCCGGCAGGTTCACCACGATGCCATCGCGCGGTCCGGTCGGCAGGATGCGCTCTCCCGGCAGCGTGAGACGCTTGCCGGCTCCGGGGACCCATACGTCCACGCCGGGATTTGCCCGGATGATCTCGTAGTAGCCGAGGCTGTAGCGCTGTGCGAGGTCTGGGAGGCTGTCCTCGTACACAGTCGTCATGCTGCCGTTTTCACCGATGACGGTCGAGCCATCTACGGGCAGCGGATACACGCTGCCGCGTGCGGGCAGACACGCAAGGCACAGTAAAAGCAGCAGGCTCGGCCCACCGTGGCCGACCCGGGAGAGGCCCAGGATCAGCTTGCTGCCCGGAAGCCTGAGGATGAGCGCGAGTTCTTCCATGCGTGAAGCGCAAAGGTCGAGAGATTACACGCAAGCGCGCCTCGGAGCACGGCCGTGTGTATCCGCTGCCCGTCCTGCGGGCCCGCGGGATGCGCGGGGTTCAGGGTTGCAGGATGAGCAGGTCAGTGGTGACCGCATCGACTGCGTCGTGGGAGAACCTGAGCGGGAAGTACCGGCCCGAGCTCCACAGCGGCAGCAGGTCATCGAAGTGCTTGCTGCCCGGCTGGCCGCTCTGCCCCGGCACATTGATTGCGACCGAGTTGTCCCAGTCACCGAGATCAAAGATCTCGCGGTAGCTTGCGCCGGAAGTCTGTTCGAACGATTCAGCGGCGAATTGGGTGGCCTGCACGACATCGCCGTCGCCGGGTCGCTCCGTGGGTCCGCGATCGAGGAGGCGGGCAGCGCCCGGGGCCTCATCCAGCGCGTGTCGAAAGTAGGCTTTGTGAAGCGCGCCCCAAGACCACGTGTGCGGGTCCGCCCCCAGTTTTGCGGAGAGCTCCTGGAACGCCGCCTGTAGGCTCTCGCGCAGCAGCGCATCCCGGCCCGCAATCACGGTGGTGCCGAACAGCGCGACCCGCGGCTCCGACAGCTCGAGCACCACTTGGTACAGAGTCCAGGTCGGCATCACGCCCTGAAGCCGAAACGGCACCGCCCGGTGGGTGACTTCGGTGCGTAGTCGCGACGTCCACACCTCGTAGAGCGCCGCGCTCGCCGAGTCGACGCGCAAATCGCTGTCCCAATCCAGGATCAGTTCCGCTGCCTTGCCGGCGCTCGCGCCGTCCGCCGCAGTTGCCTGACGCAACAGCACCTGCATGCGCCGGGCGAGCAGCGAGACCACATCCAGTTGCAAAGCCTCCATGTCAGGAACCGTGAGCTTATGCCCTGAAGATCGCGCACCCTCGAGCACCTCCTGGATGCGTTCGAAGCGCGTCGGCGGCGCCCACTCGTACCCCACCGCGTAGGGATAGGCGTCCGGTATCGTCCTCTGGTTTGCCGTCGCGATATAGCCGGCCGTGGGGTTGTAGCTGCGTGGCAATTGCCCGTTCGGCACGAATCCCGACCACTCGTATTGGCCGGTCCCCGGCACCGGCAACAGGCCATTGAAGTTCCTGCGCAGCGGCGCCAACCCGGTCGAATGCTCACCGATGTTGCCTGCCCGGTCGGCGTAGACGATGTTCTCCGGCGGGACTTTCCAGCGTGGCATGGCACGCTCGAACTCCTGCCAGTCGTGTGCACGATCGAGACTGAGGGCGCCGAGGTATCCGGCGGTTCCCGGCTCTGCGCCGACCCAGCGCAGCGCGAGCGCGCGCTTACCGTCTTCCCACAGGATCGGACCGTGTCGCGTGAAGCGCAGGACCACTTCCACATCCGCCGCGCCGCGGACGTGGATGCTCTCGCGTTCTTCGCGCACCGCCTCCCAGCCATGCTCAGTCTGGTAGAGCTTCGAATCTGCCGGGTTCAGCGTTTCGAGGTAGAGGTCCTGCTGGTCTATTCCGAAAATGGTAAAGCCCCATGCAATGTGCTCGTTATGGCCCGCCGCCACGCCGGGCAAGGCGGGCTCCACCGCGCCGATGACATTCCAGCCCGGTGCAACCAGGTGAACGATGTAGCGCAGCGAGGGTTGCGCGATCACCCGGTGTGGATCGTTGGCGAGCAACGGTTTGCCGTTCGCAGTGAGCACGCCCGCTACGGTCCAATTGTTGCTCTCCTGAAGCGTTGTCGCCGGAACAGGAATGCGCTTATCGCTACCCACGATGGCCTCGAGCAGCGCCGGCGACAATCCTGAGAAATCCGCGCCGGGCGCGGGATCGAGCTTCGTGCCCGGGTCGAAGCGAAACAGCTCGGATGCCTCGGAGGCTCCCAATAGCGTCACGAGTTGCGCATGCAGCAGCTCATCCGAGGCATTCGCCATCATCGCGTACGCCGCCAGGCGGTTCAGACAGTCTTCGGGCTGCCACTGCTCAGGCTTGAAAGCGGCAAGGCGGAACTCGACGGGCAGACCGGGATGGCCGGGATGCTGTATGTCGGCGATGTAAGCGTTGATGCCTGCGGTGAAGGCCGCCAGGATCTCCCGTGTATCGGCGGCATAACTGCGATACTCCTGCGCCATGTCACCCCGGTACCTCAGGCGCCGCGCGCTGATGTCGCGCTGAATGGCAGATGGGCCGAGGATTTCGGCAAGGCGCCCCTGTCCCGCGCGCTTCCACAGTTCGATCTGGAACAGACGATCCTGTGCCGTGACGAAACCTTGTGCGAAGAACAGGTCGTGCTGATCACGCGCATAGATATGGGCGACGCCCCAACGGTCGCGCTGCACGCGCACGGTATGGTGCAGACCCGGCACGTTCTCGGTGCCACGGATGACCGCGAGGCTGTCGATGGCGCGCTGCTGCCAGTCCGGACCTGCGGCTTCGGCTGGTGATCCGCCGCTGAGAGTTAGGATGACAAGCAGCAGGCGCAGGGCGCGACACGACGCGAGCATGCAGCGAGACTAGCGGAAAATACCCGCGGACGGGAGACGCGAGGCCCCCGCCCGCGACGAGTGCAGCGGTTACCAGAAGTTGATGAGCCGGTGCAAGCTCGCTCGCCGCGGCTCCTCTTGCCACGGAGGCAGAACCGGTTGCGGCTCGACCCGTCTGCGCGGTCGTGCGATGTCAGGCCGCGGCCCAGCGGCGGGCCGGCGGTGCGGTTTGCTCATGCGCTCCAGGGATCCGGCCGGAGCCCCCCGTCGGCTCACCACGACCAGGGTTCGGTAGCCGAGCAGCACGACAAACGCCAACGCGAAGTCGAACAGGAAGAACTGCATACGGCACCCGTAAATCGGTCTGTCAGCAGGTGAGAATGTAACGCCGGCTCACCGGCGCCACAGCCCTCGGGCGGGGGACCGCGCGAGCGGATTCAGGGGAATGCATACTCCTCATTTAGGGGAAGCGACAGTGCGCTCACGGGCACCGATGCTCTTGACCCGGCAAGCCGCTCGTCGGACATTTGTGAGAGTCGCTGAGAGGGGAGGGAGCTTGTTGCCTGCAACACGCATCGCGGCGTTGACCTGGATTGCGGTACTCGGTTGCGCCAACTGCGCTGGAGCCGTGGGACAGACCCCCGGTCCCGTGGACGGGCAGTGGACCATGCCCGCCAAGGACTATGCCGCCACGCGCTACAGCCCTCTCGGCGAGATCACCGCGCAGAATGCCCGGTCACTCCATCCGGTATGGACTTTCTCTACTGGAGTGCTTGGCGGTCACGAGGGTCAGCCGCTCGTGGTCGGCGACACCATGTACGTGGTCACTCCGTGGCCCAACGTGCTGTACGCGTTCGACCTCACCCGTGAAGGATATCCCCTCAAGTGGAAGTATCGGCCCGAAGTCAGCGCGAACGCGCTCGGGGTGGCTTGCTGCGACGCCGTCAACCGCGGCGCGTTCTATGCGGACGGCAAGATCATCTACAACCTGCTCGATGGCCACACCGTGGCGGTCGACGCGCACTCCGGGCGCGAGTTGTGGAAGACCCGGATCGCGGAGGTAGGCAACGGCGAGACCACCACCATGGCGCCGCTCGTGGTACGGGATCGAGTCATCGTCGGCGCAGCGGGCGGAGAATTCGGCATCTACGGGTGGATCAAGGGTTTGGACCTCGCGAGCGGGCGTCCCGCCTGGAGTGCGCGCAACCTGGGCCCAGATGAGGAAATGCGTGCTCGGGGCGACACTTTCAGGCCGCCGTACGATCAGGGCACAGATCTCGGTACGCACAGCTGGGGCAACGACAGCTGGCGCACCGGCGGTGCACCGGTGTGGGGATGGATGTCCTACGATCCGGACCTCGATCTCGTCTACTACGGCACCGGTAATGCCTCTCCCTACAACCCCGAGCAGAGACCGGGGGACAACAAGTGGAGTGCGAGCGTGCTCGCGCGCCGACCCGGGGACGGGAGCCTCGTGTGGGCCTATCAGTTCACTCCTCACGACAACTGGGACTACGACGCGACCGGGGCGATGGTCCTGGCCGACCTTACCGTCGGTGGCCGACCCGTCAAGGCGCTGGTGCACTTCGACAAGAACGGCTTCGCCTACACGCTCGATCGGGCGAGCGGACGAGTACTCATCGCGCAGCCGTTCACGCCACTCAACTGGGCGGAAGCGGTGGACCTCGCCAGCGGACGTCCGGTGCTGAATCCGGCGAAGCAGACCGGTGTCTCCCGCGGCAACGTCAAGGACATCTGCCCGAGCCTCGAAGGGGGCGTCAGTCCCGCGTCGCCGCCGGCGTATTCGCCGCGCACGCATCTTTTCTATACCGCTACCGCCAATCTGTGCATGGACTATGCGACGAAACACGCCCAACACCTGAGGGGCACGCCGTTCGTCGGCGTCGACAGCCCCTACCGCGGCGGGCCCGGCGGTTACCTCGGCAGCTTCCTGGCGTGGGATGCGGCGCGCGGCCGCAAGGTGTGGGAGAACAAGGAGCCATTTCCCAACTGGAGCGGCGCGCTCGTCACCGCCGGGGATGTGGTCTTCTACGGCACGCTCGACGGCTGGTTCAAGTCTGCCGATGCGCGGACCGGGCGAGTGCTGTCGAAATTCAAAGTCGGCTCGGGCGTGGTCGGCAATCCGATCACCTACCGCGGTCCGGACGGTCGGC
>Ga0306926_10007267_pt1 | contig 11995 bp, 10 predicted proteins | sample flu12Cox44000178_FD_203759 | JGI IMG/M metagenome (GOLD analysis project Ga0306926, IMG submission 203759) | Lab enrichment of tropical soil microbial communities from Luquillo Experimental Forest, Puerto Rico - flux8day.12C.oxic.44.000.178 (v2)... | ecosystem: Environmental > Terrestrial >...
CAGCAAGCGCTCGGGGGTGGGCCGGTGTATCGAGGCCGTTCTGAGTTGTATGGGAGAATTGGATCATCCTTTCCGGGAGATCCGGGTCTATACACCGAAGCCGCTGGGAAACGATGTCGTCCTGCCACCTGGCGCAACCAACGTGGTCCTGCCCTCGGCGCTGCCTCCAGCTATGTGGGAGCAGTTCACCTTGCTTAGAGCCCACGGCCACAGGGATCTCCTGTTTTGCCCGAGCTATGTGATTCCTCTCCTGGCTCGCTGCCCTACCTTCCTGATCCACCATGGGTCTTACGAGGGTTATCCCCAGGCATTCAGTTGGTGGGCGCTGAACAAGGCCAGAGTGGCTTATTCACTCAGCGCCAAACGGGCAACCGTGGTTACCACGGTCAGCGAGTACAGCAAGCGGGACGTGGTGCGCTTCTACGGGATTAGGCCAGAGAGGGTGCATGTTGTCCCTGATGGCGTGGACACAAGGCTTTTCCAGCCCATCCACAATCGAACGCGCCTAGCGGAATGGCGAGTCCGTGTTTTCGGCTCAGATGTGCCGTATATTGTCTACGTGGGGAAACCCACCGAGAGGCGCAATCTCTCATCTTTGATCAGGGCGTTTGCGCTGCTCAAGAGGGAAAAGGGCATTCCCCACAAGTTGCTCATCGTGGGCGCTGATCTTCCGGGCACGTCCCCGTTCCGGCAGGTTATCGCCAGCGAAGGTCTCTCCCAGGAGGTTGTAGTGCTGGGCTACATAGGTCACCCGGAAATGCCACTGGTTTATAACGCTGCCGACTTGTTTGTCTACCCTTCTTCCTACGAGGGATTTGGTATGCCGGTGCTGGAGGCCATGGCATGTGGGACTCCGGTGATTACGCTCAATAACACTGCCTTTCCCGAGTTTGCGGGTGGAGTTGCCTGCCTTTTGGAGAACGCTGAAGTCCCAACTTTGAGGGCAGGGATCGAAGCCCTGCTGAACCACCCCGCATGGCGTGAACGCATGTCGAAAGACGGACCTAGGCGTGCCGCCGCCTACGACTGGCGCCTAGTCACCAAGCGTTATCTCGAATTGATGGTTCCTCTGGTGACCTCGCGGAAGGCAGCATAAGTGGACATGATGACTGACGTCGTCGGCTCCAGTTCCCAGGCCTTCAAGATCAGGGACGCTTCCAGTTACGATTCCGTTACGGAGGAATTCGATCTCTTTACGGAGGAGTTATCGAAGCCGCTGGCGGCGCGAATGGTTTCTTTGGCTGGGCTGGCCCTTTCCGAGCGAGTCCTGGACGTCGGCACCGGCACCGCTGTCGTTGCTTTGCAGGCCGCCGCGCCGGTAGGGCCAAATGGCAGGGTCATCGGGGTCGACCTGTCAGTGGAAATGCTCAGGAGAGCCAGGTCCAATGCCGTTAGGGCCGGTCTCGGCGGCCGGGTTGAGTTTGTCCGGATGGACGCGGAAGTCCTGAGCTTCGAAAGCCGCTCTTTTGATTGCGTCTTGTCCCTTTACGCCCTCCTTCACTTCCCGAATCCGCTGGCGGCGCTGAAGGAGATGTATCGGGTCCTGCGCCCCGGCGGCCGACTGGTAGTGGCCGTGGGGAGCGGCCCTCCGCTGTTTTCGAGGGCTGGATTGAAGCGGGCCGTCCGGCATCTATACAATTTGCACCTCAAGCGCCAGGGGAGGTTATTAACTGCTCCTGACTTTCTTGTTTCCCTGGTGAACCAATGCCTTCCCGTGGGGATTGAGCCGGAGGAGTCGTTGCTGGCGGCCCAGAATTCCAACCGGACCAGCCGTATTCTGTCGTTGGCACGACACGCGGGGTTCACCCCTGTGCGAAAGTACTGGGAAGGGCATGAGACAAGCGTGGAGGATGCGGGTAAGTTTTGGGGCATCCAACGTACTTTCTCGAGCATTGCCCGCAAGCGGTTGCTCAGCGCTCCACGGGAGAAGGTCGACGCGCTGCGTCAGGAGTTCTTCGAGAGGTGCCACGAGGTCCAGGCGCGGGGCGGGCAATTGATTTATCCCTATGCGGCGTTTTATGTGATCGGCCGGCGCCCCCCTGCGACGGCCGTAGCGCCGGGCATCCTGCCGGCAAATGCCGGGTTTGCCCGCCAGCTGGCGGGTATGCGTCCGGCTGATCGCATACATCGCAAACAGCGCGGTGTATGCGCCACCCTCGGCCTGAGACGAAAGGGCAAAAGGGGAAAATGGGGAAACGCAGAGAGTTCAGACAGTTGAAGGCATTCTCCCATCTCCCCGTTTTCCCATTTCCCCTTTTCCCCTTTGAATCAGTCACTAGCCACTATGGGTTGATATGACCTCAGTCGCCATCATCGGCCTCGGTGCGGTGGTACGCAACATTCACATGCCCGCCTACTTGCAACTGGGGAACAAGGTCAGACTGGTAGCGGGCTGCGACCCCGATCAGGCCGCGCGCGAATGCGCACGCGAAAAATGGCGCTTGCCGTGTGTATTTGACAATCCGCGAGAGATGATCGAGCAAACTGCACCTGACGTCGTCGCCGTGTGTACGCCCCCCTGGCTCCACCTCGAACATACGCTGCTGGCTCTGGATCACGGCTGCCACGTCTTCTGCGAGAAACCCTTGGCTGAGAACCTGGCGCAGGCGGACCAAATCATCCGGGCCGCCGAAAACGTCGGACGCTTGGTCGTGGTCAACACCCAGTTCCCGTCCATGAACATCCATTCCGCGGCCAAGAAGCTGGTTGGCTCGCCCCGATTCGGCCGCCTGCTTTATCTTCACGCCTGGCACACCATGCGTCCCACTGCGATCACCGAGGCGGGTTGGCGTAGCCAACTCTCGCGGCGGCTGTGCTTCGAATTCGGTGTGCACATCCTCGAATTGGCGCGCTTCTTCTTCGAGGACAACCCAGTGCGAGTAATAGCCCAAATGCCGAACCCCTTGGGTCTTGCGCATTGCGACGTCGTCAACGTCATATCGCTCGAGTTCTCGGACGGACGGGCGGCCTCCATAGTCCTGGACCGGTTGAGCAAAGGCCCCGAGCGCTACCTGGATATGCGGCTGGACGGCGAATTCTCTTCCATCCACACTTCCATCGGAGGCCGGGTCCGGCTGGCAGCAGGCATTCATACGCGAGAGCGGCGACCTTTCCTTGAGTTCACTTTCGTGCAAGGCGGAAGAGCGGTCCTTCAGGAGGGAAATCGGTCGACCGTGATTGCGAAGGACCGCCTCAACATCCTGGCTGATGCGACCGCCCGACATTTCGCAGCCTTCATCGACGCGATTGGCAGCGGAGGCCAGCCACCCGGCAATGTGAAAGACAACCGGAACACCCTGGCACTGGTTTTCGCCGCCTATGAGTCGGCCGCTACTGGAAAGGCGATTGAGATGACCGAATATGCCCATTTCCATATCGTTGCCGGAGAATAGGCCAATGATCCCTCCCGCCCGCCTCGGGACAAAACTCTCGATCGTCATCGCCGCTTGGAACGGCCTCTCGTCGCTTGAACGATGTCTTCGGTCACTCAAGGCGGACGGCAAGGCGCCCGACACCGAGGTCATCGCGGTGACCAATTTTGACGCGACGGAAATGCTCGCGAGGCAGTTCCCCTACGTTCAGCACGTGGCCGCCTCCTCGTATGCCACCGTTCCCGTGTTGAGGGCCACTGGAGTCTTCCGGTCGTGCGGAGAGCTCGTGGCTTTGGCCGAAGACCACTGTTCCTTCGGCGACAGCTGGTGTTCGGAAGTCAAGAAGGCTCACCAGCTACCCTATCCGGTGATTGGTGGTCCCGTTGAGAACGCCAGCGGCGAAAGCGCCCTGGACTGGGCCGTTTACTTCTACGACTACGGCAGATTCATGCTGCCGAGTCTGGCCGCCGTAGTGGAAGTCCTGCCGGGCAACAACGTCTCCTTTAAGAGATCGGTCCTCCAGCAGCTCGAGCCCAGCCTCCGAGATGGGTTCTTTGAAGCAGTCATCCATGAGGAGCTCGGAAAGCTTGGCCACACCTTGTATCTAGCGCCGTCCGCTGTCGTCTATCACTTCAAGCATTACGAAGTCGGTCAGGTCGTCAGGCACTGTCATCATCTGGCGCGCGGATTTGCGGGCAAACGGGTGCTCAATACCGCACTGCTCAAACGCGTGGCGCTGGTTGTTGGGTCCTTGGCCCTGCCGGTAGTGCTGCCGGGGCGCATTGTAGCGCGAACCGTGCGCAAGAGGAGGCACATCAAGGAACTGCTGCACTCGCTGCCGTATCTTCTGATTCTGATGACGAGTTGGTCGTTTGGGGAGTTTTGCGGTTATTTGGCGGGAGAGGGCGACAGCACCAGCAAATGGAAATAAATCCGGTCGTGATATGCTTAGCCATGCGACGGAGCAGATACCGTCCCCATGATTGCTTAAGTGAGTACAAAGAAACGTGGCGCCCCATCATCACGGATACCACGGAGCGACCGGACACGAGCCACCTGGAGCCATGCCTGGCCGCTCTGATGCGGCAGTCCGACGCGCCCCCACCATGGAAGTCATAGTTCCCTATCATCCTTTTGTGGAGGGATCCCGCGATTGCGCCAGCAGTACCCGGACGTTCGCTTCATGGAGGTAACGGACCTGCAGACGTAGACGCGCCAGGGCGGGAGCCGGGAACACTACGACGAGCTGTAAAGGCTTTGCACTCGCGCGAGGCAGCATCGTGGCGCTGATTGAAGACGTTGGTATCCCAGCGCCGGATTGGAGCGCGAGGCTGGTAGAGGCCCACCGGGGGCCTTTCGCCGGAGTAGGCGGTGCCATTGAAACGGCATCGATCGCCCGCTCAACTGGGCCCTCTATTTTTGCGACTTCCTGCGTTACCAGAACCCGCTGCTGGAGGGCGAATCGGCCATCACCAGCGACGCCAACGTATCCTACAAGAGAGCGGCGCTGGAATCGATCCGGCCCGTGTGGCAGGAGTTCTTTCACGAAGCGTCGGTGAACGGCGCGCTGCGCGCGCGGCCAAAAACTGGCGCTCGCGCCCCACGCCGTGCTTTACAAGCACCGCCAAGGGCTGCGACTGAAAGCGGCGTTGAAGGAACGATTTGTGGGGCCGATCTTTTGGTGGCACACACGCGAAGCTGGCAGGGACGCCGCGGCGGGTGCTCTGGGCCGTGCTTTCGCCGCTCCTTCCCGCCCTGATCTTGGCTCGCATGACCCTGATGGCTTGGAAGAAGCAGCGCACCCTGGCCGCCTTCCTGAAGGCTCTGCCACTCACCGTGGTTCTGACGCTGGCCTGGTCAGGGGGAGAGTTTGTCGGGTACGTGACCGGACGCGCCAACGCCGCGGGCGCCCAGGCGGCGGAGGCTATCGCTCGCGCTTCGCGGGCCGCCTCGTAGCAAATGAGGTTCCGTGTGCGGCTCAAGAGCTTGGTCTGTTGTAGGGGCACCCCTTGTGGGTGCCCCAGGCTCCCTTGGTGTTGGCCTGGAATCGGCTTTACAGGGATGTGAAAGTGCTCTACACTCAAGACGAATCGCGGGCGCCAGATACTGTCGGCCACTGGAGAGAGCTGCTACGGAAGAAAAGCGGCTCGACCATCAACCGTGAGGGTTGGAGAGGCTTGGTCGGAACCGCCCTGGACGGTACGTCCGGCTGAGCGGGCGCACCGGCGGTACCGATGCCGGGCCTAAGAGATTGCTTATGAATGCCGTTGAGCGTGTCCTTCGCCACACGCGCATCACCTGGCAGAACTACCGCAATCTGCCGAGCCCGCCGTTCCTCATCCTGTTTATCAACTCGATCTGCAATCAGAAATGCGAGCACTGCTTTTACTGGCGCAACCTGAACCGGCGCGATGACCTCAGCAAAGAAGAACTCTTCGCCCTTTCGCGCTCGCTAGGCCGCATCGAAAACCTGTACATCTCTGGAGGCGAACCGTTCTTGCGTCCTGAGTTCGGGGAAATTTGCCGCCAGTTCATTCGCCACAACCAGGTGCGCCAGATCTACGTTCCCACCAACGGCTACTTCGCAGACCGCACCGTCAAACAGATCACTGAGACGCTGAAGGAGAGGGCCCTGAACCTGTTCGTGCCCGAGATTTCGCTCGATGGTCTGGGCGAATTCCACAATAGATTCCGCGGCTCACCAGGCGCGTTCGACAAAGCCATGCAGACTTACGAGGCGCTGGCCAAGCTCCAGGAGAGCGACCCTCGCCTGCGCATCCATGCCAACTCCACGGCCACCGACGTCAACATGGACGAGATCCGGCGACTGACGACCTACCTGTTCGACCGCTGCCCAAAGATGGACCACCACAACTTGGCGCTGATCCGGGGCGATCGCAAGAATCCGTCTTTGCAGGGCCCCGGCCTGGAAGAGTACCGGCGGCTTTATGAATACATCCGGCGGCTATGGGCCCCGCGCGAATTGGGGCGCTATGGCTCGATAGTTGAACCCCTGTTGCAGTGGGCCAAGTCCCGGACGGCGGCCGCGCAGACACAGGTGGTTCCGTGCCGCGCCGGCGTGCTCAATGCGGTGGTGTACTCGAACGGCGACGTGAGTGTGTGCGAACAGCACGCACCACTGGGCAACTTGCGCGAACGGAGCTTCGGGGAGATCTGGAAATCCCCGGAAGCGCAGGCTTTGCGGAAGTCCATTGCCGCCAAAGAGTGCTACTGTACCAACGAGGTCTTTCTGTGGCCCAGCATCACCTATCAGCCGCAACAACTGGTGCGGGTCATCCTCGGCGCCAAAGTGTGGCAGGGCGTCCGGCCACTGACCGCCGAAGAAAAGGTCCACGCCACTTTGGATGACGGTGTATCGTCCTCAGACCATGCCAAACTGATCAGTATCACATCCAGCGGAAATGCGTAAAGGAGTCTTTCGCCGGTCCTTGTGGCCGGAGAGGGGCAGGGAAATGCGCTCTACATGTCTTCGCCCGCGGCGATCGGTGCGCAGGGCTGCTGCCCATCGCCGGGAGTTGAGCGGGCGCCGACGCGCAGCGGCTCCGCATAGGCGGGGCGCTGCGGTGCGGTTTCCTCCATCTTCTCTTCCTGGTAGTCAGGTTCAGTGTTGATCGCCCACAGATTATGGTGGGCGCCTAGGATGTTTTCCACCGCACAGATCGCGGTCATCATCGAGTGGTCCTGGTTGTTGTACTTGTGCATGCCGTTCCTGCCGACCAACTGCAGGTTGGTGAGATTTTGCTCGACATACTTCCGGACCACGCTCACCTGACCCGCCCAACCCTCGTCGTAGATGGGATACGCCTTCGGCATGCGGACGACCGTGCCATCCTCGATTTCCTCCGGCCGCACCAGGCCCAGTTCCAAAATTTCCTGGCGGGCCAAGTCGATCAACTTGCCATCCGGGCTCGACCAGAGCTCGTCGTTCACGAAGACGAAATACTCTAACCCCAAACACGTTTTGTTGGGGTCGGGCACCATGGCCGGGGACCAGTTCTTAAAGTTCTGAATGCGACCGACCTTCACGCTAGGATCATGGATGTAGATCCAATTGTCTGGAGCCACGTCCTTGCGGTTGATGATCAGGCTGACAATCAAGAAGTCACGATAGCGGAGGCGATTGGCAGCGCGCCGCACTTGCTCGGGTGCCGGCTTGTCGAGGGCATTGATCAAATCCCGGATCGGCATAGAACTGATGAAGTCGGTCCCCTCGAAGTGCTTCTCGCCGCCAGGCCCCGCGGCTACCAACCCGGTCACCTTGCCGTCCCGGTGATGAATCCTGACCACGCGGTGCTCCGTCAAGACGGGGTAGTTCTGCCCCCGCAGCCACTGCGTCAGCGTTTCCCACATCTGCCCCGGTCCCCGTTCCGGGTAATGAAACTGGTCGATCAGCGTCTTCACTTTGGTGTCTTTTTTCCTCCACAACGCGTTGCGCACCGCGGTGGTCAGGGAGAGCCCGCGAATGCGCTGGGCGGCCCAATCCGCGTGGATCTCGGTGCAGGGTATCCCCCAGACCTTCTCCGTGTAAGTCTTGAAGAAAATCTCGTACAAGCGCCGGCCAAAGCGATTCGAAACCCACTGCTCCAGGTTTTCTTCCTGAGGGGACGGGAAGACGCGTGCGTGCAGGTAGCTCGCCACGATCCGGGCGGCCTCGATGAGTCCTAGCCCGAACAATGCGTTCTTGGCCACCAGCGGATAAAGAAAGAATTTCTTGCAGTAGTAGATCCGAGAAAGCCGCGGGCGCAGAAGAAACTTATCGCCGAGGATTTCCTCCCATATCTTCCGTACTTCATCCCATTTGGTATAGAAACGGTGACCACCGATGTCAAAGAGGTAGCCCTTATAGTTGACCGTGCGCGCGAGGCCGCCGACCACGGAGTCCGCTTCGAGCACGATGGCTGAGACCGAGTGCTTCGAAAGCTGCTGGGCGGCCGTCAAACCGGCCGGACCGCCACCGATAATGATGACGCGCCTGTTATCGCGACTCAGAGTCATTGGCTCCAACACGTTGCCGTGCTTGATGCACTGACGGGGTGATCAAGGCTTGAGGCATATAAGAGTTCGCTCCTGTCATCATAGCATAGCCGCATGGATCAAATCGACGGATCGAATAGAGACGGGTGCGCGACACAAAAGTTTAGGGATTGACGAGCCTTCTTTTTTGTGCGATGTTTCTGAGCGTATAGATACGCTCATCAAGGAGGCTCCCATGCCTGACTCTTGCGGCTTTGGAGGCCGAGCGTTCCAAGCTCCTGGAGGAGTTCCTTGGTTTGGGCGATCTTCGCCCCTGCTCCGCTACCGCCGTCGTCCGGCGCTGTGGCAAGCCGACCTGCCATTGCGCCCGGCCCAACGACCCCGGCCATGACCCCCAATTCCGACTGACCCGCGGGTGGCGGTGGGTGGGAGAAAAGATTCCCCTCCTGTACCCATCCCCATGTCCATTGCGTCGTTCCTGCCGGAGGGCTTTCCCCCGACCACACCCGCTGGATCGCTTCCCATCCCCGCTTCTTTCTTCCTCGCGAGGTCTTGGCTCGGGTCTTTCGCGGCAAGTTCGTGGACGCTCTGAAGCAGGCTTTCGCCCAGGGCCAACTCGGTTTCCACGGCGAGTTGAAGCTTCTCGCCTCACCCCAAGCTTTCTCTGCCTTCCTGCGCCCCCTGTTCCGCCACAAGTGGGGGGTCTACTGCAAGCCTCCCTTTGGCGGCCCCGAGTATGTCCTCCACTACCTGGGTGCCTACACCCATCGCGTCGCCATCTCCAACCATCGCCTCGTCTCTTTGCATGGCGACCAAGTTACCTTTCGCTGGCGAGACTCCGCCCACGCCAATCAGCAACGCCTGATGACCCTGTCGGTGGAGGAGTTTTTGCGGCGCTTTCTCCTCCACGTGCTCCCCCCAGGCTTCGTGCGCATCCGCCACTTCGGTTTCCTCGCCCATCGCCGTCGCGCTCAATTGCTACCCCTCTGTTTCCAGCTCCTCCAATCAGCGACGGGTTCGCCCCAGACTCCACCACCCCCACCAGAGGACAGTGACGTTCCATCCGCTCCGTCTCCCACGTCTCCCTGGACTTGTCCTCAATGCGGCGGTCCCATGATCATCTTGCAGCGGCTGACCGCCACCCAGATCGCCCTGCGTTCTCCACCCCTTCTCCTCGCCAGGGCCTCATGAAACACTCGTTTCCGTTGGGACAATCCTCAGACCCTTCAGCGCCTTCACTCTACGTGTGTCTCTTTGGGCCCACGCTACACATTGTTCTTTCCCCCCTCGCTTCCTATTCAGGTGGATCTACACTCAAATCACTCCTCCCACTTCCGTTCGCCGCCATAACCCAGCTGTTTCCCCCTGCACCCCCTCGCATCGGGAGGACTAGACACGATTGAAACCCCATAGCTTGGCGCCGCGGCTTCGTTCAAACGGCTGTATCGAAAGCGCGCCGTCGGCGTTCCCGCGCAGCTCAAGGCTATTCCACCGGCGCGCTTCCGATACAGCACTAACGTTTCTCGTCCCAGCAGACGACCGGCTCGGCGGGATCATAGGGCTTTTCATAAGCGCCAGAACCTCTTCCATTTTCTCGATGTACCGGCTATCCAGATCGGCCACGCACCACATTTTTTTCCCGCCACGGTTTTAACTCGTGGCCCCGGAGCAAGACTCGGATTGTCTCTCGCCCCACTTTCGGCACCAGCTTGCGTTTCACGGCCTCCTGAGCAATCAAACGCACGGTCCAGCGACTGTAGCCCTCAGGCGGATCGCTGCAAACCATGGCGACGACACGCTGTCGCTCGCTGGGATTCAGAGCGGGAACGGCACCCGGTCGCTGCCGATCGTACAAAGCCCGCTCCAGACCTCTCTGCTGATAACGCCCTGCGATCTGGCGAACCGCCTTCGGCGTCAAGTCGAGATTGGTGGCTACCTGGGCAGCGGTCTGTCCGGCGGCCAACTGCCACAGAGCCAGCGCGCGGAGGACCACCCGAACCGGCTGGAGGCCTCCGCGTAGCAGTTCCTGAACTTCTTTCCGGTCTTGTTTGGAAAGGTGGACACGCAATCGATGATAGATTCGCATGTCCAAGCATAGACCGGAATGTTTCTAGACGGAAGCGCATATAAGTACTTTTTCATGCGGTCAAAGACCTAGTCTAATTTGGCTGTCCAGGAGGCTGCTGAAAAAAGGCCTCTGTCATGCTGAGCGGAGCGAGGTATCTATTTTGTCTTATGAAAAAAAACGAAAGCAGATCCCTCTCCCCCATGTGGGATCGGGATGACATGATCGGAGGCTTTTTCAGCAGCCCGCTAGACTAGTTGGCTGCAACAACCGCTTGCTGCTGCCATGGGGAATCAGGATTTTGCGATTGAGAATTTGGGAGTCACAAGTCTCAAGTCGGTAGTGAGAATTCTAATTGCTGGACCGAAGGCTGGCGGCCGGGGGACCAAAAAAAGTGGAGGAGTGGGAAACAAACCCAATCGAATTAAGCTCCTTTTTATCAACAACATACTGCAGAAATGACAGAAACAAATCCAAAGGCGATATCTCTAATTTTTTCAGCAACTTAGAGCGAAATTAGGTTGCTTTCTGGCCAAATTTGAATGACATTGAGCGGGCCATCCATTCAGGATGTAAAATAAACTGTCTATTTACAAAGTCTTAGAACAGGACTTCTGAAACTGCCCTTTGCCTCCAGGTGACGAAGAGTATCCAAAGTCGGCGCGCCGACATTGGCCCTCCAAGTTCAGAAAACGTCCCCCGTCGCTCCGCTCCGCGAAGCAGAAACGAAAATGAGAACAGAACACCGACAAAGCTCACCTTTTCTCGGCCATAACGGACTAATGGGTGGGCGCCGGCCGGTTGTTGGAACCGCTCGGCGGGCTGGAGGGCGGCAGTGAAGCGCCGTGGCATTTCTTATACTTCTTGCCGCTCCCGCAAGGGCAGGGATCGTTACGTCCAATTTTCTCGCGGCGGATGACCTGCTGGGGCTTTTCCGCGGCGGCCCCGCCGACCATGCGCATTTCCGCCTGTTCGCGCCGCTTGCGACGCTGGTAGGCGCGAATCATTTCCTCTTCTTCCTCAGGGGTGCGCATCAGGAAGAGGACACGCAGCGTCTCGTCTTCAATGCGGTCCATCAGGGCCTCGAACATATCAAAGGACTCGCGCTTGTACTCCACCAAAGGGTCGCGCTGGCCGTAGCCGCGCAGGCCGATGCCCTCCTTGAGGTGGTCCATGGCCAGCAGGTGGTCCTTCCACTGCGCGTCCACCACTTGCAGCATGATCATGCGCTCATGGACGCGCATGCGCTCCGGACTCCAAACAGCCTCGCGCGTCGAGTAGTGATCGTGCACGATCTTCTGCAACTCCTGGTTGAGTTGGTCGAGCGCTTTCGCGTCGAACTTCAATTCGTGCTTGCGAAGGTCCACGCCAAAGCGGCCCCAGAATTCCGTGCGCAGCCCGTCGACGTTCCACTCCTCCGCCCGCTGATCCTTGGGGCAGAATGTTTCCAACAGCCAGTTCACCACGCGATCGGCGGCGTCGAGGATAAAGGCTTTTTGATCCTGCCCTTCCAGTAACTCGCGGCGCAGGCCGTAGATAGTCTCGCGCTGCTTGTTCATGACGT
>Ga0306926_10007270_pt1 | contig 11989 bp, 6 predicted proteins | sample flu12Cox44000178_FD_203759 | JGI IMG/M metagenome (GOLD analysis project Ga0306926, IMG submission 203759) | Lab enrichment of tropical soil microbial communities from Luquillo Experimental Forest, Puerto Rico - flux8day.12C.oxic.44.000.178 (v2)... | ecosystem: Environmental > Terrestrial > Soil...
CGACCAAAGCAGCGCTGCTCAAGGTCCATTCCCCGTACATTCTGCACTTCGCCACCCATGGGTTTTTCGCGAACGAGGATCCGACCGCGACTCAAACCGACCCGCAAGCGTCATTGAAGATTCGACAAGGGGTCACCCAATCGAACTTTTTCAAGAACCCGATGCACCGCAGTGGGTTGGCGCTGGCCGGCGCGCAAACCACCCTGGAAGCCTGGAAACGAGGCGAGGTGCCGCCGATCGACAATGACGGCATTGTGACAGCAGAAGATATGGCCGCCCTGGACCTTAAAGGCACCTGGCTAGTGACTCTGTCGGCGTGTGATACCGGGTCAGGCGAGGCCAAGGCCGGCGAGGGCGTCTTGGGCCTGCGTCGCGGATTCCTGGAGGCGGGCGCCCAGAATTTGCTCATGACGTTGTGGCCCATCAATGATGAGACCACCGTCCAGATCATGACCAACTTTTATGATGTCGCCCGAAAAACCGCCAACCCGCCGCAAGCCCTGGCTCAGGTTCAGCGCGATTGGTTGGTAAAGCTTCGCCAAGAGCACGGCTTGACCCAAGCCGTCCGTCTTGCTGGACCCTTCATCATGAGTTCGCAAGGAAAGCCGTGAACCTTTCGCCGGATTCATCGAAGAGAAGAACAGGCGCGCTGGGGTTCGCTGTCCACGGATCGCGCCGTAAGCTGAAACCATCAAAGGTGGTTCGTCAGGCTCCAGCGCACCAGGTCTCGATTTATCCAGAACCCTTTGGCGGCACACGGACAACAACCTGCTCTAGAACTTTGACCAGTTCTCTGACGTCAAACGACCACCGCAGGTCGCTCAACTCACAGGCGTTTCGCCCACATAAGGCTCGGAGTTCCTCGGGCAAGCTGGCCAGGTCCGGTAAGCGGGCCCCATCGACCAAAACGGGTACCACCAGAATGTTGCGACGCAAAGCGGCGGCCACTTCGAGCCGAACCCAATCCTTGGGGTCCTCAAGCCGCCGGCGGCCGTCTTTGCCGGTGCAGCTGGCCCAGTCCTTGCCGATGACCACCACTACGGCATCACAGGCATTCAGGGCGGAGTCGATCGCCCGAGCAAACTCTTGTCCGGGGCGGATGCCGCCCTGGACGTCCATGAACACCGACCCTCGGCCAAAGTGACGGCTCAGATGATCAAAGAGGCGCCCGGCATAAGCGGCAGACTCGCTCCGCCGGTAGCTGAGGTAGATGCCGTGGGCGCTCGCAGAGGGGGGAGCTTTGGGCCGGCGCTGACGATCTGGGAAAGCCGCCATGAGGCCGCCCGCTACCGGCAAAGCCGCCGAAGCGGTGCAGATGAGCACTAAAAGCAACGCCTTGGTCCGGTTTAATTCGCCGGTTTGGCCTTCCAACAGGGTTGAAACGGCACCGGCCCCGTAGCGCTCGTAATACGCTTGGCGCCCCCCTGCGCGCTCGACGTTCTCTTTGGCGCGGCCCGTCAGCCACAGCGGGAAAAACACACTCGAACGCTGGGGTGATTGGAAGACGCACTGGTCCAGAACGATCCAGTAAGCGCAAAGCGAAACCAATCCAATCAATGCAGAACCAATAATGAGGCCCGCCAGGACTCTCCGATTCCCCAGGCTAACCGTTTCCTTGATAAGTATCACCACGCCAAACGCCATCAAGCCACAAGCGGCGGCGAGGATCCCAAACGACATCCTTAATTCTTCCGGTGTGCCAAAACCATGGAGGATCACGGCTATACCCGGCAGTACGCCGGTGATTAAGCTCACCCACACAAAAAACTGCTTCATCTGTCCTCGAACGAGACCGAAGCCGAGTTGTTGCCAAACCGAATGTCTAACCACATCTGCCGCATCTTTTCGCCTCGGAGAAATAGGGCGACGTAGTTCTGCTCGATAATGCGCGTCTCCAGATCGGTTTCACCTCGCAGGAACTCAAAGTGCTCCTTAAGGTAGTCTTTAAGTTTTAACGGCTTCAATTTGGACGGAGGAAGCTGATTTTGGACGCCCTGATCCCAAATGTAGGCGGGGATCAGGTAGACATCTGCCTTGGGGGGCACGGAGGAAACCTGCAGGGAGCACATGGCGTAGCCAGCGCTTCCACGTTCCGTTGCTACTGGTTTCCTTGACTTAAAAAATTGCGGCTTGCCCTCCTTGTTAATGTAGAGCTCAGAGCCATCCACGGGATTACCGACTAAAGCGAGACCGCCAACAAATTGGCCCGCAAAGAACGGATAACTGGCCGGAATCCGCACGTCGCCGCTCTTTTGAATGTAGCCCCAGCGTTCATGTAACTTCACGGCAGCGAGACCGTCAGCGAAGGGCATGGCGTCTTCAAACACGGGCTGTATAAGGTAGGTCCCCCAAGTATCGATGAACCCGTATTTGCCGTTTTCTGTTTCCTTAGCCGCCGCTAAACCTTCGTTGAAGTCACTCACTTTCGTGAACTCTCGCTCAAATTTCTCTTTACCCTGGTGAGTGATAAAGCGCCACTTACCGTCGACTTCCACGGCAGCGAGTCCTCCGCTGAAACTCTTCGCGTTCTCAAACCCTGACAGGCCGTTGACTGGCGTTCCCGTTTTGTCGACAAACAACCAGCCGGACTCGCCTTTAACGGGTGCTACCCCCTCGGAAAACTGACGCGCTTGTAAGTATCGAGGCGGAACGATTAGTTTTCCGCTTTGATCGATATAGCCCCACCCGCCCCTACGGATGGCGGCCAGCCCGTCAGAAAAGTTGTCCGCTTCCCAAAAGGCAGGTTCAATTTGCATTTTCCCTTCTGAGTCGATAAACCCCCAACGACCGGTCTCGTAAACCGGTGCGAGCCCTTCACTGAAAGATTTCGCCGCACCGTATCTCGGCGGGATGACCACCTTGCCTGACTTATCGCTAAAGCCGTAAAAGTCGTCGCGTTCGATGATGTATAGGTTCTGGGCCTGACTCGTCTTAAGTGGCACAAACAGAAAAAGCACGACACAAAAAGCGACTACCGTAGCCGGCGAAGCAATGAATAAGGTCGCTGCAACTAGGAGAATTCGGACTTGAGAGGACCAGTCGGGCATGAAACCTCAAGCTATATGATGCATTTAGGTTTTGAAAAAACGCTAAACTCAGGGCTCACCAATGTTTTCTAACGTTTGTCAAAAATAATTTTTCCCAAAAAAGCGCCGCTCGCCGAGGGAGACGCCCCTCCATCTTAGAATTTCTCCGTAGCAATTGATTTGTCTGGCGCCCCAAAGTCTTGCTGCCCTCTCGGGATGAGAGTGCAGTGCCTTAGGTGAGGTCGGAAGCTGAGACGTCCTCACGGTTTGCCTTGAGAACTCAGGATGAAGGGTCCCGCGAGACGGACAGCTCGAGCCAAGCCGTCCTCGCTGCGAATCTTAACCAGCCAATCCCGCTGCACCTCGGACAATGCTTGCGAAGGATTGGCCGTCTTTTGGGCCGCATCATAAAAGTCGGTCATGATCTGGACGGTCGCCGCATCACTGATGGGCCACAATGTCATGAGCAAATGCTGGGCGCCCGCCTGCAGGAAACCCCGGCGCAGGCCCAAGACGCCCTCGCCGGTTTTGGCCTCCCCCGAACCGGTGTCGCAGGCGGAAAGGGTAACTAACCAAGTGCCTTTGAGGTCAAGGGCGGCCACGTCCTCGGCGGTCAGGATGCCGTCATTCTCCACCGCGGGGGCTTTGCCTTGTTTCCAGGCTTCCAATGTCGCTTGGGCACCGGCCAATGCTATCCCGTTACGATGCATCGGATTGTTGAAGAATCTCGAGCGGGTTAAGTGCCCTTCGACGCTCAAGGGCGACGGCCCCCACAGGGGGGTGCCAGGGGGAGTTTCCGGCTCGAAAAACCCGTGGGTGGCCAAGTGCAGGATGTAGGGGGAATGGACCTGCAGCAGCGCCGCTTTGGTCGCCTCCGGGCCCGTCAAGACATTGGCTTGCCAGTGCCAGGCTGCGAAGGCTAAGGCCAAGCGCTCGCTTTCCTGCCGGGTGCCCGGCAATGGCTCAAAATAGAGATCCTCGATGTCGCGCTTTATAAGGCCGCGCACGGTGGCGGCGGTGGCCGCGTCACCGCCGGCCTGAGCGATCGGCAGACTTGAGCGAAGGGTGAAATCGGGATTGGCAAAAACGACGGCCGTCGGCTGCGTCGCGGCGGTCGGCACCTCCCACAGCAGGTCGCGGCCGCTGGCCACGTATTGCACCGCGTATTTCTCCGCCAGGAAACGCCCTTGCGCATCCAGCAGCGTGGCAAATGAGACGAAATTGACCGGCCCGTCCGGGCTCAAGATCAATCGCTTAAGCCCTGGCGGTAACACGCGCTCGATCGGGTTCCACAGCTGGGCGTAGAGGTTTTGCAAGGTTTCGAGAGGCGCCTCCGCATAAGCCGCGTCGCGCACCACGTCTTGATATCGCCGGACACTTGCTTCCACGTCTAGCGCCTTGCCCAAAGGCACCCAACGGGGTGGACCGGTGGCGGTGAGCGCGACTGCCCCGTAGCGCAGCTCGAATTTGCCTTTGCCCAGGTAATGGTTGTATAGCACGTATTCAATGAGCGCACCGTCCTGTGGGATGACGGCTTGCACCTGCTTAACGGTTACGCTTAAGGCTCGTCTAGCGCGGCCGATCCCCTCCACGTCCCGCGCCAGCTGACCCTCGATTTGTTCTACTTCTCGCTCCAAGTTCTCGATCTTTTTGTCCCTCTCGGCGGTGGGGCGGTTGGGGGTTTCCAAGAGAAGCTGGTCTAGCTGTCCCTTGTCTGCTGCGAGTCGCTCGAGCCGCTCACGATTTTCGCTGTCTTTACCGGCCTCGGCTACCAGGCGGTCCTCAATCAGAGAATCCAAGACCACGCCCTTGTAGCGCAGCACGGCCGAGGCCAACTCTTCGTCACTGCCTGCCAGGGCTGCAAAAAGTGAATATGGATCCTCCAGGGCGCCTCGGCAGGCCAAGCGCTGCTGTTCTGAACCGAAGGATAAGATCTTGGAAAGGATAGCCAGATGCGCTTGGGCGCTCTGCTGCGCGAGGGTCCTAGCTTCCTGAATCTGCCCCCGGTCGACTTTCAATTGTCCTAGATTACCGAGCATGATGGCTGTGTCGGGATGTTCCGGTCCCAGCGCCTTTTCATGGATTTGGAGCGCTTGCTCAAAGAGCGGTTCGGCCTTCTCGTACGCGCCCATGTACTTATAGAGAAGCGCAAGGTTATTGAGGCTTACGGCTGTGTCGGGGTGTTCGGGTCCGAGCGTCTTTTTAGTGATCTGGAGCTCCTGCTCAAAGAGCGGTTCGGCCTTCTCGTACGCGCCCCTGTCCTGATAGAGTCCCGCCAGGCCGTTGAGGCTAGCGGCCGTCTCGGGGTGGTTGGGCCCCAGCGCCTTTTGGCGGATCTGAAGCGCTTGCTGATAAAGCGGTTCGGCTTTCTCGTACGCGCCTATTCTCCGATAAAGCTCCGCCAGGTTGCCGAGGCTAGTGGCCGTCTCGGGGTGGTTGGGCCCCAGCGCCTTTTGGGTGATCTGGAGCGCTTGCTCAAGGAGCGGCTCAGCCCGGGCGTAGTCGCCAATGTCATGATAAAGCGCCGCCAAGTTGTTGAGGCTGGCGGCGGTGGTGGGATGTTCGGGCCCCAGCTCCTTGGTGTGAATTTGGAGCACTTGCTGAAAGAGCGGCTCGGCCCGGGAGTAATCGCCCGCCCGAAGATAAACAGCCGCCAAGTGTTCGAGCGTTGCGACGGTTTCGGGGTGCTCGGGACGCAGCGCCTTTTCATAGATTTGGAGCGCTTGCTCGAAAAGCGTTTCGGCTTTGGCGTAGGCACCCATCTTCTCATAGAGATCCCCTAAGCCATTGAGACTAATAGCGATTACAGGGTGCTCGGGCGCGAGCGCCTTTTTATAGATTTGAAGCGCTTGCTGAAAGAGCGGTTCGGCCTTGGCGTAGGCACCCTCATCAGTATAGAGTCTTGCCAAGCTGTCGAGCGTCATGGCCGTGCGGTGGTGCTCCGGGCCGAGCGCTTTTTCCCGGATCGCAAGCGCCTGCTGGAAGAGCGGTTCGGCCTTTTCGTATGCGCCCATCTTTTCATAGAGCGACGCAAGGTTGTCGAGGCTTGTGGCGGTTTCAGGATGTTCTTCCCCTAGCGCTTTCTTCTTGATCTGGATGGCCTGCTGATAGAGCGGTTCAGCCTTACAGTAATTTCCTATCTGTTCGTACAGACCCGCTAGGTTATCGATGCTTGCGGTGGTTGCGGGGTGTTCGGGACCCAGCGCTTTTTGGTTAATCCCCAGCGCCTGTTGGTAAAGCGGTTCGGCCTGGACGTATTTATCCATTAGCTCGTACAAACCCGCCAAGCGTTCGAGACTTTTGGCGGTTGAGGGATGTTCAGGCCCGAGCGCTTTTCTTGTGATGTGGAGCGCTTGCTCCAAGAGCGGTTCAGCCTTTTCGTAGGCGCCCCTACCCTCGTAGAGATCCGCCAGGTGTTCAAGAGTTTGGACCGTATCGGCGTGCTCGGAACCCAGCGCCTTTCTCCGGATTTGGAGTGCTTGCTCAAAGAGCGGTTCGGCCCGGGCGTAATCGCCCATGTGCACATAGAGAGACGCCAAGCCATCGAGACTTACAGCAGTGTCGGGATGTTCTGGCCCGACCGACTTGATCCAGATTTGTAGCGCTTGCCGGTAAAGCGGTTCGGCCCGGGCGTAATCACCCATCGCGTCGTACAGCCCGGCTAGGTTATCGAGACTTCCGGCTGTGGCGGGGTGTTCCGGGCCGAAGGCCTTTTTCAGGATTTGGAGCGCTCGCTCAAAGAGCGGTTCGGCCCGCGCGTACTCGCCCGACCCGCGGTACAGCTGGGCTAGGTTGTTGAGACTCGTGGCTGTGGTGGGATGTTGCTCCCCCAGAACCTTTTTGTTGATTTGGAGCGCTTGCTGGTAGAGCGGTTCGGCCCGGGCGTAATCGCCCGTGTGCTCATAGAGTTCCGCTAGGTTATTGAGGCTTTCGGCGGTGTCGGGGTGTTCCTCGCCTAGCACCTTTTTGCGGATTTGGAGCGCTTGTCGATAGAGCGGCTCGGCTTTGGCGTACTCGCCCATTGCGCGGTACAGCCCAGCTAAGGTGTTGAGGCTATTGGCGGTTATGGGGTGTTCGGGGCCGAGCGCCTTAGAATGGATTTGAAGCGCTTGTCGAGCAAACGGTTCGGCCTGGGTGTACGCGCCCATGTGGAAATAGAGCACCGCCAGGCTATTGAGGCTGGTGGCGGTGTCGGGGTGTTCCTCCCCTAGCACCTTTTTCCGGATCTGGAGCGCTTGTTGGTAGAGCGGCTCGGCCTTGGTGTACGCACCCATGGCTTGATAAAGTCCGGCCAGGTTGTTGAGACTTGTGGCGGTGTAAGGGTGCTCGGGCCCCAGCGTCTTTTGGCGGATCTGGAGCGCTTGCTGGTAGAGCGGCTCGGCCTCTGAGAGCCGGTTGGTGTCCTGCAATAATTGCGCCAGGTTGTTGAGGCTCGTGGCGACATTTGGATGCTGCGGCCCGTAGCTTTTCTCATCGATTGCCAGCGCCCGCCGCATCAACGGCTCGGCCTTGGCGTAGTCGCCCATACGGTAGTAGACAACCGCCAGGTCGTTGAGGTTGCTGGCCACGTCGGGGTGCTCGGGCCCCAGCGCCTTTTGGCGGATCTGGAGCGCTTGTTGGTAGAGCGGCTCGGCCTTGGTGTACGCACCCATGGCTTGATAAAGTCCGGCCAGGTTGTTAAGGCTTGTGACGGTGTGAGGGTGCTCGGGCCCCAACGCCTTTTGGCAGATCTGGAGCGCTTGCTGGTAGAGCGGCTCGGCCTCTGAGAGCCGGTTGGTGGCCCGCAATAATTGCGCCAGGTTGTTGAGGCTTTCAGCGGTGTCGGGGTGTTCGGGCCCGAGCACCTTTTTTCGGATTTGGAGCGCTTGTTGATAGAGCGGTTCAGCCTTGGCGTAATCACCCCTATAACCATAGAGATTCGCTAGGTTATTGAACGTGGTAGCAGTAGCCGGGTCTTCGGGCCCGAGCACTTTCTTCTCGATTTGGAGCGCTTGGTGAAAGAGCGGTTCAGCCTGGACGTACGCGCCAATCTCGACATACAGCTCAGCTAGATTATCGAGACTTTCAGCAGTGTCGGGGTGTTCGGGCCCGAGCACCTTTTTTCGGATTTGGAGCGCTTGCTGATAGAGCGGTTCGGCCCGGCCATAATCGCCCATGAATTTATAGAGACGTGCCAGATAGCCGAGGCTCGTGGCGGTGTCGGGGTGATCGGGCCCGAGCGTTTGTTTCCTAATGGCTAGGAGTTTTTCCGCCAGTGGGATGGCTTCCTGATACTTCCCCTGCTGATACAATTTGAACACTTGTTGATTCAGCAAGCCAGGGTCCTCATCCCGAGCGAATGCCTGTGAACCCTTGCCGAGGAAGAGACCCAAAACCAAGAGGAAAGCCAGCCCCTTAGCCGTCATCTGCACCAGAAGCCATCGCGGTTTGTCCATGTGCTGGGATCGTTCATTCCACCGACCGTTCCCACCGCGGCAGGAACATCCGCATATTAAAGCCAAGCAAAGAAACTTCCATGGCCCATCCGGAGTATAGCGCACACCAAGGACGGGTATGACTTTGGCGACTGCTAAAGTCATTGGTGTTTGCGGTCCACAACGGGAGGGTTCAGTCTGGCCAGATGCGAGGAAGCAATCGATCGAAGGGCGTGGGCTCGATGAGGTTCGAAATCGCGTCCCGCCACTCGTTAGGCACAGGCGGCGGGCCGGCCTTGGATTCTCCCTTGGTGTGCCCGCCCGCAATCCGACCCTCGATGGCAAAAGCGATAGGGCCACCGTGGACGACGGATGGCGGGACCGCTTCGAGCTCAGCGCGAAGATCGTCACGATGCTCGGAGCTTGCTGGAGCGCGAGAGGAGACAAACCAAACCTTTGAGCGTTTACCAGGTTTGACGACGACAACAATGCTTAAATCTTCAGGGATGGTAATCTGGGCGAAGAACTCGGAGCAGACGGCCTGAAGACGTTTTATATAATCGCTGACGTCAGGCACGCTGACGCGCTCGCCGAAGACCTGTTGGCTCAGATAGCCGATATGGATGCTGGCCGTAGCAAAGCCTGTAGGAGGAGGGTCGAGCGCTAGCACGGCAAAGCTTGTAAGAAGCAAAGTTACGCTCGTTGTGAGTATGTATTTCATGCAAAGTGCACTGCGACGGGATACGTGAAATCGGCGCTCTTTCAGATTGGTAAGTAGTCGGTTTTCTAAAAGATACCGACGGAATAGCCGTTAAACTGTAAAGCCGTTTGCCCCGGCCCACTCCAAGATTTCTTGGGCGTCATGCCCGTCGCTAAAACGCACGCCAACACTCGCAGAAGAAAACCGAAGCTCTGAGTCGTGTGAGCTCCGACTCAGTTCTCCGGCAATTCCCCTACCCCACCCGGTTTTTTAAAAGTCCAAAGTTCTACGAGGAACAAGCGACAGAATTGCGGTAGGCGGCTTCGCGCTTACGAACGCTAACCTCTCCGATTTCCGTCATGCGACAGTGCATCAAAAATACACCCCATCCACTAGGTGGGTTACTCTGACGGATACTTTTAGTGTGGGCTCGGCCCGTGATTGCGACCGTTTTCTCGCTCGAAGCGCGCCAAAATGTTCTCGAGTTGAGCGATATGGTTGGCCTCGAGCCCAGGCAGACCTTCCCCGGTTTCCTTGGCCTTGGCGAGCGCTAGGCGCATCGCCGCTAGATCAACCTCGTCGCGCTTGGCCAAGTCAGCGTAGCAGAGGAACAGGTCATACCAGGCGTAGGCGTAGGTCGGCAAAATCGTAGTGGCAATCTTATAGTCGTCAATCGCTTGACGATATTCCCTACGCTCTTGGTGGATGTTTCCGATCCCGTGTATTGTATCGGCGAATTGAACAGCGGTCTCTCCTTCGGGGAGAACCCCATGCGCGATATTCTCAAAAATCGCGAGAGCTTTGTTGAGGTAGTCGTCGGCCCGTGCCTGATCACCTTTCGCCGAGAAGACCTGCGCGTAAGTCTTGTATATGTAACCTAGGGCGAGATGGTCGTCGATCGGACTATCTTTTGATATGTCGCCCAAATGTCGCGCGGCATCATCCAGCGCCGCGATCGCCGGGTCAAGTTGGCCTTCCTCGATTAGACCGACCGCGCGGATTTGCTCCCGCGCGACAGACAACAAATTCTCAGCGCGGTCGTACGCGCCGCTCTGGGTCGCTGTTTCCACCAGCGGCTTGACCGGGTTGTTGGCAGGAAGTGCCTCGGCCTGTTGTTGAGCCAAGCGCAGACGATCGATTCTGTCAATGAGCGCAGGGCCAAGTTGCACTGTCGGGACATTCTCCACACCCAGGCGCTTGGCAATGGTCACCAGCGCTTGCTCTGAGATGCCTACACGCTCGGCAAGCTTCTCCTGACGGTCAGTCCAATCTGCGGGGATGGCCTGGAGAGATTTCTGCCGGTTGACCAATTCGACGAATTCCGCAACCTGCTCCTTCGACAATCCCATAATCTGCTGAATCTCGTGATGTTGCATGTAGCCGAACCACCAAACGCTACCGCCAAGAAGGATGAGGAGGACAAAGACAGCGGCAAAGGCGCCGAGGACTTTGTTTTGCCAGAGCTTGATCGCCTTCCGCAGCTCGGCGAGTTCATCGCGGAGCTGCTCGATCTTGAGCTCGAGGTCGGTGTCGCTGGTGACGGTGTAATAAAGGTGGCCGTCTTTTTTCCGTTCCTCGCAGTAGGCGCGGCGCTCGGCCTGGTAGCTGACAGAGTCGCGCTGCGCAGGATCATTAGGAAGGTCGAGACGCGTCAGCGGCGTGTCGCGCGTGCAACCGTCGCCGGCGAACAGAAGCCACGTCTTTTTCTTTTGCGTCCGGGCGTAAAGGAACTCGAACTGGGTGTAAGAGACTCGGCCATAGTTAGCGTCAATCGTGGGCGGCTCCGCGCCGTAACCTTGGCCTGCAATCTGAATGAGGCCCTCGCAGGCATCGATCTTGTCGCGCAGGACTTGGCGGAGGTCGCCGGGTTCGGTCCCGAAGATTTCCTGAATAACGGGCGCGTATCCTAGTCGTGTAAGAATCGCGGCAACACGGCTGCGTGTATGACGGAACTCAGGCGAGACGCACGAGATGAAAACGGCTGGCTGGTTCATGGACTGCTACTTCCCAAGTATTCTCGCTGTTGAGGCGCCAGGAAGGCATGAAAATACTCCCTGCTTCGTTGCACTTCCGCTGAGACCGGCGTTTTTCGCCACTCTTGAACCGGCGGACCAGCCGCCCAAGGCCCTCCGAAACTTGGATGAAAGCAGAACCTTTCGCGGCTAGCAATAACCCGATCGGGCGACCCTTGCCGTCCAAACAGAATTCCAAAACCCTGACCTCGTGGGAGTGAGTCAATCCTGCTCCTCGGAAGCCTTAACCACGTCGATGACACACTCCGACGGGATAGCCGTTAAACTGTAAAGCCGTTTACCTCCTGCCCACTCCAGTATCTCCTGGGCGTTGTGTGCGTCGCCAAAGCGCGCCCCTACGGTCGCAGACGAAAACCGAAGCTCGATCTCCTGCCCTCTCCTGGTGCCCCCTACAAAGTAGTCATAGGAGAATAACTCCGATTCCGAATCGCTAAGGTAGACGACCAGGCACGGAGACCCGTGGGACTCGTCCGGCAATTTTGCGTACGGAAGCCGCTTCTGTTCACTCCTTGAAGGTCGTGTCTCGGTCATCATTGCTATTCAAAGGTTCTCATAGTGAATCCAAGAAAGGCAAACGTAAAGCAAATGAAAAGAAGATATATAGAATCAATGGCGAAGATAGAACGCATATAACGCAAAGAGATTGACCTAAAAACCAATACAAAGCACACTATCTTCCGTTGTAGTGGAAAACAAAATGCAAAATCAGGATGCCAGCGATAGGATCGCTATCCTCAAGCAGAAAGTGATCGCCCTGCCGCCGAAACCGCCCAAGAGCGAATTGGCGCCTTACCTGGAAGTCATCGCCATCTTGAT
>Ga0306926_10007272_pt1 | contig 11987 bp, 8 predicted proteins | sample flu12Cox44000178_FD_203759 | JGI IMG/M metagenome (GOLD analysis project Ga0306926, IMG submission 203759) | Lab enrichment of tropical soil microbial communities from Luquillo Experimental Forest, Puerto Rico - flux8day.12C.oxic.44.000.178 (v2)... | ecosystem: Environmental > Terrestrial > Soil...
GTGGTGTAATCTGCCTGGCTTCGACCAGCGGCTGCGGGCGCCGAAGGTGCCACACCAATAATGGCGCCGCCAATCCCCGCACCCCTCACTGGCTGCTGCAATGTCAATAGCCGATATCTACCCGCAGCTCCCTTATTCAGACCTTCCCTAGCGCCGTTCAGGTTGTTGACGATACTGGAAACATTGCTGCTGAGCGTGGCGGGGTTGCTGCCGACCATGGCCGCGTTGTTCAATGCGTATTGAGCGCCGGAATCGACTGCGCTATCGAGCTGGAAATCGGTGTAAAGCATCAGCCCAATATCAATCGTTCCGGCAAGGAGCGTCAGGAAAATGGTGGATAATATGGCAAACTCGACTGCAGCGACGCCGTCATTTTCGCGCGGTGCCATCACCCGCAGCACGTGTTTCAGACAGGCGCGCCATCTCATGTCGTGCTCCGCGGCTTTATTGTACCAGACTGACGGTCGTGCCCTGTGCTCCCGCTACCGAGGCCGGCGCAGGTCGAGCCTAGCGCGCTGCCCGCGGTCGAGGTGACCTGCGTGCCGATCAACTCAAGGCAGGCGCCCGAATCCACCGTGTCGTGCAGAGTGGCGGATCCGCTCATATAGATTTGTCCGTTGGGAAAGTAGAAGGCACCGGAGACCTGGGTGTTCGAGGCGCCATTGGCGAACGCCGCCGCACCGGTATAGTTCGAGGATTGCGGGCCGATTACGGCGAGGCCAGCGGTGCTGCCCGAGCTGGGCGCGGTCAATTTCACAGTCGCATAGCCGGAACCGAGGCAAAATGCCGATGCCACCGAACTCGAGCCGCAGCTGCTGACGGTGCTGGTGCCGGAGACGACGAGAGTCGCGCCCAGCGCTGTCAAGCCGGTCGTCGTGCCGTTCGTCGGACAGTTCGAGACATCGCCGCCGCCGCCGCCGAAGTTGATGTAACCGTTGACGGTGTAGATTCCCGCCCCGAGAACGACGCCGCCCGCGCCGCTGATGTTGCCGTTGACGTCGTGCTCGGTGGCGGCCGGGAGCGCCAGGCAGCTGCCGCCGCCGCTGGAAATTGTTCCGGCTGTCTCAAAAACGTCGCCGCTGCCGGTGGCGTCGCCAAAGCTCATCATCTTGCTGGTGCCAACGTTGATCGAATTGCCGTCGCTCGCTTTGCCGATATCGTAGCTGTTGTTGCTACTGCCGCTCCCCAGATACAGTGATGCGCCGCCCTTATTGTAGATACCGCCGGCTACTACGAAGCTGTTGGGCCCGGTAAAGGTCAGGCTCGTCCCGAGATTGCAGATGCTGTAGCCGCTCGTGCCGTTGCAGGAAACGGTACCGATGTTATATGTGCCAGCCCCGAAGGTCGTGGTCGAACCGCCGCCCGTGGTAATTCCGCCTACTATATTATAGGTCCCGGCCGGGAAAGTTGTCGTACCGCTGGTCGAGATGCCGGCTCCGAAACCGTAGGTCCCGCCGGAGCCGGCCAACGTTACGCCGGCAATGGGCCAGGACTGGTTGAAATTGTAGGTGTTGCCAGCGGAGGTGTTTATTGTGACAGTGACGCTGCTGAGCGTAATGGTGCCAAAGTTGGCGGTGCCAGTGCAGGTGACCGTGTAAACTTTAGAGCCAGAGTTATAGACGTCGGTACAAGCTGACGGCAGTCCAGTAACGCTTGTCTTTGTAAAACTCACTGCGGTCCCGCTGGGAACGGTGGGCGCGCTCGGCGAGGTGATGGCCGATACGGTGCTTATGCGGCTGGTAGCGCCAGTGACCTCTGAGTTGCCGGCGAGCGGATCAGCGGTCGCTGACTTACTGACGCTCAACGACCTGCCGGATGGCGGCGAGATGGTGCAACTGCTCGTGGTGGGATTGGCTCCCGAATTGTAGGAAAGGTGTTGGGTGGTGATGACGTCGCTTGGATTCGCTCCACTGTCGGCACACACCGTGCTATTCGAAGCGACGGCGCAATTATCGGCAGTAATGCTGCCGGTCCCACTGAGCGAGATTCCGCTACCGGCGCCACTCAGTGCAATGACGCAACCGGGTGCATTGGTTTTGATCTCGGCGTAGGAGCTGGCGCTCACCGGCAATGTTGCGCTCGTCGTAAGCACCTGCGCCAGAAGCAGAGGGACATTGCTCGACGCCGTGACCTGCACGGCCTTGTTGCCGTCCCCGGTCGGAGAGTTCACGACCGGAGCATTTGCCGCGGTGATGCTCAACCCGTTTAGCGACGCGATATTGACGGCAGCGGAACTGGCGGAAGTGCTCGAACTCGTCGAGTTGTAGACCAGTGCGCCGGCATAGGCGGCAACGTCGGCGATCCGCTGGTTCTCGACCTTTTGCAATAGGCCGTGCCCGAACTCGAGGGCCAGGGCGGAGAACCCGATCACGGCGAAAATCGCCAACGCACTCAGTACGCTGATGCTTCCCCGCCGATTGCCGAACACGTCCCAAAGCATTCCCATTGATCTCCGCTTGCGGTCGGAATAACTCGACGGTGAGATCCTAGGTGCCGCGGGTAAATGACTGCTTAACCTGATCAAAACGGACCGGCCGACCCGGTACCTTCGTCCCCAGCGTTGCAATTCTGTCGGTTCATCCCCGTTTGCAGAGCCTGTCCTCAGTCCGCGCTTTGCACGGAGCCCGGAGCGGCGCGCCGGAACGACGGCTAGGGTGCGCCTCCCGAAGAGGGTTTCGCTGTTTTCGCTGTTTTCGCAGTTCTTCCCGGAAATTTACAGCGAGCGAGGCGTCGTCTTCGGCACAAATCCTAGCTTGCGCGCGATCCGGCGACCGAGAAAACAGCAAAACGTCTGCTGTTCTGCTGCTGTTTTTCGCTGTTTTCGGACGAAAGAACAGCGGAAATCGTGAAAATCGCATTATCTGTCAGGACCAGCCTTCCCTCCTCGGCCGGATATGTGCATCCTATCACGCTATTGCATTATTTGTCAAATAAATAAACTATTTTAACAACGTATGCTTCGCATACGCACCACCCGACCCACACTTCGGTTCCGAGCATTAGCTGCGATCTTCGCTCCGTCCGAGAAGCGGCTCAGTGCCCGCCCAGTCCTTAGATGTCGCTTGGGTCCTCCTCGTCCAAAATCAGCGGCTCCCAGGCTGGCGCGAGCTCGGATTGACGGACCGGAACGGCGATTTCCTCGTACAGCCATCGCGCTTCTGCGGCGGGGCCGCGGCGCAGGCCCAGCGCCAGCACTCGAACGGTGCGACACAAAGCGCCCTGCGGCACGGCCAGGGTGTCGCCGACGTGGACCGCGTGGTTGGCCTTTCTTATGGCCGCTCCGTTGACGGCGATCGCCCCTGCCGTACAGAGACGAGCGGCCAGCGAGCGGCTTTTCACGAAGCGCGCGAACCACAGCCACTGGTCCAGGCGGCGGGCCGGCTGCGGCTGCAAGGCGCGGCTCCTCACGCGAGCTTCAGCTCTCCGAGCTTGGCGAACGGGTTACCGTCGCCGCACCGCTCCGGTCGGGATCCGGCGTGATTAGCTTTGCGCGGGCGCCGCGGCCGCGGGACGAAAGTCTCCTCACCATCGGCGATTACCGCACGATAGCCGAGTCCCAAGAGCAGCCGGCGCAGCCGCGCCGCCGGGAGGCCGGCTATTGCCGCAAGTTCGACTCCGGCAGAGAACGGTCCGTGGCGGGCAAGGCGTCGAGCGGCAATAGCGACGCGCTCCAACCGGTCCGGCCGCAACGCGAGCCCCTCGACAATGCGGAGCCCGACCGCCCTGTAGAACGAGGCCGGCAGCGCCGGATCGGTTTCGAACGGCTTTGCGAGCCGGCGCGCGCCGGGTAGCGGCGGAACCTGCCGGCCCTCGCGGACCGCCCAGAGAAGAGCGCGAAAACGCATCGTCTCGACACCCAACAGCGGCTCGAAATAGACGCTCTCGGTACCGAAGCGGACGCCGACGCGGCTCAAAGCGGATCGGTCCGATGGCTCGAGGGCGGCGGTTTGCCGCCCAATCCCGACGACCGGCAGGCACCCCAAGGCATTGACCAGCTGGAAAACGAGGCCGCGGCCAACGCCCCCGAGCGGCAAGGCTTGCGCCGCAAACAGCGGCTCCAGACGCCGTTCGGTCTCGTTCCGTAAGAATTCCTGGAGGCGCCGGCGGACCCTCTCGCGGCCCTCGCCTTCGAGAAAATCGCGGCCGAGCGGTTCCGCGCGCGGTGTCAGCAGGCTTCCCCCGGCCGACATCAGGCCAATAACACCGCCGCGCCACAACAATTCCCCGCCGGCACCGATTGCGAACGCAGCATCCGTGTCTGCCGTGAGGAGCCGAACCCGCGTGGCTATTTCGCCGGGGAGAACACGGCTGGCGGCGGTGATCAGCACACGCGGCTCAACGCCGTCTATGGCCTCGGGAATAAAGCGCAGACCCTCAATCCGGCCGATGCGCGCACCCTCGATGAGGACATCACCAGACTTTGAGACGGCCGCCATGAGCTCGCCATCAGACGCCAGTTGGCGGACGAGAAACGTGGAGCGGCGATCGACAAACCGTTGCGTTATGCTCTCATGCAGCGCATCCGAAAGCCGGTCCTCGATAGCGCGGGCACGTTCCTGCCATTCGGCCGCATCATCAACCCAGTCGCTTCGGTGCGTGATGTAGGTCCAGGTGCGGATGTGCGCGATACGCGCCATCAACGTGCCGATGTCGCCATCGGTGCGGTCGAGATTTGCCATCTGACGGGAAATCCACTCGACCGGCAGGCGCTCCTCAGGGCTCGCGAGGTGCAGGAAGCAGTGAGCGAGCAGTCGCGTGTGGCTCTCGCTCATCACCTTGCGGAAGTCGGGGATCTGACAGACCTCCCAAAGCAGCTGTACGGCGCCGGGATGACTGGCGAGCGAAGCGACCTCGGGATTGCGCGCGAGTGCCTGCAAGGCTCGGTGATCATCGGCCTCCCGGGCCTGCACGAGGCCGGGCACCGATGGCTTCTCGTCGAGGCTCTTTAATAGAGCGGGGATCGAGTGGAAGCGCAGCCGGATGTTGCGCCAATTGAGCCGCATCAGCGGATCGAAGCGATGGGTTTCGATCGCTTCGACGATTTCCGGATCGAGTGAATCTTGTTCGGCGGTAATCCCAAACGTTCCATTGCTCATGTGCCGCCCAGCCCGGCCGGCGATCTGGGCGAGTTCGGCGGCAGTCAGCCGGCGCGGGCCGCGCCCGTCGAACTTTCCGGTCCGTGCAAAGGCGACATGGTCGAGATCCATGTTGAGCCCCATCCCGATCGCATCGGTGGCGACCAGATAATCGACCTCTCCCGCCTGGAAGAGACCAACCTGGGCATTACGCGCGCGCGGGCTCAACGCGCCGAGGACAATCGCGGTTCCGCCACGCTGCCGCCGAATCAGCTCGGCAATCGAGAATACGTCCGCGATTGCGAACGCGACGACGGCGCTTCGCGGCGGCAGCCGCGTTACTTTTTTGTACCCGGCGTAGGTCAGGGTCGAGAAACGCGGCCGGCTTACGTGCTCGGCCTCGGGAACGAGGCGCCGCATCAGTGGCCTGATCGTGTCGGCGCCGAGCAACATCGTTTCCTCGGCACCCCGCGCGTGCAGCAGGCGCGCGGTGAAGATATGGCCGCGCTCGGGATCGGCACAGAGCTGGATTTCATCGACGGCGAGGAAATCGACCTGCCGCTCGAGCGGCATCGACTCAGCCGTACAGACAAAATAGGACGGGTTTGGCGGCAGTATCTTCTCTTCGCCGGTGATCAGCGCAACCGAGCGCGCTCCGCGCAGCCTGACGACCCGGTCATAATTTTCACGCGCGAGCAGCCGCAATGGGAACCCGATCATGCCGCTGCGATGGCCGAGCATGCGCTCGATGGCGAGATGGGTCTTGCCGGTATTGGTCGGCCCGAGGACCGCGACGAGCCGCGGAGAGGGGCGGAACATGCCCATGCCTTAAGGTATTGGGTGAATCCGCCGTCAGCGCAAGAGCAAACCCGTGCTGCAACGCTGTGCCGGGAGCTGATCGAGTTCGCAGGACCGGATTAACCGGAATTTAGCGAAATTCGGCCAGGCTCGCACAATACGACCGAACTGGAGCGGGGGCGGCCATGAGGGAAATATTCGAATGCTTCTGGAGAGTTATTGTTCTCGCTTAGGAAGCCTGGTCGAACATCGGTATTCGAGCCTTGCCCTGCTCGAGGCAAAACAGCAGGCCGAGAAGGCCGCCATCATAGCGCACGAAGCGATGCTTAAGGCAAAGGCGGCCGACCGTGCCAAAAGCAAATTCCTTGCTAACATGGCCCACGAGCTTCGCACGCCCCTCAATGCTATTATCGGCTTTTCCGAAGTCATCAAGCTCGATAAAGTCAAATCACGGGAACGTCATCCCGAATACGCCGGATATATCCATGATGCGGGCTCGATTTTGCTTGATATTATCAACGGTATTCTAGACCTCGCGCGAATTGAGGCAGGAAAAGTTGAACTTCAAGAAGAATTTATCGGCTTTAGTTCGCTCATCCACTCGGTGATTACAACGATAAATCCCATCGCTCAAAGGAAATCAGTAGAGGTGGCGTGTGTTACCGGCGATCCACCTTTGATGGTTAATGTCGACCCGACGAAATTCAAGCAAATTATGTTAAATCTGATGTCCAATTCCGTGAAATTCACGAAACCGGGAGGGGGTATACGGATCGTGTCAGCACTAGACAAGAGCGGAGATCTGGTGCTTCAGATCAGCGATACGGGGATCGGTATTCCTCCGGAGCAGATCGAAAGGGTATTCCAGCCTTTCGAACAGGTCGCAGATCATCTGACCCGCGAACATGAGGGTACCGGACTTGGGCTGCCGATCGCCAAGGCCCTCATCGAGCTGCATGACGGCGAGCTGGGGTTGAGCAGCGAAGTCGGGGTTGGGACGACCGCGCGGCTTCGCCTGCCCAGTTCGAGAGTGCGCGAAATCGCAGATTGCGCCATCGCTTGGGGATAGCGGCTCGCGCCGGATGCGATCGGAGTCCCCTGATGGCGGTCATAGTCGGGCAGCGGAGAAAACCACCATGGACGGCCGTGATCTCCCGTTAAGCGAAGAAATCCACTTAGGGCGGGTCATCGCCGTGTCTGCCTGTCAAGCGGTCGCATTGCTCGTGCGATCGCATTGCGCGATCGGCGACTTACCGCTCGAGATGGGCACGCTCGTCAAAATGCGCACCCGGGTCTCGATCGTGTATGGCATGGTGAGCGGACTTCGTGTGCCGCTACCAAGCTTGGAGCCGTCTGACAAGGATCTAAGGCTTGTCGAGCTCGATCTCGTCGGCGAGATCCCGGTCGCGGGAGCCGCCGGCGACTTTCAGCGTGGCGTTTCGGCCTATCCGGCCTTGGATGAGCCGGTATATCTCGCGTCCGCCGACGATCTCGCCCAGGTCTATGCTCGACCGATAGCCGCGACGGCTCCGGTCGGCACCATCCACCAAAATGTTGCCGTGCCGGCTTACATTCTGGTCGATGAGCTTTTTGGCAAACATTTCAGCATTGTCGGCACGACCGGATCGGGAAAATCTTGCGGTGTTGCGACGATCTTGCAGTCGGTGATCAATCACAGTCCGAATGCGCATGTGATATTGCTGGATCCCCATAACGAATATGCGCGGAGTTTTGGTGATCGGGCGGTAGTGCTAAGCCCCGGAGGTAGTTTATATCTGCCATATTGGCTGTTCAATTTTGAAGAATTAGTAGAGATAGTGGTAGGGCCGGAGCGCAATTCCGAGCAGAGCAAAATACTTGGCGAAGCGGTGCTTGCGGCTAAGCAATCCTCTTTCGCAAAAGCCGGGCTGGACAAATTCGGCACCGTCGATACGCCGGCTCCGTATCGCATGTCGGATCTCGTGCGTCGCCTCGATATGGCAATGGGGAGCCTCAACCGGCCTGACAGCGTCGCCGCCTATCAGGCTGTCAAAGGACGCATCCTTGCTCTGCAGAACGATGCTCGCTACGGATTTGTGTTTGGTAGCCGGCTGACCTTGCGTGACGAACTCGCCGAGATTCTCGCCCAGCTCTTTCGCATCCCAGGAAACGGTAAGCCGATCACCATCGTCGATCTCTCCGGCATTCCATCTGAAGTGGTCAACGTTGTGGTATCGGTGCTCTGCCGGCTTACCTTCGATTTCGCATTGTGGAGCGAAACTCCGGTCCCGATAACGATCATCTGCGAAGAGGCCCACCGTTATGCCTCGAGCGACAAGCAGCTGGGTTTTGAGGCAGCCAAACGGGCTTTGTTTCGGATTGCCAAGGAGGGCCGGAAATACGGGGTGTCGTTGTGTGTGGTCACTCAGCGGCCCTCCGATCTGGCACCCGGCCTACTGTCGGAATGCAATACAATCTTCGCTTTTCGGATGACCGGCCAGGAGGACCAGGACATTGTTCGAGGCGCGCTGCCCGAGGCCTCTCACGGCCTGATGAACTTTCTGCCGGCGCTGCGCAATGGCGAGGCGATCGCAGTTGGGGAGGGTGTCTCGATGCCGATGCGGGTGTGTTTTAGACCACCCGCGGAGGGGCGTCGCCCGAAAAGCGCGACGGCGTCATTCGCGGGCACATGGGCGAAGGCAATCGACGGCTCGGTCGTCGAGTACGCGGTCGAACGTTGGCGGCGCGGCATGCGATAGCGTTCGCGGCCGGCGCCGTCGAGGATGGACTTGCAGGGACCAGGTATTCGCCACATATCCTCGGCGCGTTCCCGCCACCACTCGACGGCAGCGATGACCCAGGAAACGAGAAGCTTCCAGGCGGAAGTCAGCCGCCTCCTTGAGATAGTCGCGCACTCGCTCTACAGCGAGAAAGAGATCTTCCTGCGCGAGCTGATCTCGAATGCATCCGACGCTTGCGACCGGTTGCGTTATGCCGCGCTGACCGAACCGGCGCTGGCCGAAGGTGACGCCAATTACCGGGTCGTCCTGACGCCGGACAAACCGTCCCGCACCCTGATTGTGGCGGATAACGGCATCGGCATGAACCGCGAGGAGTTGATAGAGAACCTCGGCACCATCGCGCGTTCCGGCACCGCCGCCTTTGTCGGTCAACTGACCGGCGACGCGCGCAAGGATATGAGCCTCATCGGACAGTTCGGTGTCGGCTTTTATTCGGCCTTCATGGTCGCCGACAAGGTCGAAGTCTTGAGCCGCAAGGCGGGCGAGAATGAGGGGTGGCGTTGGACCTCGGAGGGGAAGGGCGAGTTCACGATCGAGGAGGCGCCCGAAACCCCACGCGGGGCCAAGATCATCGTGCATCTGCGCGAGGGCGAGGACGAATACCTTGAGCCGTTTCGAATCCGCGGCATCGTAAAGACCTATTCGGACCACATCGCGCTGCCGATCATTCTCACGGACGCCGGCAAGGAAGAGACAATCAATACCGCTTCGGCGCTATGGACCCGTTCGCGATCCGAGATCACCGCCGAACAGTACAAAGAATTCTATCACCACGTTGGTCACAGCTTCGATGATCCGTGGCTAACTCTGCACAACAAAGCAGAAGGTGTCCTCGAATACACAAGTCTTCTCTTTATTCCTTCATCAAAGCCATTCGACTTGTTCGACCCGGAGCGCAGGAGCCGGGTCAAACTTTATGTTCGGCGAGTGTTTATTACCGACGAGGGCACGGATCTGCTGCCGCCTTATCTCAGATTCCTGCGCGGCATCGTCGACAGCGAGGATCTCCCGCTCAACGTCAGTCGCGAGATGCTGCAATCGAACCCGATGGCAGCCAGGATGCGGCAACAGCTGACGCGGCGGGTATTGGGCGAGCTCGGCAAGAAAGCCGGCGAGGCTCCCGACGAATACGCCAAATTCTGGGACAATTTCGGTGCGGTGCTGAAGGAGGGCCTCTACGAAGATCACGACCATCGCGACGAGTTGCTGCCCCTCGCTCGGTTCCGCTCGAGCACCCGCGACGGGCTTGTATCGCTCGACGACTACGTCGCGGCGATGCGGCCGGGGCAGGAGGCGGTCTACACGATCCACGGCGACAACCTCGACGTGATCAAAAAGAGCCCTCAGCTCGAAGGCTTTCGCGCGCGCGGCGTCGAAGTGCTGCTGATGACCGACCCGATCGACGAGTTCTGGGTGCCTGCGATCGGAAAATATCAGGAGAAGCCTTTTAAATCAGCCACCCGAGGAGGTGTCGATCTCGACAAGATCACTCCGCCCGAAGCGAGCGAGGACAAGGCTTCCCAGCCGCCCGCCAAACTCGACAGCCTCATTGCGATTTTCAAATTGGCGCTGGGGGAGGCGGTCAAGGATGTGCGCAGCTCGGAGCGACTGACCGATAGTGCCGTCTGCCTCGTCGCCGACGAGGGCGACATGGATATGCATCTCGAGCGGCTCTTGAAGCAGCATCGCCAGCTCGATGCGACCTCCAAGCGAATCCTCGAAATCAACCCGCGGCACACGCTGATCGAGCGGCTCGCTGCGAGCGTCGGCGAGCCGCGCGCCTCGGACCAATTGTCAGAATTTGCCTGGTTGCTTCTCGATCAGGCGCGCATCGTCGAAGGCGAGCAATTACCCGATCCGCCGGCCTTCGCGCGACGGCTTGCCACATTGCTGGAGCGCGGGTTGCCGCAAGCGGCTTGAACCTACTCGGCAAATGGCGGGGTTGCTTCGTCGGGTACCGCCACCGCGAAGACGTTCAGAGTATTCCCGATCAGGGTGTAGTAGCCGATAATCGCGATGATCTCGACCAGACCGCGTTCGCCCAATGCGGCGACCGCTTTGTTGAACGTCTCGTCCGAAAGGCGGCGAGTGTCGAAGAGCTCGGTGCAGATCCGATAAATAAGCGCCTCGTCCGGTTGCTCGAAGCTCGGTGTCTCGCCGCGGCGGATTGCTTCCACGGCAGCCGCGGGGACGCCCGCTTTCTCGGCAAGCGGCGCATGCGCGAACCATTCGTATTGCGCCCGCCAGAACCGGGCGGTCGTGATGATCGCCAACTCCGAAAGCCGAGCCGCCAGCGAGGCCCCAGCGCAGATGTTCGCCCAATTTCGCCGCGTGTTCGCAGATCTCTGGCGCTCGGATCAGCAATTGGAACGGTCCGCCGAACTGGCCGCGCCGGCCCGCGACAGTGAAATCGCGCACCCGATGCTGCCCCGAGTTCATCTCCGCTGGGCTGATTTCGCGATACCTGTCCATGCTTCCTCCTATGCTACCGAGGTTACACCGAATTAATAGCCGTGAAAGCTGCCTGTCACGTGCCGGACCCAATTTTAGCGCGATCGGCTCGCGCCTTTCTGCCTTCTGGCACCGGCGTGGGCAATTTGTCGGACAGGAGGACCCATTGCCTGAATCCAAGGACAACACTGGCCGTCCACATCGGCTGGGCAGGAGCCGTGCTACGGCACTCGGCTTCGGACTGGGCGCGACGCTCGCCCTTTCACCGCTTGTTTGGGCCGAAAATTTCGGAAACACCCCGCCCCAAGCGGGAGCCACCGCACCCGGGACGATGACTTCTTCAGCAGCGCTGATCCAACAGCAAAGTTTTGCGCCGCTGGTCAAAAAAGTCTCGCCGGCGGTCGTCAACATTTCCGTTACGCAGAACGGTTCCCCCGAGGCCATGGCCGAAGAGCCCGAGCTCGGGCCAACTCCGGGCTTCCCAAATTCACCGTTTGACGAGTTCCTGCGACGCTTCTTCGATCAGCAAATGCCGAATGGGGAGCGGCATCTCTTTCCTCAGACGCCGGAAGGCCAAGCCCACCGAATCGCGCTAGGCTCTGGGTTCATTATCGATCCCTCCGGCTATGTGGTGACGAACAATCACGTCGTTGGCAATGCCGGCAAAGTCGAAGTCACGCTCCAAGATGACAGCAAATATCCGGCAAAGATCATCGGCCGCGATCCAAAGACGGACATCGCGATCCTTAAGGTCAAGGCCGATAAGCCGCTGCCTTACGTCGCATTTGGCGACAGCAGCGCGGCCCAGGTCGGCGATTGGGTGATGGCTGTGGGCAATCCCTTCGGGCTTGGCGGCACCGTCACTACGGGGATCATTTCGGCG
>Ga0306926_10007276_pt1 | contig 11986 bp, 10 predicted proteins | sample flu12Cox44000178_FD_203759 | JGI IMG/M metagenome (GOLD analysis project Ga0306926, IMG submission 203759) | Lab enrichment of tropical soil microbial communities from Luquillo Experimental Forest, Puerto Rico - flux8day.12C.oxic.44.000.178 (v2)... | ecosystem: Environmental > Terrestrial >...
TAGTCGCCCCAGGCCTGATTTTCCGGCGGCTTGTTGTATTTCTTGGTGAAGGCAGCGACGAAAGCCTTCGAACCGGGCGTGTCGAGAAGGTGATGCCAGACCACCGGCCATGTGCCGACGAAGTTGCCCTTGCCGGCGGCCCAGGCCAGCGCTGTGTCGAAGCCAAAGCCGCCGACCGGAAAGGTGAGGCCGAACTCGGCATATTGCTTGAGGAAGTTGGTGATCTGGTTGCCGGCCAGATTGATCACGACCAGATCCGGCTTGGCGTCGCGGATCTTCAGCAGATAAGCAGAAAAATCGGTGGCGTCGGTCGGTACCAGGTCGTCGCCGGCGAAATTGCCGCCATTGGCCTCCATGAACCGTTTTGAGACCTTCAAGAGGTCGTGGCCGAACGCGTAATCCGCCGTCAGCGAATACCACTTCTTGCCCGTGACCAGGCCTTCGCGCAGGAACGAGCGGCCGACGGTTTTCACATACATCGAATTCTGCGACTCGACGTGGAACATGTAGCGCTTGCAGTCCTTGCCGCGCAGGGCGTCGGAATTGCCGCCGGTGTTGATGAAGAGGATCTTGTTGCGCTCGGCGACCTGCGCAATGGTCAGACACGAGGCCGACGAAATCTCGCCGATGATGCAGGTGACCTTGTCGCGCTCGATCATGCGCTCGGCCTTGGTGGATGCGGTCTGCGGATTGACCGAATCCTCTTTCAGCAACTCGACCTTGCGTCCCATCATGCCGCCGCCGGCGTTGATTTCCTCCACCGCAAGATCGATCGCCATCACGGCATACTCGCCGAGCGGCCCAAGAAATCCGGTGCGCGGCGTCAGGTGTCCGATCCGGATCACGTCGGAAGTCTGGGCGCGCAAGATCGCCGGCACAGAAATTCCCGAGACCAGAGCAATGCCGCCGGCCGTCTTCAACAGGCCGCGGCGCGTGAATCGATTTTGGTCTGACATCAGCCTTCTCCCTGCGTAGCGGACGACGAGGTCCACCTTGTGCTCTCGGTCAGCCGCTCGCGTTCATTTCGAACTGCGCACCGGTTCGGCTTGCCGTGATCTGTGATCACAGTTAGAGTTGCAAAAGAACGTGGGCTTGTCGAGTCCTCCTCGCTTTCAAACGCCATCGCTGGAGGCTACGCGTTGAATTTACCGGCGGCGCTCAACCTGGTCGAACCGCTCGAGCGTCACACGCTCGGCGAACGCGCCTACGCGCAACTCGCCGAGCTCCTGATTTCCGGCCGCCTCGCGCCGGGCGAGCGATTGTCGCTGCGCACCGCGGCCGATGTCCTCGGCGTCTCGATCATGCCGGTACGCGAAGCGGTATCGCGGCTCGTTGCCGACCGGGCACTCGAAGTGATGCCGAACCGGGCGGTGCGCGTGCCGTTGATGTCGGTGGCGCAGTTTCGGGATTTGACCAAGGTGCGGATTGCGATCGAGGGCCACGCCGCGGCGCAAGCAGCGCTGCAGCGAAACGACGGCGATCTCGCCGCGATCGCGCGCGCGGAGGAAGCGATGCGAACCGAGAGCAAAAAGTCGAGGCCCGACCTGCCGCGTGCCGTCGAACTCAACAAGACCTTTCATTTCGCGGTTTATGAGGCGGCGCACTCGCAAATCCTGGTGGAAATCATCCGCGCGCTCTGGCTCAAGGCCGGCCCCGTCATCAATCTCGATCTACGTGCCAATCCCGAGCGGCTGGCGAAAGGCGACGCGATCCGTTTTCACGCCAATGTGCGCAAGGCAATTGCCGCGGGCGATCCGGCGGCGGCGCAGGCCGGCGTTGCCTCGGATATAACCGGCGCGGCAGAGGTCATTCTTTCGCGTGGCGGCCTCGCCGTTTGACATTTCGACGAACAATCCGGAGCGATCATGAATCTCGACATCAAGGGCTTGCGCGTGCTGGTGACGGCAGGCGCCAACGGCATCGGCCTTTCGATCGCGCGGGCCTTCGTCCGCGAAGGCGCGAGGGTTCACACCTGCGACGTCGATGACGCGGCGCTGACCGCGCTCGCCAACAGCGATCCCTCGATCACGCAGACCAAATGCGATGTTTCGGATCGTCGCGCGGTAAAGCGGCTGTTCGAGGAAGCGAGCGGAAACCTCCGCGGCCTCGACGTGCTCGTCAACAATGCCGGCGTCGCCGGACCGACGTCCAAAATCGAGGAGATGAATCCCGAGGACTGGGACCGCTGTCTCGAAATCTGTCTCACCGGACAGTTCAACTGCACGCGGCTCGCCGTGCCGCTGCTGCGCAAGAGCAAAAACGCCTCGATCGTCAACATCTCCTCGGCCGCGGGCCGGCTCGGCTTTGCGATGCGAACGCCCTATGCGGCGGCGAAATGGGGCGTGATCGGCTTCACCAGATCGCTGTCGATCGAACTCGGCCCGGACAAGATCCGCGTCAACGCCATCCTGCCCGGCCTCGTCGCCGGCGATCGTCAGCGCCGCGTGCTCCAGGCAAAAGCACAGCAGCGCGGCATTTCCTACGCCGAAATGGAGCGTACGGCGTTCTCCTGTACCTCGATCAAGGAATATGTAACGCCGGACCAGCTCGCCGATCAGATCCTGTTCATGTGCAGCCCGCGCGGCAGGACGATTTCAGGTCAGGCGATTTCGATCTGCGGCGACACCCAGATGCTCGGCTAAGGGCGAGCGCCTGTTTTTTATCAAGCATTCACTGTCGTATTCGGAGAGTACAATGCCCTTTGATCTGATCCTGCGCGGCGGGCGCGTTGTCGACCCCTCTCAAAGACTCGACGCCGTCACCGACGTTGGTTTTGCCTACGGCAAGGTGGCCGTGATCGGAAACGCGCTGAGGGCCGAGCCTGGGACAGACGTGCGCGATGTATCGGGTTATATCGTCACCCCGGGCCTGATCGACTTGCACACGCACGTTTATTGGGGAGGCACCTCGATCGGCATCGATGCCGAGGAGTTCTGCCGCACCTCCGGCGTCACCACGGCCGTCGACACCGGCAGTGCCGGCCCGGGCAATTTTGCAGGCTTTCGAAAGCACGTGATCGAGCCGAGCCAGGTTCGCATCCTTGCTTATCTGCATGTGTCGCACGCCGGCATTTACGCCTACTCGCATCGCGTCATGGTCGGGGAGAGCGAGGAAATCCGTCTGATGAATCCGATCGACGCGGTGGAGGTCGCGGAGGCGAACCGCGATCTTATCGTCGGCATCAAGGTGCGGGTCGGCCGCAACTCCTCCGGCACCTCGGGGATCGTGCCGCTCGAAATTGCCCTTGAGGTCGCCGAGGCGGTCGGCATGCCGCTGATGGCACATATCGACCATCCGCCGCCGAGTTACGAGGAGGTGGTCAGCCGCCTGCGCCCGGGCGACGTTCTCACCCACGCCTTCCGACCGTTTCCCAATTCGCCGGCCACCGCGCAGGGCACGGTGAAGAAAGTTGTGCTGGAAGCACGCGAGCGTGGCGTGTTGTTCGACATCGGCCACGGCAAAGGCTCATTCGCCTTCAAGACCGCGCGCGCCATGCTTGCCAACGGCTTTTATCCGGACACCATCTCCTCGGACGTCCATATTCTCTGCATCAACGGCCCCGCCTTCGATCAGGTGACGACCATGTCCAAGTTCCTGTGCATGGGAATGCCGCTTTCCGACGTGGTGGCGGCTTCGACCGTCAATGCGGCGATGGCGCTGCGCCGTCCGGAACTTGGCAGCCTCAAGCCGGGAAGTGTCGGAGATGCAACCATGATCTCGGTCAAGGAAGGCCGCTTCGACTATGTCGACGTCGTCGGCGAGCACCTGATCGGCGAGCGCAGGATCGTGTCCGAAGGCGTGGTGATCGGCGGCCGCTGGTGGCATCCGAAACCATCAGCGAAAGCCAGCTAGTGCCCCGCTTCCGGCATTCGTATCATCTTGCAGCGCGCATTTTACGATTTTTGCCTATGCGATCTTCGGAAGGCCTGGATCGAACCGCAAGGCGGCCTCGGCCCATTTCGCGACGCGAAGCAGGTGAATATCCTGTCGGTGACCGCCGACGAGCTGGATGCCGAGCGGCAGGCGGTTTTTGCCGAAACCCGCGGGCAACGATACCGCGGGCGCTCCAAGCAGGGTCCATGGCGCGCAATATTCGGCGTTGCCGGTAGAGCCGAGACCTTCCGGTGCTTCGCCGAACGCCGGCAGGGTCAGGATGGCATCGACGCCAGACATCTCTCCAGCCAGTGCGGCCCGCAATTTCTCCTGCAGCGACCTGGCGGCGAGATAATCAAACGCAGTGAGCGCTTTTCCGGCCTTGACGGCCGATTTCAAATGAGCGCTGGTGCGATCGGGATAATTTTTGACGAGATCGCTGTGAATCAGCGCGGCTTCGCTGGAGAGAATGACATTGACCGCGCCCCAGTTCGTTGCATCGAGTTCTTCCCATTCGCGCTCTTCCATGGTGGCGCCGGCCTCGCGCAGTTTCGCGGCGGCAGCCTCAAACACTTTTTGCTGTTCCGGTTCGACGCGCGACCATTTCTGGAACCGGACGATGCGAAGGCGTGGCTTTTTAAGCGGCACCACGCCCTGGCAGACGTCGACATCAAAGGGCAGAAGCGGTCGGCCATGCGGGTCGAGTTCGCTGGTGGCCGCGAGCAGCGACAATGCATAGGCCACGTCATCCACGCAGCGGGCGAAGACGCCGACGTGATCAAGCGAAGGGCTCAAGGGGTGGACGCCGTTGCGCGGGATGGCGCCGAAACTCGGCTTGAGACCGACCACGCCGTTGAAAGCCGCGGGCCGGATCACAGAGCCCAGCGTTTGCGTGCCGAGCGCGAGCGGCACAATGCCGGCCGCTACCGCCGCCGCCGAGCCGGATGATGAGCCGCCCGGCGTATGCTTCGAATTCCAGGGATTGGTGGTCGGGCCGGGATGACGCCAGGCGAATTCGGTCGAAACCGTCTTGCCGAAAATCGTGGCCCCGAGATTGCGCAGGCGTTCGACCACCCAGGCGTCCCGCGCCGGGACATGGTCGCGGTAGATTGGCGAACCGTTGGTGGTCGGCATGTCGGAGGTGGCGATGATGTCCTTGATGCCGACGGGAATGCCCGACAGCGGACCTGCCCGGCGCGTCAGATCGCGCGCAAGATATTCGAACGCTTTCAGGATCGGCTCGGCGGCTTTTGCCTTCTCCAGACAGGATGCCGCATATATGTCCGCAAGCCCGGAATCGTCCTTGAACCAGCGCAGAAGCTCCAAGACTCCGGCGCCAGAATCCAATATGGATCGTGCAGTTTTGTCGGCCATGCCAGGAAAATCCCGAGCTCGTTGGAAGGGTCAGCGCGAACCCGCCTGCAACGGCCAGGCGGCAATAGCTATTTCATCACGCGCGCCCGTCAATCGGCGAGATCAAGAGATCCGTGCAAGCGTGAGATGACTGGTGAGCCGGCGTGCGATATCGCGCCGCAGCGCGTTGAACTCCGGAGACGACACGTCGCGCGGGCGCGGCAGATCGATGCGGAAATCGCTGTCGATCCGTCCCGGCCCCGCACTCATGACCAGCACGCGATCGGCGAGCAGCACGGCTTCCTCGACCGAATGGGTGACGAAAATGGTGGTCACGCCGGTGCGCTTCCAGATCTGCAGCAATTCGTTCTGAAGCTGCTCGCGCGTCAGCGCGTCCAGCGCGCCGAAAGGCTCGTCCATCAAGAGGATGCTGGCGTCGTTGGCGAGCACGCGGGCGATCGCGACGCGCTGCTTCATGCCGCCCGAGAGCTGGTTGGGGTAGCGCTCGGCAAAGCGCTCGAGCCCGACCATCCGGACGAATTCATTCGCAGTTCTCGCGATCTCTTCGCGCGGCAATTGGCGTTGCCGCGGTCCGAAGCTGATGTTCTCGCGCACCGTCATCCACGGAAACAACGCGTAGTCCTGGAATACCATGCCGCGGTCGCTACCGGGCCCCGTGATCGCCTTGCCGTACATCGCGACATTGCCGGTCGTCGGCTCCTCGAAGCCCGCGATGATGCGGAGCAGCGTCGATTTTCCACAACCGGATGCGCCGATCATGCAGACGAACTCGCCGGTCGGAATCGACAGATCGACGGTTGCTAAAGCCTCGAGTTCGCCGTCGCCGACGGAGAAGCGTTTGGTCACGCCGCGGATGGTCAAGATGTCCTGGGCTGAAACGTCACTCACGGTGCTGCGGGCTCCAACTGAGCAAGCGGTTGCTGATCGCAACGATGATCCTGTCGGTGACGAAACCGCAGGCGCCGATCACGATCATGCCGGTGATCACGAGATCGGTGCGTGAAAGCGTGCGGCCGTCCATAACCACCGATCCGAGACCGGTGGGAACGCCGGTCATCTCGCCGACCACGATCAATATCCAGGCAAATCCGTGCGCGATCCGCAAGCCGCTGAAGATGGCGGGCAGCGAGGCCGGCAGCACGATCTGCCGGAACATTCCGGCGCCCGAGCATCCGAGCATCGAGGCCGCCTCGAACAGCCGCGGATCGATCGAGCGCACGCCGAAAATCGTGTTCAGGAGGATCGGATAAAACGCGCCGAGGAAGACCAGAAAGATTGCCGCATTCGGGCCCAGCCCGAAAAAGATCATCGACAGCGGCAGCCACGCGGTGACCGGAATCGGGCGCAGGAGCGAGATCGTGGGGTCGAGCAACTGCCGCAACACCTTGATGCGTCCGATCATCATCCCCAGGGGAATGCCGATCAGCGCGGCGAGAAGAAATCCGCCATAGACGCGCTGCATCGATTTGAGGATGTGGGTGAGGATGGTGCCCGAGAAGGCGTCGTCATAAATGCCACCGAAGGTGAAGTCGTACATCATCACCGCGACCTGGTACGGACTCGGAATGAGCCGCGTACCGGTAAATGCGACGGTGCGGTCCCAGATCACGATCAGAAGAACAGGAAAGCCGGCGCCGAGGACGAAGGCGCGCAATGTTTCCAGCCGCCGGCGCTTGCGGCGATCGGCGGCGGCCGTCCCCGGCAGGCTTCGTTGCGTGCCGTCGGACAGCCCGGTTTTGGGCAGCGTGGTAGCCTGTTCGCTCACGTGGTCCGGCTACATGAATTGTTCGGTAATGCCCCGCGACAAATCGGGCGCCTGCCGAACCTGTTTCTTCTCGAGCATCAGTTCACTGTAGGCTTTCGCCCGTTTAACGAATTCGTCGTCAATCTTCCAGGTCAATTCCACGTTGGGTACCGCCATTTCGATCGATTTGCGCTGCTGGCCGAGTTTCTGTATCGCGACCTCAACCATCTCATCAGGGTGTGCCATCGCGTAGTCGGTCGCTTTCTTGTGCATGTCGATGATCAATTTGAGGCGCTCGGGATTTTCCTTGATGTTTTTCTCACTGGCCGAAAGGATCATGTTGAGCGAGCCAATCGGGGTGGAATAGGGATACTCGACAAGGCGGCCGGTGCCGTTGGCGAGTGAGATTCCGGGGCCGGGCTCGGCGCCGACATAGGCATCGACATCGCCGCGGGCGAGCGCCGCCGGCATGTCGCTGAACGAAAGCCGGATCGACCGAATGTCGGAAATCGACAGGCCCTCGGCCTTCAGGCGCTCGAGGATGACGACCTCCTGCGTCGAGCCGGGCCAGATCGCCACGCGCTTGCCCTTGAGATCCTTGACACTCTTGATGTCGGATTTGGCATCGGCAATGATCGCCATGCCGCGATTGGTCGCACCCGCGACGATGACGACCGGCTCGCCGGCAGCGGCGCCCAGCAGAAAGGCTGCGATGCCGTGGATGCAGGTGTCGACCGTGCCGGTCAGCACCGCGTTCTTGCCGTCGGTCGGGCTCTCGAACGGCACGACTTCGATCCTGTAGCCAGGAGGCGCGAACTTCTCGTAGAAATAAGGCGTGATGCCGTGAATGAGTTTTAGCGTGCCCACCCGCAAAATCTTGTCTTCCGCCCGGGATGGCGGAGCAACAAGAAGCGACAGGGCTGCAAACGCAATGAACAGGAGGCGGTTAAACCGCGAATTGGACGCCAATGTCATCATGATCCTCTTGGGGGCACTCTGGCAGCAACCCGGCCGGCGCACTCTATAGCACTCGATAGCGCTCGCCAAATGCCTGGCGGTCCAAGTCCGGCGGCATCTGCAACCGGAAGCGATGGCGACAACTCGTTTGCCCAAGGTTCCCGCCTGGATTCTCCATGACAGATACGCGCGTCACGAGAGTCATGGGCCCGTCGTAAAACCTTAGGCCGGGAGTCAAATTGAGCGCGCACCCTTCGTCGTGATTCGACGAGGGATGCCGCATGGCAATCATGTTTCCCGCCAAGAGACCGTGGACGCGGCGCCGGTTTCTGGCCCGCTCCTCATCCGCCTTCGCGATCGTCGGCACGGTCGGTCTCGCAAAACCCTATCTCAGTCGTGCGGCGGATCGGCCAAAGATTGTTAGCGGCCTCCAGGCGGGCGACGTGTCGAGCGGCACGGCAATCGTCTGGGCCAGAGCCGACCGGCCCGCGCGCATGCACGTGGAATATTCGGCGGTCGAAAGCTTCAAGACCATCATCGGCGCGGCGTCGTCGGACGCTTTGTCGGATCGCGACTTCACCGCGAAGGCGCTGCTCAAAGATCTTCCTCCCGGTGCGGATATTTTCTACCGGGTCCGGTTCGAAGACTTTTCCCAGTCGGGGATCGGGGGTGAAGCGCAGATCGGGCATTTTCGAACAGCGCCGGCGAAAAACAGCTCGATTTCATTTGTCTGGTCCGGCGATACCGCAGGCCAGGGCTGGGGCATAGATCTTTCCCGTGGCGGCATGCGCACCTACCGCACGATGCTGCAGAACACCCCGGACTTCTTCATACACTCCGGCGATCACATTTATGCCGATTGTCCGGTGCAGTACGAGTTGAAGCTGCCGGACGGGGCCACCTGGCGCAATCTGGTCACGGAAGAGAAATCGGTCGTAGCGCACACGCTTGCGCAGTTCCGCGGCAACTACAAATACAATCTGCTCGACGAGAATTTGCGCTCCTTCAATGCTCAGGTGCCAATGCTCGCGCAATGGGACGATCACGAAGTGAGCGACGACTGGTCGCCGATCGGCACCGCCGACGAGACCGGTTACAGCGAAGACGGAAAATCCCGCCTGGTCGAGCGCGCCCGACGCGCGTTTTTCGAATTCATGCCGATTCGTGAAATTCCCGGAGAGGCGGGACGCATCTATCGCAGGATCGGATACGGGCCTTTGCTCGACATCTTCATGATCGACATGCGCAGTTATCGCGATTCGACCTGGAACAGGCGCGATGACCCGGGCGAGGCCTTCATCCTCGGAGCAGCGCAACTCGCCTGGCTGAAGCGGGAGCTCGCGACGTCCGACGCGACCTGGAAGGTGATTGCCGCCGACCTTCCGATCGGTTTGATCAGCACGGATGCGATCGCGCTCGGTGACGGTCCGCCGGAACGGCGCGAACACGAAATCGCCGATTTGCTCTCCTTCATCAAGCGCGCCGGCATCAGGAACGTGGTCTGGCTGACCGCCGACATGCATTATACGGCCGCGCATTTCTACGATCCGAACCGCGCGGTGTTTTCGGATTTCGAACCATTCTGGGAATTCGTCTCCGGCCCGATTCACGCAGGGACCTGGACGCCGGGCCAACTCGACAATACGTTCGGCCCCACGGCGATGTTTCAAAAGGGATGTTGCGCGGAACAGGGCGAAAATCTCGCGCCTTGTTTTGGGCTGCAATTCTTCGGCCGCGTCGATATCGACGGCCATTGCGCAGTCATGACCGTGACGCTGAAGGATGTCGATGATCACTCGATTTGGTCGGTCGACATCGAACCGCAGCTTGACGCGCGGCCGGGACGATTGGCGGCACAGCCGATCTGAGCGTGTCCGCCGCTCCAACGTCGTGGCGTGCAGGCGATCTTGATCCGGATGTTGTTCTGACGGCAAAATGGCAAACGGCGGAACCTTTCCTTCATCCGCCGCTTCTGCCGGCTGCATTGACGCAGCAACCGCCGCCCCAACAGCCGCTTCAGGCCTCCGGAGTCGTTCATGGAATATCTGCAAACCGCCGGGCTCAGACTGCCGCGCCTTGGGCTCGGCACCTTCCGCATGCAGGGCGAGGTCTGCCGCACGGCGGTCGAAAGTGCGCTTGCGCTCGGCTATCGTCACATCGACACCGCCGAAATGTACGGCAACGAGGAGGCCATCGGCGCCGCAATTGCGGCATCCGGGATAACGCGCAGCGACCTGCATGTCACGACCAAGGTCTGGAACGACAACCTGGCGCCGGATGCGATCCGACGCGCGTTTGATGCGAGCCTGGAAAAGCTCAGGCTCGATCACGTCGACCTCTATCTCGTGCATTGGCCGGCGCCGAAAATGAACCTGCCGGCCATGTTCGAAACCTTGCTGAAGCTGAAGGAGCAGGGCCGCACCCGTGCCATCGGCGTTGCCAATTTCAACATCGCGCTCCTCAAAACCGTGGTGGAGCAGCTCAAGGCGCCGATCGCCTGCAATCAGGTCGAATATCACGTCATGCTCGATCAGACACCGTTGCGAAAATATCTGGCGTCGAAAGCGATCCCGCTCGTAGCCTATTGTCCGCTGGCACAGGGCAGGGCAGCCGCCGATCCGACGCTCTCGGCAATCGGACGCAAGCATGGCGCCAGTGCTGCCCAGATAGCGCTGAAATGGCTGCTCGACCAGGATGGCGTGGCAGCGATCCCGAAGGCCTCGCGAAGCGAGAGCCAGCGCGCCAATCTCGATGCGCAAAATATCGGCCTCGACGACGAGGACAGGCAGGCGATCGCGGCGCTGTCGAAGGACAGGCGCTGCGTCAACCCGGGATTTGCGCCGGCGTGGGATTAGAGTGCGTCGCGGGTTCGACGAGACAAAAGAATGGCCCCTTCTCGGGGCCACTCCCGTGTCAGCCTTAGCCTTGATAACGATGCCTGATCACCATCCCTTCGCGATGGTGCCAGAAATGATCGCGGTGAAAGCCGTAGGCGCGATGCCAATCGCGATGCCAGCCATGGTGCCAGCCATGGTCGCGATGCTTGATCAGGACGGTCTCGGCGCTCGCAATCGACGGCGCCGCTACCGCAATCGCGCCAAGCACTGCGATAACATATCCAAACTTCCTCATGTTCTCCTCCTCCATCGAAGCGAGGAATAATCCGCGAGGCGGTGGGAACGTTCCGCTGGAACTGCAGCAGAATTCTGAATGGCTGTTCAGCTTCGTATGCCGCGGGTTTGAACGCCTTGGCGATCGCGATGCACAAACCGACGATTGACCGACACACTCGTGTGTCACTCTGCCGGTCCCAGGCGCCATCCAAAAATGTACCGCCGTCAGCCTTCGAGCCAAGGGTCGGTCCCGCTGGCGCCAGGGTCGTTGATCCGCGGGCAAGCCCGTAGCTTGCGCAAAGCCGTTAGCCGTCGCATCATCGGCGTACAAGAAAACATTTTTGGGAGAGCGCCAGCATGTCTGAACTGTCACGTCGTCATTTTCTTGCCGGCTCGGCCGCTGCCGCATTGTCGGGGCATCTCGCAAAACCCGCTTTCGCCGCGATGGGGCCGGCCGACAAATTCGACCTCGTCATCAAGGGCGGCGACGTGCTCGATCCCAGCCAGTCGCTGCGGGGAAAGCGCGATATCGGCATCCGCTGGGGTGTGATCGAGGCGGTCGAGGCCGAAATTCCCGCCACGCGCGCCGCAAAGACCATCGATGCGTCCGGCAAGCTGGTGACGCCGGGCCTGGTCGACCTGCATTGCCACGTTTACCCTTACGGCTCGGCGATCGGAATTCCCGCCGACGAGCTGGTGCAATTCCAGGGGACCACCACGGTGGTTTCGGCAGGTGATGCCGGCGTCAACAACCTGGCCGCCCTGCGGCGCTATGTCGTGGCGCAATCGCGTGCGCGGATTTACGCCTTCCTCCACATCGCCAACAACGGTCTCTCGGCCTTTCCGGTCGCGGAACTCTACAACATCGACAACGCGCAGGTCGAGGCCTGCGCCATGGCGCTCGCCGAGAACCCGGATTTCCTGA
>Ga0306926_10007277_pt1 | contig 11985 bp, 12 predicted proteins | sample flu12Cox44000178_FD_203759 | JGI IMG/M metagenome (GOLD analysis project Ga0306926, IMG submission 203759) | Lab enrichment of tropical soil microbial communities from Luquillo Experimental Forest, Puerto Rico - flux8day.12C.oxic.44.000.178 (v2)... | ecosystem: Environmental > Terrestrial >...
CCACCTGCCGCACCAACAGGCCGGACACGTGACCGCACCCGACCAATGCTGCAAAACGTCAGAAAGTTCTTGCCAGGGCGCCGTCCACACGTGACCCAAGGCGGACATGGGGGTGGCTTCAAATCACCCCTTCCAAGGTGCCAGTTCTAGCCGGTACAATGGTCGATCCGAGCGTCGGGGGCGACAATGAGGCGGCGCGAGTTCATCACGCTTGTTGTTGGCGCCGCGGCAACGTGGCCAGCGATGACGTCTGCGCAACAGGCGGGCAAGCTTCCAATTGTGGGATTTCTGGGTGCAAGTGCTTCAGGGTTTGCTCCCTGGGCGGCTGCATTTGTGGGTCGCATGCGCGAACTCGGTTGGGTCGAAGGCAGTACTATCGCAATCGAGTATCGCTGGTCGGAAGGCCGCCCAGAGCGCTATGCCGAGATTGCAGCCGAGTTTGTCCGTCTCAAGGTTGATGTCATTCTGACGGTCGGAAGCGCCGTCCCCATCGTAAGACAGGCGACGACGGCTATTCCTATCGTATTTGCGGTGGCGATTGATCCGGTCGGCAGCGGTCTGGTCGCAAGTCTTGCGAAACCAGGCGGCAACGCCACCGGATTGTCGATCCAAGCGAACGAGCTTGCAGGCAAGCGGCTGGAATTGTTGCGTGAGGCTATACCTCAGCTCCGCCGATTGGGCATCTTGTTTAATGCTGACAACACTCAGCCTGTACTCGAGATGGGCGAGACGCAGGCCGAGGCTCGCAGGCTTGGCCTGGAAATTGCTCCACTCGCTATCCGACGGGCTGACGATATCGAGCCCACGTTCCAAAATCTCAAAGTTAGAGCTGACGCGCTTTATGTTGCTGTCGATCAGCTCATGGTCGCCAACCGCACGCGAATCCTCACGCTTGCACTTGCCGAGCGGCTGCCCACGATTTTCAGCGAACGTGACTTCGTGAAGGCAGGGGCGTTCATGTCCTACGGACCAAATTACTCAGATCTATTCCGGCACTCGGCAGATTACGTTGATAAGATTCTGCACGGGACAAAACCGGGCGACATCCCAGTCGAGCAGCCGACAAAATTTGAGCTTGTCATCAATCTCTCCACGACCAAGGCGCTTGGCCTGACAATTCCGCCGGCGCTGCTTACCCGCGCCGATGATGTGATCGAGTGAACCGTGCAATGTCCGCTTCTGGCCCTTAGCAGACATCACGACCGCACTGATCCATGTCCGCTTTCGCTGGAATAGCGGACTTCGCGCAAGCTTCCGGGAATGTCCGCTATGGCAGTTTCGATTTTTTCAACAAAATTGAACCCTTAGCAGACGAAGCTTCGATGGTGGTTTCATGACCGGAATCGAAAGGGACCGGGGCTCGCATTCAACTGCCGGCGACGCGCCGCGTGTGCCCGGCCCAGAATGGTTCGCGCAACTCGCGGCGCTTGATCTTGCCGACGGGCGTCTTGGGCAGCGGCTCGTCGCGAACCACCACACGGCCTGGCTTCTTGTAGGAGCCGAGCTGCTCGGCGCAGAGTTGCACCACCTCGGCCACGTCGATCGTTCGGCCCGACTTGGGCACGACGACGGCGCAAGGCGTCTCGCCCCAGCGCGGGTCCGGAATGCCGAAAACCGCCACCTCCATCACCGCAGGGTGCGTTGCGATGGCGTTCTCCAACTCCATTGGCCAGATATTGTAGCCGCCCGAGATGATCATGTCGGTGGCGCGATCGAGCAGGTAAAGGTAGCCGTTCTTGTCGATCATCCCGATATCGCCGGTCAGCACCCAGCCATCGATCAAGCGTTCGCGGGTGCCTTCCGGATCGTTCCAAAAGCCGGTCATCTGTCCGTCGACGCGAGCAACAATCTGGCCCGGCTGGCCGAGCGGTAGCGGCCTGTTCTGCTCGTCCCAGATCTCAAGGCCAGCCCACGGCATCACCAGGCCGCACGAGCGCAGGGGGTTGGAGCCTTCGACCTGGGTGAACCACTGTCGGGGTCCCATGAAAGACAGCAGCAGAGCCTCGGTCTGACCGTAGCCCTGATACAGACAGCTCTCGCCGAAGATCTCACGTGCCGTCAATGCGGTCGCCTCCGAAATCGGCGCCGCGGCTATCAGCATGCATTTGAGCTTCGACCAGTCGCGCCTGCGCACGGTCGGCTCGTGGTTCATCGCATTGACCACCGTCGGCACGGCGAACAGGTAGCCAATTCGCTCGCGTTCCATGATCTCGACTGCAGCGCTGGCTTCGAAGCTGTCGAGCATGACGTTGCAGCCGCCCCACACCCAGATCGGCACAAACAGATAGCCGGAGCCGTGGCTGATCGGGCCGAGATGCAGGCAACGGTCACCCGGCTCCACAGGCGGGTAGTTGTAGAACCAGTCCCGCCCGCACGCGAGCCAGGCGCGATGAGTGAAGGCAACGCCTTTGCTGCGGCCGGTCGTACCACCAGTGTGGCGGATGATGTAGTTGTCCTCAGGCGAGATCTTCAGCATAGGATCGATGGGCGACTGGGCCGCTAGCCAGGATTCGTAACTCTGGTCGCGCACCATCAGGTGCTCGAGGGACGGCAGGCGGTGCTTGAAATCGGCCACCTCGTGTTCGTGATTGCCCGCGACGATCAGGGCCCTGCAGCCGGTATGCTCGACCATGTGCAGATGCGCGTCCGTGCTGTTGCGCGGATAGAGCGGCACGCGCACCAGGTTGGCAATGCCGGCGCCGAGGAAGAAGTCGGCGGCCTCCTTCGAGTTGCCCTCCAGCACGGCGACACGGTCGCCCGGCTTGAGCCCGAGCCCGATCAGGCCGTTGGCCAACCTGCAGCCGCGCTCCCAGGCCTGCGCGAAGGTAAACCGGTCGTTGCCGTGGACCACGGCCTCGCGATTGGCGAAGAAGACAGCGGCTCGCCGCATTGCCGTCGTCACGTCCATGGCTTCCTCCCGGGCGTTTGACCGCCTCACTGATAAACCCATAATGGTCGCAGTACCTATCAGGTCAGCTCCATAGGCTGCTTTGGCGGTAAGATCGCCTTGTGACATCCTGCGTGGAGGCTGACGCACCCAAAACGAACATCAATCCACCTGCAAACCGAAAGCCTTGATCGGACCTTCCCAGCGCACGATCTCCTCAACCACATATTTGGCAAGGTATTCGGGCCCGCGCCGCTCGGGTGCAATACCGGCTACGCCGATGGCGTCAAACCGTGTCTTGATCGCAGGCGTCTCCATTGCGGCATGAGTTGCCTCGTTCAGCTTGGTCACAATGTCCTTCGGCGCGTCTTTCGGCAGGAAGAAAGCCGTCCAAGTCACGACATCGTAGTCCCTGATACCCTGCTCGTGCGCGGTGGCAAGCTCCGGCATCAGCGGCGTTCGCTCACGCGACAACAGTGCGAGGGGCTTCGATTGCTTTGCGGCGGCACGCTCCACAGAGGCACCTAAGTTGCCGCACATATAATCGATATGGCCGCCGATCAGATCGTTCGCGGCAGGCGCCCCGCCCCGATAGGGAACGTGGGTCACGTCGACGCCGATCCTCGCGTTGAGCAGCGCGCAAGCTAGATGCGTGGTCGATCCAACGCCTGCTGAGCCGTATTGCATCTTTCTGCCGTTCTGTTTAAGCAGGGCAATGAATTCCGCAAGGTTATTGGCGGGCAGATCCTTGCGGCCTTCGAGCACCATCGGCTGTTCCGAGAAGAGCGTGACGGGGGTGAAGTCGCTTACCGCATCATAGCGACGCTTTCTGTATATCGATTGATTGTAGGCGTGGGTGCCAACGGTCCCAAGCAGCATCGTATAGCCGTCCGGCTTGGCCTTGATCACGCGTTGGACGCCGATGATGCCTCCTGCGCCGGTCACGTTCTCCACGATTACTGACTGGCCGAGCAATTCGCCCATCCGCGCTCCGATGATGCGGGCCATTGCGTCGAACAAGCCACCGGCCGCGTAGGGCACCACGATGGTGATGGGCCGCCCTGGATAGGGCTGCGCCTCTGCCGCAACCGACCAGACCACCGCTCCCGCAGCCACCAGCAACGCAAGACGCCGCCCTGTCATGCATCGTTCCCGATCTTGGAAAGCGCCGAGCCTTGGAGATTAGCCCGTTTTGCGCCGCCTGACACGTCAACTGGAAGGGGGAGTGGTATTCAAGCGATCCGACTTTGGCCCCAAGCCGACGAGCGCCACGAACCCCGAGCAATCAAAAGGGGATAACTTGTGGGCCGCGCTCGACAAGACAGCGAGTACGAGCGGTTAGCTCTGCGTGGCAGCAAGCTTTTTCAACAAGGGAGGAAGCAGGTATGAAGAGACCAATGTTGGCATTTCTGGCGGTCGTCGGAGCATACGCGATGCTCGATGCGGCGCGGGCCCAATCGAGCTGCAAGGTCTGCGCCGACCAGCAAAAGGCGTGCGTGAAGAGCTACGGCGGAGCGACCTGCAAGACGGATTATCAGATGTGCATGAAGTCTTGCAGGAAGAAGAAGTCGTGAGGCCGCCGGCGCCGCTGGATCGGATCGGGGCAGTCGCAGAAAGCGCGCAAAAAAGTTCTCCGGCGCGCGAGGCTCGCGAAGAAGAGCTGTTCGATTTGCTGGACAGGCAGTGCAAGAGCGGCGTGCCGGCCCCCTGCCGGGATAGCTTGCGCGAATATCTATGCAACGCGGCGCAGCGCTCGTGTAACCACGGTGTATCTGAGTAGTGGGCCATCCTCCGGATCATCATCGTGAAAATGGATGACCGCGCCGGGTGGAATCGTAATTCGCCTTCCGAACTGTTTCGCTGAGGTCGCCTCGATGACCTGTAAGGTGGAATCTTGTGCGAAGGCCATGAGTGCCGCAAGTTCGGCAGTGCTAGCACCGCCAGAACGCCACGAGGTTTCGAGCACGCCGGATCGCCATCGTCCGTGCCCATCTAGTCCCTGACCAATGTCATAGTTCCGGCGTGAAGCCAGGAAGCCGGGATATCGATGGGCGTTGCGGTCATATGTTCGCGCCTGGCTTACGGCCAGACGCGCTTCCGCATCCATCGGCAGTTCTTCGAGTTCAGTCCAGCCGCCGCGCACGCAAATCAGATGCGAACCGCCGTAGACAGAAAGCCCACGATTATTTGTGACGACTCGTTGGATGCCGTGATAGGCAATCATTCGATCGCCGATCATTGTCTGACCGACGCTTCGGGTAGTGGCCCGACGCAGGTTTGTTTCGAGAACCAGGCCGTGGCACCCGATCTTCTCGAGTGATAGTTTCTCCAAGAATGCATCCAGCTGGGCAATCCCTGCCACCACCGTTTGTCCGTAGCCGCCATCTCCCAGTGGCTCCTTTACACGGATGGACCCCAGCGGTAACAGCTGCATGGCCGCCATCTTTGCGTCGTCAGGACTAAACACCGTGTAACCCGGAAGGACAGCATTGCGCACGCCTTTCGCAAATGCCGACGACCAGCCGTATGGTCGCGCTGCATGTGCGCTTACGAGACCATGCGTGATAGCTTTCGTCTTGACGAAAGGGTATGGCGCGACCGCGCCATAGAGCTGTTGCGGAGAATCAATTCCGAGATCTTGCGCCTCGTCGAGCATGATCGTGTCATCGGGAACGAAGAAACAACCGACCGAGCGCTCGGCCGGGTCATAAACGCCCGCATAGCGCCAGCCATTAACGAAAGCGATGTTCTCGGCTACGATTGCGAGCGTAACTTTCTCGTGGGTGTACATCGGGGCACCCAGTCGAGAGAAATAGACAGCGACCCTATCGATCGCCCGCGGCTCGAGCGCGATTCGATCAGGTGTCACCGGCCGTATCTGGCCAGATGTTGGAAGCCGACGAAGGGAAGAGGCCCGAGTATCGTCCATGCGCAACCATCTCGAGAATCGATGGCCAGTGCTTGGACGGGACGCCGTCTGACGGGGAGACTGCTCATCCCCGTGCAGGTAAAACTAGTTATCGAACCCGACTTGCGCAAGGCGCTGTCTTGCGACGCCTAACCGGAAAAGGTCATGCTCACTGTCCAGGCCCTAACGCGCTTGCACATTTTTGTTTCGTTCGACCTGAACGATGGGGAATGTGTTGCCCTGCAAGGACATTCCGGCGTGGGCAAAAGCCTACTGCTTCGAGCTATCGCCGATCTCGATCCAAACGAAGGCACGATCAAGCTCGACGGAATACTAAGGGAAGCTGTTCCGGCGCCGCGTTGGCGAAGTCAGGTAACATATGTCGCCGCCGAGCCGGGCTGGTGGGGCGACACTGTGCAGGAGCATTTTACCGAGTGGGACCAGGCCATGCCGCTGGTCGAACGGCTGGGGCTGCCGCCGGACTGCGGAAGCTGGAACATTCGCAGACTTTCTACCGGGGAGAAGCAGCGCCTTGGGCTCGTGCGCGCGCTGATGCTTCGCTCGCGCGTGCTTCTGCTCGACGAGCCCACGTCGGCTCTCGATGCCACATCGACCGCGACCATTGAAGCCATTGTCGCCGAGCGGGTCTCGGCTGGGGCGGGTGTCATATGGAGCACTCACGATGGTGCTCAGGCTCGTCGCGTTGCATCGCGGTTGTTTGTGATGGCGAACGGCGGCCGGATCGAGGAGCATCCGATTTGACCTATATTCAACTGACCTATAGCGATCTCGCTCTGCCGGCACTCCTCGTTGTCATGAACGGCGCTCTTTCGCTTGCACTGCATCTCAAGCTTGAGCGCCAACTCGCCATCGCCAGTGCGCGCATGGTGGTTCAGCTGGTGCTCGTCGGATATGTGCTCACGTTTCTGTTTGCTGCGGTCTCTCCACTGTGGACCGCGATCGCGGCTATCATCATGGTCCTCTTCGCGTCGCGGGAAGCCGTTGCGCGGCAGAAGCGAAGACTGCGAGGCTTTTGGACGTACGGTCTGGGCGCGGGATGCACTTTGCTCGCTGCGGGTACGGTGACGATGTTTTCGCTCCTCACGCAGCTACGTCCGGAACCCTGGTACCATCCGCGCTATGCATTGCCGTTGTTGGGCATGGTCCTGGGCAACACCATGACCGGTGTAAGCCTGGGCCTGGACGTGCTCACCGATGGTTTGGTGCGCGAACGAGCGGCGGTGGAAGCTTGTCTTGCGTTGGGAGGTACGCGGTATCAGGCGATGCTGCCGATAATTCGGGATGCTCTGCGAAGCGGCTTCATGCCGACGATCAACGGAATGGCGGCAATCGGTCTTGTGTCCCTGCCTGGAATGATGACCGGGCAGATCCTTGCGGGCGTTGAGCCGATAGATGCAGTCAAATATCAGATCCTCATCATGTTCCTGATCGCCGGCGGAACGGGCCTGGGAACGCTGGCCGCCGTCATAGGGGGCGGACATCTGCTTACGGACCATCGGCATCGATTGCGGCTGGATCGCATCGCTGGCGATGCCCCCAAGTGAGGGCGGCGGCAGGGGCCTCGACCAGGGAGGGGGCGGGGTATGCGCCAAGCTGATGCGACGGAAAGCGGCTCCGCTGTGGGCGCGAAAACAGGGCCCGAGGCCCTATTGTCTCAAAGTTCGAGGATGCCCGTCTCGGGCGAGCGTCGGGGATACTAGGAGGGGCGGAGGTTCAAATCCTCTCGCTCCGACCATTTTTCATCAGATACCGAGGACCCAAACGGCCACGATGGTGCCGATCACGGCCAATCCGCTGATCGTCCAGCCCGTCAAATAGGCCGGCCCGTTCGGCTCGGGTCGATCGACCATGGTGTCATGCCAATGGTTCATCAGCAGCCTCCTTAAGAGCCTCCCTTAGGTAGGTCTCGGGCGGTCCCGGAAGGTTCAACCGATCTTGATAACGCCAGCCCCGCCGTCTGGGTCCACGGTAAGCTGATCCCACCCCCAGCGGCACAAGCGGGCTGAGCCGCGGCAGCTTGCTTGCCGTGGCTGCGCCTCGAAGGTTCCCGCGCTTTACCAGGGCATATTGGCTGCTAATCTTGCGGCTTGACGCCGTGCTGTGCTCCCAGGACGAGTACCGCATGGCGAAGTGCAAGACGAAAAACAACGGGAAGAGGTCGATGAAGGATTTTGCCGGTAAGATAGCTGTCATCACTGGCGGCGGCACGGGTATGGGTCGGGAGCTGGCCCGTCAGCTTGTCGCAGAAGGCTGCAATGTCGCGATGTGCGACGTTTCGGCCGCCGCCTTGGCGGAAACCAAACGGCTCTGCGAGGTCGAAAAGCTGCCGCAGGGGCTGCGCGTCACCGCCCATATCGCCGATGTCGCCATCGAAGATCACCTCAAGCGGTTTCGCGACGAACTCGTCGAGCAACAGGCAACCGACAAGATCCACCTCCTGTTCAACAATGCCGGCATCGGTGGGGGCGGCAGCCTGTTCACCAATACGCGCGAGCAGTGGGAACGCACCTTCAACATCTGCTGGGGCGGCGTCTATCTCGGCGTCCGCACCTTCCTGCCGATGCTGGTCAAGGCCGACGAGGCACACATCATCAACACTTCAAGCGTCAACGGTTTCTGGGCCTCGGTTGGCATGGGTGTCTCGCACACCTCCTACAGCGCGGCCAAGTTCGCGGTGAAGGGCTTCACCGAGGCGCTGATGAACGATCTTCGTCTGAATGCGCCGCACATCAAGTGCTCGGTGGTGATGCCGGGCCATATCGGGACCTCGATCGTGTCCAACACCCGCAAGGTGCAAAGCGGCAGCGAGTCGGATCGGCTCAATCCGAACGAGATCGCAGTGGCTCGGCAACGCCTGAAGGGGATGGGGACCGATGTCTCAACCCTTTCGGACGAGGACATTCAGCAGATTGCAAGCGATCGCGCGCGTACGTTTCGCGACGAGGCGCCAACGACCGCGGCGCAGGCTGCAAAAATCATTCTCGACGGGGTCAAGGCGGAGCGGTGGCGCATCCTGGTCGGCGACGACGCACACGTGCTCGACGAGCGCGTCCGGCAGGCCCCGGAAAAAGCCTATACACAGGAGTTCCACGAGAACCTCGCCAAGGAGGTCGGCTGGCGGATCGGGTAGGCCGCGGTCAGCGGTGGGCACTTGAACGGTAGGCCATGCGACTGTGCCCGGCGCAATAGGGCAGGCCCTCGATCGGTGGATTGCCGCAAAAGCAGAAATCGGCAAGTCCGGGCGTCGAGATCGGCCAGCGGCAGGTCGCCTTGCTCAATTCCATGAGCGAGCAGGTGTGCCCGTTATGGATCGGCTCTTCGATCGCGCTAGCCTGCAGCTCGCCGGACAGCACCTTCAGCATGATCTGCCGAAGCTTTCGTCCAGCGCGCGGGCGTCGTCGTTGGACGGATTCCTGCTTCGCCGGCCGCGCAATGCCGCCTGTGTTGTGCGCCAGCTTGAGACGGGAAAGCTTGCCGATCACCGCGTTGCGACTGACGCCGATCTGAACGGCGATTTGGCGACAGGAGAGGCCTGCCTCAAATCCACGCTTGAGCAGGTCGAGACGCTCGGTGGTCCAAGTCGGTGGTGATGTCGGTTGTGATGTCGGCTGTGGTGTGGCGTGGTCGGTGGGCATGTGTCGGTCCCCAAGTTCGATCCCTTCCGGATCCTCTTGGCCCTGTGCTGAACCGAACCCACCGCATTTTCGAACGCTGCCGTCACGCCTTGCCGTTGTCGCGGATCGAAAGCAGCCCGTCCTTGATGGCAAGCCGGACCCCTTCTTCGATCAGCGTCTTTGCGACGCCTGGAACGCTGGTACCGTGGGTGCCCTGCCTCACAAGCTTCTCGAGATAGGCGATGGTTGAAAGCGCCAAGGTTACGGGAACGCGGTCGGTCTCGGCTTTTTCTGTGGCCATGCCAAAAACTAGTCTTTTCAAAGTGTACTGAAAAGTAACTTTTAAGACTCTATTTAGATTTGAAGCCAATGTACAGTGGCCCAGCGAAACTTGGTTAAACTCCTGTGTTTGCTGGATAAATAATAGCGGCCAAAAGCCACGGCCCAATCGTCCGGACAATGGCCGGCCCAATCGAGCTCAAAAAGGTCAGAAATACCGACAGGATGCGAATCTTAACGGGTGCGCTGCGGGCACCGCCTCAGAAGATTGCGGGCACATCCATCTCGGTCGGAACTTGCTCGCGTTGGTATCGGGGATCGCGGATGCGATCGGGCAAGACCACGGCGTCGTGGTGGACCTCGCCATGGGGAACCTGGTTCAACAGATGAGAGATGCAGTTGAGGCGCGCGCGCTTCTTGTCCACGGCCTCGACGACCCACCAGGGCGATTCCGGGATGTTGGTCCGGTGCAGCATCTCTTCCTTGGCTTTGGTGTATTGCTCCCAGCGGCTGCGCGACTGCACGTCCATCGGGCTCAGCTTCCATTGTTTGAGCGGATCGTGGATTCGCATCAGGAAACGGAATTGCTGCTCTTCATCGGTGATGGAGAACCAGTACTTGATCAGGATTATGCCGGAGCGAACCAGCATCCGCTCGAACTCCGGCACGGAGTGGAAGAACTCTTCGCATTGTTCTTCGGTACAAAAGCCCATCACGCGCTCAACGCCGGCGCGGTTGTACCAGGAACGATCGAACAGCACGATTTCACCGCCGGCCGGCAGATGGGTAACGTAGCGCTGGAAATACCATTGGGTGCGCTCGCGCTCGCTGGGTGCGGGCAGGGCTGCGACGCGGCAGACTCGTGGATTGAGCCGCTGGGTGATGCGCTTGATGACACCGCCCTTGCCGGCGGAGTCGCGCCCCTCGAAGATGACGACGATCTTGAGCTTGTTGCGCTGAACCCAATCCTGCAGCTTGACCAGCTCGCCCTGCAACCGAAGCAATTCCTTGAAATAGACGTTTCGATCCAGGGACGGACGGCGCTCATGGGCCGGCACAAGCTCGTGATCCTCCAGCTCCAGCTCGAGCTCTTCGTCGAGATTGTCCCGAAGGTCGGCGCTGATGAGGTCACGCAAGGTCTTGTCGTTGATCTCGTCCATCTCGGTTTCCCCTCTGTGATTGGCTTCCCGAACGTTTCCCACGACATTTGACATTGATGTGACAAAGCTCGCTCGGGCGAGCCGAACGAGGCTGTTCATATCAAACCGAGGTGGGGCGTTACCTAGCGGTCCGATTCTAACATTCGCTACCCATCTGGAGGGCCGCTTTTGCGAATGTTAGAATCAGAGGACCGCGAGCAAATTATTGATGCCAGTGGAGCTTTGGATTTGACGTTCGCGTAAAGCTATTGCGGCCGCGTGGGTAGCGAAGGTCAAAATCCGCTCCACTAGGAGCGTCAGCCATGTACGACGGCCTTGGCGATCATGCAGTGGATGCCCTTGGAGCCGTTGACCGTCTGCGTGACCCGCAGATCGGCGGCAAGACTGCATAGCGTGTAGGCATCCTCGCGCGACAAATTCCGCTTCTCACCAAGTAGCGCGATCATGTCGCGCAGGGAGCGCACCACACACTGGTCGAGGTCGGGGTCCATCGCCATGGTCATGTAGTGCGTCGCGGTTTCGGCACGGGGGTAAGCGAGCCGCATATCCCTGCGCAGGGTGAGACGGAAGCGACCCTGCAGCGCGGTTTCGATTGCGGTGATACAGACCTCGCCGTCGCCTTGAACGCCATGGCCGTCGCCGCAGGAGAACAGCGCGTCCGGCACGAACACCGGCAGATAGAGTTTTGCCCCAGCGCTCAATTCCTTGTTGTCGAGATTGCCGCCCATGGCGCGCGGGATCAGCGAGGTGATACGGCCCCAGGCGGGCGGTGGCGCAACTCCCATGACACCGAAAAACGGCGCAAGCGGCAGGTCGAGGCCCCATGGCAGCCGACCGACCATACGCTTCATGTCGAGCGGGATATTGATGATCCGCGTCTCGTGGAAATCGTCGGGCAGGGTGCCTGCCAACGGACGGATGACGTTATACCCCCAGTCCTGCCTTAGCCTCACGTCGAGAATCTCGACCTCGAGCACGTCGCCGGGCTCGGCTCCCCTGACGGCAATCGGGCCGGTCAGGATATGTCCCGGCACCATGCGCTCGTTGTTGGCGTGCACCTCGAACAGCTCGGGAGGAACGTGAAACCGCGTTCGATCGGGCACCACGTCCGGGGTA
>Ga0306926_10007279_pt1 | contig 11983 bp, 10 predicted proteins | sample flu12Cox44000178_FD_203759 | JGI IMG/M metagenome (GOLD analysis project Ga0306926, IMG submission 203759) | Lab enrichment of tropical soil microbial communities from Luquillo Experimental Forest, Puerto Rico - flux8day.12C.oxic.44.000.178 (v2)... | ecosystem: Environmental > Terrestrial >...
GCCGCGCAACTTTCCTATGTGCGATGCCCGATGTGTTACCCGCGACGATTTCCAGGGTGATATGTTTTGGCTAAGTCATGGAGCGGGTGAAGGGAATCGAACCCTCGTCATAAGCTTGGAAGACAGATCCGACAATCCGATCTGAGGGGACTGGGCAGGGAATAAGGCTGTAAAAGTTCGTAAATCCGCATTATGTCATAAGCCCGAAAGCGGATCGGAGGGGGTCGAAACGGATTTGCGACCTGCCCAGGCCCTGCCCAGCGAGGCGTGACCAATGACAGCGACAAACAAAATTGATCGTGCGGCGCTGACGCTCGCCGTTGTCAAAGTCGGCAATGGCGGGCGCGGCTTCATTGTCGAGAACAAGTACGGCAGGATTGTTATCACGGCGGCGCACTGCCTCGCGGGCGATGGTCGGCAATTGCCGCCTGCGCATCCGTTCTCTCACTTGAAAGAGCGCACCTACGCGAAGTTGCTCGGCCCGCTGGGCAAGGCCAAGCCGAAGGTGTGGGCGGAATGTCTGTTCGCCGATCCGCTCGCTGACATCGCCGTGCTCGGTTCGCCGGATGGTCAAGAGCTTTACGATGAAGCCGAAGCTTACGAGCAGTTTGTCGATGCCGTTACGCCAATCACCATTGCCGATGCACCGAAGCAAGGTACCGAGTGGGTCAAGCCCGCTTACAGCGGCGCGAAGCTCCGAGCATTCAAAGCCGCGACACCGGGGAAGGGCGCGGCCTTAGTGCTGTCGCTCAATAACAAATGGCACGACTGCACGGTGACGCGGCACGGCTGCGGGCTGTCGGTCGATCAAGACGCGCTCATCAAGGGCGGCATGTCAGGATCGCCGATCCTGGCCGCGACCGGTCACGCCATCGGTTTGGTATCGACCGGCGAACTCAATCCGGTGCTGGTCGAGGCGCTGCCGCCGCGTATCGGCCTTAAGACAAAATGAGAATTGAGGAGACAAAGCCATGCGTCTCACCGACAAGACCGCCGCCGCCTTGCACCTGCCGGCCGGCAAGAGCGAAGCGACCTTCTTCGATTCCGAACTTGCCGGCTTCGGCCTGCGTCTGCGCGCCGGCGGCGCGGCGCGCTGGGTCTACCAGTACGATTTCGGGCCCCGCACCCGCCGCGTGACGCTCGGTTCGACCGCGGCGTTGACCGCTGCCCAGGCGCGCGCCGCGGCCGCGGATCTCCACCACCGCGTCCGGCTCGGCGCTGATCCGGCCTCCGACAAAGCCGAGCAGCGTGTTCGCGCCGGTGAGACGCTCGGCGCCCTGGTTGCCGTCTACCTCGCGGAACAGCGCGAGCAGATCAAGCCGCTGACCTTCACCCAGAAGCAGCGCCACCTAACGAAGCACGCCCGCCCCCTGCATGGATTGCCGATTGCGAAGGTCGACCGCCGCGCCGTGGCGGCGCGCCTGACCGCGGTGGCGACCAAGTCGGGCCCGATCGAGGCCAATCGGGTGCGGGCTTCGCTGTCTGCGTTTTTCTCCTGGGCAATCGGCCAGGGCTTCGTCGAGCACAATCCGGTCGTCGGCACTGTTCCGCGCCCGGAAAAGTCACGCGACCGCGTGCTCACCCCCGCGGAACTCAAGGCGATCTGGGCGGCGACCTCCGGCGACGACGACTATTCCCAAATCGTTAGGCTGCTGTTGTTGACCGGCTGTCGCGCCGACGAGATCGGCTCGCTGGCCTGGAGCGAGATCTTCGGCGACAAGATCGTCCTGCCCGGAATGCGCACCAAGAATGGACGCGACCATGTCCTGCCACTATCGGCGCCGGCGCGCGCCATACTCGCGACGCGTCCGCGGATGTTCGGTTCCGAATTCGTCTTCGGTCGTGGCGACAATGGCAAGGGATTTACCGGATGGTCGTCGACGAAGGTGTTGCTCGACGAACGGATCAAGGCCGCGGGCGTCAAGGTCAAGGATTGGGTCAATCATGATCTGCGTCGCACTGTGGCAACGATGATGGCCGAGATCGGCATTGCGCCGCATGTCATCGAGGCGGTGCTCAATCACGTCTCCGGGCACAAGGCCGGCGTTGCAGGCATCTATAATCGGGCGACCTACGACAACGAAAAGCGCGCCGCGTTGATTTTGTGGAGCGATCATCTCCTCGGCGTCGTCGAGGGCAAGGCTCGCAAAGTGATTTCGATGCACGCATAATGAGCGGGCCGACACGGCGCTCACAACGCCGCGGCCGGCCCTAAACCCCGCCAATGGAGCAAAGCCATGGCGAAGTCTTCCAAGAAGCCTATACCAGCCACTCCCGCGACTACACCACCCGCTTCCAATACTCCTCCGCCATTTGTTCCCGCTGAAAAGATGCACGATGTCCTGCCCGGCGAATTGAACTGGGCGCCCGGCATCAAACTAGAGGGCAAATCGGTACCGGTTCCGGATAGCTATTTCAGTAAGTCGGCGCAGACATCGAATCTCAAGCGATATACGGAACAGATAGAAGCGGTGGCGCGAAAGATGCGCGACATTGGGGAGTATTTAGAATATATCGATCAAGCGCCGGCGAAATCCGAATCGGATGTATACGATTCCCCACCGCAAGCTGCTCCGCAGACAATCCTTAAGCCCGTCTCGCCGCCCCGAAAGGGAGGCCGCCCGAACAAGTCCGCCTCGATCGTCGCCGCGGCCAAGCAGATGATCAAAACGGGCGAGGTAGTACCGACGCCCAAAGGACTCACCGGATTTGCGAAGCGCCTCGCCGGCGAGGTGGGATACAAGCATCTTGCCGATGAATTGCGCGAGGACTGGAACAACGCTCTCAAGAGCAGAAAACTCAAATAGGGTTTTCCGCATTCGCGGTGCCGAACGGCGCAATATTCTCCAGCTATTATAAGCATTGAATTTATGGCGGATCTAACCGGAACAACCGGGATGATCCGTCATGGCTACGAAAAAATCAGAATTCCATATCGCGGCCAATCTCAAACACAACCTAGAGCAAGGTCTCACCGCCGAAGTTGGCACCGCCCAACATGGCCGTGAAATAGTACACGGGCCGCGCGGTCCGCCGCTGCCGACGCTGTCCGCGATTGAGCTCGAGCAGCACGTCACCGTCGAACGCGCCGCGAAAATTCTTGGCGTTCACGCTGAGACTTTCGAGACGGCCTATCCGCACTTAATCCGCCGCGTTTCGCCGCGCTGTCGGCGGGTGAAGCTGCGGGACCTTTTCTCAGTGCAAAACGTGGAGGCTGCTTAGGCAGAACGGGCCCGGCCGCGAAGCCGGGCCCGTCTTTGTTCCTATCCACGGCCAAGCGAAGAGGAACTGACGATGTCCGACGCAAATATCAGCACAAAAACCGCCACGCAAGAGGCGGTCGTCGGCGGAAAAGCCAACGAATACGCATCTGAAACGCCCGAGGTGCTGGTCGACAGAATCTACGTCGCTCACTGCGACATGCAGATTGCCGCTATAGGCTTCGTCCACAAGGCGATCGCCATCGGCGAGGACCTGCTGAAACTTCAGTCGCAGGTCGAAGAGGGTCGCTGGGTCCGTTATCTCGGCCAGCACTGCCCCTTTAGCCAGAGCATGGCCTACAACTATATGGCCCTGGCCGAGAACCGCGAGACGGTCGAATCCGAATTACAACGCGTTGGAAACGGCCTGAGCCTCCGCGGCGCACTGAAGCTGATCACCAAAAAGCGCAATCAGCTTGATCCGCCCGAACCCACCGGTTCCAACGACACCAATTCCGATTCCGACGGTAATGGCGCCGATCATGGCGCCGACCATGGCGATGCCGGTGAAATCGATGACGGCGATCGCGTCGATAGTGACGTCGAACATGCCGATCATCCTATCCTTTGGCCGGATGACCGCGGTCCGAAGTCGGCCAAACCGAAGACCTTATCCAGGGCGGAGCGCTTCGTTAGCGGGCTGAACATCATTCACGTGCTCTTAAACCGCATCGCGGAGATGGCCGTTCCCGAGCTCACGGCGCAGCTCACGGCGCAGCTCACGGCGCGGGAACGCGCCGAGGCGCGAGACACCATCGCAGAGTGCATAAGCGCACTCGAAACTATCAAAACCGAGATCGATGGGCACGTGGAATACCTGTGCAACCCGGCGGTGTCGGACTTTTTCTCGACGGCTGGCGGCGTCGCCATTTTTGAATGGATTCCCGACGACCGCCGCATCGAAGTAGCCCGCGGTTTTCTCGATAAGCTCACCGTCGCGGGCATGCTCGAAGTGATGTCCGCCGAATTTGGTCGTCAGCTTCGCGCCCGATTGCCGGCGCCCAAGCGGAACGACGCCATTGAGCCGGCGCCCGAAATCGCTGCCGAACCAAATCAGGCGCCGGTCGACACCACGCTGCCCGACGACGGGAGCATTCCGCCCTTCCTTCGGCGCACAGCACCTACCGACGCCGACAAAGCAGCGATCGCCAATCTTCAGAGTCATGAAGCGGAGCGCAAAAGGCTCAAGGCGACGAGCCGGATCGCAAAGCTGAAGGCGAAGCAATCCGGCGCACTGAGCAGGATGCCGGTGCAGGGCAAGGCCGCACTTAAGCTCATCAATGCGAGCGAGGCCGCGTCGTGATCGCGGCGAACCGACGATTTTCGAGTTTCGGGGCGGTGGATCGCTCTGAACCATTTCTCGGGCGTGGTGGCCGGCCCGGAAATGGGAAACCGGCCCGATGGGACAAACATCGAGCCGGGCAACAAGGCCAACGGAGTTATGCAGATGTCTTCGTTCGCGCTTTATACCTCGAACAGGAATCGATCGGCAAGACCGGTGCGCGGTGCCAGCATCGTGCAGCGCCGCAAGCTGAACAAGAGTCAGCTCGCGGTTATCTGCGCCGACGTGCTCGACGGGCTGCCTTACCGGCCGACACGAGTCGAGTTAAGCGCATCTCTCGGCGTGAGCGTCCCGTTAATCGCGCAGGCGCAGCGCTTATCACCAGCAGCACGCGAAAGGATCACCAAGGGCGAAGCGACGCTGGCGACGTTCAAGTCGCCCGGCGCCGTCGCCGATTTCGCCGCTGTGGTTGCGGCTGAGTAGCGGACAAGAAACGAGGCGTCGCCGGTCGCGCAAATACGGCCGGCGGTGCCATCAACAAGCCAGTGAGCGAAGCAATGCCAGCCAATAATTCTCGCCGCGATCTCGCCGAACAGGCCTGGGCGCTTTCCAATAACGACTTCGTCGGCGCGGTCGAAATTTTGCGTGAGTGGACCGGCATGTCGTTTGACGGGGCCTTTGCGGCAATCGACGCGGTCACGGTGATCGACGAGCCGGAATGCGGCGAGGACGAACCGCTATGAGCCAATTATCGCGCAATGTTGTCCAGCGCGGCGATGCGCTTGAGCTACTGCGGTCGCTCGAAGAGCACTGCAGTCCGCTGGTGTTCTTTGATCCGCAATATCGCGAAGTCATGGACAAGCTGAAGTTCGGCAATGAGGGCGCCCGGCAAAGGGGGCGCTTCGATTTACCGGCGATGTCTTCCGAGTTTATCGATGCGGCATGCCGTGAAGCGGCGCGAGTCCTGAAGCCGAGCGGCTATTTACTCCAATGGGTCGACACCTTCCGGCTCTGCGAGGGCTATCACCAGCGCGTCGCCGACGTCCTTAAGATCGTCGACCTGATCGCCTGGGACAGCTTGCGGCTCGGTATGGGCAAGCGTTCACGCCGGCGTGGCGATTACCTGCTGGTCCTGCAAAAGCCGCCGGTGATTGCCGGCAAGACATGGCGCGACCACGGCATTCCCAGTCGCTGGCCTGAAAAGGTCGACCGCACGATTCATCCGCACGCTAAACCGATCGGGCTGATTAGCCGGCTCATCGGCGCCATCGCCGAGCCCGGCGAGCTGGTCGTCGACCCGGCCGCCGGCAGCTTCGTCGTTATGCACGCCGCGCACAAACTCGGGCGCGAATTTATCGGCTGCGACATCGCCCACGCCGACAGCGGTGAACTGAAATCCCCGCAAACAATGTTTGACGAAATTTTGCGCGGCTACATGGACGCGCAATCAAGAATTCTTGCCGCAGATAGCGGCAGAAATCGTGCCGGGCGATCCCGGTAAGTAGGGCGACCTAGGAGGCGCCGAGTCATGAGTGCAACTAGTAAACCTGTGAAACAGCAACTCGAGAACAGCAGCAATTTAACAACTGTGAGTGCGCCGCAGCTGCCAACGACCAGCGACGAGGCAATTGATAGACACCTCGCCGAGTGGGGCGGCAGCGGTGGGCGTGTGTTTGCCTTTAACGGCTCGACCGGCATTTTCCGCACCGTCGATGATGGTGTGGAAGTGCCGGTGGGGACGAGGTTCGTGGCGTTCCTGCATGAGACGCGGAAGGGCTACATCAAGTTCAATGGTCAAGGTGTCCCGCCCGATGTGCGCATGGTGCGCATTGACGAAAATGCCAAGGTCCCAGAGCGCGACGAACTGGGCGATAACGATCAGTCGCAATGGCCGATCGGCCTGAGCGGTGAGCCGGAGGACCCTTGGAAGCCGCAGTTTGCGATTCCGATGCCGCGCCATGACAGCGGCGGCGAGCTCTACGTCTACGTTGCGCGCGGCATCGTGGCGATGAACTCAGCCGGTGATCTGCTCGGGCGCTGGCGCTATCACCCGAAGCGGAAAGTCGGCCTCGTTCCGGTGATCCACATCGAGAGTGGCACATATCCAAGCAAGCGGTATGGCGGCCGCAAGCCCAAGCCGTTGCTGGTGATCGACGGGTGGGTGACGAAGACCGGCGAACCGCCGCCCGAAATCAAGCAGCTCAGCCTCAAGGACGAGCTCAACGATTCCATCGATTAACAACTTGGCGGCGCCGGGGGGCAGCCGCCGTTTGTCAATTTTCTAGTGTCCGTTTTTATGTGGTGCGCACCGACAGAACTTCCCGACCTACGTCGTGTCGGAATCGTGGCGTTCGACCTTGAAACAAAGGACGATCGCCTGCGCGCCGATATGGGCTCCGGCTGGCCGTTTGCCGCCGGCCACATCTGCGGCGTTAGCATCGCCTATCGTGCTGGTGGCGAAATCCGTGCGCATTATTTTCCGCTCCGCCATCCCGACAGCGTCAATTTCGATCCGGCGCCAGTGTATCAATGGCTGCGCGATCTAATCGCGTCGCGCGTGCGCATCGTCACGCAAAATGGCGGTTACGACTTTGGGTGGTTGCGCACCGAGGCCGGCATCAAGATGCCGCCCGGCACGCAGCTCGAGGAGATCGGCGCGCTGGCGACGCTGGTCGACGAGAATCGATTCTCCTATAAGCTCGACGCGCTTTGTGCATGGCGTGGTATTCCCGGCAAAGACGACACTCTACTGAAAGAAGGCGCTGCCTTCTTTAACCTGCCAAAGCGCGCCAAGCTGGCGCAACACATCTGGCAGATGCCGGCGCGCTTCGTCGGCCCCTATGCCGAGCAAGACGCGATCAGCACACTCCTGCTGTTCGAGAGCCTCGATCCAGTGCTCGACCAAGAGGGGACGCGCGAAGCATATCGACTGGAATGTGATCTATTGCCGATGGTGCTCGAGATGCGCCGGCGTGGCATTCGGGTCGACGTCGACGCCGCGGTGCGGGCCCGCGATAATCTGTTGCAAAAAAGAGACGCTGTCTTTGCCGAACTGTCCGAAAAGCTCGGCGTCAATGTTGGCATGGCCGAAATCGGCCGGACCAAATGGCTTGCCGAAACTTTCGATCGGCTCAACATCAAATATCCGCGGACGGCAAAGGGGAACCCGTCATTCACCGCCGGCAATACCGGCTGGATGCCTCGTCATGAGCATGAGGTGCCGCGGCTGATCGTTCGCGCCGACAAGCTCAACAACGCCGGGGAGCACTTCCTGCGGGGGTACATCCTCGATCACGTCGTCAACGGACGAGTTCATGCTGAAATTCATCCGCACCGTTCCGACGAAGGCGGTACCCGCTCACTGCGTTTTTCATATTCCAAGCCGCCGCTGCAATTGATGACGGCGCACGACGAAGAACTCACGCCATTAATCCGGGGCTGCTTCTTGCCCGAAAAAGGTGAAGTTTGGGCCCGGCCTGATATTTCGCAGCAGGAATTTCGCTTCATTGTGCATTACGCCGCGGAACTGCAGCTGCCGCGCGCGCAAGAAGCCGTCGCGCGCTATTGCGACGATCCCAACACTGACTTTCACGCCCTGGTCTCCGAATGGACCGGGATCCCGCGCCAGTCGGCCAAGAACGTCAATTTCGCAAAAGCTTTCGGTGCCGGTGTGCGCAAGTTCGCTGTCATGATCGGTAAGCCGGAGAATGAGGCGCAGGGATTATACGCCCGTTATGATCGCGAATTGCCGTTCGTCTCTGCCTTGGCGAGGCACTGCGAAAAACAAGCCAACCGGTTCGGCTATCTCGAGCTATATGACGGCGCGAGGCGGCATTGGAATAGTTGGGTGGCATGGGCCGATTGGACCAAGGGTGCTGGACCATGTTCACTTGAAGAAGCCAATCGCCGGATCACCGATTCGGCTCATCCTTGGTATCAGCGCGGGCCGCTTCGTCGCGCCGATTGCCACAAGGCGTTGAACGGATTGATTCAGGGTTCAGCTGCGCGTCATACGAAACTGTGGATGCGGGCAGTCTGGCGCGAAGGCATCACCCCGCTTTTGCAGATGCACGACAGCCTCGACTGTTCGGTGAGCTCGCCGGAACAGGCCGAGCTCGTGGCCCGGCTTGCACAGGAGGTGGTCTCGCTCGCTGTGCCGATCCGGGTGGACCTCGCCTACGGCCGCAACTGGGCCGATGCCAGGCACAGCTGGGCGGAACTGCACGGGCAAGCCCCGAATATACCGGACGTCGAACCGGTGCTCACCGAGGTGAGCAATCCCGTGCCGGAGAGCGTGGTGCTCGTCGATTCCGCACCTGATCCCGCACCCCCCGAAAGCAATGGGAATGGCTGTAACCGCAATTATAGTCGCGATTTGTGCCGGGCGCTGTCGTTCCTCGTCTTCCCGGATAAGGCAATGACACCGGCCGAAGCAGCAATCAGCTTGGCAGTGCAGGGGATATTCAGCTTCCCCGCGCCGCCCAATGCCAAGAAATCATACAAGAGCGAGAAATTCTCCGGCGCGAAATGGGGCATGACCCGTGATCCGCGCGAGGTCGAGCGCAATTTCAAGCGCTGGCCGAACGCCAATGTCGGGATTCCGACGGGACCAATAAACGGATTCTTCGTCGTCGAGACCGACATCAAGAACGGCGTCGACGGCGCCAGTAACCTACAGGAGCTCATACGGCAGTACGGCGGCGAATGGCCAAAAACCCGCATGGCCATGTCCCCGTCGGGCTCGACGCATTACTACTTCCGCAACCTGCACGACGACGTCGAGATCCGGAATTCGCAGTCGGTTCTGGCCGATGGCATTGATGTGCGCGGCTCCGGCGGCATGGTGATCGCACCGCCGTCCCAACGGAACGGAGGCCAATACCGCTGGCTCAATGGCCTCGACATCGCGCCGGCGCCGCCATGGCTCCTCGACCTCATCCACGCGAGCCAGAGCGAGCACGATCACGAATTCGCCGATAATGGTTCTGATCCCGACGCCGCGGAGCCGGTCGAAAAGATCAAGATGGCATTGGTCGTGCTCAAGCCGAAAGAGCTCGGGCACGACGGCATTCTCAAGGTCGGATGTGCATTGTTCCGCGAGCTCGGCGATGCCGTCGGGTTTAATCTGCTGACCGATTGGCTGGAACATTTCGCCGAATATTTCGACGCCAAGCTCGCGCGCGAGCAGTGGCGTAGCATCGTAGCAAAGGACGGCTACGGCTACCGGATCGGGTCGCTCTACTTTCTGGCCGACGAAGCCGATCCGGAATGGCGCGCGCGCTGGTTCGATGATGCTTTCGCCGGAGACAGTGCGCCGGAAGAAGAGACAGCATCGGAGAACAGCGCAGGAAACGGCGCAGCTGCGGCGGAAAATAGCAAATCATCAGGGAACGGTGCAGGCACATCCGGCAATGCTGCTGCATCTTCCGAAATCATTGAGCCCGTTGATTTGTGGGGTCGTTTCGACCCTCCGCTTTTGCCGAGCGGGTTTTTGCCGGAGGTGCTCGAGCGCTTCGCCTTTGAGGAAGCCGACCTCACCGGCGCCGATCCGAGCGGGATTGCCGTGGCAGCTTTGACGGTCTGCGCCGCTGCCTTGCCGGATTGCATCCAAGTGCAGGTGAAAAAGCACGACCCCAACTGGATGGAATCGGCGCGGCTGTGGGTTGGTTTGATTGGCCTTCCGAGCACGAAGAAGACGCCAATCATTCAGCGCGCGGCAAAGCCGCTTAAGCGGATCGATGCCGAACTATGGCGCGCATACGTTGCAGCCTGCGAGTGCTACGAGGGGCTCTCCAAGGAAGAGCGCAAGCAAGTTGAGCGTCCAAGGCAGCGCCGCCTGCGCATCGAAGACACGACCATCGAAGCGGCGCAGGAGGTTCTCAAGGATAGCCCCGACGGTGTGCTGGCGATCCAAGATGAACTCGCTGGCTGGTTCGGCGCCATGGACAAATATTCCGGTCGAGGCGCGGCCAAGGACCGCGGCTTCTGGCTGCAATCCTTTCACGGCGGGCCCTATGCCCTCAATCGGATCGCACGCGGCGCCGCGATGATCGAAAATCTGTCGGTCTCGTTACTCGGGGGCATCCAGCCGGAGCCAATTCGCAAAATTGCCGAGGACACGGTCGACGACGGGTTGCTGCAGCGCCTCATTCCGATCGTGCTCCGGCATGCCAATGCGGGAAAGGACTTACCAACCGGACAAGCCGCTGAACGCTACGATCATTTAATCGAACACCTGCATAGGCGTGGACATCCAGGAGCTCCTTTACGGTTCGGCAACACCGCACTCGCGATTCGCGAGGAGCTCGAGCACAGGCACCTTGCCCTGATGGCTTGCGAAGTCATTAATCGAAAATTGGCCGCTCATATCGGCAAATATGACGGATTGTTCGCGCGCTTGTGCTTGCTCTGGCACTGCATCGAAGACAGCAAGGAATTGGAAATAACCGAACACACTGCACGGCGTGTCGCCGACTTCATGCACCGCTTTCTGCTACCGCACGCCACTGCCTTCTACGCTGACATGCTCGAATTGTCGGACGATCACGACCGCTTGACCAAGGTAGCCGGCTATATCCTGGCGAAAAACCTGTCGCGCGTCACCAATCGAGATGTCCAACGCGGCAGTCGCGCCATGCGTGGGCTCGAAAGGCTGGAAATCGAAAGCATCTTCGAGCAACTCGAAGCGCTTGGCTGGCTTACGCGGACACCGAGCCCCTACCGATCAACCCCACTGCATTGGCAAGTTAATCCGGAGGTGCACCGCCGGTTCGCCGAACGAGCGGTGCGAGAGAATGCGGAACGGGCAAAGGAACGTGAAATACTGCAAGAAATGTTCAAAGGGGGCAGTGTCAGACCCTAATCGAAGGCAAAAGTTCCCAAATTGTCGACATTGTCCCTCGCGCGCGTAAGGTAGTTATAGGAATCCCCTCCTCCTCTTATTATAGAATTCTATTTTGTCTCGCGCGCGTAAGGGACATTGTCGACAATTAGGTCGGTCGCGTGGTGCCGGCCGCCCATTTTGCCTCGCACTGCGTCAAGCCCGGCGAGCAGTTTCCAAAGAAGGCGACATGAGAGATCCGCGCGATATCGTGGCGAGCGCGCCTACGACATCTATTCGCGGCTTTTGAAGGAGCGCATCATCTTCATTACCGGCCCGATCAACGACGATATAGCTACACTGATTGTCGCGCAGCTACTGTTCCTGGAAGCTGAGAATCCGAAGAAGGAAATCTCGATGTATATCAACTCCCCGGGCGGGATGGTGACCTCGGGGCTCGCAATCTATGACACCATGCAGTTCGTGCGTCCGCCGGTGTCGACGATGTGTCTCGGGCTGGCGGCCTCAATGGGATCGCTACTGCTCGCTGCCGGGCAGAAGGGCCTACGTTTCGCGCTGCCAAATGCGCGCATCTTGGTGCATCAGCCCAAGGGCGGCTTC
>Ga0306926_10007280_pt1 | contig 11983 bp, 14 predicted proteins | sample flu12Cox44000178_FD_203759 | JGI IMG/M metagenome (GOLD analysis project Ga0306926, IMG submission 203759) | Lab enrichment of tropical soil microbial communities from Luquillo Experimental Forest, Puerto Rico - flux8day.12C.oxic.44.000.178 (v2)... | ecosystem: Environmental > Terrestrial >...
GACGCCATAAACCAATGGTCCACCTCATGATTTCGACAGCCACGGATAACAACAGGGGAGACATAGTCGCCCGGTCTTGCAACCCACTTGCACCTCTCCCACACCACGCCCTAGAAGGGCGCAAAGTCAAAGGCCGCGCCCAGAGCCAGGAGCCATGACCGCCAAGCCCAAACCAGCTTCCAACCAGGAGGGATTCTTCTGGAAAACCAAGACGTTGGAACAAATGTCCGACGCTGAATGGGAAAGCCTGTGCGACGGTTGTGCACGGTGCTGCCTCGAAAAGCTCGAGGATGAAGACACCGGAAAGATCTATTTCACCCATGTCTCCTGCAAACTGCTGGATGCCGGTCTTTGCGCCTGCAAGGACTACGCGCACCGCTCCGAGCTTATTTCCGACTGCGTCAGGCTCACCCCTGCCAATGTCCGCGCCCTGAACTGGCTGCCGCCCAGTTGCGGTTACCGCCTGGTCGCCGAGGGCCGTGACCTTTACTGGTGGCACCCGCTGATTTCGGGCGATCCCAACACGGTTCACGAGGCCGGCGTTTCCGTGCGCGGCCGGGTGCGCGGAACCGAAAACGAGATTCCGGACGAAGATCTCGAAAACCACATCGTGCAATGGCCGGTGCAGCTGCCCAAACGCGCACGCATCAAGAAGCCGACGCGGTTCTGACGGCGGTCAAAAGCGCTTGAAAAGGTTCGTTGGTACGCGGGCGGGACGCACCCATGCGCGCAAGCGCCTGCCCCCACCTCGATTGGCCGCCTAGATATGTTTTCGATTCAGAGGCGGCCTTGGTCGCATTCCCCGAATACCGCTCCGCATGAACAAGTTCGAACGGCAGGGCCGCCAACCGGCTGACCAACAGACATTGCCCGTAGACGCGAGTGAGCTTGCGGCGGCGCCGGCGGACATTCTCGATGTCAGCGACGCGCCGCCGATTGCGCCGCGCGCACCGCTTACCTCAGGCGAGGTCCGCACCATCCTGACCAGCCTGATGCTGACGATGTTTCTGGCAGCGCTGGACCAGACCATCGTCGCCACGGCCTTGCCCACCATCGGCCGTCAATTTCACGACGTCTCCAGCCTTTCGTGGGTGATCACCGCCTATCTTCTCGCGTCCACAGCAGTCGCGCCGGTTTTCGGCACCCTGAGTGACATCTACGGCCGCCGCGCCATGATCATCACCGCCATGAGCCTCTTCATTGTGGGCTCGGTGTTGTGTGCGGTGGCGCCGAACATGCCTGTGCTGATCGTGGCGCGTGGCCTGCAGGGCCTGGGCGGCGGCGGCATCCTGCCGATCGTGCAGACCGTGATTGCGGATGTCGTCACGCCGCGTGAGCGTGGCCAGTATCAGGCCTATTTCAGCGGCGTGTGGATGGCTGCCGGAATCGGCGGCCCCATTCTTGGTGGCGTGTTCGCCGAACACCTGCATTGGTCGATGATCTTCTGGATCAACCTGCCGCTCGGGTTGACGTCGCTGGCGATGCTGCTGCCGAAGATGAGAAAAATCCCGGTGTATCACCGGCTGCGGAAGGTCGACTGGCTCGGCGGCATCCTGCTGATGGCCGCGGCCGTGGTGTTCATGCTGGTCCTGACCTGGGGTGGCAACCGTTATCCCTGGCTTTCGCCCGTGATCATATCGATGATCGGGGCCTCGGTCGCACTCGCTCTTTCCTTTGCGTGGCACGCATTGAGGGCCGAGGAGCCTTTCCTGCCGCTGCCGCTGATGGGCGGCACGGTGGTGCCTTATGCGATGGCCTGCGGCGGTTGCGCCATGGGCGCGATGCTGGGACTGACCGTCCACCTGCCGCTCTATTACGAGGTGGTCTATCACCTGACCGCCAGCGAAGCCGGCCTTGCACTGATCCCGCTGGCGGCGGTTTCGACGGGCGGCGCGGCCATCGCCGGTCGCGCCATGGCGCGTTCGAGGCACTACAAGCGGGTCGCCATCATCGGGACGCTGTGCGGGGCAGTGACCGGGGCAGTTCTGGCGCTCGCGCCAATGCCGCTCTGGCTGCTGCTGGTGCTGCTTTCAATATTCGCGTTGGGCCTTGGCACCGCGTTCCCGGTCTCTACCGTTTCGGCGCAGAACGCGGTGGCGCGCTCACAGGTCGGCACCATCACTGGCGCCGTGAACTTCTTCCGCGCCCTGATGGCTTCTTTCACCGTGGCCGTGTTCAGCGCCATCCTGCTGATGGCGCTCGGGGCGGATATTTCGCTCTCGGGTGAACATCGCGGGCCGGTAAGCTCCATACCACCGGCCGACATGGTCGCGGCGTTCCGATTCGTGTTCGGCGCTGCTGCGGTGATGCTCGTTGCCGCCTCGCTCTGCATGATCCTGATGGAGGAAAGGCCGCTCGCCGGCCCGGCCACCCCCGTCGACCTGGCGGAGTAGGGCGCTCCGCGGAGGGTCGTTTGATGTCAGGCGGCCCATTGAGATCGCGGTCGCCTTGCGAACGGGGACCTCGATGTGAAAAACCAAAAATTGCGACCTTTTGGGTAACCTGGCGTTCAGGCTGTTCGTCAATGTACTCGCAACCAATGCTGTTTAGATTTCGGCGAGAGCTCGGAGCGAATCTTTGGGTGATGACAGGAGTTTTGAATGCTGACGTTGATTTCAAGATTCCTAAGCGATGAATCGGGCGCGACCGCCATCGAATATTGCCTGATTGCGGCCGGCTTGAGCATTGTGATTCTCACTGCGGTTAACGGCATCGGCAGCAGCCTCAATACCAATTTCAGCGCGATAAATACGTCACTGAAATAAGGACTGCTATTTTTCCGCGTTCAGCGCCCGCATCACCGCGATTCGCGCGAACATCAACCAGCCACCGCCGACCTCGGCTGCGTTGATCAGGTTCTCAACCGCGATTTGCCAGCACTCCTGCTGCTGGACCGTTTTCGGAAGCTTCATGATGTAATCGGCGGCGTGCTGCAGCGTCGCCAGTTGGCGGCCGCCGCGCAGGCGTATCGGCTCGTCGAAGGGCGCCGACCAGGGCATCTCAGGCTAGTGGTCCGATTCTAACATTCGCATCCCATTGCACCGGCCACCCTTGCGAATGTTAGAAACAAAGCACCACTGGCAAACATAAGATTCTGGTGGAGTTTAGGATTTGACATTCGCCTTCGAGCCCGCGGCCAATTGGATAGCGAATGTCCAAGGGGCGGCAAAATCGCTCCGTCAAAGCCGCTCAAGCTTGGCCCCAAGAAGTTGCACTATCCGGCCTTCTTCGATCGCGCCGGTGCGCGCACTGGTTTCTCGGCTTTCCTGGACGACTGAGTCTTGGCTTCTTCTTTGGCGGCGCGTTTGCCGCTGATAGGCAGCAGCATTTCGCGCTGACCTTCCATCCGCTTCTTCGGCTTCTTGCCCTTGGCGGCGGGGGCGGGCGTCTGGCGCTCGTTGGCAAGACTGCGTTTGAGCGCGTCCATCAGGTTGATGACATTGCCGGCGCTCTTCGGCGCGGCTTTGGCTGGAGTTTGAACGCCGCTGCGCTTCCTGTTGATGAGGTCTATCAGCGCGGATTCGTAGTGATCCTCGAATTTTTCCGGTTCGAACGCCCCGGATTTTCTCTCGACGATGTGCTTGGCGAGATCCAGCATGTCCTTGGTGACTTTCACATCCTGGATATCGTCGAAATACTCCTTTTCGCTGCGCACCTCGTAAGGGTAGCGCAGCAGCGTGCCCATCAGGCCCTTGCCGAGCGGCTCAAGTGCGATGATGTGCTCGCGGTTGGTCAGAACCACGCGTCCGATCGCAACCTTGTTCATGCTGCGGACGGTTTCGCGGATCACCGCGAAGGCGTCGTGGCCCACCTTGCCGTCGGGTACGAGGTAGTAGGGTCGGATCAGGTAGCGACTGTCGATATCGGCGGTCGGCACGAACTCGTCGATTTCGATCGTGTGCGTCGACTCCAGCGCGATGTCTTCAAGTTCATCCTTCGAGACTTCGATATAGGTGTCGGTATCGACCTTGTAACCCTTGATGATGTCTTCGGAGGGGACTTCCTCGCCCGTATCGGCATCGACCTTTGCGTATTTGATGCGATGGCCGGTCTTGCGGTTGATCTGGTTGAAACTGACCTTTTCGGTGTCGGAAGTGGCCGGATAAAGCGCGACCGGACAGGTCACGAGCGAAAGCCGCAGGAAACCCTTCCAATTGGCGCGGGGAGCCATGGGATACTCCTAAGACGCAACTTACCAAAAAACCGAGGTTACCACCCGCATACTGCCTTTCAAGGAGCCGCGGCGGGGAATTTCCCAACGGCGTTAACCGGGTCATCTTTCCATCTGCCAGCGCATGGGCTTACCGCGGTCTGCAGATGGCCCGTCAGCCCTGACGTGACGCCTGACCGGACCGCGGTAAGACCCGGAACATGATCTGAAATCATGCGTTGCCCCGGTCTCCACTGGGTAGACCGGGGCGCCGACGCGATACCCGAGGAAATCGAGGCTGCCATGGCAACGCGACAGAAAACGCGACAGCAACGTCAGATCGTCGAAACCCCGACCGAGGCGCGGCAGGCCGAACCCGGTCCGTCGGTGCTCGCGCTTTTGACCGTTTCGACCGGCTTGGCCGTGCTGATCCTCGGTGTGCTCTGGTTCGTATTCTTCCGTACATGAGCGAGCGAGGTTTCCAGGTTGGAACCCTTCGCCGATGCAAAGGGCGAGCGGAGGTCCAAAAGGGTTCCTGCGATCGCCTCACGATGGCAACCGCGGTTGGTCGGTGCAATGTCTTGTCACCGACGCCTTCAAACTTGCGTTTTGTTGTTTTTCGTTTGCGGCGAATCGCGCATGATCACCGGCGCTGACCATTTTTGCGGCAGCTTTGACAGGCAAAAAGTTTCCGCGGGTGGCAGGTTTTCGCGTTCAAAACCATGATGTCGTCACAAGTCGGCAGTGAAAATACTGCGGGGGGCGACAACCGGACGAATCCTATGCTCACCATTCTCATCCAGTCGTCGATCTTCATCGCAGGTTTCGGTCTTGGATATGCCGCATGTGCATTGCGCGCGCATCGGCGACACGTGACCTACGCTTCGCGCAACGCCCCCCCGGTCACCTCGATGTTCGGCCATCCCCGCCGGGCATTCTAAAGCCGGTACAAGGCATCCCGAACGGCGCGGTCAAAATCAGGCGGCGCGCGTTCGCCGGACCGGCATCGGCCGGGCCCGAAACTCCGGCGCTGCTTTAGAGAACTCCTTGTGGTTCTTGGCTGACCTCGGTCGATGCGGATGGGCGCACCTGCGCAGCCGTTTCCGTTAATTCAGGATATTTTAACCAAGATAGCGTGACGTGGCGTATAGTGCGCCGGGTGCGGGTTGATTTGACATTCGCTTCAGTATCGCTGCGAATCTTCAATCAACGTCAAATCCTAAACCGCGCCAGAATTTTCGTATTTGCCGGTGTGCCTGGTTCTGACTTTCGTAAAAGCCCCCTCTGCAACATGGCGCGAATGTCGAAACCGGGACACCGGAAACCGCGGCATGGACCGGACACAGATCGATGTTTCAGCTTTTCTTGCGGGCTCGCGCGCACAATCTCTTCACCGGCCGATCGGACGACCGGCATTTCAAGGCCCGCTCGGCCGATCGGGACATTGACACCGACCGCTCGCGCGTCGGCTCTATCCTGGGCGCTATCGAACATGCCCTGCGCGAGGCTGAACAGGAACAATCGGGTCTCAACAGGCGCGTCGAAGATGTGCTGGCACGCGCGGCGGTGACGGTCGGAAACGCCGCTGATGAGTACCTGGATCGCGAAGCGCTCGATAGCCGACATCAAGACTTGTTCGGTACCGAAATTGCCAATGGTCAACGCCGGCTGCAGGAGCTTGCGACGGCGATCACCCATTTCAGGTTTTTGAAAGCGGCAACGCTGAGCAGATTTCCGGACCACAAGCCTGCAACGGCGGCGCCCGATTGAATCGGCCGTCGCAATCGACAAACCGAATGGTTAACCATTCGCGCTCGGCAAACCCGGCATTTGATCCAACCGCGAACCCGAATCGAAATCCATCGGCGTTATCCTCGTCTTCGAAATGACGGGGAGAACAGCCATGAAAAAGAAAATTTCGATTCCGACAGCCGCTGTCGTGGCGCTCTGTATGGGTCTGCATTCAGCAAGCGCCAGCCTCATTGGGATGCCGCTCAATCTGAAAGCTGCAATCGACTCGCGCGACGTTGATGGTCGGGATTGTCAGTTCTATACCGACGACGTTTTCGCGGGCCCGTTGCTGATCAAGGGCTGCTGAGAATTTAAAAAAAGAATACCTTCTGTTGCCGTCAACTCGCCGAACGATCTGATCGCGCCAAATTGATCCGCAAAAGAAATGACAATGTCTGGCCGATACTGATTCCGCTAATCCCGCCGAGTGCCTTGACGAAGGCGTCGGCGGCGCGGCCGTGGCGGTCGGGCGTCAGGAGTTGAAGCGCCTCAAGACCGGCCGCGGTTCCCACGACAAGGGCCACGACAAGCAGCACACGGTTGGGATAGGCCAAGGCAAATGCGAAGCCCATCAGCGCGAAGGCGGCGAAATGCTCTAGATGCGGAACGGTGAGCACCGGGCGGGCGTCCATCGGCGAAAGCGTTGCATAGACGACGAAGGCGAGAACGAGCCAGCCGGTAAAAACCGATATTCTTTGAATCATGGCCGCTAAGTAAGCTAGAACCCGACCGATCTCAACCCGTTCGTCGCGTTGCGGCCTGGTTGTGCAGATGATTGCTCGATAAACCTTAACCTGGGCGAATCCTCGCCGGTACCGCTTTGATCCCCATGAGTCTGACCTACGTCATCCCGGACATCCACGGCCGACTTGATTTGCTATGTGAGGGTCTGGCTCAGATCGCCGCGCAAGGTTCTGCTGGCGTCATCGTCACAATCGGTGACTATGTCGACAAGGGGCCTGCAAGCAGGGGAGTCATCGAGCGGCTGACGTCGGATACCAGCGACCGGTTCAGCCTGATTCCCCTGAAGGGCAACCATGACGCGTTGATGGTGGATGCCTTGCGCGATGCAACGAAGATGGAGGCCTGGATCGCCAAGGGTGGGGACGCCGCGCTGGCCTCTTACGGAGGCGACGCTGCCGCGGTCCCGAAGGCCCATATCGACTGGCTCGACGGATTGCAACTGACGCATCTCGATGCGCATCGCCTTTACGTTCACGCTGGCGTTGACCCCGAAATTCCGCTCGACCGACAGAATCCGCACACGCTGTTGTGGAAGCGCTATCCGAAGGGATTTTCCGAGGGCTTCGGCAAGCTCCACGTCGTCCATGGCCATGACAATTGCCCTGACGGCCCCTTGCTCTATGAGGGCCGCACCAACCTGGATACGCTTGCATGGCGGACCGGACGGCTGACCATTGGCGTGTTCGACGATGAAAAGCCGGGCGGCCCGGTGGATTTTATCATGGTCAGGGGGGCGCCTGCGGAGCGTTAGGACCTGCCAAAAGGCTTGTGCGACGCCCGGCCGACGTCGAGGCGCCGGAGCGATCGGAAAACAGGACGTATGAATAAAAAGTAATCTTGCGGTGTTTGATTGTTCATAGCCTATTCACGCCGGTCGGGATCATCTTGGTGGCTGAAATTGTACCGCTGACATTCGGAGAGAAGCGTGCGCCTGCTTGTCGTTGAAGATGATCCGGATCTCAATCGTCAGCTGACCACGGCCCTGGCTGACGCCGGATACGTGGTCGATCGGGCTTTCGACGGCGAAGAAGGCCATTTTCTCGGCGACAGCGAGCCCTACGATGCGGTCGTTCTCGACATCGGATTGCCGAAGATGGACGGCATCTCGGTGCTGGAAGCCTGGCGTCGCAACGGACGCTCGATGCCCGTGCTTATTCTGACGGCGCGCGATCGCTGGAGCGACAAGGTTCAGGGCTTTGATGCGGGTGCCGACGATTACGTGGCAAAGCCGTTTCATCTCGAGGAAGTCCTGGCCCGGATCCGCGCGCTGCTCCGTCGCTCGACCGGCCACGCCCAGTCCGAATTGACCTGCGGACCAGTTTCGCTCGACACCCGCACCGGCCGGGTCAGCGTATCCGGCAATCCGATCAAGATGACGTCGCACGAGTATCGCCTGTTGGCCTATCTCATGCACCACGCCGGGCGCGTGGTATCGCGCACCGAACTGGTCGAGCATCTCTACGACCAGGATTTCGACCGTGACTCAAACACCATCGAGGTGTTCGTGGGCCGCATCCGCAAGAAGCTCGACGTCGATATCATCCAGACCGTGCGGGGGCTCGGTTATTTGCTGACCCCGCCTGCGCCAGGTAGCTGATCGGCGGGTTGATGCACCGCCTCGCCCTGTGCTCTGCTTGGGCATGATTTTTTCCAAGGACCAGTATCCTTCCGGCCGGGCGCAGCCCGAGCGGATTTCTCGCGGGAACACGCCCTGATGCGCGGCAGTTCGCTCGCCACCCGGCTCTTCCTGTCCGCCACCGCGTGGGTGGTGGTGATTCTGGTCATCACCGGCGTCGTATTGTCGTCGGTATATCGCGACGCCAGCGAGCGCGCCTTTGACCGCCGGCTCAACCTCTATCTGCGCACGCTGGTTGCGGAGGTAGCAACCCCGGACGAGCCGCCCGATCGGCAGTTCCAGTCGCTCGGCGAACCGCTGTTCGAACTGCCGCTGTCCGGCTGGTACTGGCAAATTACCCGCACCGATTCCGACAAGGTCGACGTGCGCGCGTCGCGCTCGCTTTGGGACAAGAAGCTGCCGAAGCTCGAGGAGCGCGGCGTCGAATTGACCGCGGCCGGAATTCGCCTCGGCTATGTCGAGGGCCCGGAAGGGCAGACGCTGCGGATGGTGGAACGGCCGGTCGATCTCGGCGCCGACGGCAAGTTCTTGGTGAGCGTTGCCGGCGATGCCTCGGAGATTTTCGACGAAACGCGGAATTTTGACTATTATCTCATCGGCACCTTCGCCGCACTTTCGATCGTCCTCGTCCTGACCACGATCTTCCAGGTTCGCTTCGGCCTCGCGCCGCTCCGACGCATTTCCGATTCCATCGCCGACGTTCGTTCCGGTCGCGCCGAACGGCTCGAGGGCGAGTTTCCGGTCGAGATCGCGCCGCTGGCACGCGAGACGAACGCGCTGATCGAAGCCAATCGCGAAATCGTCGAGCGCGCACGGACCCACGTCGGAAACCTTGCCCACGCGATCAAGACGCCGCTCTCGGTGATCGTCAACGAGGCTTCCGCGCATGCCGCCGACCCGTTCGCCATGAAGGTTCTCGAACAGACGGAGGTCATGCGCGACCAGGTCGCTCATCACCTGAAGCGCGCGCGGATCGCGGCCCGGTCCACCGCCCTCGGAACGATCACCGAGGTCGCCACCGTGATCGATGCCTTGCGGCGGACCATGGAGAAGATCCATCGCGACCGCGGCATCGTCATTGAGGTGGCAGCCGACCGGCGCGCGAAGTTTCGCGGTGAGCGGCAGGACCTCGAGGAGATGGCGGGCAATCTCGTCGATAATGCGTGCAAATGGGCCGCCTCGCGTGTCCTCATCGAGGTGCTGATGGAAGGGCCCTTCGAGCCCGGCGTGGGGCCGACGCTCAGAATCATCGTCGATGATGACGGGCGCGGCCTTTCGGAGGCTGAGCGCGCGCAGGTTTCGCGCCGCGGCCAGCGGCTAGACGAATCCAAGCCGGGATCGGGGCTGGGGCTGTCCATTGTGGTGGATCTCGCGGCCTTGTATGGCGGCAGCCTCTCGCTCGGCCGAGCGCCGGCAGGAGGGCTGCGGGCCGAATTAATGCTGCCGGGCTTGTAGAGCTTGCTTGTCCAGGCCGGTAGCGCTCGATCTCGCGCAGCGTCGTGTGCCCCGACCATGCCGCGATCTCTTTCTCGGTCGCCCCGGCTTCGGCAAGGCGCCGCATCTTCGCCTTGCGCAACCCATCCGCCACGCCTTTAAAGCGACGCCACGGGTGGCCACATCAGGCGCCGCGGCGCTCGCGACCTGATTGGGTCGTCATGAGGGACTAGGCTGGTGCCGGCGATCGGCACCCACCAGATTTTCGCCTGCCAATCCTTCTTCCCGCCTAGCTCTGTGCCAACCGAGCCGCTCCATGGCCACGGCATTCCGGTTCTGCTCGGCCCGCTTGCTGCCCACGCGCCTGCAACCGGCGGGTTTCACTGTCCCGAAATGCAAAACCGTCTGTCCCCGGCGGTTAAACCTTGCCGCCAGCGCCCCTCTATCCTTCGCGATGTCGGCGTCGCTTTCCTGCGATGCCTCGCAGGGAGCTGAAATGCGCAACCATCTAGTCCGCAAGCGGCCTCTTGGCCACGCCGAGATGACGCGGTTTGACTTCATCATGTTTGTGGCTGTGTGCAGCACCGCGCTTGTGGCGGTCTTGATCCGATTGGTTGGTTAGGAGAGGGCGATGATTGTCTGTTCTTGCAACGTGTTCAGCGACCATCAGGTGCGGTCAGTGATCGCAAAGGATGCGCGACGGCCCCGCATGAGCGACGTCTATGCCGGCCTCGGATGCAGCGCCCAGTGTGGCCGCTGCGCTCACACGATCAAACGGATCATGGATGATACGCCCGCCTCCGTTCATGCGAACGTGACCGTACACTGACCTCGGAAAAAGGGGTTCCCAATGTTCTTCCGCTACGTCAACAAGGCGCTCGACGCGCTGCTTCTGCCTTTCATGCAGGGAACTGCATCGTTGTCTTCAGCCTGATTGTCTGGCTGTCGCTCTGGCTGAGCGAAAACGCAGCGACCGCGGGCCTGGTCTCACGCCCGTTACCACACTGCGATAAAGTTGTGAGTTTGCCGGAGAGAATCCGCAAAGCCGCCGAACGGTCAAGTCCAATTCGAAGCTCTAACGGATTGCGATGCAGCGCCGCGACTTCATCAGAAAATTTGCAGGAAATTGGAGGAAGCTTCCCGCTTCGGCCTGATCAATCAGCTTGTCCGTGTCCGGCGCAGACTATGAGAGTGCAGGCGGCGGCGCGTCTGCTTGAGGTCGATCACTTCATCTGCGCGGCACGGGCTGTTGCTGTTGCGGCGGAACCTGATTGTTGGATGCGAACACTGCGCGGCAGCCATCGGAGAGTTGCGGCGTGTTCTGCCGCAGGCAGGCGACGATACGGTCTACATCCGGGATCTGCCCGCTGCACAGACGCCAGACATCCGGCGTGCAAGCCATCTGCTGTTCCCACGTGCCGCGATATTCTCCCGCGTAAACCGCGCCATGCGCGACGATGCCGCCGATCGATAGCGCAAGAACAAGCGCGATACGTTCAATTCTCATATCCGCACCCTCCACGTTTCGCTAAGCGTCCTCCATCAATGAGGCGCGGGAAGGGTCTTGGCCAACAACAAAATGTGAGAGCCACAGCACTCGGGAACTGGAACCTACCTCACCCTGCCGCAACTGCGGGTATGGTTTGCCGGCTCCTGTTCACGAATCGTCGATGGCTCTCTTGACATTAAATATAATGGTTATGATTTTGCGTTAGTATGACGGTTATCATATTAAAATGCAGCATGGGAGACAATCATGAAGGTTTCTGGATCAATTGCCCTCGTGACGGGCGCCAACCGGGGGCTCGGCCTCGCCTTTGCGAAGACGCTTCTGGAGATGGGGGCGGCGAAGGTCTACGCCGGGGCCCGCAATCCGGAGGTGGTCGCCCTAAAGGGCGTCGTGCCGCTGAAACTGGACGTCACCAGCGACGAAGACGTCGCCACGGTGACGCGCGCGGCCGGGAACGTGAATTTGCTGGTCAACAATGCAGGCATCGCAAGGCCAGGCGGCTTTCTCGCCGACGGGGCGATCGAGGCCGCGCGCGAGCAGTTTGAAGTGAACTTTGTCGGGCCGCTGCGCATGGCGCGTGCCTTCGCGCCGGTCCTGGCGAAGAACGGCGGCGGCGCGATCATCAACGTGCTCTCTGTTGCAAGCTGGATGAACGGTCCGGGACTTGCGACCTATGGCGCGTCGAAATCAGCCGCATGGGCGCTGACCAACGGCCTTC
>Ga0306926_10007282_pt1 | contig 11982 bp, 10 predicted proteins | sample flu12Cox44000178_FD_203759 | JGI IMG/M metagenome (GOLD analysis project Ga0306926, IMG submission 203759) | Lab enrichment of tropical soil microbial communities from Luquillo Experimental Forest, Puerto Rico - flux8day.12C.oxic.44.000.178 (v2)... | ecosystem: Environmental > Terrestrial >...
CTCGTAGGGCTGGACATCGGTTCCAGTTCGATCAAGGCAGTGGAATTGAAATCCACCAAGGCCGGATACGAACTGGTCAGCTACGGCATGGAATCGCTGGCGCAGGATACGGTTGTGGACGGCGCGATCATGGATGCGCCACAGGTAGCCAACGCGATTACTAAGATTTTTGACGGCGAGCACATCAAGACGAAGAATGTGGCGACCTCGGTGTCGGGCCACTCGGTGATCGTGAAGCGAGTACCTCTGCCGCTCATGACCGAGGAAGAACTGTATGACCGGATCCCGTCGGAAGCCAGCCAGCACATTCCGTTCGACATCGCCGACGTGAACCTGAGCTATCAGTTGCTGGAAGCCATGGACGCGCAGATGGACGTCCTGCTGGTGGCCGTAAAGAAGGACAAGATTTTGAATCACACGAACGTGCTGGCGCAGGCGGGAAAAACGCCGATGGTCGTGGACATTGACGCTTTCGGCTTGCAGAACTGTTTCGAAGTGAATTACGAACCGGACGCCGGGCAGACCGTGGCGCTGCTGAACATCGGCGCGAGTGTCATGAACATCAACATTGTGCGCGGGGGCGTGCCGCTGTTTACGCGCGACGTCAGCGTGGGCGGAAACCAGTACACGGACGCATTGCAGAAGGAACTGGACCTGAGCTTTGATGACGCGGAGCGGTTGAAGAAGGGCGACACCCTGCCGAGCGTTACGGACGAGCAGAAAAGCCAGATCCTGCGAAGCGTTTCGGATATTCTGACACTGGAAATCCAAAAGACTTTCGACTTCTTTCGGGCGACGGCAAGCGGCGAGAACATCCAGAGAATCATGGTGGCGGGGGGAACGGCGCGCGTGCCGGGCCTGGTGGACCTGCTGCGTGAAGAATTTGCCATGCCGGTGGAAGAGTTGAATCCTTTCCGGAAAGTTTTGATCAATCCGGGGAAGCACAGTGAAGATCAGATCCGGGATTTGGCGCCAAAGTTGGTTGTCGCGGTGGGACTGGCACTGAGGAGCTTCGACTAGCCATGATCCGCATAAACTTATTGGGACAAACAAGGCCGAAGGCATCACGGCGGCCGGTGGACACAGGAGCGGCACTGCCGCTGGTGTTTATCGGAGCGGGCGTGCTGCTGGGTTGCCTCTTCCTCTTCTACTTCTACCATTCGTGGCAGACGCAGTTGAACGAGGAGAACACGCGCATCAAGCAACTGCAGGCGCAGAAGACGGAACTCGAAGCGATCAAACAGCAGGTGGAATCCTTCGAGAAACAGAAACAGGTTCTGCAGCAGCGCGTGGCCACCATCGAACAGTTGCAGCGGGATCGTACGGGCGGGCAGGAACTGCTGGACCAGATCGCCAATACGGTATCGCGGGCGGAGAATCTCTGGCTGACTTCGATGACCAAAAAGGGTTCCGCGTTGACTCTGGATGGAGCGGCGGCTTCGATCAATTCCGTGGCGAACTTTATCACGGCACTGAAACGTTCCGGGTACTTCCAGAAGATCGAGATCAAGGAATCGAAACAGGATCCGCAGAATAGCGCGGTGCAGACGTTCCTGTTCACGATTAACGCCGAAATCGCGCCAAACGGGCCTGCGGCAAGCAACCCGATGCAGGCAAGACCAGCCAGCGCCCCAGCGCAGAGCGCGCCGAACACCACGGCACCGGCGAAGAAAGGATAAGGGGAGACCATGGCAAATCCTTTCCGAGACATGTCGGTGATCATGCAGGGTTTGGTAGCCCTGGCGATAGCCGTAATCCTGGTACTTGCGGGGCTGTATGTTCCCGGCTCACCAGTGGCCAAGGAGCGAGCAGATTACGACGCTGCGGTCGTGGCTCGGAAGAAGTTGGGCCAGGAAGTCACGCAGTTGCAGGTTTACAAGCAAAGGTACGGTGAGCTGAAGCAGCAGATGGATGCGTTGAACAAGCAACTGGATACGCTGAAGACCATCGTGCCGGAAGAAAAGGAAGTGGACGAATTCATCCGCCAGATACAGGGCGCGGCGAGCGCTTCGAACGTGCAATTACGGCGATTGACGGCACAAGCGGTGGTGCCGAGAGAGATTCATTTCGAGATGCCGTTTGAGGTGCAGGCGGACGGACCGTACTTCAACATCCTGGACTTTTTCGGACGGTTGAGCCGATTGTCGCGCATCATTAACGTTGGCGACATCCAGTTCAGCGAAGCGGGAAGCGCTAAGGGTGGGGCCGCGCAGTATCCCCTGCGTCCGGGTACGACGGTGAGCGGAGTTTTTACGGTAACTACATTTTTCACGAAGCCTGCTGATACGGCTCCGGGAGCGGGTGGGGCGAAAAGTGCCGCTGCACCTGTGAAAAAACCGTGAGCAGGAATGAGCGAGCCATGCGTCGAGTGATAACACTGATTGTGGGAATGTTGCTGGCAGCAGCGGGAAGCGGGCTGTGTGCGCAGACAACAAAACCAGCACCGGCCGCGAAACCGGCAACCAAGCCGGCGGCGAAAACGACCGCGCCCAAGACGGCGAAGCCAGTGGCACCGGGGGCACCCGCCGAAAGCGAAACGAAAGTGGCACGGCGCGATCCGTTCGAGTCGCTGGTGGGGCGCGAAAAGGCGGCAGCGGATGCGGCGAAGAATCTTCCTCCAGGCAAGGCTGGTCTTCAAGTGGCCTCGCTGCGTCTGGATGGAATTGTGCGCGCACCAAACGGGATGATCGCAGTCGTCACCAACCCGCAAGCACGGACGTATTTTCTGCGGGAAGGGGACCAGTTGTACGACGGGCGAGTGGAAAAGATTGCCATGGATGGGGTGTCGTTCCACGAAATGGGCAAGGATGCATTCGGAAAGCCCGTGGAGCGACAGGTAAATAAGAGAATTTACTCCAGTGCAGGAGAACAGCAATGAAGACGACTTGGCCGGCCTTTCGGTGTGGCTGCCTGATAGTAGCGGGCGTTTTGTTGGGCGGGAGCACAGCAAGCGTTCGCGGTCAGGATGCCGCTGGCGCGAACACCGCAGCGGCGGTAATTTCGAGCGTGGCCATTACGCAGGATACCCAGCGTGCGGCCATTCGCGTCGAGGGAGCGGGCCGGTTGGACGTGCACGCCGCCCGAATGCAGAACCCGGAGCGCCTGGTGCTGGACTTCGCCGGAGCGCGCATGGGCGTGCAGAAGACTTCCATCCCCGGTGTCTCCGCGCCGGTGCGCAGCGTGCGGATGGCGCAATTCCGTCCGGACGTGGCTCGCGTCGTGATTGATCTGACGGCGTCCGCGCCGTACCAGATCGCCCACGAAGGCGAAGCCGTGGTGATCTATCTGCAGATGCAGAGTGTTCCCACGGAGAACCCGGTTGCGCCGGTCGTGACTTCCACAGCGACGCCGAAGGTACAAAAAGAACTTTCGTATGCTCCGGGCACGCCCCGCGTGTCCGCCCAAAACCATAAAATTTCGAACGTACAGGCTCCTCACTTCGCTCTGCCGAACGAACTGACCCAGCCCTCACCTGTCCTGGCATCGCTGAAGGAGAAGACGGAACCCGCGCGTCCGGAAAGCGCCCAGCAGGCCTCGCAGCAAGCGGCTCAGCAGGCCAGCAGTGCGGCGACGACGGTGGCCGCCTCGCAGGCGTCCATGACGCCAGCGGCGCAAGGCGGGCGCTATACGGGCGAACCCATCTCGGTGAACCTGAAAGACGTTGACCTGAAGGACTTTTTCCGGCTGATTCACGAAATCAGCGGCTTGAACGTGGTTCTGGATCCGAACGTCAAGGGAACCCTGACGATCGTACTGGATGAAGTGCCCTGGGATCAGGCGCTGGACATCGTGCTGCAGAACAACGGTCTGGATAAACAGCTCAATGGAAACGTGCTGAGAGTCGCCACGCGGGCAACGATGAAGAATGAGGCGGAGACGCAGCGCGACCTCGAAAAGGCACAAGCGGAAGCCGTTGCACCCGTAACCGTAACCCGGGTGCTCAGCTATGCGAAGTCTTCCACGATGCGGGATACCCTGAAAAAGTTCCTTTCGACGCGCGGTGATATCTTCTCCGACGACCGGTCCAACCAGATTATTATCCGCGACATTCCGTCGGTGATTCCGACGATTGACAACCTAATCCGACAACTGGATCGCAAGTCCCAGCAAGTGGAAATTGAAGCGCGCGTGATCTCCGCCTCGCGTTCGTTTGCACAGGACATCGGCGTGCAGTGGGGCTTCGCAGGGACTACGACAGGCGGCCGGACGATCTTCGCCGGCAACCCGGCCGTCGGCGTGAGCCCAGTGCAAACGGGAACCGCCATCCCACAGCCTCCCCTCATCTCCACACCGGTGGGGCAGACGGGCGGCAGTTCGACCCCCGGCTTGCCTTTTAACGTGGACCTGGGCGCCGGCGTTCCGACGAGCGGTCTGTTCTTCGGCCATCGCTCGCCGAATTTTGCGATTGACTTCTTTATCAGCATGGCGGAAGCCAAGGGCGTCGGCAAATTGCTCTCCAAGCCGAAGGTCATCACCCAGAACAACGAAAAGGCGACCGTTAAACAAGGTACCAAGATTCCGATTCAGACCACCATCAACAACACCATCTCGGTGCAATACATTGACGCGGTACTGAAGCTGGAAGTCACGCCGCAAATTACCGCCGAGGGCACGGTCTTCATGGACGTGCTGGTAGAAAACACGCAGATTGACAACGGTATTCCCCGCGTACAGGGCATTCCGGCACTCGATACGCAGTCCGCAGAAACGAAGGTGCTGGTTGCGGATGGCGGCACCGTGGTCATCGGCGGAATCATCATCACCCAGCAGCGGACCGATATCACGCAGGTTCCATTGGTCGGTAGCCTGCCGCTGATCGGTCATCTCTTCAAACGCACCAACGTCAACGTGCAGTCTCAGGAACTGTTGTTCTTCCTGACGCCGCGCATCATCCCGTCGTAAGCCGGCGGACGGATCGATCGGGAAACAATCTAGGAAATCGAGTAAACTGGGATCGAGGAGGCGAGAGTCTCCTCGATTTTTTTATGATGGCAGACTTCGGCAAGAGACGCCGGCACGTCGCGCAGGCATTGAAACAACAGGGGGTGGACTGCCTGGTGGTGACGAGTCCTGCGAACTGGTATTACCTGACGGGATTTATGGGTGAGGCTGGGGCACTGGTTGTCTCTTCGAGCGGAACCACCTTAATCACCGACGGGCGATTCACGGTACAGGCGCGGGAAGAAACGCGAGGAATAAGGATCCAACTGCAAAAGGGTGGGCTATATACCTCCGTCGGAGAGTGGTTGCGGCAACGCAGGGTGCGGCGGGTAGGCTACGACCCTGGGCAGGTCACGGTGACGCAGCTGAAAGCCATTCGAAAGGCAGCAGGGGCGAAATGTGGGGTTCAGGAAGCTGGGGGCATCCCGGAGCGGCTACGACAGCGAAAAGACGCTCAGGAACTGGCGGTAATGCGCAAGGCGGCTATCCTGGTGGGGGAAGTCTTTGACAGCGTGCTGAAGCTGGTCCAGCCCGGAGTACGCGAGAGTGAACTCGGCGCTGAGCTGGAGTATCAGATGAAAAAGCGCGGGGCAAGCGGGCCGTCGTTCGAGACGATTGTGGCTTCTGGGAAACGCGGAGCCCAGCCCCACGCGCGGCCAACTCCGAAGAGGTTGAGGAGAAATGAGTTGGTCGTGTTGGACCTGGGTGTTATAGTAGGCCACTATTGCAGCGATATGACGCGCACGGTGTATCTTGGCCGGGCTCCTCGGCGCATCCGGGAGTGGTACCGAGCGGTACAGGAAGCGCAAGAGGCGGCGGTGGACGCAGTAAAGGCCGGCGTTACTTGTGGGGCAGTCGACGCCGCAGCGCGGGAAGTGCTGAAGAAGAGTGGTCTCGAAGCCCATTTCGTGCACAGCACCGGGCACGGGCTGGGACTGGAAGTCCACGAAGAGCCGCGAGTCGCCCGGGGGCAGCCGATTCGACTCGAAGTGGGGAATGTCGTTACCATAGAACCCGGCGTGTATGTGGAAGGCGTCGGGGGCATCCGGATCGAAGATGACGTGGCCGTGCAAGCCGGACGGAACGAAGTACTGACCCGCGTCACGCGGGATCTCATCGAAATTTGAAAAAGGCATGAAACGGAAAAAGCCGACGAAGGCGAGTGGAAGTCCGTCATTTGCAAACCCAGAGATCGGGCAGATCGAACAGTTGCTGCGCTTCATGAGCGAGCACAACCTCGAGGAGTTCGAGTATTCGAGAGGGGATCTACGCATCCGGCTGAAGAAGCCCGGCGCGCAAGTTGTCCTGGCGCCGCGCCCAGCGCCGGAGATCATCGTGCCCTCGGCGCTGACGAGGTCTGAAGCGACGACAACAGCCCAGGAGAACACGGTGGAGGCCCGCGGTGGAGACGATCTTCACCTGGTGAAATCGCCGATCGTAGGCACGTACTATGGTTCGCCGAGCCCGGGGGCCGAGCCGTTTGTGAAGGTCGGAGGGCATGTGGACTCGGGACAGACGCTATGCATTGTGGAAGCCATGAAATTGATGAACGAAATTGAATCTGATATCAGTGGAGAAGTACTCCGCATTTTTGTGGAAAACGGGCAGCCCGTCGAGTATGGACAGCCGCTGTTCGGGATTCGACCCAGCCGGAAGCGTTAACCGGCGCCTGACTATGTTCCGGAAAATTCTCGTAGCCAACCGCGGGGAAATCGCCCTGCGAGTCATCTGTGCCTGCAAGGAATTGGGAATTGCGAGCGTCGCCGTGTATTCGGAAGCAGACCGCAATTCTCTACATGTTCGCTTTGCCGACGAAGCCGTGTGCATCGGGCCGGCGCGCAGCAGCGAGAGCTACCTGAACATTCCCCACGTGATTAGCGCCGCCGAAATCACGAATGTGGATGCCATCCATCCGGGATATGGCTTTCTTTCGGAAAACGCGAATTTTGCGAAGGTTTGCGAGGCATCCGAGATCACGTTCATAGGGCCAAAGCCCGAAGTGATCGAAATGATGGGAGAAAAGGATCGAGCGCGACGGGAGATGAAGTCGGCGGGTCTGCCGACGATCCCTGGAAGCGACGGCGTGGTGGAAGGTGACGAGCAGTTGGCCAAGGAGGCCCAGCGCGTCGGTTATCCGCTCATCCTGAAGGCGTCAGCCGGAGGCGGCGGGCGCGGGATGCGCATCGTGCGCGGCCAGGACGAACTGCTTTCGGCCTACCAGACGGCGCGAAACGAAGCCCAGCAGGCTTTCGGGACGCCCGATGTGTACATGGAGAAATTTCTCGAGCATCCGCGGCATATCGAGATTCAGGTGCTGGGCGACCAGCACGGGAAAGTAGTGCACCTCGGCGAGCGTGAGTGTACCATCCAGCGGCGGCACCAGAAATTGATTGAGGAATCGCCTTCTCCCGTGATGGATGCGAAGCGCAGGAAAGAACTCGGCGCGAAAGTGGTGAAGGCGCTGGAAGGTATCGGTTACACCAACGCGGGCACCGTCGAGTTCCTGATGGACGCTGACGGATCACTTTATTTCATCGAGATGAACACGCGGATCCAGGTCGAGCACCCGGTAACGGAATTTGTGACCGGCGTGGACCTGGTGAAAGCGCAGATTCGCATCGCCGCGGGCGAGAAGTTGGAAGACGCGGCCGGGGAGATGAGTTTCACGGGGCACTCGATCGAATGCCGCATCAACGCGGAGGATCCGGTGACATTTGTGCCGTCCGCGGGGCGCATCACGACGTTTCAGGCCCCAGGCGGAACCGGTGTGCGCGTGGATTCGGCGGTGTACTCGGATGCAGTGATTCCGCCGTACTACGATTCGCTGGTGGCGAAGCTGATCGTGAAAGGCCGGGACCGCGGCGAGGCCATTGGGAGAATGAAGCGGGCTCTGGAGATGTTCGTGATCGAGGGGATCAAGACTTCGATTCCGCTGCACCGGCGAATCCTGTCGCATTCGGATTTCGTGGCGGGAAAATTCGACACGCATTTCATTGAAAAAATTCTGAACAACGGAAAATAGCGTCTCATGCGCCTTGTGATGTCCCGGCTCTATGTGATATTAGACGCAGCACTGGTGACGGAACCGGTTGGGGACACAGCAAAAAAACTGTTGGATGCGGGAGTGCGGCTGCTGCAATACCGAAACAAGAGCGCGGCAGCGGGAAAGTTGTTTGCGGAAGCTTCCGTGATCGCGGCGCTGGCCCGGGCAGCCGGCACTGTGTTTTTTGTGAATGACCGGCCGGACGTGGCGTACCTTGCGGGCGCCGACGGCGTGCACGTCGGACAAGACGATTTGAATGTTGAGCAGGCGCGGGCGGTCGTGGGACCGGAGCGCTGGATAGGTATCTCAACGCACAACGAAGCGCAATTCCGGCTGGCAGCGGAGACCTCGGCGGATTACATTGCAGTAGGACCTGTTTTTACCACGAAGACGAAAGAGAATCCCGACGCGGTTGTCGGTCTGGAACTGCTTCGCCGGGTTCGCGGGCTGACGAGGAAGCCCATCGTGGCCATCGGGGGAATCACTCTGGAGCGAGCCGCCAGTGTGATGGAAGCCGGCGCGAACTCCGTCGCGGTGATCAGCGATATCCTGTGCGCCGCGCAGCCGGCACAAAGGACCAAGGAATTTATGCAACGACTGGACGCCGCGAAACCGGCGGCATCGGATTGAGGCGGGCGAAGAATGGCTGACACCATCAGCGTCACGCAAGAGCAGGTCACAAAGACCGAGCACGGTTTTGTTCGCGCCATCGGATTGTTTGATGGGACGATGATTGTGGTCGGGTCGATGATTGGCTCGGGCATCTTCATTGTGGCGGCGGACATTGCGCGTCAGACGGGTTCTGCCGGCGGGTTGCTCCTGACGTGGGTTCTGACGGGCTTTCTGACCATTGCCGCGGCGCTTTCCTATGGCGAACTGGCAGCACTGTTTCCCCATGCCGGCGGGCAGTACGTTTATTTGCGGGAAGCGTTTTCGCCCCTGTGGGGTTTTTTGTATGGTTGGACGCTGTTTCTCGTGATCCAGACAGGGACCATCGCCGCCGTGTCCATTGGGTTCTCGCGGTATCTTGGTGTGTTGTTTCCGGCGATCTCGCCGAATACATGGATCGTTCCGCCGATTAATTTCTCCTCCAAATTTGCGATCAGCCTTTCGGTGCAGCAGATGGTAGCGGCACTGATGATTATTTTCCTGACGTTCCTGAATACGCGCGGGGTGCGGCTGGGGAAGTGGATTCAGAACGTTTTCACATCGGCAAAAATGTTGTCACTGCTCGGACTGATTTTTCTTTGCGTTTTTGTAGCGCGCAATGCTTCGGCGATTGCGGACAATTTTTCGCACCTCTGGGCAGTTCGGGGAGGGCAGACGATTGAGCCGGGCGTGGGATGGCTTCGAGGACTTTTGCCGACAGTAACAGCAGGGAGCGGATGGCTTGGTTTGGGGCTGGCGCTGGCGGTCGCGCAGGTGGGATCGCTCTTTTCCGCGGATGCATGGAACAACATCGGATTTACGGCGGCAGAAGTGAAGAACCCGAAGCGGGATGTGGCGCTTTCGATGGCCTTCGGCACGGTTATTGTGATTACGCTCTATTGCCTGGCGAACCTGGCTTATCTCTGCGCGTTGCCGTTGGCGCAGATTCAGAATGCGCCGGATGATCGCGTGGCGACCGCGGCGCTCTCGGCCATTTTCGGAGCCAAGGGCGCGGAGATTATGGCCATTGCCATCATCGTTTCGACGTTTGGCTGCAACAATGGGCTGATTCTGGCGGGTTCACGCGTGGCCTATGCGATGGCGAAGGATGGATTGTTTTTCCGTGCTACGGGAAAACTGAATGACAAGGGCGTGCCGGGAGTGGCGCTGGTGTATCAGGGCATGTGGATCGTGGTGCTGATTCTGCTGCGCACGCGCAAGCCGGATGGAACCTACGGAAATCTTTATAGTAACCTGCTGGACTATGTCGTTTTTGCCGCTTTGCTTTTCTACGCTTTGACGATTGCGGGAATTTTTGTGTTGCGCCAGAAGCGGCCGGATGCCGACCGGCCCTACAAAGCATTTGGGTATCCAGTGCTGCCGCTGTTGTATATAGTGGCGGCACTGGGAATCATGAGTGTGCTCCTATTGTATGAAACGCAGACTGCGGGCTGGGGCATGATGATTGTGCTGCTGGGCTTGCCTGTTTACTGGTTGTGGGCTCGACGGGGTCAGACCGTTTCAGGGCAGCGATAGGTTTCATTTCCGTACGAGACAAATAGACAAAGGAGGAGTTGCATGGGCAACCCCTTGTTCGCGAAGAAGCCGCTGGAAACTCTCCTGAAAGAGGCGAGTGACACTGGAGAGCACAGTCTGAAGCGTGCACTCGGCCCGATCAACCTGGTCACGCTGGGGATCGGAGCGATCATTGGCGCGGGTATTTTTGTGCTCACGGGAGCCGCTGCCGCGCTGTACGCCGGTCCCGCGATCATGCTTTCCTACGTACTTGCGGGCATCGGCTGTACCTTCGCTGGCCTGTGCTACGCCGAATTTGCATCCCTGATTCCCATCGCCGGCTCCGCGTACACCTACGGTTATGCCACACTCGGAGAGATCATCGCCTGGATTATTGGCTGGGACTTGATTTTGGAATACGCTTTCGGCGCCGCAACGGTGGCCAGCGGCTGGAGCAGCACACTGGTCGCCTTCCTCCAGGATTACGGCATTAGCCTCCCGCCGCAGATCTGCGATGTTCCTGGAGCCAAGTGGGTTCTCTTTGACGGCCGCTGGGCACCTGTTACGGCCCTGAACCTCAGCCCTGAACAGCTCATGAGCTTGCCTCAAGCGACCGCGAAGTTCAACTTAATTGCCTTTCTGGCCATTTTAGCCGTTACCGCGATTTTGATCGTGGGCATCAAAGAATCTGCCAACTTCAACACAGCAATCGTGTTTGTGAAGCTAGCCGCGGTACTGACGTTCATCGCCGTGGCACTCCCGTTTGTACTGCGGCACTCGGACATCGCTCATGCCAACTGGAAGACGTTCCTGCCCCCCAACAATGGAACGTTCGGCTTCTATGGTTGGTCGGGCGTTTTGCGCGGGGCGGGCGTCGTGTTCTTTGCCTATATTGGGTTTGACGCGGTGTCCACTGCCGCACAGGAAGCGCGTGAACCACAGAAGGACATGCCCATCGGCATCTTAGGCTCCCTGACCGTCTGCACGATTCTCTACATCATTGTTTCCGGGCTCCTTACCGCAACGGTGCACTATTCGCGTCTCAACATCGGAGCCCCAGTCTCGCTAGCGATCCGAGAAACCGGCGTGCGGTGGGGAAGCTACGTCGTTAACGCGGGCGCGCTAGCAGGATTGAGCACTGTGATGCTTGTGATGTTGCTCGGCCAATCTCGCGTATTCTATTCCATGGCCCATGATGGCTTGTTATGGAAGTGGGCAGGGGATATTCACCCGCGCTTTCGCACTCCCTGGAAGTCCACAGCAATTGTGGGACTGTGCGTTGCCGTCGTCGGCTCGCTCGTTCCGATTGGCAGTCTGGGGCAGATGGTGAGCATCGGCACGCTTCTGGCCTTCGTGATCGTTTGCGCCGCGGTTTGGATTTTGCGTGTAAGGCGGCCGGAGCTCGAGCGCCCGTTCCGGACGCCGTGGGTCCCCATTGTGCCGATCATGGGCATCGTCGTGTCGCTGGGCCTAATGGCCGGATTGAACGGTGTGACTTGGCTACGCCTGATTATCTGGCTGATTATCGGCATGATCATCTACTTCACCTACAGCGTAAAACACAGCCTGGTCCGCCATCCCGAGCTGCGAGCGGAGGCGAAAGATCCGCTGGCCCACGACAAAGGCTAACCCCGCTTTGTGAGCTAGAGGTTCCATAATTTACGGAGCCTGAACGGCGGGCTCGTTCAACTGCTCGGAATCGGGTAAAGTATTTCTTCTTCTGCTGCACATGAGCGGACCGGCAAATCGGCAAAAATCGTTCTGGAAGAGCCTCTCGAAGCTCGATTGGTTGGCGTTGGGTGTGTGTGTCCTCGCGGCGTCGGCGACTTGGGCAG
>Ga0306926_10007283_pt1 | contig 11981 bp, 9 predicted proteins | sample flu12Cox44000178_FD_203759 | JGI IMG/M metagenome (GOLD analysis project Ga0306926, IMG submission 203759) | Lab enrichment of tropical soil microbial communities from Luquillo Experimental Forest, Puerto Rico - flux8day.12C.oxic.44.000.178 (v2)... | ecosystem: Environmental > Terrestrial > Soil...
CGCCCCTCGTCTCTTTGAAAACGCGGCGGGGATCCTCGTGCACAGGATGCGCCACCATCCCCGGCGTGAGCGGTGCGGCCCACCACGGATGCGTGGGCCGCCCGCGACTCTTTCGGCCCTTCTCCGCGGCGTTCCGCCGAGCTGCTTGCGGAGCGCCGGGCCCCGCAGTCCGCGCGCCGCGTGTTAGTGTGCGGGGCCTGCGGGCTGCCACTCCCGGCGCCCCGACCCCCGGCAGCCCGTGACCCCGCCCGCTCCCGACCCCATCTCGCACATCCGTATCCGCGGCGCCCGCCAGCACAACCTGCGCGGGTTCGACCTGGACCTGCCCCGCGGCCGGCTGTCGGTCATCACGGGCGTCTCCGGCTCCGGCAAGTCGTCGCTCGCCTTCGACACGCTCTACGCCGAGGGCCAGCGCCGCTACGTCGAGTCGGTGAGCACGTACGCGAAGCAGTTTCTGGACCGGCTGCCCCGGCCGGACGTCGACTCCATCACTGGCCTCACGCCCGCGGTGAGCATCCAGCAGAGCAACCCGGCCCGGAGCGCGCGCAGCACCGTGGCCACGGCCACCGAGGTGCACGACTACCTGCGGCTCCTCTTCGCGCGGCTCGGCACCGTCCACTGCGGGAAGTGCGGCCGCGTCGTGAGCGCCGACTCGCCGCAGTCGATCGCGCGCGAGGCGGCCGGCTGGCCGGAGGAGGCGACCGTCCTGGTGCTGGCCCCGATCGCGCTGGCGCCGAAGCTCTCGTGGACCGAGCAGGCCGGCCACCTGCTGCGCGCGGGCTACACGCGGGCCTGGATCGGCGGCGAGGTGGTGGACATGGACCCGGTCCCCGCGCTCGCGAAGTCGGCGCGCGAGGTGCACGTGGTCGTGGACCGGTTCAAGTGGCGGCTCGAGGAGCGCGAGCGGCTCGTGGAAGCGTGCGAGCAGGCGTTCCGACGCGGCGAGGGCCGGCTCGTGATCGTCCGCCCGGCCGCGGCGAACTCGAAAGCGCCCGCGCGTTACAGCGACCGCTGGGAGTGCTCGAACTGCGGCACGCCCGCCATGCGCCCGGAGCCGGCCCTGTTCTCGTTCAACAGTCCGCTCGGCGTCTGCCCGACCTGCCGTGGCTTCGGCGACGTGCTCACGTTCGCCCCCGAGCTGATCGTGCCGGACGAGGGGAAGTCGCTCCAGGACGGCGCGCTCGCCCCCTGGGCGGGCTCCTGGCGGTCGGTGGCCTGGCCGCGGCTGCAGAAGCTCTCCAGGGACGCCGGCGTGCCGTTGGACAAGCCCTGGCGCGAGCTTTCGCCGGCGCACCGCAAGCTCCTGATCGAGGGCGGCAAGGAGTTCCGCGGCGTGATCCCGTTCCTCCAGCGCCTGCAGCAGAAGTCGTACAAGGCCGGCAACCGCTTCGTGGTGAAGCGCTACCAGGTGCCGCGGCCCTGCGCCGACTGCGGCGGGGCGAGGCTCCGGCCCGACGCCCTGCGCGTCACGCTGGGCGGCGAGAGCATCGCCCAGGTCTGCGCGCGAAGCGTGGCAGCGGCCGCCGCGTTCCTCGCAGGGCTCCAGTTCGGCGAGGCCGAGCGGGCGATCGCCGGTCCGGCGCTCGTCGAGCTCGAGTCGCGGCTCCGCTTCCTGCTGCGCGTGGACCTGGGCTACCTCACGCTCGACCGCCTCACGCGCACGCTGTCGGGCGGCGAGGCGCAGCGGATCGAGCTCGCGAACGCGCTCGGCGCGAACCTCGCCGACACCCTCTACGTGCTGGACGAGCCCACGGCCGGCCTCCACCCGCGCGACACCGAGCGGCTGATCGCGATCCTCGAGGAGCTCACCGCGCGCTCGAACACGGTCGTGGTGGTGGAGCACGACCCGCTCGTGATCGCCGCGGCGCAGCACCTGGCCGACCTGGGCCCCGGTGCCGGCGAGCTGGGCGGCCGGCTGCTCTATGCCGGCCCGGCCGCGGGCATCCGCGGCGAGAAGCAGTCCGCCACCGCGGCCTACCTGAGCGGCGAGCGGCGCATCAGGCGCGCGACGCGGCCGGGGAAGCCCTCCGGGTTCGTGATCATCGAGGGCGCCACGCACCACAACCTGAAGGGCGTGACCGTGCGCTTCCCGCTGGGCCGGCTGACCTCCGTCACCGGGGTATCGGGCTCGGGAAAGAGCAGCCTGGTCGAGGAGGTGCTCTACCGCGCGGCGCTCCGCGAGTTCGAGGGCCGCGAGGAGGAGCCCGTGGGCGCACACCGCGCCATCCGGGGACTGGAGGCGCTCAAGCGCGTCGTGCTCGTGGACCAGTCGCCGATCGGGCGCACGCCGAGGAGCTGCCCGGTGACCTACATGGGCGCCTACGCCGCACTCCGCGAGGTGTTCGCCCGCCAGCCCGCGGCGATGGCGCGGGGCATGAAGGACGGCGCGTTCTCTTTCAACGCCGCCGGCGGGCGCTGCGATCACTGCGAGGGCGCGGGCTGGGTGCAGGTGGAGATGTACTTCCTTGCCGACCTCATGGTGCCGTGCGAGGTCTGCGGCGGCTCGCGGTTCAAGCCCGAGGTGCTGGACGTGCGCGTGCGCGGCGTGAACGTGAAGGACGCGCTCGACATGACCGTGGACGCCGCGTTCGAGCACTTCGCGAAGGAGCCGAAGTTCACGCGCCCGCTGCACGTGCTACGCCAGGTGGGCCTGGGCTACCTGCGGCTCGGCCAGCCCGCAACGCAGCTCTCGGGCGGCGAGGCGCAGCGGCTCAAGATCGCGCGCGAGCTGGCGGAGCGCGGCGCGGGCCCGTCGCTCTACGTGCTCGACGAGCCCACGGTCGGGCTCCACTGGGCGGACGTGCAGCGCCTGCTCGACGTCCTCGACGACCTCACGCAGCGCGGCGACACGGTGGTGCTCGTGGAGCACAACACGGACGTCGTCCGCTGCAGCGACTGGGTCGTGGACCTGGGGCCCGACGGCGGCGACGCCGGCGGCCAGCTCGTCGCCGAGGGCACGCCCGACGCGATCGCCGCATCCGAGGCGTCGCACACGGGCCGGTTCCTGCGCGAGGCGGCCAGCGTTGGAGCGTAGCGGGCATCTGTCCGGACGGTATTCATACGGAGAACCGCGTAGGCATTCGGCGCCTCGAGATGCGGTTCGCGCCGAACGCGCGGACTCGCGTGTATCCACCACCGCGACCGCCGTGTACGATATCCGTTCGCCGGGTCGGACGATCGAATAGCGGAGGCGCCGCCCGGCAGGCCCCCGCGCAGGAGTCGACGCATGATCCCCCGGACGAGGGCCGCCGCGGCGCGCCCCGCCATCATGTGCATCCTCATCGCGTGCTTGGCGACGCCCGCCGTCGCCCAGATCACGCCGTACGAGCTCTCTCCGGGAGCCGAGTTCCGCACCGGCTGCTTCACCACCCCCTGTGTCTGCGGGCCCCTCCAGGATGCGGTGACCGGCGCGTTCTCGCTCGTCCGCCAGGCGTCCGACCCGCAGTTCGCGCACTATGACGTCATCGGCGTCGACTGGGTGGCGCAGTTCCCGACCGGCTTCGTCCGCATCTCGGGGTCGGGCAGCTATCGCGTCGGCGGAACGGCCAGTATCCAGCAGCAGCTGACGCTGGACCTCTCGGTTGGCGGAGCGCCCGTCAGGCACTTCGACAGCGGCCTGATCCCCGGCGGCGGCAACTTCCCGCGGCTCGACGCCACCGTTTCGCTCTACGGACTCATCGCGTGCATCGACACCGCCCTGATCGTGCGCGGGGGGCCGAGCACGGCGAGCGTCGTCGGCGGCGCCGTCACGCTCGAGGCGCTGGCGCCGAACCCATTCCGCGCCGCGACGCGGGTCGGGTTCTCGCTCCCCGAGGCGGGGCCCGCGCGCGTGACCGTGCACGACGTGGCCGGGCGCTGCCTGCGCACGCTCGTGGACGGCGACCGGCTCGAAGCCGGTCCGCACACGATCGCCTGGGACGGTCGGAGCGCCGACGGCCGGTCGTGCGCGGCCGGCTGCTACTTCGTCCGCATCGAGGCGGACGGCCGGACCGAGCAGCGGAGCGTCGTGAAGCTTCGCTGACGCGGCGACGCGCCCACGGCCGCGGCGTGCGGCCCCGCGCTCGGCGCGCATCCGTGTGCGCCCGGACACGGACGACGTGTGCGCGCGACCACGCCAGCGACCCCGGCCGCTCCTGACGGCGGCGTAACCCCAGAACGCCCAACAGTCTTCTCGCCCGACGCCGCCGGCACCGGGCTTGCGCTGATCGGCTCCGGACCCATCTCAAAGGAGCCGACCATGTCCCCGTCACGTGTCCTCGCCCGGCTGTTGCTGCTCGCCTCGCTGCTCTCGGTCACCATCGCGCGCGCCTCGGAGGAGCCGTCGGCCGACCGCACGCTGTCGCCCTATTTCTTCGTCGAGGGCGGCGACAGCGGCGTCGACCGGCTGCCGCTCCTCGGGACGAGCGTCCAGGTGGACATCGCCGGCGCGATCGCGCACGTCGTCGTGCGCCAGAGCTACAAGAACGACGGCACGCGCCCGATCCACGCGCGCTACGTGTTCCCGGCCTCGACGCGCGCCGCGGTGCACGGGCTCACGATGACGGTGGGCGAGGAACGCGTGGTCGCGAGGATCCGCGAGCGCGAGCAGGCGCGCGTGGAGTACACGGCGGCGAAGAAGGCGGGGAAGAACGCCGCGCTGCTCGAGCAGCAGCGTCCGAACGTGTTCACGATGGAGCTGGCGAACGTCATGCCGGGGCAGCGGATCGACGTGGAGCTCACGTACTCCGAGCTGCTCGTGCCCACGGCCGGCGTGTACGAATTCGTCTATCCCACCGTCGTCGGCCCGCGCTACTCGAGCATCCCGGAGGCCGGCGCCCAGGAGAGCGATCGCTGGATCGCGTCGCCATACCAGCACCAGGGCCAGGCCCCGGTCCACGCGCTGGCGATCTCCGGCAGCATCGCCGCGGGCATGCCGATCTCCGGCCTCGAGAGCCCGTCGCACGCCATCCACGCGCAGTGGAGCGACTCGTCGCGGGCCACGTTCGCGCTGGACGCCACCGAGCGCCAGGGCGCCGACCGCGACTTCATCCTCCGCTACCGGCTGCAGGGCGACCGCGTCCAGGCGGGGCTCATGCTCTACAAGGGCACGGACGAGAACTTCTTCCTGCTCCTGCTCGAGCCGCCGAAGCGCGTGGAGCTGGAGCGCGTGCCGCCGCGCGAGTACGTGTTCGTGCTGGACGTATCGGGCTCGATGGACGGCTACCCTCTCAAGATCGCGAAGGCGCTGCTCAAGGACCTCGTCGGCCACCTGCGGCCCACGGACACGTTCAACGTACTGACGTTCGCCGGGACCTCGGAGCTGTGGTCGGAGCGCTCGCGGCCGGCGACGCCCGAGAACGTGGAGGCGGCGCTCGCGTTCCTGGGCTCGCTCTCCGCGGGTGGCGGCACCGAGCTCCTGGCCGCGGTGAAGCGCGCCATGGAGCTTCCTCCCGCAAAGGATGGCCCGGGCTCGCGCAACATCGTCGTCGTGACCGACGGCTACATCGCGGCCGAGAAGGAGGTGTTCGGCTACATCCGCAGCCACCTGGGCCATGCGAACGTGTTCGCGTTCGGCATCGGCACCGCCGTCAACCGCTACCTCATCGAGGGCGTCGCCAGGGCGGGGATGGGTGAGCCGTTCGTGGTCGCCGATGCGAGCGAGGCTTCCGCGACGGCCGAGCGCTTCCGCCAGTACATCCAGTACCCGCTCCTCACCGACGTGAACGTGGCGTTCGAGGGTTTCAAGGCCTACGACGTGGTGCCGTCGGCCATCCCCGACGTGATGACGGACCGGCCGATCCTGATCCAGGGCAAGTGGCGCGGAGCGCTCACCGGCCAGGTGAAGGTCTCGGGCAACACCGGCGCCGGCCGCTGGGTGCGCACCGCCGACGTGGAACACTGGAAGCCCGAGCCCGCGAACCGCGCGCTCCGCGAGCTGTGGGCGCGCACGCGCGTGGGCGAGCTCTCGGACTGGAGCGGCCAGGGCGAGAGCGAGGCCGAGAAGAAGCAGATCACCGAGCTGGGACTCGCCTACGACCTGCTCACGCGCTACACGTCGTTCATCGCCGTGCACGAGGCCGTCCGCAACCCGTCGGGCGTCGCCGCTGACGTCACGCACCCGCAGCCGCTGCCGCGGAACGTGAGCGACGCCGCGGTGGGTGGCGTGGCCGTGGGCGCCGAGCCGGGACTCGAGTGGCTGGTGGCGCTGGTGCTGGTCTCGGGCGCGACCGTGCTGATGCTCCGCCGCCGCGCGCCCGGGCGCGAGGGGGAATGACCCCGTGACCCCCGTCGCCCGCTCACGCGCCGGCAGCGCGGCCCTGGCCGCGGTCGTGCTCGCCATCACCTGGTCGCTCAAGCGGTTCTACAGCGCCGCGGGCTCCGACCAGCTGCAGTGGCTCCTCGCGCCGACGGCCTGGCTAGTGAGCCTGGCCACGGGGGTCGCGTTCGACCTGGAGCCGCACCACGGCTACCTGAGCCGCGGCTCGATGTTCGAGATCGCACCGGCCTGCGCGGGCGTGAATTTCCTGATCGTGGCGTTCGCGAGCCTCGCGCTGGGGCTCGCGCACGCGTGCACGACCGCGCGAGCCCGCGTGACGCTGCTCGCGGCGAGCGCCGCCGCGGCCTACGCGGCCACGGTGCTCGCCAACGCCTCACGCATCGCGCTCGCGGTGCGCCTCCACGAGGCCGGCGCCTCCTGGGGAGCGCTCACGCCCGCGCGGCTCCACTGCGCCGAAGGCGTCGCGGTCTACTTCCTGTTCCTGCTCGCGGTGTTTGCAGCGGCCACGAAGCTCGCGGAGTCCCGGCGTGCGCCCGCCTGCTGACGCGCCGCGACGGCATCGGACGCCGCTCGTCCTCGTGCCGTGGCTCGTCTACGTCGGTGTGACCGTCGTGGCGCCCGCGATCAACGGCGCCGTGCGCGACCCGGTGTTCGCCGCCCACGCGGTCATCACGCTCGGCGTCTCGGGAGCGATCACATTGCTCTGGCTTGCCGCCGTTGTCGTCGTTCAGTCAGGGAAGTAGAGCGCGTTTCTGGCTTCCGCCGAAGCGTAGATCTGTCGGTGATCATGACCGACCCCCGGCACCGGGGTGATGCTGAAATGGTTCGGCGAGAAGAAGTGATCCATGAACGCGGCGAACAGCTGACCGCGCTGGAAACGGGTACGCCCTTGCCACATCGCTTCCTTGGAGGCGTCGAAGCTCTCGTCCGCCACGACGTCCGCCGTTCCCGCGAGCAGCTCGATCTGTCGCTTGGGCAGGTAGGTGCGGGCCCAGTCGGCCCCGCGCTGCTTCGCGTAGTGGTCGAGACCCTTCAATCCGTACTTGAATCTGTCGTAGCCCTTGCTCTCGTGCCCGTGCGGAATCACCCACTCGTTCACGGCCCCGTCGTAGCGATAACCATTGAGATAGAGGTACGAGGAGGGGTTGGACGGCACGAACTTGACCAGCGCGGCGTTCGGCCCCGGTCGTAGGTCGATGTCGGTGAACGCTGCATAACGCTGAACGAACTGGCCGCCCGCCGAGTGACCGGTGATCACCACCCACCGCAGGTTGGGAAACGTTCCGTTGCGCAGGCGGGAGACCAGTGTGTCGACGACCTCATATGAGCTCACCCCACCCGACCTGCCGCCCGGGACCCAATCGTCCTTCCACCAGGCTTCCCTCTTCCTATCCTTGGCGTCGCTCTTGTCCTGGAAATGCGGCGCCACGACGATCGTCTTGCCCCGCCAGTCTCGGCTCGGGTCGGGGTTGGACGGGATGTTGTCCACGATCGAGTCGAAGTAGTCCTCCACATTGCGGCCGCTCCCGTGGATCACGATGACCGCGCGGATGATACCCGTGTCTCGAACGGCGAGCGGGCGGTTGGAAAAGTACGTCACCTGCTTGGCGCGGATCAGTATCGAGTCCCGGAGCACGGCCTCCGCAGGGGTGCCGGCCATGAAACTCAACGCGGCAGCAGCGCTCAGGGCACCCGACAGCACAGGTATCGGTCTCTTGCCCGCTTGGTTCCCGCTCTTCATGGCGATTCGCTCCGCAACTCTCGTCCGGATCGATCGCATGCCCAGACGAGGGTGGTTTTCAGCGGGAACGATGCGTGACCAAGAGCCGGGGAGCGAACTGGACGCCACGGATCCCACCTGGGTTCAACTGAGAAAGCGCCTGCGCAACTCCGGTGGCATCACGGCACACGCTTCGGGAGATCTGAACCAGCGCTTGCGCCTCGAAGCGACGAACGAGTAGGCGCCGTCGCGCCACGGCCTCGGAACCAGCATGAAGGCATAGAGCAGAGGCCACGGCGCTGCCAGCCGCCGGCAGATGCGCAACGCAGCGGTCGAGCGCGTGTAGGGCTCGTTGGATTCGACCATGACCATGGTCACGAGACCTGCATCCGACGCGTTCAGCCCCGCGAGCAGCTCGCGGCCCGCCGCAGACTGCAGGGTCGCGAACTGGAAGTACTCGGATGGGTCGTGCTTCAGCACGAACTGAACGAAACGATCACACAGGCCGCATTCGCCATCGTAATACAGCGTGGCGCGGTGGACCTCCGCCTGCGGTGCCGGGCCGCCGATCGGCGCGGGCGCCATCTTCCGTCCCTCCATTGCGGTCGAGAGTCTGTGCCACGGCACCAGGACACGCTCGACCGGGAAGAACGCCAGGAAGATCATGCCGGTGAGATGGTAGTGGAACGTGATGTGCATGACGAAGAAGATGCCCCAGTGCATCATGAAAGTGTTGGCCGCCCAAAACCAGCCCACACGCCGGTTCAGCAGGGCGAGGGGCGCGAGTAGCTCCAGGCACAGCGAACCGACTGAGAGCACCGAGAAGAGCGGGAGCATGCCGTAGAGCGCGTGGGACACCCTGTTCGGTGCTTCGCCAAGCAATTCCTTGCGGATGGCGTCCACCGCCATCTGGGATCGCAGGTTCCCGCCGGTCATCCACTCCACGCCCATCGGGCCGGAGAGCTTGGCCACCGCGGTCACGAAATAGGCGCTCACCACGAGCGCGCACATCAGTTTCACCGGCCAGTTGTATTCCCAGCTCACCCGGTCTGCCCGGCTGACGCCTGGATTGCGCCGGCTGCGGATGAGTGCATCGAGCGACAGTGCGTCTGCCGCGCGAGACACGCTCAGCACGATCACATGCAGGACGACCATGTTGTCCGAGTGGTAGATCATGGACCACGAGTGCCGGTAGCACATCAACCAGAGGAACAGGCCGGCGAACAGCGGACCCGTCACACGGTGCCACAATCCGAACGTGAACACGATCGCCAGCAGGAGGGTCGCGTCGAACAACCACGTGAACAGCTCGACAGGGATCGGACCATGAAACACGATCCCCATCGGCGCGAACAGCCGCGGATCGAACTGCGCGACCCTGATGAAGTTGCCGCGCTCAGGCCATAGGTACCAGAGGATGAACGCGCCGACGCAGATACGAAGCAAAGCCAGTCGCGTCGCCGGCGCAGGCTCGAACCAGAAATCGCGCAACCGCCGTAGGAGCGTATTCACCTCGTGGCCCTCCTTTGCACCTCGGCCGAACCAACCACGAGTTCCGATACGGGCTCCTTCCTGCCGTGGAAATAGTCATCCACGGAATACCTTCCCTTGCAGACCGAAACGGAGACGATCGATTTCCAGCGGCGCCCGCTCATGGTCGCCACGCGTGCGGCGATCTGTTGTGCCAGTTCAGGCGCACGGCCAGCGTCGATGATCTTCCGAAGCTGCCTGCGCACCTGGTTCTCGCCGCCGTCGCCGATCACGCCTTCGCGAATGAAGTGGCGCTTGCCAACGCCGTCGCGGCCCACGACGTAGTAGAAGGTTTCGATTGGCTTTCGCCTCTCGCTGAACATCGGGTAGTAGGAGAGGGGGAAGTTGTCCTGGGGAGGGTGGCACCAGTTCTGCCGGATCGGTGACAACACCGCACCGATCAGGGCAAAGCTGAAGCACAACGCAAGCAGTTTGGCGCGTCCGACACCGGACAAGGCAGGGATGGACATCGGGTGGCCCTCCTCTGTCGGCCTGCGCATGAAGGCGCATACAAGAGGGGTTCAACAGCGGTCCACGCGACGGAGAGCGTGGGGAAGGGAGAGAATCCGAAGAAACCCTAGACCTGTCTCGGACTGCCTTGTATCGGGTATCTACCCTACACAGTCTCGTATGAATCCATTAGAAAGCAAGTATGGAATGCGCGCACGCAAGTGCGAGTACAACGGGGGCTTACTATGTCCTGTCTGCCGCGACCTTCGCGGATCCTTGTTGGAACGCCCACTCCCGTTCACGGCGTGGAAACAGGACTTAGCGCGTTCCCGAGCGGCGCACGCTCTGCGTATTTATATTGTACACAGTGCTGAGCGGTCTAAGTTAGAGTTAGGCAGTCGTTCGCCGAGGATCGGCATTCGTGCGGATCGGTGGCGGCGACGCGGGTTCCGCATCTGGTGGGGCCCAGTACGACCCGGCGCTTTCAGCGCGGACAGCGTCATCGAGTCCAGCGGGTTCCAGTCCTCGTCGCCCAGCGTTCACCGGCCGGCATCTCTAAGGAGCATGGGTCATGAACACGTTCGGGAACTTACGGGTCAAGTGGCCTTATGCGACCCATCTCGTGGACCGGAGCCGCGTGAAGACGCTGGTGCCGATCGAGTTCGGGCACGACCCGGGGGCGCTGGTACTTGCCCGCGTGCTCGAGATCTCACGGCACAAGGAGATCGAGTCGAGCTGTGGCTGCAAGATGACGCTGTACCCCGGGGACGTGTTCGTCGGCGTGCTCGGCGACCGCTATGCCACCGACCAGTTCCACGCCTACGGTCGCATCCAGGGCCCCATCGGCCAAATCGTGGGGATCGGAGGCCTGGTGGGCGAGGTGGTGAGCATGAACACTCGCATGATCCCTCCGACGACCGTCGAGTACGTGGGCCGCCTGGCCGACGCCGACGGCAGGCCGCTCCGCACGCAACAGTTCCAGCGGCTTCCGGCACCCATCATCGCTCCGGGCGCGACCACGATCTTCACGTTGGGCGCCTCGATGAATGCAGGCAAGACCACGACTGGCGTGCAGGTGATCCGAAGCCTGACGGCTGAGGGGTTCCAAGTCGCCGCGGCCAAGATCACGGGCACCGCGTGCCGCAAGGACTTGAATCTGTTCCACGACGGCGGGGCGATCAACGTGCTGGACTTTACACACGCCGGCTGGCCGTCCACGGCAAATCTCTCGAAGGACGAGCTGCTGTGCATCGCCGGGCGGGTGCGCGCCGCCCTGCAGGAGTGCGACCCGGACTTCGTGGTCATGGAGATTGCGGACGGCCTCCTGCAGCGCGAGACGATGCTCATGCTGGAGGACGAGGCCTTCCGAGCGTCGATCGACGCCGTTACGTTCGCGGGCCCGGATGCGCTCTCGTGCGAAGCCGGTGTACGGCGACTGAAGGCGCTGGGCGGGGTCGAATTGCTCGCCACCGCGGGCATGGTCGCGAACTCGGCGCTCGGGATTGCCGAGGTCGAGAGCTCCACCGGAGTCCGCTGCCTCTCCGGAGACATGATCCTGAGAGGTGGGCTGGTTCCCGCCTTGTGCGCGGCACGCGAGCGCCACCTACGGCGCACGTCTTCGAACGGCAGCGCTCGGCATAACGGGGCGACGGAACTCAATCGCGTCCCGCTCCAGGTCGTAGCTGACCGCGCCGCATCGTGATTCCGGGGCCAAGGGCACTCGCAACCCCCGACGCACATACTCGCCGGGATTCCGGCGCGGTCGACGAGGGCCGCGAGCGGGGTCATTGGGAGGAGTTGTCCCGGCTGGCGGCGTACGCGCGGCGCCACCGCTCGTTGCTCGGGCTGACGCTACTGCTCTCGTTGCTGCTCGCGGTCATCGACGTGCCGGTGCCGTTCGTCCTCAGACGATTGATTGACGCGGTCCTGCGGCACGGCGCGATGCCCCGCCTCATGGGGCATCCGATGCCGGCCGAACGGTTCCTTCTTGGCATCTTCGAAGCACTGGCCGCGCTCGGTCTACTC